>FWPU01007848.1_pt1 | contig 19059 bp, 18 predicted proteins | sample 2228361 | NCBI WGS metagenome assembly FWPU01 (sample SAMEA103939777, study PRJEB20133) | metagenome
ATAAGTCTTCTTATCAATAATTTTTGTATATATATTAAAAGTTATAATAAGATGGGGAACAATCGTTACCTAAAAAATGCTCACTATATAGATTATTTTTTTAATAACAAAATTGGACGATGCAGTATCACAAATCTAAATAACAAAAACACCTTCTTTTTTCTAAAATGTAGTCTTTAGATATTTAAATTTTATTTATGTTATTAGACTTAATTATTACAACTATTTACTTACTTAATTTTTCTAATATTTTTTCTTTTAGTTTTTTTAACTCGCTACAAATATCGCAAAATATATGGGACTGCAGCTGAATTTTCATATTTTCTTTTTCCAGTCTGTCATATTCATTTCGGTCACTTTCAGGTGCTGAGTTATATGCTTCCTCAAATGTCTTTGCTTCAGGCGCTTTTTTTTGTATCCTTTCTATAACGGCGTTCAATGACTCACTTATCTTATTTAATACTTTTTCTTTACTTGAATTTTGAATTGCGTCATTTATTGACTTCCTAAATTCATCTAATGACATGATTTTATCTATGCCTATCTTTTCAACTGTTTTCGGAATAAGTTCAACCCTAAGTTTTTCATCAATGAAGTTTTCATCTATATAAGAGATAATAGGCTTTATGTATTCACTATTTTGTGTTGAAGCGGTATAGTTGAATATTGCAATTAATAAGGCAAAGTATGGTGATAATATGTTTTTTGTTGTTATGTTATCTTCTTCATCCTTAAGTTCAATAGTTAATTCTTTGAAAAGCATCTTACTAAGTTCTCTCAACTTCTCTATATCATCACCTGCATTAGTAAATTCTGTCTTAAATTTAGTATTTATTATAGTATAGTAAGAGGAGGCGTTTGTTTTTAAATCCTCAAGAAGCTTGACGGTTAATGATTTAATATTTGTATTTATTTCGTTGGTAAGTAATTCTTTATTTTGTTTGGCTGTCAATATACTATATATATTTGCCAGCTCGACTACTAAAATATCTAATTTTTGATATTTTTTGCTATCTAATGGAAATTTAATATTCAATATAGCATCACTATATTTTTTTATCAAAGTTACAAGCAAGGTGTCAAAGGTATTTTCATGTAATATTTCTTCAATCCAACGATACACTAATTTTCTGCAACATAGGAAATCAAAGTAGGTATCTTTTTCTATGCCATCGAAGAATGATTGCTTTGATATGTATTCATTTACTTCTTTCATATTTTTTAAATTTTCTTTCAATTCATCAAAAAGCGTATCTAAGCTTATTAGTTTTTGTTTCCCTGTTTTAGGTTGTTCATACTTGAAGATGCAAGTGCCATTTTTTACAAGGGTCTTTGCGCTGTCAAATATGGCTTGGATTTGCTCTGGTTTAAACACTATCTCAATTTTTTCTATTTGTTCCTTTTCATAGTCGAGCACAATTCGTGACCAGCTTTTTCTCAAAATGCTATCTAATTCGCTATCTTTTAGAGATTGAGCTATATCAGTTAGACTTCTTGATATACCAACAAAAAGAGGTTCTATTTTCTTGGGATATCCTCTAAAACTTTTTATGTCAGTTTTGAAGGTATCAAAAACATTGTTAAACTCTATTAACAGTTGACGTTGATTATCTATTACATGCACCATGTCCTTGTATACATTACTATATTCCTTATATCTTGGTGGCTGATTGTATAGTTCCTTCAAATCACTAAAATGTTTTAGATATTCGTCATATACCTCATTTATATCTTTTACTACGGTTAGGGGAACTTTCTTTTTTTCTTTTATCGGTTTATTGATGATATTGAAGAAATTATAAATTTTATCTATACTACTTAAAAGATCATTTCTTAATCTTCGAACTTCTTCTGGATATTTTGCTTCATAAATTCTTTGTTCTATATTTTCAGTGGTTTTTTTAAATAACATATATAAATTAGCCTTTGTATATCCTTCTTTTAGCAATAGTTTTTCTGTTTTTGGACAATTACCCCAATCTTCAAGTTCTCTTATCATACCATCTTTTAGTATATCTTTAAGGCACAATGTATATTGTTTTAGTGATTTACTATATAATTCACTAATCCTTTCAATAATTCCACCCAAGAATATTATTCTTCTGCCATAAAAGGAGTTTATATATTCTGATATTGTATTATATACAACAATCCACTCTACTTCTTTTTTCCCTTCTGGGACTGATAAAGAAATATTTAGCGTAGATAATAGACTTTTTAAATTATCATCATATTCAATAGTTCTCCTGATCGTTTCATTAAAGAGTATTTTTTCTTTATCTTTTAGTTTATTGTTTGGGGATATATCAGGAGTATTATCTTCTTCATTTTCAGCTTCTGTATTTTTTTCAAATGAAACCCATGTTTTTTCTAAGTAATTTCTCCACATTGTGCATAATATTTGATGTAAAGGGTCCATTTTACAGTCACAATTAGCATTGCCCCTCATGAAGCATTCCAATTCTGTTCTAGCACATTGCGCTTTCTCTTCTCTTGCGTTGTTGCAACTGCCTTCTTCCACTTTCCCTTTTAACTCTAAATAGTGATCATAATATTGCATTACTTTAGTAAATAATAAATTCGATATTTTCACTAATGACAATAACTTTTCAATGTATGTAACGAAAAATTCCTGTTTTTCTTTTTCGTCTCCAATTTCAAATTCTTGGATAATTCTTATTGGCTCATTAAATTCCTTGCCTCTTAAAAATTCCTGATTTTGTAATTCTGGAATAATTTCTATTTTGTAATAATAATTGGTAGCAGGGAATGGATATTGAGATTCATCAGTAAAAGTGCATTCAAATTTTAAAATGTTATTTTTTATTTCAATCATATTGGCACAGGTAGACCCTAAAATTGAATTACCTTCTACTAAATAATATATGTCTATTACAGCAATAAGTCCATTGCAATTGAATGTTTTAAGATTAAGTGCGAATAACCATTTTTTATTTTTTGGATCTAATTTTATAATTGGTTGCGCTTCTTTTTCTTTGTTAAGTATAATACACTCTTTGGATTTCATAACATCTGGTGGACTTGTTGCTTTAAAACTACTTATAATATATACTGAGTAAAGAATTATTGATACTAAAAATACTACTTTCCCTTTTTTTACCATCTTATGTTAATAGTTATTATATACTGATTTATTTTAAAATTTTGTTTATTAATTTTAAATATAATAGAGAGATAATTTACAAACTCTTCAAAGCTTATATTATTTATATATACCACATAATTATGCCTATATGTAAGTGGTAGTTTAATAAATCTTCTTATAAAGTTTGTATTTTTCAGTGTGGTTGCGAATCTAATAATAATGAGATTGTCAACATATTCTAAAAATACCAGCTTGCCTAATTCCGGGAGAAGATTTATAAAAAACAGGTTATCTCTTATTTTCTCTAATTTTAAATCATTGTAATCTTTATATATCTTTATAATATATGAGAAAATATCTTTTGTAGTTTTACTATTCATCATCAAAACAATATTAAATCCATCTTGCATAAGTAAAATGCACAATTTTTTTAATTTTAATAGGTATTGGAGGAAAAATGTATAGTATGCAGATTTAGTGATAAAAGGGATATGTTTTAATATATTTTCATTTGGTTTAGCACAAAAGAAAAATATTATATTTTTATTATACTGCCTTATATTTGCATTCCTTATTATTATTTTGTTATTCTTTAATATATATACAAACGTTTTCCCAAATATTTTTATAGTATTATTGAAATTTCTACCAAAATGAAAGTATTTATTAGCGTTAAAAATATATTCAGTAAAAGATGGAAAGCAATATGCACGTTTGAGTGAAATTGTAAAATTTTCAATTGCAACTTCTACATGGCAATCGGAAAGAATTGTTTTTTTTTCAAGTGAGTGTGTAATAAAATCTCTCGCTAATTGTCCAGAAATTTTTATATGTGTGTTTGCCTGCTGTGTATTATAATAATCTACGATAGGTTTGTCAATTATATATTTTGAACCATATATAAAAAATACGAATAATATAATCAAGAGAACTGTGTAAAAAAAAGTTTTATTAAGTAAAATTTTATTCTTCTTCTTCTTCTTCAGAATTTTGTGTTTTTAAAAATACATCTTCTAAAACATATATAGGCGACTTAAAGTGACTTGCAAGCACTAAAGCATCGGAAGGTCTGCAATCTATTGCATAGCTTTTACCATTTTGTTCCAAGTATAGTTCAGCATAATATGTTCCACCTTTTAAGTCACTTATTAATACTTTACGGAGGTTGCAACGAAGTATCTCTAAAATCGATACAAGTAAATCATGCGTCATCGGCCTTATGGATTTTTTTACTTTTATCTCTCTATCTAATGCTAAAGCTTCCACTACTCCTATTATAATTGGGATTGTTCTGTTACCTCCCTTTTCTCTCAACACTATTGCCTGGGCGTCCATTAATTCACTAATTATTATACGTGCTATCTCAACCTCTACTTCTTCACCCGCCATGATATTCTCTAATTATAATATTTTTTGTTTTAATATTCTATAAAAATTTTGGAACATTACGAGAACAGAGTTGAGAAGCACATATATAACCTCAGATATTATAACTATGAATAAATTTTGAAGATTTTGCACCTTCTTAAAAAAGTAAAAACTTGTGTTATTTCATCAAAATTGATTTTTTTATGCTTTACAACTGCGAACTCAAAAATGTTAAAAAAATGCGTAGATAGAAGAATTTAAAAATTTTGCGTAGTTTGATACAACATAAGATAATGTTTTAGAATAATATAAAGTGAAAAAAAGAGGCCAAGGTCCAAGGAGAGGTAAAATTTCATTTGTTCAAAAACACAATGATTTTAAAGAATTTATAGGAAGTTTATATTAAGCAAGGAATAATATAGTGATACGAGGCTCGCATTGGTTATTTGTATCTTTACATTTATCGAACTTGTGGTATAAGAGTTTTGCTCTCGGCAAATTATAAAATTATTATTTTAATTATATAATATTTCTTGTTATGCGAAAAATAGTAGATGCAATTGAAAAAATATTTTCAATTCCGGAACTACGCAAAAGGGTGCTGGTAACATTAGGATTATTAATTGTATTTAGATTTGGAACACATGTTTCACTCCCTGGTATCAATGTAGATAATTTAAGGTTGCTAATAAAAGATATACTGGCTCAAGAAGGTGGGGGAAGGTTATTCGGGGTTCTCCAGATTTTTTCGGGTGGTGCTCTAACTCATATGTCGGTTTTTGCATTAGGTATTATACCATACATTACTACATCCATTATCTTTTCACTACTCACTAAAGTTGTTCCTTCCTTGGAAGCATTAGCAAAGGAGGGGATGGCAGGGCAGAGGAAAATAGCAGAGCTTATTAGAATTTTTACCATACCGGTGACATTTATTCAGGCTATATTTGTTGTTAGAGCTCTTGAAGTTCAAAACATTCGATCTAATATATTATATTATTCAGGATTTTTTTCCTTTGATGTTCCTGCTGTTTTTGCTATTGTAGCAGGTACTGCTTTTGTAATGTGGTTAGGTGACTTGATAACAAAGTTTGGTATAGGGAATGGAGCTTCTGTTATAATTATGTGTGGCATTATTGCAAGGATACCAGGTTCTTATGTAGAAATGTGGCGAGAGTTACAAAACCCTTGGGTAATTATTATAATAAGTGCTGTATATTTTGGTGTAGTTGTAGCAATAGTTGTAGTAAACTATTCGCAGAGAAGAATACCCATCCAATATGGTAAACAGATAAGGGGCAATAGAGTTGTTTCCGGGGGAGTAAGACAATATTTACCATTTAGTGTTAACCAGGCAAATGTAATGCCTGTTATTTTTGCATCTTCCGTGATTGCATTACCATTGGCTTTTGGGCAAGTTGTTGGGTCTCAATTTATTATTGGTGCATTTTCCCAACCTGGGTTTTTATATATATTTACTTATATAGTGTTGATAATATTTTTTTCATACTTCTGGAATGCTGTAATGTTTCAACCTAAAGAAATTGCGGAGAATTTAAAGGAATACGGGAGTTTCATTCCCGGAATAAGGCCAGGTGAAAAAACAGCATCATTTATAGAGTATGTTATAAATAGACTAACATTAGCAGGTGCTTTGTTTTTGACCATTATTGCAATATTACCTGATATAATTGCATATGCCTTAGGTGTTCAACGATTCCTTGTAAGTTTCTTAGGAGGAACTGGTATTTTGATAGTTGTAGGCGTTGCTCTGGATTCTCTCAAAAAAATTGAATCCTACATCCTTACATCACAGTATGAAGGTATTTTAGGTAAAGTAAAAATTAGAGGCAGGTTTTAAATATGCCTAATATAATTCTTTTAGGTCCTCCTGGTTGTGGAAAAGGAACTCAAGCATCTTTACTTAAACAAAAATATAATTTCTTACATATATCTACAGGAGATTTAATTAGAAAAGAAATTGAAGAAAATAGCTCTTTAGGGCGAAAACTACGCGAATATTTTTCTAAAGGATTGCTCGTCCCTGATACCTTAGTAAATGATATTTTGAGAAATGCTATAGATGACTTATATTATCATACTAAAAAGGATTTCATACTTGATGGATACCCAAGAACATTAGAACAACACAATCGGCTTGAAGAGATACTCAACGACTATGATATCAAAATTGACTATGTTATATACTTTAAAGTGGAGGAATTGGTTATAATAGAACGACTGTCCTACAGAAGAGTATGTTCACAATGCAATACCATCTATCATGTAAAGACAAAACCATCAAAAGTGGAAGGTTACTGTGACCAATGCAACGGGCAACTAATACAAAGGGACGATGATAAGGAAGAAGCGATACAAAAGAGATTGTTAGCATATAATAGTAAAACTACTCCTTTATTGGACTTATATAAATCAAAGAATATTTTACATGAAGTTGACGCAAACAAGAAACCCGATGATGTTTTTAATGAAATTGTTAATATTGTTTTCAAAAGTTAAAAAATTACACGTATTTAACATTAATTATTTTTTATGATAAAATATATTTTTCTTGATGGAGTTCAAAAAAACACGTTTCAAAATGGCAAAGACAAGCAGGAATGTGTGGTTGTTTGCATTGACTAAAATAATTTTGTAATGATTAGGGAATGGTTGATCCCACATAAAAATCTTAATTTAGGGAGTAAAAAATGAAGAGAATTAGATTAGCAATAAATGGTTTTGGTAGAACAGGCAGAACAGTTTTCAGGGATCATTTTAATAGGAGTAATTTAGAGGTAGTGGTAATAAACGATCCAGCAACGCCAATAATTAATGCGCATCTTTTAAAATATGATTCAACTTTTGGTAGATTTGAAAAAGAAATAAAAGTAGAAGGGGATACTATGCGGATAGATGATAGAATATTCTCATTTATAAATATAAAAGACATATCTCAAATACCGTGGAAGGAGTATGGTGTAGATATTGTAATCGAATCATCTGGTCAATTTACATATAGAGCGGCATTAGAAGAACATATAAAAAGCGGGGCAAAAAGAGCATTGCTTTGCGCGCCATCAAAAGATGGGGTTGACTTTACTGTTGTTTATGGAGTAAATGATAAACTTCTCACCAAAGAGCACAAAACTATTTCTGCTGCTTCCTGCACAACAAACTGTTTGGCACCAATAGCTTATGTATTGCACAAAACTTTTAATATAGAGTGTGGTTTTATAAATACTACTCACGCATATACAAATGACCAGAGAGTATTAGACAAAACACATAAAGATTTACGAAGAGCCAGAGCATCAGCAGTTAATCTTATACCTACATCAACAGGTGCTGCAAGCGTGATTGGATTAGTTATTCCTGAATTACAAGGTAAATTAGATGGTTTGTCAGTCAGGGTTCCTGTTCCTGATGGTTCACTTTTAGATTTTACTTGCCTAGTAAAAAAATATACTAATATTAATGAAGTAAATAATGCTTTCGTTGAAGCATCAAAAACATATTTAAAAGATATTTTAAGCGTTACTTACGATCCTATTGTTTCAACTGATGTAATAGGATGTCCGTATTCCGCATTGGTTGATTTACAATTAACACAGGTGTTAGAAGGAAAATTTATAAAGGTCATGGCCTGGTATGACAATGAGTGGGCATATTCATTAAGAATATTAGATGTAGCTCAGAGAATTGGAGAATTGTTATATAGTTAATACATATACGGATAGTAAGTTGGAGTTAGGTCTTAAAAAAGTGAATAGTTAGCTTGTATTAAGTAGTATAAATACCACTTCACTAAATTAAATTTGTTGCCAATATATACATAAATTTATCAAACAAGTTTCATCTTTTCTAACATACGAATTTTTACCAAAGTTATGCATTTGTCTAACATCTTAAATAAATCATTTTCTGCATCCTATCTCTATAATACTAATTCTACTATTAAATCTGCGCTGCCAATAGTAGTTTTTACATAAAAAATTACTTTCACTGTTCTTCTTCTTCTTCTTCTTCTTCTTCTTCTTCTTCTTCTTCCTTTTCTAATAGCTTAAAGCACACTTTATATAATTTTCTTGTTTTAAAAGGTATTGTATAATCTCCATATAATGAAAGTAATATTGATAATGCTTTTAAGTTATAAAGGTTCATACTCACAAACTTTTGAACGAAAGGAGAGAAGCACAAGAAAATAGCAAGAACGCTTTCAATTAAACTTTGTGATTGTGGTCTTATAAATTTTGAACTTTATTTAAAATACTTAAAATCTTTCTTTGAAGGTTTTTATAAGGTAATCAAACTTTTTATATCTGTTGTGATGGCAAACACAAGAGAGCAAATTATAAAATTATATGTTTAGTTTGTATTTTTTGGTTCTTACGCTTTGGGTCGGTAAGAGAGTTATCTATAACAAATAACAAGTTGAAATAAGTGTTTGTAAAATGTAAAAAATGAACGATATTTATATCTAATATGATAATCTCTTTTAAAATAGTTTGTTTTTAGTAATTTCATTATCCAAACACAATAATGGCAAAGAGAAAATGGAGGAAGGGCTTACTTCTACTTATACAAATCGTAGTTTTAAATAGAAAGTAAAGGATAGAGAAATGCAAATTTATATGATGAAAATTAGAAAAAATCTATTCCACACATTCGTGGTAATTTCTGAAAAACTAGATAAAATACTATAGGTAGTTACTGCTAAAGTAGAACCAGTAAAACTTAATAATATAATATTTTAAGGATTGTGAAATTACTCAAAAAAGTATAAAAACTATGCTATAAAACAATAATTTATCAAAAGGACTTAGATAATGGAACTGAATAAACCCGTGCATAATTGTTATGTTATAATCAGTTTTTTACTTGATTTTTACAGTGGTTCTTACCAATTTGTTATTCAATTTATGTCGTTTATGATATTAAATATCTTGATTATAATATTGATGAACACTAATAATGCAACAAGCTTTCTGAGTTTATGAAAAACTTCAATAAGGATTATAAAAGTCGATGAAATTTTAAAAGAAAATGGTTATAATAAAAAGATAGTTTCTTAAAAAAGTAAAGAAGTATTGTTATGAGCATGAAGCTTGGAGTGTTAATTTCAGGTAGTGGAAGAACTTTATCAAATCTTAATGAAAAAATAAATAGCGGTAAACTAAAGGCTGAAATCTCCGTAGTTATATCAAGTAAAAAAGATGTATTAGGAATTGAGGTGGCTAAAAAATATTCAAATCATTTAGAAATAGTTGCAAGAAAAGACTTTAAAAATACTTATGAATTTAGTAATAAAGTTTTTGAAATACTAAAGAATTTCAATGTTGATATTGTTGTTTTAGCAGGTTGGATACATAAACTACATATACCTAAAGAATATGAATATAGAGTTTTGAATATCCATCCTGCACTTTTACCTCTTTTTGGAGGTTTTAAATACTATGGTGATTTTGTACATAGAGCGGTAATAGAGAGTGGTGTAAAAGTAAGTGGTTGCACTGTTCATTATGTAACAAATGATTATGATAGTGGTCCAATAATTTTGCAGGAGTGTGTAAAAGTAGAAGAAGGGGATACACCTGAGATACTTTCGCAGCGAGTTTTTGAAAAGGAAAAAGAACTTTATCCAAAAGCAATTGAGTTAATATTGAAAAATACTGTAAAAAAATAACTTTATAAATTTAGGCTAAAATCATTTTTCAAGATTGTTTCTACTTCTTTAAAGCTTTTAACAAAGTAATGAGCTGAAGGCTCTATTTCTTGATATTTCCCAACCTTATCAATTAACACCGTGATAAATCCACTGTTTTTTAAGGGTAGTATATCCATTTTAAAATCGTTACCAATATATATACATTTTTTGCTATTTAACCCTAACTTTTTTGTAACATATTCGAATAGTTTAGGGTTTGATTTTCTTATACCAATTTCGTCAGATATAAATATTGCATTTTTGTCAATGTATTTATATATCCCCAATCTTAATATTTTTTCTGCTTGTTTCACTTCTAATCCATCTGTTATAATTCCTTTTATAATTTTTACCTTTTGGAGTTTTTTCAACAATTTAATTGCATCAGGGAATGGTTTTAAATATTTATCTTTTGCCCTGTGGTATGCTATTACAGCAGAAGATATCAATATATTTTTGTTGATATTATCTAGTAACTCATTAGGTATTCTCGAAATTAATCTATTAAAGTGATATGGATAGTTGCTTCCGAATTCTGTAATAATTTGTTCTAACTCTTGATAAAGGGCATTTAAAGTTATTTTAATGCCGAGATTTTTCATAGCTTCTAATGCCTTAAGACGTGATATTTTCGTAAATTCTTTTGTATTAAAAAGGGTCCCGTCTAAATCAAAAAAGATACCTTCTAACTTCAAAAGCTTTTCTTTTCTTGTTCTTGAATATCTAAGATTTCAGCGGTAAGAATTATTACAGTGTTTCTTTTTTCATCGACTCTTTGTTTTCTTTTAAACAGAGCGCCTAATAAAGGTATTCTCCCTAAAACTGGTACTCTTTCGGTTATTTTGGCTTTTAGGACATTTCTCAATCCAGCGATGATGATAGAGCCTTTATCGGGTAGACGAACTGTTGTGAAGGCACTTTGGGTTACCATCCAGGGAAGTTGAACAGGTGCACGTGGTTTTTCTGTTATTTTAACATCTGGGGGGGCGACATCCACTTCTCTTGGTGCACCTTGCAAGCGAACAATCTGAGGTATAATTTCGAGCGTTATGTATTTTTTATCGTAACTTACAACTGGTTTAACTACTAATAATATACCTACCTTTATTGGGCTTGTTTGAGGAACAATTGCCCCTGAAGTAGTAACAGATTCGTACTTGCTTATTATGGTAATTTCTCTTATAACACGTAAATATGTATAAGCGTTGTTAAATACTATAACTCTCGGGGCTGAAAGTTGTAATGCTTTTTCTTTCTTGGTTACAGCTCTTATTGCTAATGCCATCTGTTTGTTTGATAAAGGGAATATTTGAATACCCAAGCCCCCAATGTTTTGCGTTTGACCACTTAAAGGAGATGACGGGAATTGAGTTCTAGCTCTGATTTCCCAGCTACCCCTTCCTTCTATAATACCACTTGAAAGTGGTTGTCGTAGAGAACCAGGAGGGGGTTCTGTATCCTCAATACTACCATCTCTTGCTACCACACTTAAGGTTTGGTTAATTTCCTCACCGTTTCTTATTGCAGTTCTTGGCATTCCCCGCCAATCTATACCTATATCTTCTAAAAAATTGTCATCTACTACTAAAAATCGTGCTTCTATACTAACCATTATTCTCATTGAATTCCTCAACCCTTCTATATATTCAGATAATTTCCTGTGATAACTTAAAGGTGCTTTTAAATATATCTGTCCCCTGCCTAAATCCATCACTTTAAAATATTTTTCTGCTTCTGCCAGATTATCCGCTGGGATGGGTAGGTTAAATATAGTAGTTCCTAATATTCCTGGCTCCGTAAAGGTTTTCTGTATAGCATCTGTCAATTGTCTTAGTTCCTCCGGGTCCGATAATCCTTTAATACCGAGATCTTTTAAATTCTTACCGACGGGTGGGTCTGCTTTTGTGTCAATAAAATCAATAGTTTCAGCATCTGCATAGCTTTTTACAGGATTTATTATATCTGATATATTATATACTCTTGCTATCCACTTTTCTTCTTTTGCTTTAGGAACTATATTTAAGCCAAAGGGATTAACTATGTATGTTAATCCTATCGGGTGAAGTATTTGTTCAAGTATTTCTGAAATCGGGACACTTGGTTCAAACTTGAGGGAGGATGCAATGGATTCTTCTAATTTATCTCCTGCTTCTCCAGTTAAACATTGTTCTTCACTAAGTTGTAGTTTTTCTAAACAGATATTGTTGATGAGGTCAATATATTTTTTGCCTGCGTTAACATCTTCTTCTGTAACTTCTACTTTGTGATATTCTTGTAGTTTTTTGTATATTTCTTTCATTAGTGGGGTCTCTACCTCTTTAGGCACCTCTATTTTTGTAAACTCTTCGCTTTTCTTTAAAATATCTGACCAAGTATATCTGTCAGGATATCTTATTATATTTGCTTCTGAATATAGGATTTCTTTTTCTTTTATGATTTGCTCTTCTTTTTTCTTATATTCCTCTTTGATTTTTAAGTTTTCCTGAGCCAAAAACTCAGTTTCTAACCTTCTTATAATATCCATTATCTTTAAAACATTCCTATTTTTTGGGTCTAATGTTAATATTTGATTGGCAATTCTTCGTGCTTCTATATAATTTTTCCTTTTTATATTGACACTAAGTTCTTTTGTTAATTTTTTCACTTCCTTCCTTTTCTCATCCAACCGTCGTTTTTCTTCCAAAAGAGCCATCCTTCTTGCTGCCTCTTTTCTACGCATCTCTTCTATTCTTTCTCTTTCTATAAGATTTTTTTGGATTGTTGCCTTTAATTCTTTAATTTTTTGTTTTTCAGCTGCTACTCCTATGTCAAACGGAAGTAAAGTTAATTTATCTTCTAATATTTTTATTATTACTTTTGCGTCGTGGTAGTTGCCGTCTTTTATGTGTTCTTGTGCCTTTTTTATTTGACTTCTTATTTCACTGCGTAGGGCTTCCACTTGAATTTTCATCCTTTCTTCAAGCATCTCTTTTACCGTTTTTATTTCACCAGTATATTCACCCAGTGCACTTCTTATTTTGGTTTGTAAATTCAATGCATCTATATTTCTCGGGTATATTTCTAACGCTTTGGTTATCCATTTCATAGCTTTGTGATAATTGGCATTTATATACTCATTATATGCATTATTGTAGTATTTTTCAAAAACAAATTTCTTTTGTGCCCCTTCAAGTAACTTTTCTTCCTCTAATTCTTTTAATTTTTCAACTATACCGGTGTTTTCTTCAACAGTTTCTGTTTCGGCAACCTTCTTTGCTGTTTTTTTCTTTACAACAACAGCACAATTGCCTAACAAGAAAACCAATATAACTAATATGACAATTCTTGTAACATTTTTAATCATAATGGACTCCCTAATTGTATTTCTTTTATTTTAGGAATAGATTTTTTAATTTCACTCATAATGGCAATTACAGCATCCCATTGAGCATTTCTATATGGCCTTAATGTTACTGGTGGTACTTTATCAGCAGGCTTATCTTTTACTTTGTTTGCTATTTTGGATATAACAGTTCTTAGTTCTTCTTTCTCTGATGCATCTATGGAGTAAAAGTGCTTTTTTTCGCTCGGGCTGTAGCTTATATATATGGCTATTTCTTCCTTTTCTTGGAGTATCTCAGGTATAGGTTCAGGATTTATACCTTTATCTTTTGGAAGATATGTTGAAAGTTCTCCTAATCGGACTGGTGGATTATAAGTTACCATAAAAAACAGAATCATACAGAAAACGACATTTATAAATGGCGTTGTGGTAATTGTTAGTTCCTCTGAAATTTTCTTTATCTTCATATTTTATTGTGGTTTTTCTTCGACAAACGCTTTTACTTTGTAAATCTTTGCCTGGGCAAGATATGTTAAAATATTAGCAATTTTTGAATAAGGTGTTCTTTTATCTGCGTATATAATTATAATGTTTTCTGATATGTTTTTTGATTTACCTTGTCCCAACCGCGCAAATTCTTTTAATAATTTTAATAATGTTTTTTCATTTATCTCTTCACCTTTATATTTTATTCCCCAATGATCTTCAATTTCGCATGTTCCACCTTTATAGAAGTTATCATTACATAACTGTCTATCAGCCATCTTATCGCATTCGCTATTTTTGTGGAAAATGTTTATTGGATGTGTAATATTGTGATCTCCTTTTTTTTCTTCGTCTGCTTTACTAACTCTCGGAAGAGCAAATGTTGGTGATTTCTCTATAAATCGTTGTGAGAGATCTGTTGAAAGCATAAAAAAAAGTAATAGCTGAAATGTTATGTCTGTTGCAGCGACCAAGTTGACAGTTACTGTTTCGGTTGTAAATTTTTTTCTTGCCACCTATTCCTGCTCCAAAAATGTTTTTGTTTTTTCTAAAAAGGTGTTTGCAATCGCAGAGATACTTAAAGTAAGCTTTTCTACCTTGTTTTTTAATGCGAAATGAATTGCTAAAAGGGGTATTGCAGCGATTAAACCTTCTGCAGTTGTAACCAACGCTTGATACACACCAGGTGCTAATTCTTTTGCGGTAATTACATTTAAAACTGCCATATCCCTGAATGATGCAATCATACCTGTAACCGTTCCTAACAACCCTAAAAGAGGAGTGATTTGCCCCAGTAAATTTATATAACTTATCTTTACAATTAGTTTAAATGATTCCATATCCAATGCTTCTTCCATTGCTCTTTTCATCTCATCATATCCATACCCTATTTTTGCTAAGCTTGATGATATTACATTTGCTAAAAAACTCTTGTTGTTTTCACATAACTGTATCGCTTCATCAAATTCTTGATTTTCCAGTAATCTATCTAATTCCTGAACTACATACGGCGGCGCCAATTTATTCAATTTTAAGGAAGAAATAGCATCAAAACTGAGTGCTATCCCTACAATAGAACATATAATAATTACATATCCTACTATACCAGCATCTTTTATCATTTCCCATAATGATGCTTTCTCACCACTAAATGGCATTTCTTCCTGTGGTATTAAATTAATGTTAATCAAAATTAAAAATATAAAGACAATATAAAAATTTCTGCCAAAACTTGCACTCTTCATTTTAAACAATTATTATTTTTTAAACCATTTTTGCTTATTAATGTTTTCATCATAGGCAATAAATTAACGGATTAACCTCATTCATCTTATCTGTTGCAGAAATATTAATTTTAAAAGTGATTTCATAACTTTTCTGCCCATCTCGTGTTACCATATTTCTGTTTAAGTTCATTTTTTAAACTTTGTGCTTTATTTGTATATTCGTCTTTCTGTGCTTCCGTTTTTGCAGTTCTTACTAATTCTGATAAAATTTCGTAGCCATAATACATGCTTTTTGCATAAATCTCAGGTAATTCTTCCGGTGTCGGTATATGTAGTAAGTATACATTAAGATATGCATATAATGCTTTTTTTAAAAATCTTTCCCTGTTTTCTTTATCTTTATCACTTTGTTTCCTATATGTATCAGCCAATAGAGACCATATATTCTTTAAAAGGAACTCATTGTCAGATTTTAAAAGTATATCTTTTAATTTTTTCAGTTTGTTTTCTGCTTCATTAAATTTATTATCTTTAATAAATCCTCTAATAATAAAAATCTCCGCTATCGTATATAATATTTCATTTGAAGCGTATTTTTCTGATACTTCTTTATAAAGATCCTGTGCTTCTATAACACTGCCTGAAAGTTCTTTTGAAAACCCTTCCATTAATTTCCCTATTCCTTCATATAATTTATCTTTTTGACCTTTTTGTCTTGACATTATGGTTGCAATATTGTTGACCATCCCTGTTAATTTTGCTGATATTCCACCTAATTCAGCTACATCTGACAAATCAACAATAAAACTTAAAATATGGTATAGAAAAAAACTACTGGGGTTATCTTTTATTATTGACTCAAGCGTCTCAAAAAAGTTATCATAGTCTTTTTGATAATAATAAGAGACAGCAAGATAAAACTTTGCATCTTCTTTTATAACTTGTCTTTTGGTAGATGCTTCTAATTCTGTTAATTGAACTACTGCTTTTGCAAAATTACCGGTAAGCAACGAATCAAAAATTAATTCATTTTTGCTGTCTCCAAAAAAGCATTTCTTTACCCTCTCATATTCTATTGTTACTATTTCCTTTTCTTTCTTTACTTCTACACCAGTAATACTCCTTTTTATTATCTGTCCTACAACCTCCTTGCCATCCTTTAATAATATTCTGTCTGGCGCTATTTCTGTTTTGTCTTGAAAAATTATTGATAAACTACATAAACATATAATCACTATATTGCTGTATTTCAGCTTTAAATTTTTATTCATAATACTAATTTCATATTATATTAAAGCAAAATTAGTTTTCAACGCAAATCGTAAGACTGCTATTACATAGTGGTCAAGCATTGTCTATAAAACTTAAGGTGTGAAAATTTTTTGTTATTAACAAATTGTTATATATGACAAGAAATAGAAATAAAAATCTTTTTAAAATGTTCAATAGCAGTTAACAATGTCGTGGTGGTATGGATAATATAATCTCAAAGGATTAATATCTATTTTTTAGTGATGTTAGCATTAAGTATTGAAAGTGCTTTTGAGTGTGCCTCGATTGCTATCGGCACAGAAGACAATGTTATTGAACAAGTTACTATATCTGAGAAAAGAAATGTGGGTAAATTATTGATACCATCAATTAAAAACTTATTAGATAAAAGTAATACCTCGTTTAACCAAATTGATGTAATTTTTGCTGATTTTGGTCCGGGTTCTTTTACTGGTATAAGAATAGCAGGTATAATCGTCAAGACTATTTTCTATACGGTCAAAAAGAAATATTTTGGACTGTGTTCATTAGAAATTATGACCTATACTTTTTTGAGAAATGTTGGTAGATGTAATGATAGTGTGTTGTTGCCTGTTATTGATGCAAAGTCAAACCTTGTTTTTATAGATACCTTCAAAGTCATAGAAAATAACTTAAAAGAAATAGGAATACCTTCTTTAACATCCATTGATGAATTTTTAGAAACTATAGAAAAACATTCTAATTATTGTATCATTTGTTGTGACGAAACATTGTTGAACAAAATCAAGGCAAGTGACAGGAGCAAAAAAAATTATTATGAACTAATAGAACAACCAACAGCAACAGATTTACTATATCTTGGATTTAAAAAGCTGATAAGTAACGAAAACTTTATTTTTGAACCATTATATTTACGTAGAAGTTATGCCGAAGAAAAAATTGTTAGAAATAATTTATTTTATAATATAAACTGGAACTGTGATGAATAAAAGAAGTAAGAGTGTGTCAGTAGGACTATTAGTTATTACACTCTTGAGTTTTGGAATATTTTTACAATCAGAAAAACAAGGAGAAAAGGGAGTATCAAATGATGAAATAAACATTATGGTAGATAAAGCATTGGATGCTATGAAAGGAGAACAGAGAAGCGATGGAGCTATAGGTAATAGTTACGAAGTAGCGACAACATCAATATGTGGTCTTGCATTTTTGGCAGCAGGGTATCAGGCAGGGAAGGGGAGGTATGGAATAGTTGTGACTAAAGCAATAAAATATCTTCTAAATCGTGGGAGAAAACGAAAGAGTGGTTATATTTGTGAAGATAATTGCACATCAAGAATGCATGGTCAAGGCTTCGCATTAACTTTTCTATCATATGCTATAGGCGATGCGTGCACATCCAAGCAAATGGAAGATATAGGGTGTGATACATATAAAAATGTTATGAGGAAAGCAATAAGATTGGCAGAAGAGTCACAAAGTAGGAATGGGGGATGGATATATGACCCATATGGTGGAGGTGATGAAAATTCTGTTACAGTTTGTATTGTTATGGGATTGCGAGCTGCAAAAGAAGCTGGATTTAGAGTAAAAGAAAAAGTTATAAAAAAAGGTGGTAAATATATAGAAGATTGTGCCAATCCTGATGGTTCATTTTCCTATAGCTTAGGAAGTAGAGGAGGCACTGTAACACTCACAGGTGCCGGTATAAGTGATTTGTATTTTTATGGAAGACATTCACAATTTTCTGCTAAACATAAGCAGCTTATAGATAGAGGAATAAAATTCATTTGGGATAATAAATCACAACTTACTAACTTAAGCTTTGGTATGTATTCTTTATTTTATTCAACTTTAGCTATGTATTGGGCAGGTGACAAATATTGGGATCAATGGTTTAAATTTGTTGTTGATATTATAAAAAACCATAGAAAAGATGATGGCACAATAGGTCATCACTATGGGATTTTAGATAGTGGTTTTGCAACCTTGATACTTTTAATCCCTAAAAAAATTCTTCCCCTTTTTGATAAATAAAACAATTATTTCTGAATAAAACTTTGATTTTTTTAAAAGGCGGTGATTTTGTTCAATAAGACAATAACAAATAAAGAGCGGAGAGAATAAAGATACAAGTTGTTATTAGAAAGCACAGAAGCTTTCGTTGCTGTATCCTGTTATGCCGTTAAGGTTCTCCATATCCAAACTCAAAATTCAAAAACAATTTACAAATTTGAGTATTTACGTATAACTGCATTATAACAAATCTGTTTTGTTGAATAGAAATGAAGGTAATCTGCCATAATTTGGTAATTTTTCATGATTATTTTTTATATCTGAGTCCGTTATTAGCTCTTATAGAGACAGCCGAAGATAAAAATACGGCCAGCAGGATTTGAACCTGCAACCTACGGATTAGAAATCCGTTGCTCTGCCAATTGAGCTATGGCCGCTTCGCCAATTTCAATTTTTAAATGTAAAATTTTAATTTAGTTTTTAAAAATCAAAATGCCTCTTGTTTCCTTAACTAAGCCTGTTAAGAAGAATAGTAATTTTTTCATCCATATCATATTCTCCTAAATTTCATCTT
>FWPU01006063.1_pt1 | contig 19057 bp, 17 predicted proteins | sample 2228361 | NCBI WGS metagenome assembly FWPU01 (sample SAMEA103939777, study PRJEB20133) | metagenome
GCTCTGGAAGCGAAGCCATCTTTGACACTCCTTCCTGTACGGTTTCAGAAGCGGCCTTTCGTCGCTGCCTCGGCCTTCCTTCTCTTCATCCTTCGCCTTCAGCTCAGCCCGTCGTCCAGGCCTTCTTCGTCCGGGTCCCCGTTCTCCCTTCCCTCGTCGGCCGCAGTCACCCGCGCCACCTCCTCCACGGTCGTGACCCCCTCGCGGATCTTCTGGAGCCCGCTCTCCCGGAGGGTCTTCATGCCCGCCTTGCGGCCGAGCCTCTTGAGTTCGGCCACCGATGCTCCCTCGAGGATCGCCTCCCGCATCTCCTCGCGGATCGGCATCACTTCATAAAGGGCGATACGGCCCTTGTAACCCGTGCCGGAGCAGCGCTCGCATCCCTTGCCGCGGTACAAGACCGTGTTGCGCGCATCCTCGCGGCTCATCCCGAGCTCCACCAGCGCCTGCACCGGGAGGTCTTCCTCCTGGCGGCATTCCGGGCAGATCTTCCGCACGAGCCTCTGGGCCAGGATGAGGTTGACCGAGGAACTCACCAGGAACGGCTCCACCCCCATGTTGAGCAGCCGGTGGATCGTGCTCGGCGCGTCGTTCGTGTGCAGGGTGCTCAGCACGAGATGGCCCGTCAGGGCTGCCTTGATGGCGATCTCGGCGGTCTCGAAATCCCGGATCTCCCCGACCATGATGATGTCCGGATCCTGCCGCAGGAAGGCCCGGAGGGCCGACGCAAAATTGAGCCCGATTTCCTCGTGCATCTGGACCTGGTTGATCCCGGGCAGGTTGTACTCCACCGGGTCTTCGGCCGTGGAAATGTTGTGGGTCGTCTGGTTCAGCTCGCTCAAGGCCGAGTACAGAGTCGTCGTCTTGCCGCTCCCCGTGGGCCCGGTGACCAGGACCATTCCGTACGGCCGGTAGATCGCCTCCCGGAAATGGGCCAGGGCCTGCTCCTCGAAACCCAGCTTGGTCATGTCGAGCTGAAGGGCGCTCTTGTCCAGAAGACGAAGCACGATCTTTTCGCCGAACAGCGTCGGCAGGACCGAGACCCGGAAGTCCATTTCCTTGCCCAGGGCCTTGAGCTTGATGCGGCCGTCCTGGGGAAGCCGCCGCTCGGCGATGTCCAGAGAGGACATGATCTTGATGCGCGAGATGATCGCGTTTTTGAGCTTCAGCGGCGGCGACATGATCTCGTAGAGTACGCCGTCGATGCGGTAGCGGACCCGGAACTTGCGCTCGTAGGGCTCGATGTGGATATCGCTCGCCTCCCTCTTGATCGCCTCGGTGAGGATCAGGTTCACCAGCTTGACGACCGGGGCCTCCGAGGTCGCTTTTTCCAGTTCCTCGAGGTTGAGTTCTTCCTCGCCGCCCACCACCTCGAGTTCGAGGTCCTCGAGGTTGCTCATCACCTCCATCAGAGAAGCCGACTGGTCGTAGAACTTGTCGATGGCCCTCTTGAGGGCGCCCTCCTCGGCCACAACCACGTCGATGTTGTACCCGGTCAGGAACTTCAAGTCGTCGATGACCAGGTAATTGGTCGGATCCGCCATGGCCACGACGAGCGTGGACCCTGCCCGGCTTACCGGAAGAACCTTGTGCTTCTGGACAACGTCGGCCGGGATCAGTTTGAGGATATCAGGCGAGATTTCCACCTGAGAGATATCGATGGAAGGAAACCCGAACTGCTGGCTGAGGAACTGGAGGAGGTCCTCTTCCCGGATATGGCCGAGCCGAATGAGGTTCGAGCCCAGAAGGCCGCCGGACCGTTTTTGTTCCCGGAGCGCTTCCTCGAGTTGCGCTTTCGTAATGAGACCGGATTCGATCAGCCTCTCGCCCAGGCGGCCGTTGGCCGCATTTCGGGACGGCTGAGGCCTGGCCGCCGGTTGTGCTGCCTGCGTCATACGCATGCGAAAAATGGCCCTTTTCCAAGCTTCGAGAGTGCCGCTCCCGGACCTTCCTCCTGCCGAGAAGCGGCATCTGGCCGCAACCCCTGGATTTCCTGGAGTTATTGCGGGAGCAAGATCTGTACCAGAGGTGACTCGAAGCGGCAGGCGCCCAAAAAGGGCCTTTTCGATGGGCCTGAGCGCGTGCAACGACAAGGGCGGGGGGGTTGAGATGGGGAAAAAAGGTTACAGACTCGAAAAAAATTTCAGCCTTGCCTGCCCCTCTGCGCGCCCCGCTCCCCGGCAAGCCCTCCAAAGGCCGCCAGGACAAGGTCCTCCTCGCCCTTAAGAAGCGTGCGGGGATCCAGGAGGACCTCGTCTTTTTCGATCCTGGCGATGACCGGTACCGGAGCGCGGCGCAGGCGAGCCAGGATTTCTTCAGCGCCCATTCGGGAGCAGCGGACCGCCACAGCCGTGCCCGGCAGATCCTCGAGCGGCAGAGAGCCTCCCCCCGCGCGGGCGCTGACCGTCCGGACGCGGACATCGAAGCTCCCGGGCAGGAGTCGGCGCAGGGCCCCGGCCAGACGGGCAGCCTTCTTTTTCAGGATCTGCGGATCCCGGGTAAGAAGCGCGAGGGCCGGCACCCGTTCCTGAGCCGTACGCGGATCCCGGTAAAGCGTAAGGGTCGCCTCAAGCGCAGCCAGGGTGAGCTTGTCGATCCGAACGGCCCGATTCAGGGGGTGCTTCTGGATTGTCTCCACAATTGCCTGTTTGCCGACCAGGATTCCGGCCTGGGGACCGCCGAGGAGTTTGTCGCCGCTGAACGTGACGAGGTCAGCCCCTGACCGGACAGCCCTCTGAACCGTGGGCTCGTCCCCTAGGCCCGCTGCTGCCAGGTCCACAAGACACCCGCTTCCCAGATCCTGCATGACAGGGATCGAGAACCTCCTGCCCAAGGCCACGAGATCCTCCAGGCCGACCTCGCGGTGAAACCCCAGCACCCGGTAGTTGCTCGGATGGACCTTGAGCAGGAGGCCGGTTGCGGACGTCACGGCCCTTTCGTAATCGGCCAGGTGGGTCCTGTTCGTGGTGCCGACCTCCACCAGGACCGCGTCGCTCTCCCGCAGGATATCCGGAATCCGAAAGGAGCCCCCGATCTCGACGAGTTCTCCCCGGGACACAATCACCTCCCGGCCTCTGGCCAGAGTCCGCAGAGCCAGAAAGACCGCGGCCGCGTTGTTGTTCACCACAAGGGAGGACTCGGCGCCGGTCAACTCGCAAAGAAGGGTCAGCACATGCCGGTAGCGGGATCCCCTTTTTCCGGTTTCCAGTTCGAGTTCCAGGTTCGAATACCCGCGGGCCACTTCTTGAACGGCTTCAAGAGCCTCCTGGGCCAGCGGCGCTCTGCCGAGGTTCGTATGGAGGACGACTCCGGTTGCGTTGACCACAGGTCTCAAACTGGGCTGAAGGGCCCGCTGCGTTTCCTCGAGGATTTCGCCTACCAGGACCGAGCGGGAAGGCGTCGCGTCCCCCCAGCCCGCAAGAATGTTTGCCCGCCAGCGCTCGAGCACGGTTTGCACGGCCTTCCTCAGGGCCCACCGAGGCGGTCCCCCCCCGGCATGAGTCAGCAGCTCCGGCCACCCGAGCACTTCATGCACCGCCGGAAGATCTCGAAGCAGAGCCCTGGGATCCATCGGATGGGACGACATGGTCGGTGGCTCCTCTGGGGTTCATGGACCCTGAGTCCGGACCGCACGAACAGGCTAGCACAACCAAGGCGAACCTGAAAGGACCCGGAGGACATCGCAAGAGGACCGATTACGCCGTGCCCCTTGGAGGTAGGCCTCCGCGGCGCCGGTCCTCCAGTGACGGCCATGGCCGCCCGTACGCCTGAACCTCTGAATCCAATTCTCCTGTCCGCGGCCCTGGCTTGAGGAGTTCGTCCACCGCACCCCGGGATCTTGAGTTCCCCTTTCTGCTGTGGCCGGAAGCAGTGACCTTCGAAGGGCAGAAGGGAGCGCTTCGTTCCGCGCCGTCCTCCTTTTCCGTTGATGGCCTGCGGTTTTCTTTTCCTGGGAAACCTTGTATTGTAAAGTTGTTCGGTCTGTTCCTGTTCCTGCCCCAAGGATCCCCAGGACCTCCGAATCCAACCGGCATGCAAGTTTGGAGGAGACGACCCTTGTCCCTCTGCTCGGGAAAGGACGAAAACATTCTCGGCCAGATCCGGAGGCCCGCCCGCTACCTGGGCAGCGAGATCAACGCGGTCCAGGAGCCTCAGAAAGGAGACCTGAGAGTCGGCCTGGCCTTTCCGGACCATTACGAAATCGGCATGTCCCATCTCGGCATGTCCATTCTCTACCATTGTCTGAACCGCACAGCCGGTGTGTTTGCCGAAAGGGTTTTCCTTCCCGATACGGATCTGGAGGCACTGCTGCGGGCCGGCCGTACGGCTCTGACCACCCTGGAGACCCGCACGCCCCTGAACCGCCTGGATGTGCTCGGCTTCAGCCTGGCCTACGAGCTCACCTACACGAACGTCCTGGCCATCCTGGACTTGGGCCAGATCCCGCTCCACGCCGAGGAGCGCCGCAGGAGCCATCCTCTTGTTCTGGCCGGAGGCCCCTGCGCCTTCAATCCCGAGCCTCTGAGCCCTTTCATCGACGCTTTCGTGATCGGCGAAGCCGAAAAGCTCCTGCCTGAGATCTGCCTCCTCGTCAGAGAGTGGAAGACCTCCGATGCCGCCAGGGAGGATCTGCTCCGCAGCCTCGACCGGCTCGACTCGGTCTACGTGCCCTCTCTGTTTTCGCCCGGCACGGGCAGGAACCGATCTCTGGAATCCCTCACGGGCCGCAGGGCTCCCGTCCGCAAGGCCGTGGTCGAGGACCTCGACGCAGCCCCCTTTCCCGAAACGCCGATCGTGCCGTTCGCGCGAATCGTCCACGACCGCATCAGCATCGAGGCTGCCCGGGGATGCCCTCACGGATGCCGCTTTTGCCAGGCCTCGGTCCTGTACCGGCCGGTGCGGGAGAGAAGTCCAGGCCGGATTCTGCAGATTGCGGAAAGGAGCCTTCTCGCCACGGGATACGAGGAGCTGTCCCTGCTCGCCCTGAGCATCGGCGATTATTCCGGGCTCGTGCCTCTGGTGCGAGACCTCATGGCCCGGGCCGAAGAAAAAAGGGTGGCTCTGTCCATGCCTTCACTCCGGGTGGGATCCCTCGACAGAGAGGTGGTCCACCAGATTCGCAAAGTCCGCAAGACCGGATTCACCCTGGCTCCAGAGGCCGCCTCGCCGCGCTTGCGCAACGTCATCAACAAGAACATCGACGAGGAGGAACTCGTCGAAAGCGCCAGGCTCCTGGCATCCCTGGGATGGCGGGCCCTCAAACTTTATTTCATGATCGGCCTGCCCACAGAGACCGAGGAGGACGTGGACCGGATCGTGGCGCTCGCCTCAAGGATCCGCAGCGAAGCCCTTCGGGCCAGGCCGGGGGCGTTCCAGGTCACGATCAACGTTTCCACCTTCGTGCCCAAGGCCCACACGCCCTTCCAGTGGCACCGGCAACTGCCGCCCCACGAGGCCGAACGGAGGCAGGGCCACCTGAAGCGGAGGATCCGAAAGACGGGCTTCAGGCTCAAGTGGCACGACGCCAGAGTAAGCTTCCTCGAAGGCGTCTTCGCCCGGGGGGACCGAAGAACGGCTTCTCTGCTCGAGCAGGCGTACCGGCTGGGCTGTTCGAGGGACGGATGGACTGAACATCTCCGGTTCGACCTCTGGGAGAAGGCTCTGGACAAGACCGGCTTCTCGGTCCAGGAGTGCCTGGATCCGTTCCCGGACAGAGCGGCACCCCTGCCCTGGCACTGGATCGATCCGGGCGTTTCCCCGTCTTTTCTGCTCCGGGAATACGAAAAGGCCCTCCGCTCCGAAGCGGCGCCGTTTCACTGCGTTGGAAACTGCGCGGGCTGCGGCCTTTGCTCAGACCAGACCTCCCCAGGGCCGGAACCGGTCTCCTCAGCCGCCTGCCTTTCCCGGAGTTCGGACCAGCAGGCGCCCCCAGGGACCAAAGAAGGACCGGTTGCATCTCAGGGCCACGACGGGCTCCTGCGCCTCCGCGTGCGGTACGCCAAGGAAGGCAGGGCAGTGTACCTCAGCCATCTGGAGACGCTCACGGCCCTTCAGCGGGCCTTGAGACGGAGCGGCCTGCCCATCGCATACACCCAGGGAGAAAACCCCCATCCCAGGGTTGCCCTGAGCCCGGCCTTGCCCCTGGGCATGGAAAGCCTTTCGGAGTACATCGACGTCTGGCTCGAAAGGGCCGTTTCGGCTGAGGCCGCAGTCAGGGCCCTCACCGAGACACTGCCCCCCGGCCTCCGAATCCTTTCGGTTCAGGCCGTGCCCGGCGGCGCTCCGTCCCTGGAGGAGAGCATTCTCTGGGTGGAATACGAGGTCCGTTTTCCCGGGCAGGGACAAGCCGACTCCTCCCTGCAGGAACGGCTCGAGGAGGACCTGGAGAACTTCCTTGCAGGCCGGTCCTCAATCGTCGAAATTCGTTCGGAGGGGAAAACCACGTTTGTGGACCTCAGGCCCGCAGTGAGGGAACTGAGGCTTTCCGACGGGCCGACCGTCTCATTCCAGCTTCAGAAAGTGCACGGCAATCTGCCCTCTCCCACGAGGGTCCTAGACGCTCTTCTCGCCTCTCCATGGAGCCGGCAGGTCGTCAGGAACGTCCGCAAGACCCAGACCGCTTTTCGGCATGGGAAGGCCTGACTCTGGCCGGCCAAGGGACCAGCGGCCATGGCAAACGAACTCGTCATCAACGTCACGCCCCATGAAACCCGGGCAGCCCTCATCGAGAACGGCCTCGTGACGGAACTGTACACCGAGCGAGACCGCAAGACGGGCTACGTGGGAAACCTTTACAAGGGCCGCGTGCTTCGCGTGCTGCCCGGGATGCAGGCCGCCTTTGTCGACATCGGGCTCGATCGCGCCTCCTTCCTCTACGTGACCGACGTCTACCAGAACCAGCTCTGCGATTTCAGTTTCTTTCTGACCGAGGAGGACAATGAGGAGATTCTGGCAGAAGACCCCGAAGAAGCGGCTCCGGAGACCGAGGGGCTCTTCGATGCGACTCCCCCTGTCCAAGAGACACACCGGCAGGAAATGCACATCGAGGATCTGCTCAAGGAGGGGCAGGAGATTCTCGTCCAGGTGGTGAAGGATCCGCTCGGCACCAAGGGACCGCGGGTCACCATGCACGCCTCCCTGCCTGGTCGGTACCTGGTCTTCATGCCGACCGTAGACCACATCGGCGTCTCCCGGCGCATCGAAGACGAGAAGGAACGACAGAGGCTCAAGAAGATCATCCAGAAGATCAAGCCACCCAACTCGGGTTTCATCATCCGCACCGTGAGCATGGGCAAGACGGAGAGGGAACTCAAGGCGGACATGGACTATCTCCTGAAGCTCTGGGAGGACATCCAGACACGCAAGGCTCAGGTGACGGCCCCGGTGCTTCTTCATCAGGACCTCAACCTGACCCTGCGCCTGATCCGGGACATCTTCACTCCCGACGTATCGCGCCTCGTCATCGACTGTCCCAAGGAATACGAAAGGGTCTGCGCCTTTATCGAAACCTTCATGCCGAAGCTCCGGAACCAGGTGTTCCTCTACCAGGAAAAGGAGCCGCTTTTCGACGCCTATCGGATCGAGGTCCAAATCAGCGAGGCTCTCGGCCGCAAGGTGTGGCTCAAGTCGGGCGGATACATCGTGATCGACGAAACCGAGGCCCTGACCGCCATCGACGTGAACACGGGAAAGTTCGTGGGGCAGCGGAACCTGGACGACACGATCCTCAAGACCAACCTGGAGGCCGTCAAGGAAATCGTCTACCAGCTTCGCCTGCGCAACATCGGCGGCATCATCATCATCGACTTCATCGACATGGAACGAAAGGACCACAGGGACAAGGTGTTTCACGCCCTGCTCGAGGCCCTCAAGACGGACCGGGCCCGCACCAACATCCTGAAGATTTCAGAGCTCGGCGTCGTGGAGATGACGCGCAAGAGAACCAGGGAAAGCATCCTGCGCACACTCTGCGAGCCTTGCCCGTACTGCGAAGGCAAGGGATACGTCAAGTCGCGCCAGACCGTCTGCTACGAAATCTTCCGGCAGATCCAGCGGGAGAAGCAGGACCTCCGAGGGAGCAAAATCGTGCTCCATCTCCATCCGGACATCGCCAGCCTCCTGTACGGTCAAGAGCACAGCAGCCTGGAGAAGCTGGAACAGGAGTGCGGCCGGCCGATCCTGATCAAGACGCGGCCGGATTTTCACATCGAGCAGTTCGAAATCACCTCCTATTAGCCTTCGCCTCGGGGAACGCGCGTTTTTCGTCCCCGGAAGGAAAATTTTTTCGAAAACGGCGCCGTACCGGTTCCCACCCCGGCCCCGTGCAGATGCGCCCTTCCCGGGACTGTCTGCCTGGTTTTCCACGGGATTCGACCTCTATCCTGCAACCTCCGCCGGGCCGCGGGTTCGTGGTACGCCTCTTGCACTCCCGTGGTAGTCGCGGTTTTTTCCTCTCCATCAAGAAAGAGGCGGATCGTGGGCACTTTCGCGCATCGGATCGAATTTCTCCGTTTTGAAGGTGCGGAACGCAGCTTCTGCGTGGACGTGGACCAGGTCCTCGGCATCGTGACGATTCCCCCAAGCTTCAGGGAGATCCCGGAGTACGTGCCTTTTCAGAACCAGGAAGTGCCGGTTTATTCCCTCGAGAGGCTTCTGGAGTTCGATCCCAGGCCAGGGCCGCCTCCCCGAGAGGTTCTGGTGCTCAAGGGCCCGGGCGGCCTCTACGGCCTCGCGGTGGACTGGGTCGGCGAAATCTGCAAGGTCCCGGTCCATAGATGCGTGTTCCGTTTTCCCGCTTCGGCCCGATCCCGGATCCGCATGTTCGGGATCTGGGGCATGGCTGTGCTCGAGCGCGACATGGCCCTGCTTCTGGAGCCTGGCGTGCTCGTCCAGGAAGTATGGGACCCGAGCCCCGGTCCCCAAACCCCCTTGCGGCCCCCCTCCGCAAAGGAGCCCAAGGTCTATCCTGCGGGCTGCTGAAAACCCCCGACCCGTCGGGCTGCACGGCCCCTCCTGTCGCGGCCGGCATTCGGCTCCTGTCTCTCCGTTGACTTCCTGTCGGAATTCCAGTAATTTAACCGGACGGGACACGTCGCCCGGCCGACTTCTCTGCTTATGGGGGTTTCACGAGCATGTATGCGGTCATCAAAACCGGCGGAAAACAATATCGAATCTCCGAGGGAGACGTCCTGCGAATCGAGAAGCGGGACGCCGAACCCGGCCAGGAGATCGTTCTCGATCAGGTACTTCTGGTTGGGGAAGGCGACACCGTCGAGGTCGGCAGTCCCTATCTCGCAAACGTCCGCGTGCGGGCCGAAGTTCTTGCCCAGCGGAAAAGCAAGAAAATCGTGGTCCTCAAGTTCAAGAGGCGAAAGAACTACCGAAGGAAGCAGGGTCACCGCCAGCTTTACACGGGCATCCGCATCAAAGCGATCGAACGGGACGTGACAGAGCCCCTGAGAGAGGCGTGAAATGGCGCACAAGAAAGGCGTGGGCAGTTCCCGCAATGGCCGGGACAGCGCCGGCCAGAGACGGGGCATCAAGGTCTTTGGCGGCCAGACAGTCCGGGCCGGTGCCATCCTGGTGAGACAGGTCGGCACCCGGGTCCACCCGGGCGCGAACGTGGGCATGGGCAGGGATTTCACCCTCTTTGCCAAAGTCGACGGAACAGTCGCCTATCGCAAGAGCGGAAAGCACAAGACCTCGGTCCATGTCCTGCCGACCTGAGCCCAGTCGGCCGGAGGCCGCCCCAGCGCGCGAAAGACCGCCCCTTTTCCCCGGATGCCGATGCGCTTCGTCGACGAAGTCGAAATCCTGGTCCAGGCGGGCAAAGGGGGAAACGGCTGCAGAAGCTTCCTGCGGGAGAAGTACAGGCCCAGGGGAGGGCCGGACGGCGGCGACGGCGGCAAAGGCGGAGACGTCGTCATCCGGGCCGACGGCAGAAGGAACACGCTTCTCGACCTCCACTTTCAAAAGCAGTATCGGGCGCAGAACGGACACCACGGCAAAGGAAAACAGCAGCACGGAAGAAAGGGAGCCGACCTCATCCTTCACGTCCCTCCCGGCACTCTGCTGATCGATGCGGAGACAGGCGTCCTCCTCAAGGACCTGTGCCGCCCCGGGGACTCCTTCCTTGCCGCCAGAGGCGGAAGAGGAGGACGGGGCAACATGCGGTTCGCAGGGCCTTCCTGCCGGGCACCGGATTTCGCCGAAAAGGGCCTTCCGGGCGAAACGAGGCGCATCCGCTGCGAACTCAAGCTTCTGGCCGACGTGGGCATCGTGGGCATGCCGAATGCCGGCAAGTCGACCCTGATCGGCCGCATCTCCGCAGCCAGGCCCAAAGTCGCCGAGTACCCTTTCACCACCCTCGTGCCCCATCTGGGCATCGTGCGTGCGAACAGCGACCGCTCCTTCGTGGTGGCCGATATCCCGGGAATCGTCCCCGGGGCTTCCAGGGGGCTCGGTCTCGGCTTGCGGTTCCTTCGCCATATCGAACGGACCGCGGTTCTGCTCTTTCTCATCGACCTGGCCGACCCCGTCCGGGAAGATCCGTTCGAAACATACGAGATTCTCAAGACCGAACTCGAACGGTACAGCGACCGTCTGCTCGCAAAACAGAGAGTCGTGGTTCTCAACAAGATCGATCTGCCCCTGGCAAGGTCCAGGATGAGAAAGCTCCGCGGGCGATCCGCGCCGGACGGCCTTCCCCTGATGTTCGTCTCGGCCCAGACCGGCGCGGGGCTTCGCAGCCTGGTGTCGCGGCTGGCCGGAATTTGCTGCGGCCGTCCCCCGGGAGTTGAATCGAGCCCGGCGGCCGGCTGGGAGGCATCCCCGGCTGTGACCGCAGGGACTCCCCCGGCTTTTGCAGAGGAAGCGCCCGGGGCGGTGCCAGCCCCTTGCGGAGGAACCGGTGAGGGCGGCAGCGGCGAACCCTGAATCGGAGCCCATCAGGCTCGGCGTGATGGGCGGCACCTTCGATCCGGTGCACATCGGCCACTTGCGTGCGGCCGAAGAAATCAGGGATGTGTTCCGCCTCGACCGAATCGAGTTCCTGCCGGCCCGGATTCCGCCCCACAAGACAGACCGGGTCGTGACGCCCATTTCGTACCGCCTCGACATGCTGGACGTGGCCGTACGTTCGGCCCCCGGGTTTGCGGTCTCGAGGATCGAAGCCGACCGGGAGGGCCTTTCCTATCTCGTGGACACCCTGGAGCAGTACCGGTCAACCCACGGACAGGGAGCCGCGATCTTTTTCATTCTGGGCATGGACAGCTTCCGGGAGATCGGCACGTGGCACCGGTATCCCGAGCTTTTTGCCCTTGCCGATTTTATCGTGACCACCAGGCCCGGGTACGGCAGGCCCGGGCTCGCAGAAGCGCTGCCGGCCGACGTGGCCGAGGCGTTCCGGCCGGCCCGCCCGGATGGCACCGTCTTCGAACACGAGAGCGGAAGAAACCTCTATGTTCAGGACATCACCCTGCTCGACATTTCGGCCACAAAGATCCGCCAGTGGCTTAGACAGGGCAGATCGGTCCGCTACCTGGTCCCGGACCCGGTCCTCGCGTACATCGAGAAGCACGGCCTTTACCGGTAAGCGGGGGAAAAACGCATATGCCCAGAAAGAAATCGGAAACGGGCGTTTCCCGCCCGGCTGAGGACCGCGCAGCCAAGGCCAAGGCCCGGCTGTGCGCCAGACTCGCCATCCAGAAGAAGGCTTTCGGCATCAGCGTTCTCCATGTCGGGGCTGTCTCACCCATTGCCGAGTACTTCGTGATCTGCTCGGGCCGGTCGGTCCGCCAGACCCGGGCGATCGCCGAACACATTCAGACCGTTCTCAAGGCCCGCCGCCGCGAAACCCCCTTGGGCATTGAAGGCGAGGCCGAAGGGCTGTGGATTCTTCTCGACTACGACGACGTCGTCATCCACGTGTTCTATGAACCCACGAGGGCCTACTACGCCCTGGAGAATCTCTGGTCCGACGCTCCCCGCCTGAGAGACCCCGTTCTTCTCAAGGCCGAGCGCGAGGCCCTGGCCGGTTCCAGGGCAGAGGAGGGGGATTGGGAGGAGTAAACCTCACCCTGGTGCTCGTGGGGAGGCCCCGAGCCGCCTTTGTGAGGGCCGGGATCGATCATTACGCGAAGGGGATCTCCCAGAAGGCCGCTCTCACCTTCCGGGAGGTCAAGGCATGCCCCCTTCGGAAGGGGGTGTCGGCCCCGGAGGCCAGATTGCGGGAAAAGGACCGGATCCTCAAGTGCCTGGAGGAGCGGCAGGTCCGGGTCTTCCTGGACGAGCGGGGCCGGAGACTCGACTCCGAGCAGTTCGCTGCGTGGATGGGCGCCATGATGGCGCGGGGCCGTTCCCGGATCGCCTTTGTCGTGGGAGGCCCCGTCGGCCTTGCGCCGGAACTCCTGGACGAGGCTGACCTGGTCATGTCCGTCTCCCCCTTCACCCTTTCCCACGACATGGTTGTGCTCGTCCTTCTCGAACAGATCTACCGGTCTCTGGCCATCCTTTACAACCATCCGTACCCCAAATGAACCTGTTGTCCCGGCAGGAGGCACAACTGCAACCCGAAGCCTCGCTCGGCATTCGCTCTTTTCTCGGCGAGATCCTGGACGTTCTCCTGCCGAGGGTCTGCCCTTTCTGCAGGCGAGCCACGCCGGAGGGCCGAAATCCCTTTTGCGCGGCCTGTACCGAATCGTTCAAGCCTTTTTGTCCGCCCTTCTGCTCCGTCTGCGGAGCGCCGATTCCCGCAACAGCCTGCGATCCGCAATGGCTTGTTTGCACGACCTGCCTCCACTGCCCCGGGCCCCCTTGGCCTGCCTCCCGCGTCCGGTGCGTCGGCCCCTATGAAGGCAGTCTGCGGGAGGCCGTTCTCAGACTGAAATACGGCCGCGAGATCTTCCTGGCGCCGGCCCTTGGAAAATGGATGGCTTCCCGCTTTCGAACGCTCTATCCGCTGGACGCCTTCGATCTCATCCTGCCGGTGCCCTTGCATCCTGCAAGGCTTCGCCAGAGAGAATTCAACCAATCTGTTCTCCTCGCCAGGCCTCTGGCCAGAGCCTTGAGGCTTCCTCTCGCGCTCCGGGCCGTGCTCAGGGTGCGCGACACGCCCTCCCAGAGTCTCTACCGCCGCGGAGACAGAAGGAGGAACCTCCAGGGGGCCTTTCGGGTTGCGGAACCGCAGAGCGTGCGCAAGCGCTCGGTCTTGCTCGTCGACGATGTCTTTACGACCGGGGCCACGGCGGAAGCTCTGGCGACTCTGCTACTCGAGGCCGGCGCAGCGTCCGTGTCGGTCCTCTGCCTCGCGAGGACCGTGGATCCGATCTCGGGCCTCAGCCCGGTGGACAGAGAACCTATCGAAACGAAAGCGCCTGAAACAAAAGCGCCTTGACACCCCGCGGCCGCTCCATTAGCATCCCCTTCTGACTCCGAGTGTTTTCTTTTCCCTCTCATCTCGAAGAGGAGAGTGTCCGCTCTTGCACCCTCCGGGTCGATCGGCCGAGAAGAAATCCACCGAGAACAGCCTCCGGCTTCCTGTACTTGCGCTCTGTTGCGCCCTTCTTCTGGCCGGCTGCCACGTTCTGAGCGCCCGCAGAACCCTCGGCCAGGCCAGGCAGGAACTCGCAAGGGCAGAGCAGATCGATCTAGCCGGCGAGAGCCTCTACCATCGAGCTATGGCCAAGGAACTGATGGAGGCCGCGGAAAAACAATATGAAGACGCGGACTTCTCCGAGGCCACCCGGTTCGCCCGGGAAGCCCTGGAGCACTTATCCAGAATTCCCGGCGAGTCCGCACGAGGGTCCGGAGACTCCCCTTCCGGCGGCATGAGCGAGGCAGGCCCTTGAAGCTCACCCGGACCGCTTGGGCCGCTCTCGCTGCGGCTTTTCTCCTTGCCGTCCAGACGGCCTCCGCAGCCGAGAGGCGGGATCTCCTAGACGAAATCAGTGCCCTGGACGCCTACCTCGCCAAGGCTCACGCGGCCGGCGGCGCGCCCTGCGTGCCCGAGGCTCTCGCCTCTGCTCAGGCCTGCCTGGCGAGGGTCAAGGAGGAATTCGAGGAAGGAGACCGCTGGGAAGCCGAGGACCTGCTGGAAACCTGCCGGAGATTGAGCCAGGGGCTCTGGGACCGAATCCTCCTGTGCGGCCAGGACAGCGACGGGGACGGCATTCCCGATTCGAGAGACCTGTGCCAGGACCGGCCCGAAGCTTACAACGGTTACCAGGACGAAGACGGCTGCCCGGACCGGGTCCCGGCCCGGGCCGTCCTGACCCCGGACAAGATCGAGATCCTCGAACCTGTCGGGTTCGACGAAAACACCCAAACCCTGCTTCCCGAGAGCGAGCCTGTCCTTGCGGACGTAGCCCGAATCCTCGTGGAGAACCCCTCGCTTCGCATTCGGATCGAATCCCATCTTGACAGCTCAACGACGGACCCGGAGACAGCTCTCCTCCTCTGCGCTCGGAGGGCGGAGAACGTGAAAGAGGCCCTCGCGGCCCTGGGCGTGGACGCGGCACGGATGGAGACCGCCCCGAAGGGATCCTCGGAGCCGATCGCCTCCAACGATTCCCCCTGGGGCCGGAAACTCAATCGCAGGATCGAATTTGTCCGAATCCCCTGAAGCCCGCCTGGAGGGGGCACCGGGCCGGCGCCGTACGGCCTTGTTCCCCCAGCCGGAGGTCCCCGTGACAGCTCACAAAATCCTTGTTCCCGACGCGCTGGCCCGAAAGCTGGAGGCTCTTCGGCGCCGGGGCAGACGCATCGTCTTCACGAACGGCTGCTTCGACCTGCTGCACGTCGGGCACGTCCGATACCTCAGTCAGGCAAAGGCCCACGGCGACGTGCTGGTCGTGGCGGTCAACAGCGACCGTTCCGTCCGAAAGCTCAAGGGCGAAGGCAGGCCCGTCCAGAACGAACAGGACCGGCTGGAAATTCTGGCTTCTCTGGAGAGCGTGAATTACGTGACCCTGTTCGACGAGGAAACGCCCCTTGCCTTGATCGAACGTCTGCAGCCGGACGTCCTCGTCAAGGGCGGAGACTGGCCCCGGCACCGCATCGTGGGCAGACAGGTGGTGGAGAAACGCGGCGGCAGGGTCGTCACGATCCCCTACGTGGAAGGCGCATCCACAACCGGCCTCATCCAAAAGATCCGTCAAGGACCCTCCTGACGGCCGGCCGGCTCATCCGCCGCGGGGCGGGGATGGGATCCCCGCTCCTGCGGATCAACCGTAGGGATACATGCCTTTTTGAATCTTCCGGAGGCTTTCCAGCAGCCGATTGTGCTTTTTTTCGTCCTCGAGAAGATAGTTCAGGAGATACTCCTGCACGAGCATCTTGCGGCCCTTGAGAGCCTTCAGGCTCTCCCTCGCCAGCCGAATGGTTTTCTTCTCGATCTCGATATGGCGCTTGATGGCTTCCCAGACCGAGGCCACATCGTCGGGCGAAAGGCTAACTGTCTTGTGGGTGAGGCTGTCCGCGATCCATTCCTGCACCCGAAAGTGCATCTGGGAATCGTGCTGGATGATTTCCATGACCAGCCGCACGATCGGATTCTCGGTCTCCTCGATGATCCTGCCCGTCGAGGCCACGGAGGCGTTTTCCACCTTCTGCCAGCTCTTCATGTTGGCCACGAGTGCCCCTTGAACGGCCTTGGTCGTCGACATGCTCCTCTCCTCCTTCCTTTTCTCGTTACCTCTCTTCGATTCCTCTTGTCTCTCCTCCTGCCCGCCCAAACACGCCTCCGTCGCCCTTTTCTTTCCCCCCAGAGGGTCCTCGACTCTTCCCGCCGAGGCACCCTGATGGGGGCCTCAACGGGCAGAAGCTTTCCTGCGCCGTTTCTGCGCTTCTTCCAAGACCGAGGCAGCCAGGTTCTCCGGCAGGGGCTCGAAGGCCAGAAACTCCATCGAGTAGTTGGCCCGGCCCGAGCTCAGGGAACGGAGGACCGTGGCGTAGCCGAACATTTCGGCCAGGGGCACCTTGCCCGCGAGTTTCTGGGAGCCCTTGCGGAACCTGCGCATGCTCTCCAGGCGGCCCCGCCTCCGAAACAGGTCGCCCGATATGTCTCCGATGTACGCATCTGGGGTGGCGATCTCGATCTTCATGACGGGCTCGAGGAGCTGGGGGCCGGCTTTGTGGAAAGCCTCCTTGAAAGCCATGCTCCCGCAGATGTGAAAGGCCCGCTCCGAGGAGTCCACTTCGTGAAAGGAGCCGTCCAGCAGCACGGCCCTGACCCGGACCACGGGGTAGCCCGCAAGAACCCCTGTGGCCATGGCCTCCTCGATACCGCGGCGGCCGCGGGGAATGAACTCCTTGGGGATCGCCCCTCCCCGGATCATGTCCACGAACTCGAACGTCCCTTCCGGGTAGGGCTCGATCCTGAGGACCACGTGGGCGTATTGCCCCCGCCCCCCCGTCTGTCTCTTGAATTTCGTATTCACCTCGGCAATGGAAGTGATCGTCTCCCGATAACTCACCAGGGGCTCGCCCGTCACCACCGGAACCTTGAAATCGCGGCGGAGACGGTCCTCGATGATCTCCAGGTGGAGCTCCCCCATGCCGGCTATCAGGGTCTCCCGGGTCTCGGGATCCACGAAAAACGTAAACGAAGGGTCTTCCATGGCCAGCTTCCGCAGGGCCTTGCCCAGCAGGTCCTCGTCTTTCCCGTCTGCCGCCGCAATGGACCGCTGAATCACCGGTTCGGGCACGCGGATCCTCTCGAGCAGCAAGGGGGCGGACGGATCGCAGAGCGTGTCCCCCGTGGTCGTGTATTTGAGGCCGATCAGGGCCACGATGTCTCCAGCCGATGCGCAGGGGATCTCTTCCCTTTTCTTCGCGTGGATGCGGTTGATCCTTCCGACCCGTTCGTGCCGCGTCTGAGTCGAATTGAAGACCTGCTGCCCAGGCCTGAGCTCCCCGGAATAGATGCGGACGAATGTCTGCTGCCCGACGTACGGATCGTGAATGATCTTGAAAGCGAGACCCGCAAAGGGGGCTTTGGGAGAAGGAATTCTCTGTACGCTCTCTTCCCCTTTGAGGTCCAGGCCCACCACGCTGCCCACGTCTACCGGGGAGGGCAGGTAATCCACCACGGCATCCAGCAGGAGTTGAATCCCCATGTTTCGATACGCGGACGCGCAGAACACGGGCGTGACCAGGGAATGGACGACGCAGTAGCGGGCCACTCTTCGCAGCTCCGCCTCCTCGATCTCCTGGTCCGAAACGAACTTTTCGAGAAGGCCTTCATCGAACTCCGCCAGCTTCTCCGCCAGCAGACTCCTGGCCTTGCGGGCTTTCTCGACCCAATCGTCAGGGATCTCCTCGACGACCCGCTTGAAGTTCTCAAAAGTCACGGCCTTGAACGCCACCAGGTCGATGATTCCCCGGAAGGTGTCCCCGGAGCCCATGGGAAGCTGAAAAGCCACGGGATTCGCGTCGAGATGATCTCTCAGCTGAGCCAGGCATCCCTCGAAATCTGCTCCCTCTCGGTCCATCTTGTTCACCAGGGCGATCCGGGGCACCTGATGCCGGTTCGCCTGGTTCCAGACCGTCTCGGACTGGGGCTCCACGCCTCCGATGGCGCAGAAGACCGCGATCATGCCGTCCAGCACCCGCAGCGACCGCTCCACCTCCACGGTGAAATCCACGTGGCCGGGCGTATCGATGATGTTGATGGTATGCCCCTTCCAGGAACAGGTGATGGCGGCCGAAGCGATCGTGATCCCCCGTTCCTGCTCCTGGACCATGAAGTCCATGGTCGCCTGTCCGTCGTGAACCTCGCCGAGCTTGTGGGTCACGCCCGTAAAGTACAAAAACCGCTCGGTTACCGTGGTCTTGCCCGCGTCGATGTGGGCGGCAATCCCGATGTTTCGAATTTTGTGAAGCGTCATGGTCCGCCATTCCCGCGGCAGCAGGTATGCTTTGGAACCCGCGTCCGACCCGACCCGCGGTTTCTGCCGCCGTCCCGATGGGAGGGAAAAAGACGAGGGGACATTCGGAGGGAACAAGACGAATCCGAAGCCGTTTGAGAGTTTAGCACAAGGTGCCCCCCTCTCTCAAACCAAGGGCCGGGACCGGCCGGAGCCGTCACCGGCCCGCACCCTCGATCACCTTCTTCCACCCGGCCAGAACAGGGCCGGGCACCTCCCACACCTGCGGTCGTCCTGTCTCCAGGGGGATGCCCAGTTCGACCCGTTCAGCGTTTCTCAATTTCTCTCCGAGCAGAGGCTCCACGTAAATCGCGCAAACGGTGAGAACCGTGTACATGCCCGTCATCCTCTGTTCGACCGTGATCACCGGCGCGGGATAGCTTGACCGGTCCACGCGGAATTCAGCATTCCCTCTCGCAAAGGGCCATCGCCTTGGCGCCGTCACGTAAAGGACCAGGGAAAAGCCCTGCTTCCCGTGGCCGCCTTTCCCAACCAGTTTCAGGAACTGCACGGTGGTCCAGGGCTTAACACCCTCCGTGAAGATACTTTGCCCGGCTTCCTCGCCCGTCGAAGGCTCTGCGCTCCAGGCCCCGGCCCAAAAAGAAAGAAGAGAAAGGAGAAAGACCGTCATCCCGGCTGCAATTCGTCCCATGGCAACGGGCCACCCACAACGATCCGGGTCTGTCGGACGCTCAGCATAAGCGGCGGCGCGCGGCTCCGTCCGCCGCATAATGTTGTTAGGCTCACGAGCCTTCCTTGGGCTCGATTTGGATGTCTACCTTTGCACCGCTGACCAGCGTGTTATAGACTGGAGAGAACGAAACCAAAGATTTCAGCGTCTCGAGGTTCTCTTCAGCTGTCTTCACTTTGAACTTCACGCGAATCGCGGTATAGCCTTTCGGTACGTCGGCCAACCCAAAGAACCCGCGTAAGTCTATATCGCCTTCCAGTTCAGACTCCAGTTCTTGGATTTCGATACCGCGGACAGCCGCGTGGGCTACGATGCTCGTGGTGACGCAACCGGCAAGAGCGTTCAGCAAATGCTCCACTGGGTTCGCGCCGTCATCGTCACCCGCAAGAATGGCCGGCTCGCCGCAATGCAATTCAAACTCCTGTTTGTGGGCTATCTCCTG
>FWPU01007849.1_pt1 | contig 19057 bp, 14 predicted proteins | sample 2228361 | NCBI WGS metagenome assembly FWPU01 (sample SAMEA103939777, study PRJEB20133) | metagenome
TCCTGGCGCATCCAGGCCGCCAGCTCTTCCGGCTTTCCACTCAGCTCGATTGCCTGCTGACTGAGGCGGTTGATGCGTTGTATGGCTTGCCGGTCGTTTCCCAGGCCGTAAATAACCGGCGGCGGCATAGTTTTCCTGCCTGCCAGTGCAGAGATCCAGTAACCGCCGTCGTTTCCGGCAAACAACCCGTAACCCCAGGGAAATGAGTTGACCAGCACCGTCTCCCCCGGAGGTATGGCTTCCTGGATCACCTGCATGGCTTCCAGGTCAGCCTGGCGCGCCAGGAAAGTTATCGGATTGAGCAAGGGGATCATCGTCCGCGCCGCCAGGATGATCAGCGGCACCGCTGCCAGGGCGACACCCCACGGCAGCAACGCCTGGCCGCGGCGGGGCAATGATCGGCGCAACAACTCGTATAAGTCTCCAAGCAAATAACCGCCCAGCACCGCAATCGGCAAAAATAGGGTGATCTGCACCGAGGCGTTGTTGATGAAACCGCTACCTGGCAGTTTTAACAGATTCAGATTGGAGAGGGTAAAGACCAAGGCAGTCCACAGGATCAGGGTCAGGATAAAAGAGCGTCGCCGCACTAACCCCCAAATCAAGCCCAAACCTGCCAGCACCAGCGTATATTTTCCCAATCCAGAGGTCAGGTAATTCCAGGCAAATGTATTGTAGGATTGTGAGCCTTGGCCGCGCCAGGCAGCCAATTTGGGCAGCAAGAGTTCATCCAGCGTTGGAGCAAGCCAGGGCAAGATCAGCAGCAGCGCGGCGGCAACCACCAGCAATAGCGCAATCAGGGATTGGGGCAGGTAGCGCCATCTGCGCTGTACCAGTGTCTCTGTCAGTAAAAGCGCCACTACCAGACATGCCAGGAAAGCCGCCACGCGGAAATGGGTGAGGTAAAGCCCGGCGCTGGCAACCCCGGCTGCCAGCATAACCGCCCACCAGCGGCGGCTCGTCTCTGGAGGAGTATTCAACACGGGATGAGCATCTGAAACTCGTTCTTCGGTTGAAGTGGGTTCTCTCGGGTTGTATTGCTGTCTAAGCAGGGGAGTGTTTTCCAAAAGCCATTGGATCAAGACAAACGCTGTCGGCAGAATCAACAGCCCCGCCAGATGAGTGTAACGCCCCCAGCTTGTGTAGTAGGCAGGCATTGGAGTGAACATCCCGACAATCAAAGCGGCAAAGACGCCTGCGGCACGGCGCTGTGTCAGACTTGTGGTCAGCAGGTATGTTGCGCCAGTTGCCAGGGCGTTGAGCACCTGTCCCAGCAGCAGCATCGCTCGCGGTATTTCCAGGCCGCTTAGCCATTGGAAAGCAGCCAGCACACTGTGAAAACCTGGGTGATATTGGGCGGTTGAGATTTCAACGAAGGGAGCGAGCGTGGCAGGGAACCCTCCGTTTTCCTGTATCAGGCGGGTGATTAAGCCGTGGTGGACCGAATCGACCCACGGAGGTGCAGACAGATCGCGCACCATCACCAGGCGCGTCACCAGCGACACCAGAATTACTCCGGCTAAGGCCAGCCCCTCCCCGCTCATGTGGAAGCGCCGGCGGGCAGGCAAACTGCGCCACAACGCCAACGCGCAGAGCAAGCCGGCTGCAAACCAGAGAGCGGTGCGGCTCCAGGGAATATGTAACAGGGTGGTCCAGGTCATGCACAGCGGAATGATCGCAAGGGAAAGCCCAAGCCATATAAAAACGCGCTCTGCCCCTGGAAATTGCTGATTTAACCCCAACGATTCGAGCACCAGGTAGCCGGGCAGGATCAGCAGAATTCCTAGCGGCAGCAGCAGCCAGGAGCCTGCAACGTATTCTCCCAGGTCGGTCAACAGCGTCTGCAGCCCATAGTCATAATGCAGGCGAAAAGCTGCGTCGGCTGAAAATGGAACACCTGCCAGCGCGGGGCCACCCTGGGGGTAAACGTCTTCCCCCCGTCCGCCCACCTGCACGCGACCAGCCTGCACAGACAGGCGCACTGTATATAGTTGTCCAGCAGAATCCGGCTGTGGGGTGAACGCAACGAGTACCGGTCCACTCCCTAATGAGCGGAAATCAATCTCGACCTTTTCCAGCGGCAACCCTTGCAGTGTGCCCTGAATGAGTTCTACAGATAAGCGGCCATGTTTTTCGGGTGAATCAGGTGCCAGCGAGAGCCATAGACTGATGGCATTCAGTCGTGGGCGGCGGCTGATAAAGCTTTGGCTGAACTCACTTTCGGGCTGAACAACGGCGATAACGCCGCTATTCTGTTCTTGCGAGGCTTCAGGGTCGTACAGGCGCAGACATCCGCCCAGGAACAAGGACAGGCAGAGCAGTAATAGCGGAAACAACCGTTGGCGCAGCCCGCTGGTCCGGTAAAATCTACGGCTATCTCGCAGAAAACCCGGCTGGCTGGAATCAGCTTGCGGTTTTATCCTCGTTGGCGACGCGCTCGCCAATCTGGGCGCGCAGGTAAGCCTGGATGAAGCCATCAATCTCGCCATTTAGCACAGCCGTGGTGTTGCCGGTTTCGTATTCGGTGCGGTGATCCTTCACCATCTGATAGGGATGCAGCACATAGGAGCGGATCTGGCTGCCCCATTCCACTTTCTTAAATTCGCCGCGCAGGGCAGCCAACTGTTCTTCCTGCTCTTGCTGCTTCAGCTCGAGCAAGCGGGCGCGCAAGACGCGCATGGCGTTTTCCCGGTTTTGCGCCTGCGAGCGCTCGTTCTGGCAGGTGACCACGATACCGGAAGGGATATGGGTTATCCGGATGGCTGTGGCATTCTTTTGTACATTCTGTCCACCAGCGCTGGACGAGCGGTACACATCAATGCGCAAATCATCGGGGTCGATCTCGACTTCGGTTTCATCCTCTACCTGGGGCAATACTTCGACCAAGGCGAAGGAGGTATGTCGGCGGTGGGCTGCGTCGAAGGGAGAGAGCCGCACCAGCCGGTGTACGCCTTTTTCGGCGCGCAGGTAGCCATAGGCGTATGGTCCATCTACGGCAATCGTAACACTCTTGATGCCTGCCTCCTCGCCGGGAGTGAAATCCAGCACTTCGGTCTGAAAGCCATGATTCTCAGCCCAACGCAGGTACATGCGCTGGAGCATCTCCGCCCAATCCTGCGAGTCGGTTCCGCCAGCGCCAGCATGGATGGCCAGCAAGGCATTTCCATGATCGTACTTACCCGAGAACATGGCATAGAATTCGCGTCGTTCGATTTCTTCTTCCAGAGCGGCGGTCTCAGCTTCCAGATCGGGACGCAAGCCTTCGTCTTCGAGACCGGCCAGTTCAAGAGCGTCGTGCAGGCGTTGTTGCAGCGCCCGCCAGCTTTCTACTTCGTCGCGGACGACTGCCAGACGCTTCATCAAGCGTTGAGCTTCTTCCGGGTCTTGCCAAAGATCGGGATCTTCGGCGCGTTGATTCAGTTTTTCGAATTCGGCAGCCTGTGCAGGGAAGTCAAAGACGCACCAGTAAATTCTGGAGTTTTTCCTGGCAAATGGTCAGTCGTTCAACAAGGTCTTGCATCAGATACCTCTTTGAGTAAAAGTGCCTATATTTTACTGCAAATTTTGCCCCGTTGACTGGCGGCAAACCTGGATTCTTGGCACGGATCCCGCGGGTGGGGTCAGTGCGACTTCAGCTCCAGCAGTAGTTTGAGGGTCGCCGCGGCGACCTCATCCACAGCTCGTTCAAAGGCTGGTTGATGACGCTTCGAAGGGCGGCGATAACCGCTCACCTTGCGCACAAACTGCAAAGCAGCCAGTCTGATCTCCTCTTCGCTTGCGGTGATTTCAAGTTGTTGTTGCTTTTTGATATTGCGGCACATGGTCGGTTATGGCTTCAGCCAGAGTATGGTAATTTCGTCCTTTGTGCCCAATGCCTGGCGGAGCATCTCTACCAGAGTGGGGTCAGCACCAGCTGCAACGAAATAATCCAGCGTCATGGGTGTGATGGCGTAATCCTGATCTACGCTTGTTTCTTCTTCGAGCTGGTCGATCAGAAATTGCAGTTGCGCCTCGGTGATTGCGCCGATGGACTCACCCGTGCGTTTGTTATACAGTTGGATCATAAATCAGCCTCCCTGTGAGCAAGGTGTCCGCTGGTTCTTTTCCAGGATGCCAGCGCAATGTGCGGCTCAGTATGTTTCAAGCTCGGGCTTCATTACAGCCACGCCTGACTATTCAACGGAACAGGCGATAGGATGTATAGCCAAGCAATCGCGCTCTGGCATCCAGGGTGAAGAAAAGGTTGAGCACCACAGAAACCAGGAAGATCAGCGCGGTTCCGGTGATCAGGGATAATTCTATTCCCAAGAACAGCTCAACCAGCCAGGGGGAGATCACCAGCAGCCCGAAGAGCAGGGCTGGCAGTGGTGTCAGCCGCCGCACCGTTCGCAGCAGATACGCCTGTGTGGCTGCGCCGGGGCGAATACTGGGGATGAAAGCGTTTTGCTTCCGCAACTTATCGGCGTACTCCTCTTTGGTGAAATTGACTTCGGTCAGGAAGAATGTATACAGAACTGTCAGCCAGAACAAAATCAACCAGAAAGCGGGGTTAGTTTCACTGAAAAATCGGATCACCATCTGGGCGGTATTTTGCAACCAGGCTTGCGGTGCACAGATCAACAACCCGGCGATGAACCCCGGTAGAAGTAACAACGACTGGGCATACTCCGCGGCTGCAAAATCTGCCATCATGGGTATGGGGAGATATGATTTCGCCGGCATGGACGTTCGTCCTGGGTATAGCCGACTTGGGTACATTACCGGCACCCGCCGCTGCGCCTGTCGGAATACCACCACCAGGAATATGCTGGCACTGAGTAAAGCCAGGTAAACGAGCAGGTTGTACCAGGCGCTGGAAGTTGCCAGTACACGGGTAACATCCCCCAACAAGATGCTGGGAATGCCGCTGAAGACGAGCAAGTTGACGCCTTGGGAGCCTATACCATCGGCTTCGATCAAGTCTGCCAGCCAGACGGAGAGCATCGTCCCTCCCGTCATCGTCAACAGGGTTGCGGCCATTGCCAGCCAGTTGTTAGCGCGGAAACCGCCAGCAGAGAAAAGGATGAAACCCTCGCCACAGCTCCTCCCCACATACCAGATCAGGCTTGCACCAGAGATGAATGAGAGTGGGATTGTCAGCCACATCGCCAACCGCTTGAGATACCCGCGCATCTCCCAAGGCGATTCTTTCATCCTGCGGTTCAACGATGGCAAGAGGTCTGTCAGCAAATTGACGACCTCCCAGGCGCTGATATAAGGCAGCACGCCCAGCCCCAACACCGAGAAGCGCGCCAGCGTTCCGCCGGAAAATAGATTGACCAAACTGAGCAGGCTGCCCTCCTCAGCTACTCTGCTGATGGCTGCAGAGACGGCAGCCTGGTCTATGCCGGGGAGAGGGATGTGCGCTCCAAGACGATAAAGCGCCAGAACGAAAAAGGTGATCAAGATCTGCTTGCGGGTCTGTGCGTCGCCAATCAGGTTTTTTATCATCGCCTGCCTCCTTACCAAGGGAGATATCGGTATCGCCCCTGCAGCGACTGCCGGTGGCTATTTGATGCCACTCAAGGCTTGACTCCTACGGTGGTAAGGTTGTATTTGTAGTCCTGATCCATCGTTCGTTATAGCCTGGCTGATTGCAGCATTTCTCGCAACACCTCAGCCAGGAATTTGCTGCTTTGTAAATCCAGGCGGGATTGCATGCTGGTTTCGAAGCGCTCCACCCGTTCCCGTTCACGCAGATAGTAGGTGAGATTTGGCAGCACGTTGCGCGCCTGGAGACAAAGCGCCTGCAAGCGTAACAATTCTGGTGCAGAGTTCAAATTGTCCGCTTCCAGCGCTTCTATTTCGCCTGCCAAACGTTCCACTTTCGCTTTCCAGGCAGAGTAGTCGGTCTCCAAATCCAGGTAGGTGCGCGCCACGCCAACTATCAGCGTTGCCAGCGTCTCTTGCTCCTCGAGAGTGAGCTGGCGACCTTTTTCCAGCTTGTCGCTGATCTGGCGAGCCTCACGGCGAAGGGCTGCGTGGATCGCCTCTCGAGCCTGGATATTCAGGCGGCGAAAGAGGCCGTCCAGGGCTTCGTAGTTCTCGCTGGTCTCCTGTTCCCGGCATTGGCGGATTTTATCAATCGTACTCTGGATCGAATCCGAAAGTCTGGCGTGCATGCAATTATCCTTTGATGATTGGGTTTCGTTTCTTCCAACGCGGCAAGAGCCGCCCGGTGCTCAGGCAGTTTTTCGCGGGATGCCTCGCCAAATTCTTGTAACAGCATCTATTCTTCTCTGGGAGTATAGGCTCATCCGGCCAGGATGCCGTCGACAAAAGCCTCTGGATCGAAAGGCTCCAGGTCGTCCGGCTTTTCCCCCAAACCGGCAAACAGGATGGGTAAGCCAAGCTCGCGCTGGATGGCAAATGCCATGCCACCCCGGGCGGATGAATCCAGCTTCGCCAGGATCACGCCATTGACCTGCACCGCGTCTTTGAAGGCGCGCGCCTGTTGCAGGGCGTTTTGACCCGTGGTGGCGTCCATCACCAGCCAGACCGCATGCGGCGCCCCGGGCATGGCTTTCCCGACCACGCGGTGGACTTTCTTCAGCTCCTCCATCAGGTTATAGCGCGTGTGCAGGCGTCCGGCGGTGTCGATAATCGCCACGTCGTAGTCGCGCGCTATCGCCGCCTGAACGGTGTCATACGCCACCGCCCCGGAATCGCCGCCCATCTGCCCTGAGATCAGCTCCAGATTGAGCCGCTCAGCCCAAATCTGCAATTGATCCACCGCCGCCGCCCGAAAGGTGTCGGCAGCACCTAAAAGCACCTTCTTGCCTTGATCACGAAAGCGTTTGCCCAGTTTGGCAATAGTGGTGGTTTTGCCTGAGCCATTGACGCCGACGATCAAGATGACCGTTGGCTGCGCCGGGAAAGTTAGCTGCGGCGGCTCAATGAGGCGTTTGCGCAACTCCTCGCGAAATGCCCTCTTCAGCTCGTGGGCTTTGATAATACCTTCTTTGCGCTCGCGCTCCCATAAAGCGGCCAGGATGTCTTCGGTTGTCTCCACCCCCAGGTCAGCCTGAATCATCAAGGCTTCCAATTCTTCGAAGGTGGCGTCGCTGATCTCGCTGGCGCCGATGAGCGCGGCAATTTGACCAAAGCGCGCCTTGCTTGTCTTGGCCAGTCCTTCTTTCCATTTATTGAAGATGGATACCATTACGAGGGATTATAACATGCACATCCAGGCCACCGACTCCCTGGTTCCCGAGAAAGAATTCATGCCTCAGCCTCAGTTTACATTCATCTCTTTGAGACAATGTTCATGGTTCGTGTACCGGAAGGTCGATTCCTTCGAATTTTCCGTTGTCATCAGACCCTCCATGCAACTGCTCAGGCTAATCTTTGCTATAATCTGAACCATGTCCAAGACCCTCTCTCATCTGGATGAAAGTGGACGCGCCCGCATGGTGGACGTCGGCGCCAAGCCTGATACCGAGCGGCTGGCAATCGCACGCGGCGAGGTGGTCATGCGCCCTGAGACGCTTGCCCTGATTCAGGCAGGGGCTTTGAAGAAAGGTGATGTTTTGACTGTCGCTCAACTGGCTGGTGTGATGGCAGCCAAGCGCACTGCCGAGTTGATTCCTCTTTGTCACCCTTTGCCGCTCAGCCATATTGACGTTGACCTGCAACTTGATCCAGAGCTGCCTGGTGTGCGCATCACCGCCGCCGTTCGCACCGTTGGCAAAACCGGCGTCGAGATGGAAGCGCTCACCGCGGTGTCGCTTGCTGCTCTGACCGTTTACGATATGGCCAAAGCGGCCGAAAGAACCATGCGCATTCAGAATATCCACCTGGTGGAAAAACACGGCGGGCGCAGCGGGGATGTTGTGAATGAATAGAATCTCCGTGTTATTTTTTGCCACGCTGAAGGATGCCGCCGGCGTTTCTCAGACCGAGGTGGAGCTTCCGCCAGACGCCACCATCCGCGATTTGAAGGAGCTGTTGGCGCGCCAGTACCCAAACCTGACCCCCGCCCTGTCTTCAGCACTCGTCTCCGTCAATCGGGAGTATGCCTTTGATCATGAAGGCGTACCAGCCGGGGCTGAAGTCGCTCTCTTTCCGCCGGTCAGTGGCGGCTCTGGCGAATTCCCCACCATTTTCGCCATCACCGAGGATACCCTCGATCTGGATGATTTGTTGCAGCGCATCACACTACCTTCCACCGGCGCTGCCTGCCTCTTCACCGGTATGGTACGCGGCATCACCCGTCGCGGGGAAGCACACGAAACCCTCTATCTGGAATATGAAGCCTATCGTCCGATGGCTGAAGCGAAAATGCGTCAGGTGGCGAATGAGATCCGCCAGCGTTGGCCGGCGGTGGAAGGCATTGCCATCGTCCAGCGTGTTGGCCATCTGACACCTGGGACGCCAACAGTGCTGATCGCCTGCACCGCAGCCCATCGTGACACCGGCGTCTTCGAGGCTGCACGCTATGGCATCGACCGCCTGAAGCAGATCGTGCCCATCTGGAAAAAAGAGGTTGGGCCTGGAGGTCAATTATGGGTGGAGGGGGAATACATCCCAACAGATAAAGATTGAGCCAGGACGCGGCTGTCATCATGCAAATTCAATGCACGAATTGCAAGATGCCCTACCCGGAATCGGGGGTGCCTTACCGTTGTATGCGCTGCGGCGGGGTTTATGATTACAGCTCTCACTGGGATTACGATCAAGCAGCGATTGAATCAACTCAGCCGGGCATCTGGCGCTATCGTCATACCTTCGCTTTGCCAGATACTGCTCCGGTCACCTCGCTTGGAGAGGGGAACACCCCCCTGGTCTGGGCGCATGTCCTTGGCAGGCAGGTGGCTTTTAAATGCGAGTTCCTCAACCCCACCGGCTCCTTCAAGGATCGCGGTAGCGCCACCCTGGTGAGTTTCCTGCGCAGTCGTAGCGTATCCTCAGCCATTGAAGACTCATCGGGTAACGCTGGCGCTTCATTTGCCGCATATGCCGCTCGCGCTGGCATGCATGCGCGAGTATTCATCCCCGATGCGACCTCAGCTCCGAAACGGGCGCAGATTGAGGTCTATGGAGCTGAAGTCGTCCGCATCCTTGGCCCACGCTCAACTGCTGCCGCTGTTGCGCAGCGTTCCGCTGAGCAGGGGGAAGTCTATGCCAGCCACGCTTACTTGCCGTTCAATTTACCCGGGTACGCCACCCTTGCCTATGAGCTGGTTGCGCAGCTTGGTGTTCCCCCTGGCAGCGTGGTACTGCCGGTGGGGCAAGGAGGCTTGCTTTTGGGCGTTGGACGTGGCTTCCAAAGTTTGTTGGCTGCCGGGGTGATTTCTCATCCACCGCAGATTTTTGGTGTGCAGGCGCGAGCCTGCGCTCCGCTATGGGCTGTATCGACCTATGGAGCGGCTGGATTGGCATGGGTGACCGAGTCGCCGACACTGGCGGAGGGCATCCGCATACGCGCGCCGCTGCGCGGCGATGCTGTTTTGCAAATGGTGTCTGCTTCTGGAGGTCGTTTTATCGCTGTTGACGAAGAGGCAATTCTCCCCGGCCGACAGGCGCTTGCCCAACTGGGATTTTACGTTGAGCCAACCTCGGCTGTGGTTTGGAGCGCCCTGGAACAGGTCTTGCCATCCATGGCGGAGCCGGTCGTGGTGGTTCTGACTGGCTCTGGTTTCAAGCACGGGACGGGATAAAAATTGTAACTTGCTTGTAACGGGTTTCAAAACCGAATAAAATAGTGGCAACCACATTCAGCGCCATGATTTCCTATCAATTCCGGCCAGTTTTCTGCGAATAAATCCTCCATGATGATGAGGTAACTGCATGCATGAGCGCATTGTCATCACTGGCATAGGAGCGGTCAGCCCTATTGGCCTTACCGCTCAAGAGTCCTGGCAGAATGCCCTCAATGGCGTATCTGGCGTTGGGCCGATCACCCTTTTCGACGCTTCCGAATTGCCAGTGCGAATTGCCTGCCAAGTGAAGGGTTTTATCCCGGAAAATTACATGGAAGCGAGGGAAGCCCGCCGGCGCGACCGTTTTGAGCAGTTTGCTACCGCCGCCGCACGGGAAGCCATCCGCCAGGCCGGCTTGCAGGTGCCGCCAGAGCGCGCTTCCCGGGTGGGGGTGATCGTCTCCTCTGCAATTGGCGGCTTGACCAGCCTGCAAAGCGGCATTTTTACTTTCATTCAGGAAAGTCCCCGCCGGGTTAGCCCCTTCATCATCCCCATGTTGATGGCCAACGGCGCTGCTGGCCTGATCAGCATAGACTATGGCTTTACCGGGCCGTGTTTTTCGGTGGGTTCAGCCTGTGCGTCAGGCGCTGATGGCATTGGCGTGGCGTGGATGTTGCTACGCCTGGGTGTGATCGACGTGGCCATCGCCGGGGCTTCCGAGGCAACCATCACCGGGATTGGCATTGTGGCTTTCGATCGCGCTGGTGCGATCTCTAGGCGGAATGAAGATTATTCCATGGTACCTCAACCCTTCGATAAAAATCGGGATGGTCTGGTGATGGGCGAAGGCGCAGCCATCATGGTGTTGGAACGGGAGAGTTACGCCCGCGCCCGCGGCGCAGAAATCCTGGCTGAGCTGGCTGGCTATGGAGCCAGCGCCGACGGCTATCACATTACTGCACCGCTTGAGGATGGCTCTGGCGGGGCAATGGCTATCCGCCAGGCGCTCCAGGCGGCGGAGGTCAATCCCGATGAAGTCGGCTATATCAATGCTCATGGCACAGGCACCGAGCTAAATGACAAATCTGAAACCCGCGCCATTAAAGCTGCTTTCGGCGATCTGGCGTATCGCATTCCTGTCTCGTCAACCAAATCAATGACTGGCCATATGATGGGTGCAACTGGCGCTCTGGAGGCGGTCTTTTGTGTTCAGGCTGTGCGGGAGCAAGTGGTGCCGCCAACAATTCATTATCAAACACCAGATCCAGATTGCGATTTAGATTATGTGCCCAATCAAGCCCGAGAGGTGCCGGTGCGAGTGGCAGTTAGCAACGCCTTTGGCTTTGGCGGTCACAATGCGGTGTTAGTGATCCGGGCGTACGCTTAACCGGCATGGTTTGGGGTAAAATGGGAACCACTGGGCGTGGGAAGAGGCGTTTTTTGGCTATTTGCGCCTGAATTCAGAGTCATCTGGATGGTTGTATATCCCCATCCACTGGAATAGAACTGATGGAACGGGAGATGCTCAACCCTAAGGGATGGGGATCTGCCGCTCCCTGAGTTCTGGGAGGTTTTGCATGCAATCATTTCAGGGAGAACGCGCCGAGCAATCTCCTCATCCATATGAATCGCCAGTTTACAGAGTGGACGAAACGGCATTCGACCAAAGTAAGCCTGCTGCTGAAACGGCAGAGCAGTTTGCCAGGCGCTTGGGGCTGCCATTTACCGATCACCTGCTCCTCAATCGGGCGCTGACCCACCGCTCGTACCTGAATGAACACCCGGACGCCCTGGAAGATAATGAGCGCCTGGAGTTCCTGGGCGACGCGGTGCTGGATTTTTTGGTTGGCGCCTGGCTGTACAACCGTTTTCCAGAGATGGCGGAGGGCGAGCTCACCCGTTTGCGCTCGGCGCTGGTGCGCACTGATCAGCTGGCAGAGTTCGCCCGTCAGATTGGCCTGCCGGGCGTGTTGCGCCTGGGACGTGGCGAGATGGAAAGCGGAGGTCACCAGCGCCAGGCGGTGCTCTGCGGCGCTTTTGAAGCCCTGGTGGGAGCGCTCTATCTGAACGCTGGCATATCTGCTGTAGAGGCCTTTGTCCATCCCTTGTTGCGTCAGGCTGCTGGTGAGATACTGTTATCCAACAAAGACCTGGACCCGAAAAGCCTGCTCCAGGAGTGGTTGCAAGCCAATGGCTTCAAGCCCCCGGAATATCGTACGGTTGCAGCTCGCGGCCCTGATCATGCAAAGGTATTCGAGGTGGAAGTAGTTGTGAACGGCGAGGTTTACGGCCGCGGGGAAGGCTATAGCAAACAACAAGCTGCCAAGCAGGCGGCACGTGCGGCGTTGAAAAAACTGGGGTTGGATATCCTTAAGTGAGCTCAGGCTAGCCAGCATGCCCTCGCGTTTGAAATCGCTTGAGTTAATTGGATACAAGACCTTCGCCAGCCGGACTGTCTTCGAGTTTGCCGGCGCTGTTACCTGCATTGTCGGCCCTAATGGTTCTGGTAAGTCCAACATTGCCGACAGCATGCGCTGGGTGCTCGGCGAACAATCGTACAGCCTGTTGCGAGGAAAACGCACGGAGGATATGATTTTCTCCGGCTCAGAGCAGCGCCCACGCGCCGGCATGGCCTCGGCAACTGTGGTCTTTGACAACTCCGATGGTTGGCTGCCAATTGATTTCAGCGAGGTTGCCATCACCCGCCGCGCCTATCGAGATGGCGAGAATGAATACCTCATCAATGGCCAACGGGTGCGTCTGAAAGATATCACAGAACTTTTAGCCCACTCCGGACTTGCCGAACGTACCTATACCATTATTGGTCAGGGCGTTGTGGATGCTGCCCTGGCTCTCAAACCCGAGGAACGCCGCCGCTTGTTCGAGGAAGCCGCCGGTATTGGGTTGCACCGTTCCCGGCGCGAGGAGGCTGTCCGGCGCCTGGAAATCACCCGCCGCAACCTGGAGCGCGTTCAAGATATCCTGGCAGAACTCCAGCCGCGATTGCACAGCCTGGAACGTCAGGCGCGCCGCGCGCAGGAATATGAGCAGGTGAAATCCAATCTGCGCCTGTTATTGCGCGAATGGTATGGATACCATTGGCATAATGCACAAAAAGAGCTGGCAGCAGCCCGTCAGCTTGCCCGACTCAAGGAGAAAGAGCTGCTTCAGGCGCGACAAAGACAGGCCGCCCTGGCAGACAAGCTAGACACCTTGCGGAAAAAGATTTTCGAGCTGCGTTCTCAATTGAATGAGTGGCACAGTCAGGAGGCTGAGCTGCATACCCGCCGCGAGCAACTGAGCCGACAAATTGCTGTGGCGGATGAGCGTATCCGCAGCCAACAAGAGCAGGCGCAAACACTCCTGAGCGAGTTCGCCCGGCTGGAGGAAGAACTGGCGCTGCAGCGGGATCGGCATGAAGCCGCTCGCCAGGCTGTAGCGCGCCTGGAAGCTGAACTATCCGATGCTCAAGCCCAGGCGGAGGCGGCTGTTGCCGCGTTGCAGGCGCGCCAGGCTGAGCGTCAGCATGTTGAAGCCCAGGTTGTGGCTGCTCGCCAGGCATATGCAGAGCTTCGAGCTCGCCAGGGGCAGCTCCAGGCGCGCTCAGAAGAAGCCACAGCTCAATTGATTGGCCAACAGCAAGCGTTGCAAGCCGCCGAACAGGCTCTTGCAGAGGCGGCGGCGAGCCAGGAAAATGCTCAAAGACGCCTGGCCGCGGTTGCCCAGGAACTGGCCAAAGCCGAAACGGAACGACATCAGGTGGAGACCCGTCTGGCTGCCCTCAAGGAACGCCTGGCTGGAAAGGAATCGGCATGGTTGCAGATCGTAGAAAAACGTGCTGTTGCCCAGGCGGAGGTTGATCGTCTGCACTCCCAGCTCGACCTGATCGAGCAAGCCGAGGCTTCGCTCAGTGGCTATGCCAGCGGTGCACAAATATTGTTACAAGCCGTTCGCCAGGCGCGCTTGAGCGGCGCGCGCGGTGCCCTCAGCAGCTTGCTGGAGGTGCCGGCTGAGTTTGAAACCGCTATCGCTGCTGCGCTGGGCGAATACATAGATGCACTTGTCCTGGAACGCGGCGTGGAAGGCGAGCATGCCCTTGATTTGCTTGCTGCTCAGGCAGCGCGGGCGGTGCTCATTCCTCTCGACGAGCTTGTTGTTGGCAAAAGATTTGTAACCGCTGAAGGTGGCGCGTTGGGGGTGGCGGCAGACATGGTGAATGGTACCCCTGAGTTAAGTCCGTTAATTGAATTGCTGCTTGGCAATACCCTGATTGTGCCTGACCGCAAGATCGCGCGCCAGCTTCTGGCTGGCAAGCCAGGCGGCGTGCGCGCCGTGACGTTGCAGGGGGAGGTATTCCATGCCAGCGGGCCAATTGTGGCTGGTCTGGCGGGCAAACCAACTACCCTCAGCCGCCTTCGCCAACGCAAAGAGTTGACAGTTGCGCTGGAAAAGGCTGAAAAACGCCTGGTGAGCGTCGGGCGTGAGGCTGAAAACCTGCACCGCGAGCTTGAGGCACTGCGTCAGCAAGCTGCGTGGCAACAAGCTGCCTTCAACCAGGCGCGGCAGGTGGAGGAGCAGGCGCGAGCTGCGCATAGCCAATGTTTGGCGGAGTTAGAGCAGGCGGAACGGAATCGTGCCTGGCAAACCAATCAGCGTGACGAGATTCTGGCCGGCATTGCTCGCCTGGAGCTGGCGCTGGAGAAAAACCGCACGGGGTTGAATTCGCTTGCGGCGGAGCTGGCGTCGGCTCAGGAATCTCTCCACAATTCCAGCCGGATGCTTGAGACACTGAACCTGGATGAGTTTCGCGCCCAACAAACATACTGGAGCGCATTGGTTGAAGCCAATCGGCGCTCGTTGGCTGAAGCCCAGATGCGCCTTCAAGAGCAGGCGGAGTTGCTCGCCCGGGCAGAAACGGCGCTCGAAGCGATTACCGAACGCCGTCAGGCGTTGCTCACCGGGCTGCAGGAAATTGAAGCCGAGCGACTTGTCTGGCGCCAATCCGAGGCGGAGATCGGTGAGCAAATCGCCGTCCTGCGCCGTCAGATTGAACCCGCCGAGGCTGAGTTGGAGAACGCCGAGCGCGAGCAAATTGATCTCCAGGCTGCAGAGACCATAGCCCGACAAGAGCTCACTCTGGCAGAACACACCCATGCCCAGGCGCGCATTGGGCAGGCACGCGCCCAGGAGGTGCTGGATACCCTGCGCCAGCGCATCCAGGACGATTTCGGATTGGTGGCGTTTGATTATGAGGAAGAGATTTCCGGCCCCACACCGTTGCCTTTGGATGGCATGGTGGAACAATTGCCGCGCGTCACCCAGCTCTCTCCTGAAATTGAAGAGAACTTGAAGCAACAGCGTCAGTTATTGCGCCGCATTGGTCCGGTGAATCCGGAGGCTCAAAACGAATACCGCCAGGTCAAGGAGCGGTTCGAATTTATGACTGCCCAGGTTGCCGACCTGGAGAAAGCCGAAGCCGACGTGCGTCAGGTGATCCTGGAACTGGATGAGCTGATGGAGCGCGAACTACGGCTTACCTTTGAGTCGGTGGCAGAGGAGTTCAGCGCGTTATTTACCCGCCTTTTTGGCGGGGGGACGGCTCGCTTGAAGCTGACCAATTCCGAGGATGTCACCAATGCCGGAATCGACATCGAAGCCCGCCTGCCGGGGCGTCGCGTGCAAGGGCTTTCGCTACTCTCGGGCGGAGAGCGCAGCCTCACCGCCGCGGCGCTGATCTTTGCCCTGATCAAAATCTCCCCCACGCCTTTTTGTGTGCTGGATGAGGTAGATGCGATGCTCGATGAAGCCAATGTGGGTCGCTTCCGCGAGTTGCTGCGCGAGCTCAGCCAGACTACGCAATTCATCGTCGTCACCCACAACCGCAATACCGTCCAGGCCGCCGATGTGATCTACGGAGTGACCATGGGTCGAGACTCCACCAGTCAGGTGATCAGCCTCAAAATGGACGAGGTCAGTAAGGTGGTTTAAACTCTGTCTATTATTGAGAAGTCAGCGCACAATGATCGAGCTGCGACTTCCAGATGGGTTTGCGCTGACTTCGAGATCCCCCTTAATCAACGACCCCTGATAATTGCGCGCGCCAGCCTTTGCCTGCCAGCCGCTCAACACGAATGGCACCGGCCCATCCGCCGCCAGCCACTCGCCGTTGAACTTGCGGGCGATGTGCACATGTTTGCCCGTGGATTGACCTCGTTCGCATGAGGGATGTCCAAGTGGGGCGTCAACGTCAACCAGGCTGCCCGCTCGCGCCATCCCTTCCTCGGCCAGGTGCACATACACCAACACCCAGCCGGTTGCCTCCTGGCCATCGCCATCGAGATCCAGCGCCAGCACATTGTGCGCCGCTCGCACAATCAAGCCTGGTGCAGCAGCGCGCGCCCAGGCACGCGACACCGCGCATACGGCTTCATCAGTCACCGGCGAGAAATCCAGCGCTCCGCGCGGGCTACCAGTATTCCAGGAAGGATGAGGTCCTCCGCTCAGGCTCCATCGCTCTCCGGGTGCAAAGGGTAACTCCAGCGGCGGCTGGGTCAGGCCATCTGGCAGCAAAGGCCCGGCTGTCTCAGCCCGCTTCCATGGGTCGCCGAAAAGTCGCTCGTATAATGCCGGGAAGTTTTCCTGTCCATAAAGCGCCTCGCGCCAGGCAGCAGGTGTGTACAACTTGGCAAACAGGTTTTGCAAGCCGGCAATTCCGGCGTTGACCGTCGGATGAATGCGGGTGATGCTGCCGTCTGCATAGCGCAGCGACACGTTCGTGCCCTCCCGCCATCCGTAGTAGCCAATGTTCAGGTGCGTCCCGGCGATCACCATCTCCTGGTACAGACCGGTGCGACCCGGGACGGCAAAGCCCAACGGGTAGCTTGGATTGTTGCCTGGGAGCGGTTGCCCGCTTACCCAGCCGGAGCGGAATTCCAGGAAAGCCAGGAGCAATCTTGGATTGACCGAGGCTTCGCTGGCTACTCGCTGGATGATCGCTGCGCCGCTGACGCTCTCCCCATCAACGGTCTCTGTGTACCCGCTTAAATATCCTCCTGCCTGATGCACATAGGTTTCCACATCAAAATCGGCTGAGGTTGGCGAATAGACGGCTTCGCTATCCGGCAGCAACAAGATCGCTGGCGTGGTTGGCTGATCTGGATCCAACCCATTAGGAATAGCAATGTTGAAGCCAACCGGCAGGTAACCGTTGACCGGCAACCCATTGGAGGCAAAGAGCTGCTCTAACGCCGTCTCAAAGCGGGCGCTCAGCCCTGCCAGCGTATCGCCAGATTGAGTAATATAGGAGTAGGAGAGGGGAGCGCCCTCTGGAGTGCTGGAGGATAGCGGGAGTTCAGCAGGTGCAGGGGCGCTGTCTGTTGGGGTTGTGGCTGTTTGCATCCCCTGGGCGGCAAGCGTCTGGCGGAGCGCATCAACCCCCGGTGCGCTTTGTGTGATTCTACTTGCGGGATAGTTGCAGGCCAAGCCTGGCAGCAAGACTGCCAGGAGCATGATGAAAACCGCTATTCTTCTCACCAGGGCGCTCGTGAAAATCTGCTGTCAATAGATCTCTGGCACAAAGGTTTGATCGGTAATTGGTGGACGAACATAGCCGGTGCGGTCAGGCCGACGCGGCGGCAATTCCATGGGAGGCGGGGTTAGATCCTCATAGGGGATCATGCTGAGCAGGTGGGCAATGCAGTTCAGGCGCGCCCGCTTCTTATCATCTGAATTTACCACCCACCATGGACACTGTTTAATGTCTGTGTATTTGAACATTTCATCCTTTGCCATGGAATACTCAACCCAGCGAGTGCGTGACTCCAGGTCCATTGGGCTCAGTTTCCAGCGCTTGGTTGGGTCTTCCAATCGGGCTTTAAAGCGGCGTTCCTGTTCTTCATCGCTGACCGAGAACCAATACTTGATCAGGATGATCCCCGAGCGCACCAGCATCCGCTCGAACTCTGGACAGGAACGGAGAAATTCCTGATACTCAGCCTCGGTGCAATAACCCATCACCCGTTCCACGCCGGCGCGATTGTACCAACTACGGTCGAATAACACCATTTCACCTGCAGCCGGCAGATGCGCCACGTAGCGCTGAAAATACCACTGCGTCTTCTCGCGTTCGGTGGGGACTGGCAGCGCGACCACGCGACAGATGCGTGGATTCAGGCTTTCGGTGATGCGCTTGATTACCCCGCCTTTTCCAGCTGCATCTCTGCCTTCAAAGATCACTACCACTTTCAAGCCTTTGAACCTGATCCACTCTTGCAGTTTGACCAGCTCAATCTGTAGGCGGCGAAGTTCTTTTAGATAAAATTGTTCGTCCAATGGCTTTGTTTTGTTCGGCGTGTGCTCCACATGCGTTTCTTTGAGTGCAATGGCTGGCTGCGTGGGCGGAGTGACTACGGTTTCTTCGGCTTGGGGTGAATTTTTGACAGTGTCCGGCGTCCTTTTGGCTTTTCCCTTGGCATCTTTCTTCTTTGCCATGTTAGCCTCCCATGTCTGACATTGGGCTATCCATACTGGGTTTTGCTGATGAGGTTGACCCTGGGGGAGTGGTCCGCAGATGTAAAAGCGCATCGCCCACCCGACCCCCGTTGTTCCTGAACTATACGCTTGTTATTATATATTACATTCAAAACTAATGCTCAGCTACGGTGTTGTATAAACACAGAGGGTGCCAGCAGCTTAACCTGGAAAATAGACAAAGTGGCTTCAAACCGCACAGAGAATCTGCTCTACAATACGCTGCGGGCAGTGGGCAGCCCTTTTCGTTTCCGTCCTGTTGGTCTGGAGAACATCAAGCCAGTCGGGCCGGCTATCTTTGCAGCCAATCATCTGGGCAGCCTGGGACCCATCCAGGTAATCCTGACACTGCCGATTCGCCTGTACCCCTGGGTGATTGCCGAAAACCTGGATTTGCACCGCGCCCCCCGCTATCTACACGATGATTTTGTTCGTCCGACTTTGCATTTGAATGGGCGCGTAGGGGCTGGCGTTTCGTATGGGCTTGCCCAAATCGCCGTGCGTATGTTGATCGGCATGGGTTCAATTCCGGTGGAAAGGAATAGCGGTTTCCCCTGGGAGGCGTTTCGGCGCAGTCGTGGCTTATTGCGGCAGGGTAAACGCTTGTTGATCTTTCCGGAAGACCCCGCCAGCCCTTTAGATCGCCAAAGCAATATGCGCTCTTTTTTGTGCGGATTTTTCACTTTATGCCGCATCTTTGAGGAGGAGACTGGCACCCGATTGCCGGTATATCCGGTGGTGGTTCATCCTGGCAGCAAGACCGTGCATATAGATTCTCCGGTATACTTCCAGGGCGGCGGCGGACGACGCGCCGACATCTGCCGTGCCTGTAAACGCCTGGAAGAACG
>FWPU01007850.1_pt1 | contig 19056 bp, 12 predicted proteins | sample 2228361 | NCBI WGS metagenome assembly FWPU01 (sample SAMEA103939777, study PRJEB20133) | metagenome
GGTGCGGCCCACAAGACCCTTCGGTTGTGGTGCGGCACACAAGACCCTTCGGTTGTGATGGGGCACACAAGACCCTTCGGTTGTGGTGCGGCACACAAGACCCTTCGGTTGTGGTGCGGCCCAGCGGTGAAAGGCCGCTGCCACGATGCCGGATTCCCAGCCTGTAGGGGGGGGCGCTTGGGAGGCATTATACGGTCCTGGCCGGCGGTGGGCGGCTTGGGGACCGTCAAACGCCGCGTATATGCTCATTCACAGAAGTTTTACCTTCGCAGATTACCTATTTTACCCATCTTTACAGACTTTTGGTTGCTGGTACCAGCCGGCCGGTCTAGGATTGCCTTGATTCGCATTGGCGAGTCACTGCATCCAATTCCTGCAAAAGGTACTCGGCCGTGGAACTGCCGCGTCGCTCGCGAGGTGACGAGTATACCCCCCCAGGGCGCTATAAAGAGCTGGAGTGCCAGGTTCGGCGGCGACTCCGGGGGGCCGATATTCCCGTGCTGTTCGTTTACGCATTTGACCGCCGGACGCGTTTGGGGCCGTTCGTCTTTTGCGATCGGCTGTTGATCCCTGGCGCCCCCCGAGCGGTGGGGTCGGCCCTGTTCGCCGCGGGTTTTACCAATACCCGGGTCGTCCTTCAGCAGTGGAACCCCAACGTCCGTCCCAGCCTGGCCCGCATCGGCGGCAAGCCGCCGGAGATGTTGTTCGTCTCGGCCATGCAAATCCACAGTGCCCCGGCGTACGACCTCATTCGTGACGCTTGGAGGCTGGGCGACCACCGCCCGCTGATCTTGGCCGGCGGATCGAAGGCGATTTATGAGCCGTGGGATTACTTCGGCCTGTCGGACGACGGGCGGGTGGGCGCCGATGTGGTCGTCACCGGCGAAGAGTTCGTGTTCATCGAGCTTTTGGACCGCATTTTGGAGCATCGGGGCCCTGGGGAGTCGATGCGGACCGCCTTTGAGCGGGTCCGCCGGGCCGGGCTCTTGGAGGACATTCCGGGGCTGGTGTATCGCCCCGACGAGGGCCACGGCCCCCCGCCGTACCTCATCCACACGGGGATCCAGCGGTTGGTCCAGGATCTGGATGAACTGCCTTTGCCGTTCGACGCTTTGGGCCTCTTCGAGCCGCCGCATCGCCAGCAGACGCTCGCCCCGGCGCCTTTGCCGGCCAGCCAGTTGCGGCGCCTGGGCCGGGTGATGTCGATGGTGACGACGCATGGCTGCAAGTTCCATTGTCCGTATTGCCCCATTCCGGGCTATAACCAGCGGACCTTTCGCCACCGCAGCCCCGAAAGGCTTACCGAAGAGATCGCCGGCATTGCCGAGCGCACGGGGATTACGGATTTCTTTGGCACGGACGACAACTTCTTCAACCATCGGGCATCGGCCGAGGCGATTTTGGCGGGCATGGCCCGGGGCCGGGTGGCCGGCAAACCTTTCCGCGATGCCATCTGGTTCGGCACCGAAGCGACCGAGTTCGACGTGCACAAGAACCTGGACCTGCTGCCGTTGGCCCGCGACGCGGGGCTGCGGGCCATCTGGTTCGGTATCGAGGACCTCACGGCCGAGCTGGTCAAGAAAGGTCAGACGCCGGAAAAGACGCGCGAGGTGTTCGGCGCGTTGCGCAAGCACGGCATCGCTCCTATGCCGATGATGATGCATCACGACGCCCAGCCGCTGTGGTCGTGGCGGGGGTTGTCCGGGCTGCTCAATCAAGTGGCCTTCCTGCGGCGCACCGGAGCGGTGACCTGCCAGATTACCCTTTTGACCCCTTCGGTAGGCAGCAAGGGCTACGAGGAGCCATTCCGCCAGGGGCTGGCGCTGGCGTCGGTGGGGGGCGTGCCCATCGAGGACTATCAGTTGGACGGCAACCACATTGTGGCCACCGCCCACCGGCAGCCCTGGAAGCGGCAGTGGAATATGCTTCTGGGCTACGCCGCTTTTTACAACCCGCTGAACGCCGCGCGGGCCTTGGTAACCTTCGATAGCCTGTGGAAACAGCGGGTGGTGATGCAGATGTTCGGGATGGTGGGCCTGGTGAAGTCGATCTGGAACACGCGGGGCTGGCTGGGCCGGCTTTTCTGGGGCCAGATTGAACGGCACCACGGCGAACCGCAGCCCAAGTTCACCCTGGTGGCACCGCCGGGGTCGCGCATTCCGCCGCCCAAGGGGCTGGACGCCCCCCACGTTCTGCCCGTGCTCAGCCGCGCGTGATTTCCTCCCCGGCCGTGTCGGGGCCGGCGCCGTCGTGGGAGCATTTGGAAGCCCTGCCATGAGCCAACCGTCGGCCACGGTGGAAAATCGCGCAGGACCGGCAGTGCTTTTCGTGGCGTTGGGGTTCCCCACGGTTTTGACGTGGGCCTATTTCGTGGCCCTGGCCGATGCGCCGGCCCCCGCGCGCCTGGCCGTCTATACGGGCGGCAAGCTGTTCCAATTTGCCCTGCCTCTTGTGTGGTGGGTGGCGGTTGCCAGATACCGACTGCCGGCCCGCATCCCTGGCCAGTGGCCCGCAAGGAGCAGCTCCCAGGCGGCCTGGGGGCTAGCTGTGGGCGCCGGGATGTTTGCGTTGATCGTGGGTGCGTACTACGCGTTGTTTCGGCCTGCGGGTTGGCTGGCAGGGGCTGATATTGCCGTCCAACGAAAGCTGGCGGGCTTTGGCGTGCAGGGCGTTGCGAGCTTTTCGGCACTGGCAGCCTTCTATGCCCTGGTGCACGCGGGCCTGGAGGAATACTATTGGCGGTGGTTCGTGTTCGGACAGTTGCGGCGCCGCCTGCCCCTGGTGTGGGCCGTGGCCGCCTCTAGCCTGGCGTTCACGGCACACCACGTCATTTTGCTGGGCGTGTACGTGGGGATGGGGGTGCTGGGAATGCTAGGCTCCTTGGCCGTGGCTGCCGCCGGAGCCATCTGGGCGTGGATGTATCAGCGCAGCGGGTCATTGGTTGGCCCGTGGGTGAGTCACATTCTGGCGGATGCCGGGATCTTTGTGGTGGCATGGGACCTGGCCGCACCGATGCTCGGTGGGTAATGCCGGCACCTGGGAGCCGGGCTGGCCGGGCGGAGAGCGGCGGCGGGGTGTGGCACCGGAGCGGTCGCTGTTTGGCTAGGGGTGGACAGGGGGCCGTCCCAGTTTGCCAGGATTGCCTATCTTTCGCCCCTTTTGGCGGTGACACAGCGTTCTTGTGACGCTACAATCGCCGCTTTCAAGTCCTTTGCTATCAAGCGAAAGGTATGGCCCTGCATGGCCGAAGGGCGTGCGTGGATTGCTTGCGTCGGCGAGTGGGCTGGGCGAACGCCCCTCGCCACGGTGTCGGAGCCGGCCTGTGGCCCCCAGTCAGGGGAACTGCGGGTGGCCCGCTTCCCCGAAAAGCTCCTCCCGCACGAAGTGTACCGGGTGGGATATCTGTTCATGTATCTGGCCCGGCGCCTGGAGGAGCGGATTCTGGACCTGTACCAGAAAGGGTACATCAAGGGCACGGTGACCGCGGGTACTGGCAACGAGGCCACAGCCGTGGGAATGGCGTTGCCCCTGCGGCCCGGCAGGGACGTGGTTTCGTTCCTGCACCGGGATCTGGCCAGCCATCTGCTTTTCGGTTCGACTCCGCAGCAGTTGTTGTGCCAGTACCTGGCCAATGCAGGAAGTCCGACCCGTGGCCGGGAGGGTAACGTCCACCACGGCGATGCGGGGCAGCGGCGGTTCCCGATGATCAGCCACCTGGGCCAGATGCTCAGCACCGTGGTGGGTGCTACCTGGGCGGCGCGGAGCCGTGGCGAGGAGGTGTTCGGGCTGGCGGTCATCGGCGACGGCGGTTCCAGCACCGGGAGCTTTCACGAGGCGCTCAACCTGGCCTCGGTGCTCCAGGTGCCGGTGCTGTTCTTGGTGGAGAACAACCACTACGCCTTCTCGACGCCGACGAGCCTGCAATACCGGGGCCAGCGGCTGTCGGAGCGGGCAGCCGCTTACGGGCTTGCCGGGCGGACCATCGACGGCCTGGATGTGTGGACCGTGTATGAAGCGGTCCATGAGTCGCTTTGGGCCATGCGCCGCGACGGCCTGCCGCGGGTGTTGGAATGCATGACCTTGCGCCTGCACGGCCACGCCGCCTACGACAAGGGGCACTACGTCCCGGCCGAGCAACGGGAACAATGGCGGGCATGGGACCCGTTGCCGGCCACGCGTCGCAAGCTGGCCGAAGAATGTGGCCTGAGCCAGGGGGGGATCGAGGCGTTGGAGGCCGAGGCGGACAGCGAAGTCCACGAGGCTTTGGCCGCCGCCCTGGCCGCCCCGCGGCTTCTCCCGCCGGCCCGGGGCTTTCGGGTGTTCGGGTCGGCCGGCCCCCGCCGCGTGCCGGCATTCCGCGTCGCCAAGGCCAAGAACGGCGAGGCCGTGCAGATGGCCCTCGATTATCTCCTCGCGCAGAACCCCCGGGCGCTGCTGGCGGGGCTGGACGTGGGCCAGTATGGCTCGGCCTTCAAGACTTGCAAAGGGTTGTTCGAGCGGTATGGCCGGTCGCGGGTCCTCGACATGCCCCTGTGCGAGTCGGCAATTGTGGGCTTCTGCCTGGGGGCTTCCCAGGTCGGGGCCGAGCCGATCCTCGAGTTCCAGTTCGCCGATTTCTCGACCGAAGCGGTGACGCAACTGGGGCTCAACGCGGGGACGTGGTATTTCCGCTGCGGGCGCGAAGCGCCCCTTTTGGTTCGCTTGCCTTGCGGCGGCGGGCTGACGATGGGGGCCTTCCATTCCGGGGAATACGAAGGCCTTTGGTCGCGGTTCCCGGGATTGAAGCTCTTGTACCCGGCGACGGCGCAAGAGACGTTCGAGGCGCTGGTGGCCGGCTTTTACGACCGCAATCCATGCCTGGTCTTCGAGCACAAGCTGCTGTATTGGACCCGGAGCGGGCCGATCGATTTCGATGGCGACCTGCGCGCCGTGTGGCGCCCGCGATGCTATTGCCAGGGGACGGAAGCCACGGTGGTGGCCTTCGGTTCCATGGTTTTTGAAGCCCTGGCGGCCGTCGAGCGCAGCGGCCGATCGGCCGACGTGTGGAACCCCTTTGTGCTCCAGCCGCTGGATTTGGGCCCGATCGCTTCCTCGGTGGCGAAGACGGGGCGGCTGGTGGTGGTCCAGGAATCCGGGGCATTGCAGGGGTTGGGGGACGCGGTCATCTCGCGGGTCGTGCAGGGGTGTTTTCCCCATTTGAAGGCCGCACCGCAGCTTGTGGCGGCCCCGGACTGCCCGGTCCCCTTCGCCCCCGAGTTGGAACGGGCGTACCGGCCCGCCGCAGAGCAGATTGCCTCGGCCCTGGTTCGGGCCATCGATGGAAAGACCCAATAAATGGCCACCCAGCGCTTCCGCCTCCCCCTTTTTCTGCCCGCCCAAGGCGCCGCCGAAGCCGAAGCCACGATCATCGAATGGTTCGTGGCCGAGGGAGACGAATTCCAGCCCGGCGACGTGCTGGCCCAGGTCGATAGCGCCAAATCGGTCTTCGATTTCCAGGCGCCCTGCCAAGGACGGGTCATCCGCCGCTACCGCTTGGAAAGCGAGACCGTGGCCTATACCGAACCGGTCATGGAGATCGAGACCAGCGATCCGGCCATGAAGGACTGGGTGCCCCCCGCGGCGGTCGCTGCGCAGGTGGCGGCGCAACCGACCCACCACGAGACTGCGCCCCGGCCGCAAGCCGCCCACCTGGTGTTGCGGGGTGTGGGCGGCTATCTGCCTTCCCGTGTGGTCAGCAACGCCGAACTCGTGCAAGCGTTCCCGCAACTGGCCGAGGAGTACGTGTATCAGGTCACCGGCATTCGCCAGCGGCGGTGGGCGGCCGAAAGCGAAAAGCCTTCGGACATGGCCTACGCGGCCTCGCTGGAAGCCATCCGGCAGGCCAGCATCCCCTTGCGCGATCTGGATGCAATCATCGTGGCCACGACCACCCCGGATTACGCCATGCCGGCCACGGCGTGCGTGCTTCAAGACCGGCTGGGGCTTGTGGGTGTGCCCGCCTTCGATCTCAATGCGGCGTGTTCCGGCTGGCTTTATGCAGTGGCGGTGGCCCAGGGGCTGATTGTTGCAGGGACTGCCAGGCACGCCCTGGTGGTGGGCGTGGAGTTGCAATCGCGGCTCTTGGATGCATCGGACCGCAGTGCGTGGTTCTTGTTTGGCGACGGGGCAGGGGCCGCCGTGATCTCTGGAGGGGGCCAGGGGCATCGCCTGGGAGCGGCCATGCTGGGGGCAGACAGCCGCGGCCTGCATCTGGCCCGCCGCGCCACCCCAGGCTACCGCGTGCCCCACGGTGCCGACGGCTTTGATCCGTGGATTCGCATCGACGGGGGGGCGCTGTTCCGTGTGGCCACCGAGAACTTCGTGCACATCATCCGCCAGACCCTCGCCCGCACCGGATGGAACCCCGAGGAGGTCCGCTGGGTGGTGCCCCACCAGGCCAACAGCCGGATCCTGAAAGCCGTGGCACGACGCTGCGGCATCGCCTTCGACCGCTTCTTTCTGAACATGGACCGGCTGGGCAACACCTCCAGCGCGAGCATCCCGCTGGCCTTGGCCGAAATGGCCCCCCAGCTTCAGCCGGGCGACAAAGTCATCCTCTGTTCGGTTGGCGCTGGGGTTACCACTGCGGCCTTGGCTTTGGAGTGGTAGGCGCCGGGGGACGGCCGCGGCCCTGCCCTCGTCGCGGGAGCAGGCAAGGGCCAAAAGGAGGCCAGCCACGCCAGCAAGGGGCAAAGACGGCTTCAAGAGGTCCGGCAGGCCGGTTGGGGCCAAGCCGCACAGGGCCGGCTTGCGCTGGCCGCACGATCGAGATTCGTTTCCTGTGCAGGCGGGGGGTTGGAGCCGATCCGCATCACGCCCCCTTTGTGCCGACGACCGGAAACGGCTTGATCGATAAAGACCACATCCGGCTGGAAGGCCTTATTGCAGCCTTTACGGGCCGTCGCGGCAGGATGCCGCCACGTTGCGATTGGAGCTTGCCGCACCGTCAGGATGAGAAAAGTAGCCGGGGCTTTCAGACGACTTCGATGCTGTTGGTCAGCTCACGGCCGCCTGAGAAGATCATGGCGGCGTGTTGCGCCAACTGCTTGGTGTAGTAGTTGGTACAGCGTCCAGCCAGGAGCACCCGGCCGCGGGTGACCTCCACGTGGAGGTTCCGCACCCGGCCGCAGGTTTCGATGCGTACAGCCCGCTCGATGGACGCAGCGAGCTTCTCGGCGTCGGTGGCCGGCTCGGGAAGCGGCGGCTTCCTTAAGCTCCCCCCCCGTACTGCCACCGGCATCTCCAGCGACAACTGATCCATGGGTCCCTCCTCGTCAGCCGACCGACCGGCGCTGTGTCGATCGGTGGCCATGGAAACGCACGCGGGCCCTCCGTTTCCCTCCCATCGATGCGCGACATCCTCGTGCGCATTGACACACCCTATAGGTTCAAAGTCGTTTTCCCAATTGTCCAACGGGTCCAACTCGGTTGTCAAAATCCCTTAACCTTCCGGTCAAAAACCGACCAATTCCCTGAACGCCTTCGATGGAAACCTACGCAGGCAGATACACCCGGGTTTTCTGCACTCGCAACATCCCGTTGCTTGGCCCACAGCGATGGGTGGGCTGGCAACCCTCACACGACCATTGCACAGCAACCGATACAGCGCGTGACCCCCGAGCCCAACCGCTCCGCTGCACCGGCTCTGGCAACCCCTTCCCTGGCTAAACCGGAAAGAGCGACTTGCAATTTAAAGCATACCAGGGGGACTCGTCAACCCCCTGCAATCCGGAAAATCCCGATTCGCGCTGGGAAGCAGCCCCCGTTATCCGGTGGGGCTCCACCTCAGTAGCGCGGATCAACTGCAATTGTAGGCGGCGCCGCTCACCGGGTGAAGCGGCAGCGGAAATCCGGCCAAAAATGCCGGGAAAAATCCGGCTCTCGCCCCCTCGGCGGGCTGGCCTGCCCCAAGCCCACAAACCCTCAATGGGAGGCAATACGGGGCCAAAATGGTGGATACAAGGCGGTCGCCAGGACCTCACGCGATCGACTCGGCGGTCGCCAGGACCTCACGCGATCGACTCGGCGGTCGCCAAGGACCTCACGCGATCGACTCCGCGCTCGGCCAAAGGGCCTTGCCAAGCCCGGCCGGCACGTGCCAACGTCAAATCGCCAGCTTGCGGCTCGCAGCACACCAGCCCCTGACGACCTGGCCAGCCTCGAAGACACCACCCTGATGGGGAAGGAACCGAAAGAAAAGCTTTCCTTTATGGAACGGATGACTATACTCGAAAAGGAGGAGTAGAAGCCACGAGCAGGTCAGGCTGTTTCGGACCCAGTGGCGATCGGCTTTGGCGGAGCGGCTTGCCGCGACGGTTTACTCCCAAAACAACCCCTCTGTGAAGGGGATCGGCTGACATGCAACCGCCTGTGCGACAAGAACCCAGGATTGTGGCCTTTGTGGAGCGCCAGATGCGGACCTGGGCGATGGGCCAGGAGATGGCCGAGTGTGTCGAAGGCCGCCGCTTTGATCGCCCCCACCACAAGCTCGGCGACTACATTACCCTGTCGCGCGAGGCCGGGGCTGGCGGGAGCCAGATCGCCGAGTACATCGGCCAGCGTCTGGGTTGGGAAGTCTTGGATAAGGCCCTGGTGGGGCAGGTGGCCCAGCGCCTGCGGACTTCCCCCACCCTGGTCGAGGTGGTCGACGAGACCGGTCCCGATTGGGCCCGCGACATCCTTTTGCCCTGGCTGGACCGGAGTGTCATCTCCCACGCTAAATACGTGGTCTTCCTGTGCCGGGTTGTGGTGGCCGCTGCCCGGCGCGGCAACGTGGTAATCGTAGGCCGCGGGGCCAACTTCCTCCTGCCTCGCGATCAAGGGCTGGCCGTACGCGTGGTGGCCTCGGAGAAGTACCGCATTTGCAACGTGATGGCCACGCGGGGCCTGTCCGAGTCCCAGGCCCGCCAGTACATCGCCGAAGTGGAGCGGGGCCGCCGCGAGTTCGTGCAGCGGTTCTTCCGCCGCGATATTACCGATCCGCACGAGTACGATGTGGTCCTCAGTGTGGACCGCCTGGGTCCCCAAGGCGCGGCCGAAGAGATCATCGCCCTGTTCCAACGGTGTAAAGCGCAGTCCGTTTGAGCCTCTGGGACCCAGTCGCGGCGTTGCGCGTGCCACCTGCCTTTCGGGCTCAGAACTTGATGGCGGGGTTGGTAAACCGCACGGCCGCCGGCGTGTGATACGTCGAGGTCTCGGTGAGGATGCAGCCCTCGGGTCCGGCTTGCTGCCAGTGCTTTTCCAGTGGTTTGCGAATGCCGGTCACCTCGCCGGGGCGCAAGGGCGTTTCGTGCCTCACGGTCAAAAAGGGCTTTTCCTTCTCGTGCAGGGTGACGCTCAGCCGGGGCGTCGGCTCGCCCTCGCCATAGGCGAACGTGGTCCCGTAGCGGACCGTCCACGACTCCAACTTGGGCGCCACCCCTTCGGCCTCGAGGGCCACGTGCCAGTGCTCGGGAATCACCTGTCCGGGAAGCAGGAAGACCTCCAGGCTGGCGTAGTTGGCTTGCTTCTCGTTCATCCACACCACGGCTCCCAGGCCTACTTCGGTGAACCGGCCGAGGCCGAAATCGGTGACGAACAGGTTTTTCCGCACGCTCTCGTACAGCGGGTAACCGAAATACCGGCAGAGTTCGAAATACGCCTTCTTGGCCGACTCCTCCTGGAACTTGCCGTCGCGATAGAAGTTCTGGTTCTGGAACACCGGGGGCGCCCGGCGTCTGCGGCTGGGCCCGGGCGCCGGCGTCTGGCCGGCGCCTTTCTGTCCGAATGCAAGCAGCACGCCGCCCAGGGTACCCGCGATGCACCAGGCACGTCGGCTGAGCCGGGGGGAGGCGTGGAACTCGGAAGACGGAGCCCGGGGGCAGCCAGCGGCGGAAAACACCCAAAGCGCGTCGGGGGAGCTGTTGGGGGTTCATGGGTGGTCCTCCAGCATCAGTGGGCAGCACTCAGGATTGGATCTCGAGGTATTCCACAAGCGCCCCGTCCTGATAGAAGTAGGCGATGCGGACGCCTGGAGCGGCCTCAAGCGGCCCGACTTCGACCTGCTTGCCGGCCAGCTCGGCCTCCAGGTTATCGACCTGCCACGAAATGTGCGGTCCCTTGGCGACCGGGGTATTGGCCAATGGGCTGTCGGGAGCAAAGCGGACCCATTCGATGCGGTTCGTGGGGTCGGCGTCGGGGCTGGTCCCCCAGACCTTCAGGCGATCGAACCAGACCTCGCCCGGCTTGGATTCCTCGGTCACCAAACCGATGTGATGGAACCTCTTCATGGCGTGTGGACCTCCTGAGCTGCCGATAGGGTGGCGGATGGACAAGTGGAAGTCAAGGTGCCGGCCGGGGCATCGCGGCACCGCGTCCTCCCCGAGCGCGTGTGTCCCTGCGTGCCGGCTTGCGGCAAGCAGTGCGGTTCGGACAGCCAACGACATCGTTCGGACGAAAGCAGGTAGACAGGTAAAGTGGTTGCTGGCGACCCCGCGGAATCTGCGGGACGTGCGAGTAAAGCACGCACTGTGCACGATTTGGCCTTCCCCCCTTGTAAGCTAGGCTTTCATGGGAGCAAGGGGTTTACGCGGAAGAAGCGTTGCGCTGGACGATGGCCGTTTGGGTCTGGGTGGCTTTGTTCGCTTTGGTGAATCTCGGCCTGGGATTCGGGCTGGCGATGTACTTCGGCTACGGGCCGCCCAGCCTGCGCGATGCGTGGCGGGCTTTGAGCGATCTTCCCCGGCCCGATTGGGGGGTGGACGTGGGTGCCAGTCTGGCTCCCGTGCCAGGTCCTTTGCCGGCGGTTGCCTGCGAGAATCTGGGCCAGATGCTCGATACCGGCTCGGAGGACCGGTTGAGCATCGAGCCGTTCCTTGAACCGTACGACGATGACTTGGCCGAACTGTTGGTCCCCCCCTCGCCCGAGGCGTGGGATTTGAACGAGAAGTTCGTAGAGACCTCGGTGCTGAAGCTGAACATCGCCATGATGAAGAGCGGGGCGCGGGCCACGGAGATCGACACGCGGTTGCGCCAGGCCCGCGGGCATCTGGATGCCGGCACCCTCCAGCGTTGCCTGGATGAGCTGATGGCCGATTGCGAGATCTATCTGGCCGAGCAGCGCGAAGCGGCCCAGCAGCTCCACGACCGTCTGAGCGAGTTGGGCGAGTTGGCTTCGCTGGGCGAGGAGATCGAGCTGGCCAACATGGAGCAGGCCGCCCAGATCGAGACCACGCTCAGCAACCTCCGGCACATGGATTTCCAGAGCGATGTGGAGGGGGCGGCCACGCGGCTGTTGGGGGAAATCCACCGGCTGCGCGTGGCCCGCCATAAGCTCCGCGATAGCCAGGAGGTCGCGTTTTTGACCATCGCCCGCTATGAAAACCGCCTGGACAAGATCGAGCCCCAACTGTTCCACGACGCGTTGACGCGGATGCGCAACCGGGTGGGGTTGGAAGTCACGCTTCACGAGTGGTGGCGTCAGGGCCGGCCGCGGAACCGATCGCTATGCGCGGCGCTGTGGGACCTGGACGCCTTCGGCCGGATCAACGAACAGCACGGCTCGCGGATCGGCGACCGCATCCTGTTCCACACGGCGGAGCTCATCCAGCGGCTGATTGGCGAGGGGGACCTGCCGGCCCGCTACGCCGGCCAGCGGTTTTTCGCGATGCTGGTCGATAGCGGGCCGCGGGCCGCCACCAAGACCGTGGAACTCGTTCGGCAGTCGCTGGCCCGGGTCACGTTCCGGCACCAGGGCCAGGAGATCCACGTGACCGTCTGCGGGGCCCTGGCGGAGGTTGGCGCGGACGAGGCCCTGGAGGATGTGTTCGCCCGGCTGGAAGAAGCGCTGCGGGCCGCCAAGCAGGCCGGCCCCAATCGCACATTCTTCCACACCGGCCGGAAGCCCGAACCGATCGAAGCCCCCAACCTGGGCGCAGAGTATCGGGAGATTGACCTCTGATGTTCAACGAACTCGACGTGTTTCAGCGGGGGCTGGCCTGCCAGGAGCGGGGCGACTACGACCAGGCCATCAACGCCTTCAGCGAGGCCATTCGGATGAATCCGAAGTACGCCGAGGCGTACTACGGCCGGGGCAATGCTTACGAGGCCAAGGGGCAGCACGACCTGGCCATCGCCGATTACAACCGCGTGCTTCAGTTCAGTCCGAAAGAAGCGGCCGCCTACTACAACCGCGGCTTGGCGTATGCCAAAAAAGGGGATCGCAAGCAGGCCCTTGCCGACTTCAGCGAGGCCATCCGCCTGGACCCGGACTATGCCGCGGCGTATTACAATCGCGGCATGGCCTACTTCAAAATGGGGCAGCTCGACGAGGCCCTGAGCGATTACACCGAGGCCATTCGCCTGGCCCCCGGCGATCCGGAGCCGTATGTCTCGCGCGGGCTGGTGTATGCGGTGCGGCGCCAGTTCGAGACGGCCATGGCCGATTACGAAACCGCTATCGCCCTGGACCCCGTGCATGTGAAGGCCCTGGGCAACCGGGCGAACCTGTGCGAGAACCAAGGCCGGTACGAGGAAGCGATTGCCGGTTACAGCCAGGTGATCGAACTCCACCCGGACGATGCCAAGGCCTATGCCAACCGGGCTATCGCCTTCTTTCGGCTGGAACGCTTCGACGAAGCCATTGCGGACTACACCGAGGCCATCCGGCGCAACCCCCGCAATGGCAAAGCCTTCTGTAGCCGGGGCATTGCGCGATCGAAAAAGGGGGCCCTGGAAGAAGCTTTGGCCGACTTCAACGAGGCCATCCGCCTGGAGCCCAAGAACGTCGAGGCCCGCGTGGCCCGCGGCATTGTGCTGGCCAGCCAGGGGCGGATCGAAGAAGCCCTGTCCGATTTCAACGAGGCCTTGCGACTGAAACCCGAGATGCCCCATGCCTGGTTCCACCGCGGTTTGGTGTACAGCCAGCGCGGCGAGTTGGAACAAGCCCTGGCCGACCTGAACGAAGCCCTCCGCCTCCGCCCAGACGATCCCTGCGCCTATTGCCACCGTGGTATCGTCCAGACGCGCCGCGGCAACCTGGAGGCCGCCCTGGCCGACTACACCGAGGCCATCGGCCTGGACCCCCACTACGCCAGCGCCCTCTACAACCGGGGCCTGGTGTTCCTGGTGCTCCAGCAGTTCGACAACGCTTTGGCCGACCTCACCGAGACCATTCGCCTCCGACCTCGCTTCGCCCCCGCATACGTGAACCGGGCACTGGCCTACCAGCGATTGGGCGATTCGGCCAGGGCCGAGGCCGATCGCAAACAAGCGGAAGCGCTCCAAAGGGGGGGTGAAACAGCGGTCTCGGACAACGGGGGCGAGGGAGGAGGTGAGAGGTGACAGGTGTGACCCGTAACCTGGCCCCTCGCCCCTGCCACCGGTCTCTCTTCCTCGGGTGCCCACAGTCCGCCAGGATCGGTTAGGAAAAAGCTTCCGGGCCGGGGCCCGATTCCTCCAGCATCTTGTGGGGGCGGGTTCAACTCGCATCCGGCGTCGGATAAGATGCAACTGGTTGGACCGTAAGGCTGCTTTTCCCCACATGAGGGGTCGCCTGATGAACCACGTGGTTACGCTTGTATTAGGAGGGGGCCGCGGTACCCGTTTGTACCCCTTGACCAAGTACCGCTCCAAACCGGCGGTGCCGGTGGCAGGCAAGTATCGGCTGATTGATATTCCCTTATCGAACTGCATCAACAGCGGGCTGAACCGGGTTTATGTTCTCACCCAGTTCAATTCTGTAAGCCTGCATCGGCACATCCGCTCGACCTACACCTTCGACCCGTTCGACCGGGGGTTCGTGGAGATCCTGGCTGCCCAGCAGACCAACGAGAACGCCACGTGGTATCAAGGGACGGCCGACGCGGTGCGGCAGAACCTGCGGTATGTCGAGCAACCTGGCGTCCAGTACGTGCTCATTCTGTCCGGGGACCAGCTCTACCGGATGGACTTTCGCGACATGATTGTCACGCACGAGAAGTCCGGGGCCGACGTGACCATTGCGGCGGTGCCGGTTTACAGCAAGGATGCTGCGGGGTTGGGGATCATGCGGTTGGACGACTCGGGCCGGGTGGTGGGCTTCCTGGAAAAGCCGCAGACCCCCCAGGAATTGGAGCATGTGCACACGCCGCCGGAATGGATCGATGCCCAGGGCATCCCCAGCCGCGGACGCGATTGCCTGGCCAACATGGGGATCTATCTGTTCGAGCGCCAGACGCTGGTCCAGGTGCTGGAGAAGACCAATTATCAGGACTTTGGCCGGGAGATCTTTCCCGCCTCGATCCGCTCGCGGCACGTGCAGGTCCACTTGTTCGACGGATACTGGGAAGACATCGGCACCATCCGCTCGTTTTACCAGGCGAACCTGGATCTGGCCCGCAGCGACGCGCCGTTCCAGATTCGCGTGCCGGAGGCGCCGATCTACACCCGGCCGCGGTTCCTTCCCCCCTCGCGGCTCGAGGGGGGGTCGATCCGCCAAAGCCTGGTGGCCGACGGCTGCGTGATTGGCGAAGGGACGACCATCGAGAACAGCATCATCGGCCTGCGGTGCTTGATCGGGCGCAACGTGGTGATTCGCAACTCGGTGATCATGGGGAACGACTTTTACGAGCCGCCCGGAGAGGAACGGCAAGCCCGGGCGGACCGCCCGCCGCTGGGTATCGGCGATTACAGCCGTATCGAAGGGGCCATCATCGACAAGAACTGCCACATCGGCTGCGGTGTGCAGGTGCTCAATGCGCGGGGCTGCGAATCATCGGAAGAAACGCCCTGCGCTATGATCCGCGACGGGATCGTGGTGGTGCCCAAAGGGGCGGTGCTGCCCGACCAGTGGCATTTGTGAAGGTCCTTGTGCCAACGCAGGTCCCAAGCCGGGCCCGTTAGCGCCCGGTGCAAGGGAGCTGGGTTCTTTAGGACCCGGTGGGCATGGCGCAAAGCGCGGTCCTGCAAGGCCCCCGGCTCCGCACTGCGGCCCCAAACCGCGTGCCGCTTTGCGTGATCCCGAGGCGCGCGAGAAAAGACCCCCAAGGGCGCCGCGTATGATGGGCTTTTGGTCTGCGGGCAGCCGGTCCGTTGGCTGAACGGGTTGTTGCAAGCGCTTGTCCCCAATGGCGGCGTTGTGATAGGATAAGCGGGCGTGGCGGGAACGGTGTGGCTTTGCGCCGGGCAGTCCCGCGCGGCCTCTATCGGGCTTCTCGATGGGAGGGAGGCTTCCTATGTCCAGCATGAGCAGGGACCGGGGCCGTCGGACCCCGCGGCCGCGACGGCTGGCTCTTGAACCCCTGGAAGACCGGCGGCTGTTGAGCGTCTTCTCCACCCCCGCCGAACTTGAGCAGTATCTGATCGAGGACGCTTTGGCGCGGTACGAACATTTGTTTGGCCAGCCCGCCTGGTCGTGGTGGCCCTGGCTGACCGATGTCACCGCCGAGGGGGGCGGCACTTCTGCCTCCCCCGCCCGCCAAACCGCCGACCTGGATCATTCGGAAACCAACACCCAAACGCCCGGTGTCGACGAGGCGGATCTGGTCGAGACCGACGGCGATTATCTCTACGTTCTTTCGGGACGCGAGCTGGTGATTCTGGACAGTTGGCCGGCCCACGAGGTCCACGTGGTCTCGCGCACCGATCTGCCGGGCCGGCCTGTGGGTGAGTACCTGTGGGGCGACCGGCTGGCGATCCTTTCGGAAGTCCCCTGGCCAGAGGTCGTTGCGCCCGCACCTGGGATGCCGACGACCGCGGTGGTCCGCCCCTGGCCGGTGTTTGAACCCCGCCTGACGCTGACCTTGTTGGACATCTCGGACCGGCAGTCGCCGGGGCTGGTACACCAGACCGAGGTCGAGGGGAGCCTGGTCGCATCGCGGGCCATCGGCAACTACGTGTACCTGGTCCTGAGCGAACCTTTCGTATTGCCCGGGCCGGAGCCCCTCCCGGCCGAGCCGGGGGTGGTCCCCAAACCGCCGGAAAATGCCCTGGGCTGGCCCGACCTGGCAATGATCGAGGGCGTCGCGCAATGGATTGGTTCCCGCATTCCCCCGCCGGCCGATTGGGGCTACGTGTACGAGACCAAGGAGCAGTATCTTGCCCGGATTTCTGGCCGGGTTCTGGAGCTGGGGCTACCGGAGTTCACCTCGGTCGATGCGGAGGGGAGCGTGGTCGTCTCGGGCCTGTTGGGCCTGCCTCCTCATTTGCGGCGGCCCCGCGGACCGGAAGAGGTCGAATTGACCACCGTGGTGGTGTTCGACATGGCCAGCGACGAGCCTAGGCCGGTCTTTTCGCTGGGAGTGCCTGGGCAAGCGGCCGGGCCAGTGTACGTCTCGAAACAGGCCATCTACTTGACCGAAACGATTTGGGTGCCCCAGCCCGGCCCGGTGCCCCCCTCGTTATGGCCGGAACCGCTGGAACAAACCCGCGTGACCCGCTTGGAACTTCTGGACGATGGCGAGGTGGCCTGGTCGGCTCAGGGGAAGGTGCCTGGCCGGGTGCCAGGCGCGTTCTTCATGGACGAATCGGCTTTTACGACGGACGAACCGGTTGCGACCCCGGACGAATCGGTTTCCACGGCTGCATCGAACGGCCAGTACCCGTGGCTGTTGCGTGTGGTAACCACGCAAGGGTGGGGCCTCGGCGCTTCAAGCGGCGTGTACGTCCTGGGGCCCAAAGAGAACGAGGCCGGCGCGTTTGACGAGCTTGAGATCATCGGCCGGCTCGAAGGTCTGGAGCCGGGGGAACAACTCTTTTCGGCGCGTTTTCTGTCCGACAAAGCGTACCTGGTCACGTTCCTCCGCGTGGACCCGCTGCTGGTCGTGGACCTGAGCGACCCCACGCAGCCCAGCCTGGTCGGCGAGCTGGAGATCCCCGGATTCTCGAACTACCTGCACCCGGTCGATGGGAAATACCTCATCGGCATCGGGCGGAATGCGGACCCGGCCACAGGCCAGTGGGGCGAGCCACAGGTGTCGCTGTTTGACGTGAGCGACCCGAGTGCGCCGGTTCTGTTGGACCGCTACACCATCGATGTGGGCCCCTGGGGTTGGTCCGAGGCGTTCAGCGATCATCATGCGGTGAGCTATTTCCCCGACCAGCGCGTGCTGACCCTCACCGTGACGGCAACCGGCTGGTGGCTGCCGGGGCCGGATCGGTGCTATCTGCCCCCCAGGGCCCGGCTGTTCGTGTTTCGGATCGATGTGCCTTCGGCCGAAAGCGATATGGCGCTTCAAGCGGCTGGCTCGGGGGATACCGGCGCGGGCGGCGGGATCGAGCTTTTGGGGACCATCGAGCACGACCAGCCCATCCGCCGCACCGTGCGGATCGAGGACTACCTGTACGCCGTTTCGCACGACACGCTGTCGGTCCACGAGTTGCTCGATCCGCAAGCGGAGATTGCCCGCCTGTATTTCGGAAAGCGCCTGGTGGACTGGGGCCCTGTGGAATGGCTCGAGGTGGCCGACGCAGGTTTCGAGTCCGGGGATCCCTGGTATGGGTTCCAGGCGACCCGCGACGGGCTTTTGACGTTGGAAGTGGCGTCGCCGGCCGGGCCCGATCGCGTGCGCTTGACCCTGTACGACGACCAACTCCGGCCGCTGGCCGACTCGCTCCCCGCCGGCCAGGGCCAGCGGATCGACTGGGCAGGCCAGGCCGGCAAACGCTATTACGTGCGGGTCAGCCGGTTCGATGCCTCGGCGCCGGCCGACGAGGATTTCACCTTGCGGGTGGCCAATCGCGTGGTGCGCCAGGGGAACGCGTGGACCGTGTTCGGCGCCTTGGGCGACCGGCTGGAACTGTGGCTGGACCGCGGGCAGTTGGTCCTCAACGGGCTGCCCTACGACCTGCCCGCGGGGTTGACCCAGCTCGACCTCCAGGGAATGGCGCAGGCCGGGATGGCGGTGGTTCGCGGCCTGGCCGATGGACATACCGTCGTGTTGCGACCCCACGAAGTGCGCATCGAGGCCGGCCCGTTGGCCATCGCCCTGCGGGAACTGGCCGAGGTGACTGTCGAAGCGGCTGCCGGCGCCAGCGCGCACATCCTGGGCGATGCCGACGCGCCGGGCCGGCTGTCCATCTTTCCCTCCGGCGCAGTGTGGACCAACGGGCGGGTAAGAAACACGATCCGCTTCGCAAGCACCCTTTTGGTCCGCAGTGCGCCCGGGGAGGTGGTGGAGCTTTACGGCAGCGTGGCCGACGACGTCCTGGAGGTCCATCCCGGCTGGCTGGAGCTTTCGCGCCCGGGCTACACCACCCGCTTGGAGAACTTCCATAACGTGGCGATCCACGCCAATCAGGCTGGCACGGACACTGCCCGGCTCGTTGGTTCCGCCGGCAAAGAGTTCTACGTGGGCCAGCCGGGCTTGGCCATCCTGGGCGGTGCGGGCTACGCGGTCACGCTGGACGGCTTCGAAAACGTGAGCGTCGAGGCCGGCGGCGGCCAGGATGTCGCATGGCTGTTCGACACGGCGGCCGACGATGTCCTGACCGTCGAGCCGGGGATGGCCGTGTTGGCCGGCGGCAGGTGGAGCCACCGCGTGGAAGGTTTTGCCCGCCTCGAGGTCCGGGCCACGGCGGGGGGCCGCGACTTGGCCCAGTGGCGCCTGGCTGCCGACCAGATCTTCGACTCCTTCCCCACTTTCGTTCGTGTGCGCGGCGGGGGGCGCGACGATCTGGCTTTCGGCTTCGACACGGTGCGCGCACAGGGCGACTCTTCCGGCTCGCAAGCCCGGCTGTTCGATTCCCCCGGCGACGACCGCCTGGACGTGGCGGGCCGCAACGTGACCCTCACCTATCCCGACCATTTGATCCAGGCGTTGGACTTCGCCTGGGTGCAGGCCCAGTCGAGGCGGGGCGGCGATGACCGCAAGCGGCTGGAAGCGGTGGACGTGACGCTGGAGTTGCTGGGCCGGTGGCTCGAGGAATAGCCCCACCGGGCCACGCCGAGTTGCGGTGCGATGCCCGCCCGTCCGCCGTCCCCGAGCCGCGTCCCTCATGGCCCGGTGGCGCTGCGGTCCTCCAAACCGCGTGCGGCCTTCCGCTTCTCCGGTGGATTCGAGA
>FWPU01007851.1_pt1 | contig 19054 bp, 15 predicted proteins | sample 2228361 | NCBI WGS metagenome assembly FWPU01 (sample SAMEA103939777, study PRJEB20133) | metagenome
TCCTACTACCTCCTGGGCCGGTTGTATATGGCTATAAACAACGAGGTGCTGGCCCTGAACGCCTGGAAAAAGGCCCTGGAACTGGCCCCACAACTGGTCAGCCTGCGCTACGATATGGGAGTCATCCATCTGAAGCGAAGTCGCTTCCGCCAGGCCATCCAGGAGTTTCAGGCCGTGCTGAAACATTGGCCCGACGACGCGGAGACCCACTACCTCCTGGGGCTGGCCTATAAGGAGGCCGGCGAGCCGGCCCAGGCCATTCCCCGTTTTGAAAAAGTGGTGCAGGCGAACCCCCATCACGCCCAGGCCCTCTACTACCTGGGGGCCTGTCACCTCCAACTGGGCAACAGTACCGTCGGTATGGCCTACCTGCAGCAGTACGACCGCCTGCTGCGGGCCACCACCAGCGTGCTGGAGTATTGAAACGGGGGAAAGAGATGAACCGGGTGGAAATACGCATCCCCTCCGACCTGGTCTTTGAACGGGTGGTCCGGGCTGCTGCCCAGGAAATCGGTCGCCAGATGGGTTTTTCCGAGGAGAAGGTGGCCGACCTGACCCTGGCCGTGAGCGAAGCGGTGGCCAACGCCATCGAGCACGGCAATCGCTTCCGGCGCGAGGTACACGTCGGGATCGTCTTCTCGCTGGAGGCCGATCAACTGGTGGTGCGCGTGATAGACCAGGGACGGCCAGACCGTCCCCTGGAGATTCGCCGCCAGGGCCTCACCGAGGAGGTCCTCCAGCAGGGCGACTTTCGCGGATTGGGCCTTTTCCTCATCCACCAGCTGGTGGACCGGGTCGAATTCTCGACCGGCGAGGAGGGAAATACCTTCACCATGTGGCTGCACATCAACGCTCCCGGCGAGCAGGTCAGGAGGCAGGTGCCATGATTCAGATGGAAGATCGCGGGAATGTGGCGATTATCCATATCCGTACCCCTAGCATTGACGCCCTTTCCGCTCGTGAGATCGAGGAGTATTGCGGGCGTAGCCGCAAGACCACGGTGCTGGATTTCGCCGAGGTAGCCTTCATCAACTCGGCCGGCATCTCCGGCCTGCTCAAGTTCATCGTTTCCGCCCGAAAACGGGGGCATTGGGTCTATGCCATCAACGTTAGCCCCCACCATCGCAAAATCTTCAAGATGGTCGAACTCTCCCGCTTTATGCCCATCCTGGAAGCCAATGAACTGGCCCAGTTGATGTCCTAGCGAGGAGGATTTCCTGAATCCGGCCATCGAAGCGGATAGGCTGACCAAACGTTTCCCGCCTCCTCCGGACTGGCGGGGGCTTTTTTGTCCTCGCCGGGGCGGCGTCCTGGCCGTGGACGAGGTCTCGCTGCGGGTGGAGGCAGGGGAAATCTTCGGCCTGCTCGGCCCCAACGGGGCCGGCAAGTCTACCCTGGTGCGCCTCCTCTGCACCCTCATCCTGCCCACTTCCGGCCGAGCCCGGATCTGCGGCCATGACCTGAGCGAGGAGGAGGCCGTCAAGGCCCACGTGGGCCTGGCCGGGGGGGAGGAACGCAGTTTCTACTGGCGGCTGAGCGGCCGGGAGAACCTGCGCTTTTACGGGGCGTTGCAGGGGTTGTCCAGGACGTATGTGGATCGCCGCATCGCCGAACTGGGAGAAGTGCTGGAACTGGGCAAGGCCCTGGAAGAACGTTTCGACCGTCTCTCCACCGGAATGCGCCGGCGGCTGGACCTGGCCCGGGCCCTCCTGCACAACCCGCCCGTCCTCTTCCTGGACGAGCCAACCCGCAGCCTGGATCCGGAGGCGGCCTCCCGTCTCCACGAAGTCATCCGCCGCATCGCTTGCTCCGGCTGTACGGTCTTCCTGGTCACCCACTACCTGGACGAGGCCGAGTCCCTCTGCGACCGGGTGGCGGTGATGCACCGTGGCCGACTGCGGGCCGTCGCGCCGGTGGAGAGCCTGCGGCCGGCTATGGGCTTTCACCGGCGCTATGTCCTCACCCTGGCTTTGTCACCGCACCTTTCCCTGTTTCCCTGGGCCAACCGGCCCTGGACGGTGGAGGAACGGCCGGCCTCACGCCCCGGCCATCGTTGCATCGCCGTGGACCTGCCGGAGGGAGTTCCTCTGGAGGCCCTCCTGCGGCCGCTTCTGGAGGCCGGGGTCGAGGTCGTGGACCTCGTCCAGGAGCAGGCATCGTTGGGGGAGGTTTTCCGAAGGCTGACGGCGGAGAAAGGGCCGACTCCGGTCATCGTGGAGAGGCCACGGCCGGCCGAAAGCGGTCCGTCCGGACCCTGCACTTCCCCTCCTCCACGCCTCCCTCCCCTTCCGGCGACCCTGAACCGGGTCCTGGCCTTTATCCGGCGGGACCTGCGCATCCAGGTTACCTACCGCCTGTCCACCCTTCTCCAACTCCTGGGCGTCCTGATGTCGGTGGCTGCCTTCTACTTTATGGCCCTTTTGCTCGGGCCGGCTGCTTCTCCCTACCTTTCCGAATACGGGGGCAACTACTTTGCCTTTGTCCTCATCGGCATTGCCTTCGGCGGCTATCAAGCGGTGGGGCTCTACGCCTTTTCCGAGGCCATCCGTTCCGGCCAGATCCAGGGGACACTGGAGGCCATCCTGGTTACGCCAACCCGCCTGGAGATGTTTCTGGCAACCTCGGTGCTGTGGAGTTTCCTCCTGGCCTCGGCCCAGGTGGTGTTATACCTGGGGATCGGGGTGGCCCTCTTCGGAGCCCCTTTGGGGCCGGCCCATGTGGGCACGGCGCTCCTGGTGCTTGTCTTGAGCCTGCTGGCCTTTAGCGGGCTGGGCATCCTCTCCGCAGCCTTTACCTTGGTGACTAAACGGGGAGACCCGGTGAACTTTGTCCTGGGGGGACTTGCCACGCTCCTGAGCGGGGTGTACTACCCGGTGGACATCCTTCCGGTCTGGCTCCGGCCGGTCTCCTACCTTTTGCCGATGACCCATGCCCTGCGGGCCATGCGGCTGGCGCTCCTGCAAGGGGCCGGCCCTGCCCAGGTGGGGAGAGAACTGTTCCTGCTGGGCCTCTTTGCCTCCGTTTCCCTACCGGCCGGTGTGCTGGCCTTTCACCGGGCCCTGCGGCGGGCCCGGGCCGAGGGAACGCTAACCCAATTTTAGGTGGAGAAGAACGGGGGCGGGGCTGTCCCGAGAGGTCCGTCCTCACATATGCAATTCCACCACGTCCTCATCCTGGAGTACGTAATCCCTCCCTACGGCCTGCCCGTCAAAGACGCTCCGTCCCCAGACGCGGGCCATGCTCAGTTTCTCCAGGAAATCGTGGTGGATACGGCCGGCCAAGTCCTCCACCGTGCTGCCTTTGGGGAGGATAAAGGGCTTTTCCCGGTCCGGTTCCTTCCCCGGCACTTTGGTATAAATGCGGATGATCTCCAGCCGCTCAAAAATTTCCCGCTTCAAGCCCTCCAAGCGGTAACCGTCCAGCGCCGAGACCGGCACAAGCGGCCAGTCCTCCTCCAGAAGCCCCCGAAAGATCTCGAAGAGCTCTTCCCCGTGCTCGTCGTCGCACTTGTTCGCTATCACCAGGAAGGGGAGAAAGACCATCCCACGCCCTTCGTAGCGCTCCTTTCGGTGACGAGGAATGATGCGATGCTGCTCCAGCAACGCCGCTGCTTCCTCCAGGTGTCCCAACGGGTCCGTCTCCAGGTCCACGACCAGGAGGACGAGGTCGGCCCGCCGAATCAGTTGGAAGAGTTCCGGTTCCATAAAGTCGCGGCTCAGGGGTGGGGTATCGATCAGTTGGATCTGGACATTTTCAAAGAGCATCATCGCCGCGGCCGGCTCACGGGTGGTGAAGGGGTAATCGGCCACCTCCAGTTCCACCCCGGTCAGGGCGGATACCAGGGCCGACTTGCCCACGTTGGCCGGCCCGATGACTGCCACCTGGCCGGCCCCGGCTCGCTCGATCTGGAAAGCCGACTCTCGCCGCGCCACCTTCCGGGGTGCCTGTGCCTGGGCCCGAAGTTTGGAAAGCCTGCGCCGCAGGTCGCCGATGAGGTGCTCCGTGCCTTTGTGCTTGGGGATGATCGCCAACATTTCCTGCAGGCAGGCGATCTTCTCCGCCGTCGTTTTGGCGGCGCGGTAGCGTTCCTGAGCAGCAAAGTAATCCGGCGGCAGGTTGGTCGGCATGGCGTATTTCCATCTCGAAATCTACAGGCCCGGCAGAAGGCCGGGATGATCGGAGTATAGCGGAAACCGGTGCAAGCGTCAACATGCGCCGCGTTGCATCGCTGAGGTTGACATACCACCGGCAAGCCCGTCGCAGGAGAGTTGGGGCGATTGTCCTCGGCTATTTTAATTTCTCTTGGTCGGCAAATTCCCGGTACGGTGAAAGGTACTTCAGGACCAGGTCGTCCTCTTCCTCCAGCCGGCCTTGCACCATCCGGGCCAGGAGTTCTCCCAGGCCCGGGCCCAGCATAAAGCCCTGGCCGCACATCCCAACGGCCAGGAGAAAACCCTCCACCTCCCGTGTCCAGCCGACGATGGGGAAGCCGTCGGGTGTCATCGGGTAGAGGCCGCGCCAGGTGCGCCGTACCCGGATGTTCTTCAGCCGGGGCATCAGTTCCACCATACGGCGGGCGACCATGGGCAGGAAGGCGCTTGTCTCGCGGCAGTCTGTCCCCCAAATGTTCGGGCTGGGGGTGATGCAGAAGATTACCTGGCCGGTATAATGCTGGTAGAAGTAGTAGTTGGCCGAGCCGGGAACCGGTCGGATGTCCACCACCATCGGCTTCAGGAAACGGGCCACCGGCTCGGTAACGGCCGCTTCGTGGGAATCGGGCCGTACGGGAACCTCTAGGCCGGCCCACCGCGCCACCTCCGCCGCCCAGGCTCCGGCTGCGTTGATGACCACCTCGGCGCCATACTGGCCCTGTTCCGTCGTCACTCCGCATACCCGGCCGCCCCGGACGATCAGGCCGGTTGCGCCCTCGGAGAAGCGGAACTCGGCCTCCCTCTCTCGGGCCTGCCGGTAAAAGGCGTGGATCGCCAGGAGCGGCGAGGCATGCCCATCGTCCGGGGAAAAGGTCCCCCCGATGAGGCCCTCCGGGTTGAGGTCGGGAATGACCTCCAGAAGGTCTTCCTTATCCAGCCAGCGGATGTTCAGTCCGTAGGCATGCTGGGTGGAGAGGAGTTCTTGGAGGATTTTTTCTTCCCTCTCCCGGTAGGCAACGAAAGAGTATCCCCCCTTGTACCATTCGATCTCATCTCCATAGCATTCCTTCCAGGTGGAGAGGATCTCGATGGAACGCAGGCAGAGGCGGATCTTGGCCGGATCGGAGTGCGTCGCCCGGATGCCGCCGATGGCCGCCTTGTTGGACCCCTGACCGACGCTGGGCAGCCGGTCCAGAACCAAAGTGCGCAGCCCGGCCTGGGCCAGGAAAAAGGCGGCCGGCACGCCCACACTTCCCGCACCGATGATGATTACGTCATAGGTCCCGGACATCGTTTTCCTCCGCAACGCCGGCAAAGATACCCAGCGGCACCTCAATGAAGAGGGGACGCTTCGGCTGGTCCACGATCTCGGATTCCGGAATGCCCTCTTCGCGGAAGAGGCGGTGAAGGAGTGGAGTGCAGGTCTTGGCTCCACAGGCTCCCATGCTGGCCCGGGTCACCGCCTTGATCTCGTTGATGTCCCGCATCCCCTGGCGGATGAGGGTGCGGATCTCGCCGGCCGTCACCCGCTCGCAGCGGCAGATCACCATATCGTCGGCAGTGCGCTCTACGGGACACGGGAGCGGCCGGCTCACCTCGTCCCGCTGCACCCGCAGGCCGGCGATACGCTTGGCATACGCCCGCGGGGCCCGCACCTGGACGGCGATGGTACGGTCGTTGGCCTTGCGTGCCTTTACGCCGACCACCTCCACTTCGCCCAGGGCGCGGCCTTCTGTATCCAGCACGGTCACCCGATCCCCGACCTCGATGCTCTCCCGCAGGAACTCATAGGGGAGCGTCACCGTGGGATACTCCGCATCCTGGCGACAGTCCACCAGAGTGATGGCCAGGCCGGGACAGAGCATCACACAGCGCTCACATCCGGTGCAGCCTTTCTCCGGATCCTTGGCCACAAACGTGGGGATGTAGCGGATGTCGCCCTCGATGCGAATCAAACGGCGTGGGCAGGCCGCGACACAGGGGTCACAGGGGATTTCCTGGAGGCAGTGGAAAGCGGGATAGACGTCGCCTTCGTTTTCGGAAAAGTGCTCCGGGGAGACCTTCCCCGGCTTCGACTTGAGCACTTCGGCCATTTGTACCCAGGTGTCCGGCACCTCCTCCTCTGTTTTCCCCAGGAAGCGGGCCATCTCCAGTCCGCGTATTCGCCCGGAGAAGATGGCGGCCGAGGCCTCGGCGATCTCTTCGGCGTCGCCGGCGGCAAAGGCCGGCAGGCCGAACTCCCGCGCCTTGCGGTAAAACTCGTCCACCGGGTCCAGCCCCACGGCGATAAGCACCGTGTCGCAGGCCCATGTGCGCTCGGTTCCGGGGATCGGTTGGAAGCGCTCGTCCACCCGGGCGATGGTGACCGATTCGACCGCATCCCGACCATTGGCGCTCAGGATGGTGTGAGAGGTGTAGATGGGGACGCCCAGGCGAAGGAGTTTATCCTTGTGTACCTTGTAACCCCCGCATTCGGGGAGGATCTCGGCCAGCCCGACCACCTGGATGCCGGCCTGGAGGGCGTGGTAGCCGGCGATCAGTCCGACGTTGCCCCCGCCGATGATAAAGAGGCGTTCGGCCGGCCGCACCAGATCCCGGTTGACCAGGGTCTGGAAAGCGCCGGCCCCATAGACTCCCGGCAGGGTGTTGCCCCGAAAGGCCAGTGACTTTTCCCGTGCCCCGGATGCGCAGAGGAGCACCTGCGGCTGCACCAGGACATACCGTCGCCCCTCGCGCAGAATGCCCACCTTGTGGTCGGAAAAGACGGCCAGGGCCGTGCTTCGCAGCCAGATCTGCACCGACTCCAGGGCGCGAACTTCTTTTTCCAACCGGGCGGCGATGTCGATGCCCCGCGTGCCGGCATAGACGGCCTCGGTGGAGCCGAAGAAGCGGTGGGTTTGGAGGACGAGTTTCCCGCCCAGGCGGTGCTTGTCGTCCACCAGGAGCGTTTCGATGCCGCGCCGGCCCAGTTCGATGGCCGCCGAGAGGCCGGCCGGCCCGCCTCCGATGATGAGCGCAGGGATGGAGATTTCCTCGATCTCGCCAACAGCCGGTGCCCGGTTCACCCGGGGCAATTCCGGAAGGCCGGCCACCGGTTCGACCCGCATGCCGGGCCGGACCGGTTCCATACACGACTTGACCGGCCGGCCGTCGGCCAGCACCAGGCACTGGGCACACTGGCCGTTGGCACAGAAGATGCCCTGGGGAGAGCCATCTTTGACGTGATAGCCGAAGACACGTATCCCGTCGGCAAAGAGGGCGGCAGCGATCGTTTCGCCCTGCCGGGCTACGAGCTCACGGCCCTGCCAAAAAAAGACCACCCGCTCCCGCTCCTCGATGGGCAGGATGGGATGGCGGACGATGCGATATTCGTCCATCGCAGCCTCCTCGCTCGAAAAAGTCGGCCTCTTTGCCGACGGCATTATAACACAGGAAGGGGAAGGACGCATATCTCCCGACGTGTCCCCATCGCAGTAGCCGGTTTTCTGGGGCAGACGCCCGGCCTATTCGTACCGTAGCGCCTCGATCGGGTTGAGCGCAGCCGCCCGCATGGCCGGGTAGATGCCGAAGAAGAGGCCGACCACCGCCGAAAAACCGGTGGCCAGGAGTACGATTTCCGGCGTCAAGACGGCTTGAATTTGCGGCTCCACCCGGGAGACCACGCTGGCCCCCAGCATTCCCAGGACGATTCCGACCGCTCCGCCCAGCACACTCAGCACCATCGCCTCGATGAGGAACTGCCAGAGGATGTCGCGGCGCTTGGCTCCCACCGCCTTGCGGATGCCGATCTCCCGCGTCCGTTCGGTCACCGAGACCAGCATGATGTTCATGATGCCGATGCCGCCGACCAGAAGCGAGATGCCGGCGATGGCCCCCAAAAAGATCGTCAGGATACCGATGATGGAGCCGGCCACCTGGATCACATCCTCCTGGGTGATGAGAGAAAAATCGTTGTCCTGATAGGTGAGTTTGTGTCGTTCGCGCAAAATCATGGTTACTTCTTCGATGGCCGAATCCACACTTTCCTTATCCAGAGCGGAGATGTAGATCAGGGAAACAGGAAAATCGCCGCTGGCCGTGCGCAGGCCAAAAATGCGCGCCGCCGCCGTGGTGAGAGGAATATAGACATAATTATCCTGGGAAGGACCGAAGCCGCTGGCCCCTTTGGGCTCCATGATGCCGACCACACGGCAGGGCAGGTCCCGTACTTTGATCGTTTGCCCGATGGGATAGCGTTCGCCGAAGAGGGTACGGACAACCTCCTGGCCCAGGACACAGACCCGGCTGAAAGTGCTCAGGTCCTCCGGTTCGACAAAGCGTCCCTCCACCACATGGGCGTTGCGAACGTAGGCGTACTCCGGCGTCACGCCCAGGATGGTAGCCTGGCCTTCCCTTTTGCCGAAGACGACGGTGGCGGTGCGCTGGATCGTCGGGGCCACCGCGGCCACACTGGGGGCCCGGCCCGGATCGTTCAGGGCTAGGGCATCCCGGTAGGTCAACGGCAGGATGCGCTGTTGCTCGCCGCCAAAGGTGCCGGAAAAGGCGATGAGCAGGTTGGAGCCGATGCCTTGAATCTGCTGTTCCACTGTGGCCTGCACGCCCTGCCCCAGAGAAAGGAGGGCGATCACGGCGGCAACACCGATGATGATGCCCAGCATGGTCAGGACGGAACGCAACTTGTTCGCCATCAGCGCGCGCAAGGCGACGCGCAGACTTTCCACCAGCTTCATCCTTCTTCCCTCCGCACAACCGAGCGGGCCTGTCGGGGCTGGCTTACCGCTTCCTCCCGGATGAGCCGCCCATCGTGAAGATGAAGGATGCGGCGGGTATGTTCGGCGATGGTGCGATCGTGGGTGACAAAGACGATGGTAATGCTCCGTTCCCGGTTCAGGCGCTGGAAGATGGCCATAATCTCCTCGCCGGAGGCGCTGTCGAGGTTCCCGGTGGGCTCATCGGCCAGGATGATGGCCGGGTCGGTCACCAGGGCGCGGGCGATGGCCACGCGCTGCTGCTCGCCTCCGGAGAGTTCGCTGGGATGATGGTGCAGGCGGTCTCCCAACCCGACCGCTTCCAGGGCGGCAACGGCTTGTTTCCGTCGCCGGCCGGCCCCGACACCGCTGTAGATCAGCGGCAATTCGACGTTCCGCAGTGCCGTCGTCCGCGGCAACAGGTTAAAGGTCTGGAAGACAAAGCCGATTTTGCGGTTGCGTACCTCGGCCAGTTCGTTGTCGGAAAGGGTATCTACCCGCTGGCCTTCGAGCAGATAGGTGCCGGAAGTGGGCACGTCCAGGCAGCCCATGATGTTCATGAGGGTGGATTTGCCAGAGCCGGAAGGCCCCATGATGGCCAGGAGTTCCCCCCGGGCGATCTGGAGGCTGACGCCCCGCAGGGCATGTACCCGGACCTCACCCATCCGGTAAACCTTGGTAACATCCTCCAGTTGAATAACCCCATGATCGTCCAACGGTTTCCTCCTACGGCCGCATCCGGATGGGCTGGCCCGAGGAGGCGTCCTGGATGAGCTGCTGCAACTGGTCCTGCTGGACCACCCCACGGACAAAAACGGCCTCCCCCTCCTCCAATCCTGAGACGACTTCGACCACTTCCGAGCCTTCTATCCCCAAGCGAACAGGCACGCGTTCCAGTTCCTTCCCCGGGAGCACCTTTTCCACGTAAGGCTGCCCGTCCTGGCCCAGCCGTACCGCCCGACGCGGCACAACAAGGACGCCCTCGGCCCGGCCGGTCAGGATACGGACGTTGGCCGTCAGGCCGGGGCGCAGGTTGGCTTTCCCCAGGTCGGTCAGGTGCAGCCGCACGCGGTAGGTGATGACCCCCTGGGCCGTGGTGGGGGAGAGGGCCACCTCCTCCACCCGGCCCTGCAGTTCCACGCCCGGAAGGGCATCGAACGAGATGCGGCCTTCCTGCCCTACCTGCACCCGGCCGATGTCCACCTCGTCCACCTCCACGTCTATTCGATAGGCGGAAAGGTCGGCCAGAATCAGAATGGGCGTGGGGGAAGAGACCTGGTCATAGGGATTGGCCAGGATGGTGGTGACCACGCCGTCGAAGGGGGCGCGTAGCGTGGCCTTTTCCAGTTGGGCCTGGGCCAAATTCAGGGAGGCACGGGCCTGCTCGGCGGAAGCCTGGGCCGCGGCCAGTTCCTGGGCGGTCGCTCCGTGGAGTAGCCGTTCCAGGTTGGCCCGGGCCGAGGCTACCTGGGCCTCGGCCGTGCGGGTGGAACTTGCTTCACGCTGTTTGGCTGCCTCATAGGCCAGGCGAGCCTGTTCCATTGCGGCTTCGGCGTTCTGCACCGCCCGCCAGGCCCGCTCTTCGGCCAGGCGGTTCTCCTCCGGAAGCTCCTGCTTGTACTTTTCCAGGCGCTTTTCCAGTTCGCGGTTATCCCAGTAAATTTGGGAGTAAGTGGCCTGAGCATCGCGTAGGGCGTTGGCGGCCTGAACCCAACTCAGGCGGGCCTGTTCGGTCGCGGCGGCGAGGGTGACCTGGCTTTCCTGCTGGGCGGCCAGGGCCTGGTTCAGGGCACTCTGGGCGGCGGCAATGTCCTCCTCCCGGGCACCGGCCAGGAGTTTTTGCAGATTGGCCTCGGCCACTTCCAGCCCGGCCTGGGCCTGGGCCAGTTGCAGTTCCAGGTCCTTTTTATCCAGGACGGCCAGTGTCTGTCCGGTTCGCACCCGCTCTCCGGTGGAAACGGCGATGCTTTCCAGCCGGCCGGCAATAGAGAAAGAAAGGGTGGCCTGCCGGACCGGAGACAGATTTCCGGTGGCCTCGACCACTTCCAGAACGTCCCCCTGTTGCACCGTATAGATTGCACCGCCGGCCAGGGGATCGGGCTGAGGGCGGTTCTGCCAGTACCGATAGCCGGCGTAGCCCAGGGCAGCCAGCACGGCCAGGGCGATACCATAGTTCCAGTAACGTTTTCTGGTCACACTCCGCAGGACGATCAGGCCGATCAGGACGACGGCCAGGACGATCAGCACAAGCCAAACCCTTGCCACTTCAAACCTCCTTAACCCTCTCCGGTGGGTTGGAAACCCGCCGGAAAATGGGTTGCTCCGACGGGGATGATTTGCTGCGCAGTCCCCTCGGTCGTCCGTTCTTCGCCTCTCCTTGTCGGGGAACGGTGCTGCTGGTAGCCATTCGCCCGGAGAATCCCCCCCTTACCCCCGTTCGGTCGAGGCCGGCAAGGCCTCCACGATGCGGAATGGGTCGCTCGAGACCACGCTGGAGGCGTAGAGTTCCATCGCCCCGATGTCGGAGGCGCGACCTTCCGGGTCGCCGCGATCCACCGCCCGGGCAAGGACACCGGGGAGGACGCTCCAATCCTCCTCCACCGGGGCCAGCGGCGGCAGGTACAGAGCCACGTTGAAGGAACGCACGCCCATCCGCTCCACATAGGCCTCCAGCACGGTGTAAAGGGCCTGTACAAAGTCGCCATCCACGGCCGGCCCCAGGAGCAAGAACTCCTTCTCTTTGATCGGCGTGAGATAGGCCAGGGCATGTGCCGCCCCAAAGGAGCGCGCCAGTCCCAGGGCCTGGTGCACCTCCAGGAGATCGGCCAGGTATTCGCTCCCATAGGCCTCCCGGTAGCGCAGCGCTGCCTGGCGTAAGGCTTCCACCCGGCCGTAGGGCATCTCCCGGCTCACCGTGGCCTGGGCATGGCCGTGCAGGATGGAGGCTCCGCTTCTCCAGAGACAGTTCCACATAAAAAAGTAATAGACGGCCTGGGGGTCGCTCCGATGGGCAGCCTCGGCCCAACGCCGGCCCGTTTCCAGGGCATCGGCGATGCCCTCCCGACTGAAGCGCAGGGGATGGTGCTCGTCAAAGATGATCACGCCGTGGAAGCCGTCGTACTTGGCGATGTTGCTGGCGGTAAGGCTGTGTTTTCCCCGGATGCGCCCGAAGACGTCCTCGGGAGTGAGTTCCGGCGGCCGGCAGAAGGGGTCCCCCCGGTTGGCGGCGATCGTCTCTTCCAGACTTCCCAGCGGAGGGGCTTCGATGGGTCGGCGGGCACGGAGTTCGTTGTAGAGCGTGCCCTCCAACGTAATGCGGTTGGTCACTTTGACGATGCGCTGCCGGCGCACCGCCTCGACCGAGCCGAAATGACGCTCGATCCAGGCGTACATCGTTTCCGGAGGGACGACTTCCCCTACCGTCGTGCTTATACGGAAGAGGCGGTGGAAAAGGCGGCGTTCCGCATCCGCCAGGCCACCCGCGATTTCCTCCAGATGAACAATCGAACGATCCTTCACCGATCCTCCTTCTACCGGTTTCCCAATTCCCAACTACCGATCCCTGATCCGGTACACCTCCCTCGGTGGACGGGTCAACCGCGAGGCCAGCGCCCGGCGGTAGAGGTCCACGTACTTACGGGCCGAGGCTTCCCAGGAATAGTCGGCCGACATCACCCGCACCATCAGTTGCCGCCAGGTGTCGCGGTACTTGAAGTTCTCCAGGGCGCGGATGATGGCTCCATAGAGGGCCCAGGGGTCGTAGGTCCGGAAGGCGAAGCCGTTGCCGGCACCGCTTATGGGGTCAAAGTCCTGCACCGTATCGGCCAGGCCGCCGGTGGAGCGGACGATGGGGACGGAACCGTAGCGCATGGCGATCATCTGCCCCAGCCCGCACGGCTCAAAGCGCGAGGGCATCAGGAACATATCGCTGCCGGCATAGATCTTCTGGGCCAGGGGTGCGTTAAAGGTCAGGAAGACGGCTACCCGGTCCGGATAGCGTTTGTGGATCTGGCTGAAGAGGTCATGGTAGCGCTGCTCGCCGGTGCCCAAGAGGACGAACTGGAGGCGCGTATGGTCCATCAGGGGGTCTATAATCTGGGTGATCAGGTCAAAGCCCTTCTGATCGGTCAAGCGGGAGATGGCGCCGATCAGGGGCACGTGGGAGTCTTCGGCCAAGCCGGCCTCCCGTTGCAGAGCCCGCTTACACTCGGCCTTTCCGGAGAGGTCATGCAGGTCATAGTGAGCGGCGATATAAGGGTCGGTGGCCGGGTTGTTCACCTCCGGATCGATGCCGTTTAGCACGCCAAAGAGCCGGTCGCGCCGGTCGCGGAGGAGGGGGTCCAGCCGTTCTCCGTATTCGGGAGTGAGGATTTCCTGGGCATAGGTTTCGCTGACGGTGTTGAGGATGTCGGCAAAGTAGATGCCCCGTCCCATCATATCCACGACGTTGTCCAGGTCGGGGATCTCTGGATGGACGATAAAGCCGTATTCGTCTATGCCGGCAATCTCCAGCACACGGTAGCCGAAGATGCCCTGATAGGCCAGGTTATGGATGGTATAGAGAGAGGCGGTGTCTTGATAGAAGGGGTCATCCTTGTAGATCGTCTTCAGCCAATTGGGGACGATAGCGGTGTGCCAGTCGTGGCAGTGGATAACCTGCGGCTGCCAGCCCAGGAGTTTCATCGCTTCCAGGAGGGCCCGGCAGAAGAAGATAAAGCGCTCGGCATCGTCGGGGTACATATAGATGCCCTCGCGGTCGTAAAAATGGGCATTTTCGACCATATAGACCGGAACATCCTCCCCGATGGTGCCCTGGAGGAGGCCGGCCTCGATGTTCTGATCGTCCATCGGCACGGGAAAGGCCTCGAGGACCGTCTTCAGCCCGAACTTTTCCCGATCGATGCGTCCGTAGCGGGGCATGCCCACGCGGACATCCACACCCAGTTTCTTGAGCGCTTTGGGGAGCGAACCGGCCACATCGGCCAGGCCGCCGGTCTTGGCGAACGGCACCACCTCGGCTGCCAGGAAAAGCACCCGCAAGGGTTCCTGAGTTTCCATGAGTCCCTCCTGTAAGGTTTTTTCCGGCCGGCCATTGTACTATATCTCCCCCAGGCACGCAAACGAAGTCAACTTGACGAATCCAGGAAAAAGTTGTATGCTAAAAATATGGGAGTGAACGGGTCCCGGTGGACCTCGCGGTCTTCAAAACCGTTGTGGGGCGCTGGAAGCGTCCTGGGTCGGTTCGACTCCGACGCACTCCCGCCTTACTTGGCTATCTCCGGCCAGAGGGAACGGGCCAGCAGGCGATAGGCCGGCCGGTTGGCCCGACAATAGGCCGCAGAGTGGTGTACAGCCGGATACCCCTGGGCTTGCAACCAGGCGGAAAAGGCCTGTACCTTCGGCCAGGGGAATTCCTTCCATCTTCCGGCCCGGCATTGGGCGGCAAAGAGGGCCCAGACTTCCCGCAGTTCCTCCCAAGTTCCCCAGGCCCGTTCCGCTGTCCACAGACAAGCGGCGACCAGGGCTGCCAGGTCGCCCCCCCGGGCCTTGAAGGGGCGCAGATGGAGTCGTCCCAGTTTCCCATCGGGACGGATTTCTTCCCAGAGCGGTCCATCCTCGGCAGCCGGCAGGGCGGCATATTCCGCCCTCAGACGGTCCGCAAAGGAGGCGGCCGAAGCGATCAGGTGCTCCGGTCCCAGCACTCCCTGGTACAGGAGTTTGTATACGTCGCCCAGGGCCACCGCCCGATACCGGGCCAGATGCCCGGCGATCAGCCGATATACTGCCGCGTCGTCCCACACGGTGACCTCCTGCCGGAACTGCTCGCCGGCCGGTACCCAGGGTAGCAGGAAGTAGAGGGGCTGTCAAGGTTCGATTGCACGGCGGGAGGAGTTGTAGTACGATAAGGGCGGGGACAGCCGGCCGATGGAAGCGGCCGGCCTCTTCCCCTAGGTGCCGATGAACGTTTATCTGGTCACGTTGGGCTGTCCCAAAAACGAGGTGGATAGTGCCGGCATGGTCGCCATGCTGCGCCGGGCCGGCTACGTTTTGATGGAGGAAGCGGAGGAAGCGCAGGCGCTCATCGTCAACACCTGTGGTTTTATTGCCCCGGCGCGGGAGGAATCGCTGCGGGTGGTGGGGGAACTGGCCCGGAGAAAGCGGCCCGGCCAGGTCCTGGTGGTAGCCGGATGTATGGCCGGCCGCTACGGCGCGGCGTTCCGTTCCGTTCCCGGCGTGGATGCGCTCCTGCCCACGGAGCGCTGGGCGGAGATCGCCGCCCTCCTGGGGCGACTTGTGTCCGGGGCCCCGCCGGCGCCGGAAACCCTCCCTCCCGGGGCCGGCCTCAGCGCCATAAGCGGGGCCAGCGCCTATTTGAAGATCGCCGAGGGCTGTTCCGCTCACTGCACCTTTTGTACCATTCCTCAGATCAAGGGGCCCTATCGCAGTTTTCCCCGGACGGAACTGCTCGCCGAAGCCCGCACCCTGCGGGAGCAAGGGGTGAAGGAGATCATCCTGGTCGCCCAGAACACGACTTTCTACGGGCGCGACCGGGGAGAATCCGACGGGCTGCCGGACCTGGTGGAGGCCATCCTCCAGGCGGTGCCGGACCTGCCGTGGTTGCGCCTGATGTATACCTTCCCCGGCCATATCTCCCCCCGCCTGATCGAGGTCATGGCCGCCTATCCCCAGGTCTGCCCCTACCTGGATATTCCGTTGCAGCATGCCCACCCATCCGTCCTGCGGCGGATGGGCCGGCCGGATAACGTGGAGGAGGTGCGTGCCCTCCTGCACAGCCTGCGGGAACGGATTCCCGAAATCGTCCTGCGCACCACTTTTATCGTCGGCTACCCCGGTGAGACGGAGGAAGAGTTCCGGGCCTTGCGCTCCTTCGTCGAGGAGGAGGCCTTTGAACGGGTGGGGGTTTTCCCCTATTACCGCGAGGAGGGCACGCCGGCCGCCCGCCTGCCGAATCCGGTCCCACCGGAGGTGGCCGAGCGCCGGCGGGATCTCCTCCTTCGCCTCCAGCAGAGGATCGCCCGGCGTTGGGGACGGCGTCAGGTGGAGAAGAGGGTGGAGGTTCTGGTTGAAGGGGTCGGCGATGGGGGACTGATGGTCGGCCGCTCCCGTTGGGATGCCCCGCAGGTGGACGGCCTGGTGCTGGCCCGGGGACAGGCCCGGATAGGCGAGATCGTCCCGGTACGCATCATGGCTGCCTCCACCTATGATCTCTGGGGCGAGGTAGAGACTACACCCATCCGGTATTCCGAAGGGGAGGGCATGCCCACCGCCGACGCTCAACCGAGGAGCGGTCGGGAATGTTCTGGGACGAGCCGGCCCTCTCGATCTACCTCAAAGACCTCACCCCGCCAGATGACCCGGCGCCCGAGCAGGGCTGCTGCCCAGTAGGCGGCGTGGAGGAGGTCGCCGATGGGCAGCCAGAGCAGGTTCCGGCGTACCTCCCGATCGCCTGTATATCCGGCAATTTGCCAGACGGACCAGACCCGCACGAGCAGGCTTTCCATCAGGAGGAGCCAACCGGCCGTGCTAAAGCCCAGCCAGAGCAACGTGAGCAGGGCCAGCGGGATGGTGAAGGTAATGGCCATCGGGATGTACTCCCGAGGCCGGCTGACCCGGGCGCAGCGGAGCCAGCGCACGTAACGGTCCCAGACTTCATCCAGGGGCATATCCCCCAGCACATTGTCCATCAGGTAATCGGAGAGGACCACGCGCCGACCCAATGCCCCGATGCGTGCTCCGATCTGGTAATCGTCGGCCAGGTAATCGGCCACGGCGGCGAATCCGCCTATGCGCTCCAGGTCTTCCCGGCGCAGGGCGATAGAGGCGCCGAAGGCATAGGACATCTTGAAGACGTACAGCCCCATCAGGGCAGGCGGGAGGAAGCAGGTCCCGATCTCCAGGGCCTCCATCACCGCTCCCGGTCCCTGCGCCTCCGTCCCGCGCAGGAGGCACGTAACCAGCCCGATCCGGGGGTCGGACAGGGGGGACACCACCCGGCGAAGGTAGTCCGGCCGGACCCGCATATCGCTATCGTTGGCCACCAGGATGTCATAGCGGGCTTCCTTCGCCAGGGCATGCAGGATGCTGGCCTTGTTATTGGTGCCGAGAGGCCGGGCTATCACCAGGCGAATGGAGCATTCGTGGAAGGCTTCCTGCAGCCGACGGATGAACGGGACGGCCGGGTCGTCCGTGTCCATGACGCCGAAGAGGATTTCGTATTCCGGGTAATCCTGCCGACAGAAGGAAACAAAATTCTCGTACATCCCCGGATCCAAGCCCTTGACCGGCTTGAGGACGGAGACAGGCGGGGTATCGTCGGAAGGGCCGCTCCGATAACTGCGGAAGAAGGAGCGCACGGTCCACCAGGCCAGAATCCAGTAAAGTCCGCTCACCAGGGTCAGGAGGATCAGGATAAGGCTCATACTCCCTCCTTTTCGCCGGTCAGCGTGCTGTAGGTGCAAAGGGCGATGCCACGTTTCTCCAGGACTTTCCGGAGGCGCAGGCTAAGGAGCGTCTCCAGGTCGACCGGGTTGGGGCCGAACGCTTTTTGAGGTGGGCAGGTACTGGGGTGGAAGTAGAATTCGGCCGATGAAGCGCGCATGCGTTCCAGGAGGCGGACGACGTAGCCTTCGGCCATCCGGCCACTATGAAAGAGACCGTAGACCCGCTCGGTTGTCACCAAGGGGAAGGGGCGCAATTTCCGCAGGACGTACCGGTTGAGCAAGGCAAAGATTGCCGCCCAGGTCACCTGGGTGGCGGCCTGCCGGTGGCTCCACCGCAGGGCCGGTCCCAGTTCGTCGCGGGGCAGGCGAAAGCCTCGGGCGCCGTAGCGCTGGGCCAGGGGGAGGATGATACGCAGGGCGGAAGGGTGGAGGTGCAGGTGGTAATGGCCGTTCACATGGTCCAGGGGCAGGCCGGTTTGGGCGTACAGGCGAAACTGGGCCTCGATTTCTGCAGCGAGTTCGCTTTGGGCGGTGCGGCTGAAGAAGCAACGCAACCCCAGGGCCACAGCATCCTGGGGGAAGCGTCCGTCGGGGCCGACCAGGTGGGGGATTTCCTGCAGAGGGAGGGCCGGCCGGCCGTCTACCATAACGATATGCAGTCCAACGGCCAGGGTTGGGTATGCCCGGGCTAGGGAAACGGCTTCTTCGGCGGCCTCACCGGTTACCATAAGACTTGCGCTGGTGAGCAATCCCTGCCGGTGGGCCTGTAGGATGCCCGTGTTTATGGCGTGCGAGTCGCCGAAATCGTCGGCGTTGAAGATGACGCGCATCCTGCCGGCCTTCTTCGTTCCAGGAATTTGGCATCCTTTGTACGGTTTTTCATTCTACCTGACCGCTTTTCCGAAGTCAACTCCGATTGAGCGCCCGGCGGCTGAGAGGCCGGTGGTCGCCTATGGAGCGCCCTGCACACCTGGATGCATTCCGGCAGGCCCATCCTCCCCCGGTCGCGCCTCTCCTTCGGCCTCTCGGACGGCAGCCGCTCGTCCGCGAGCCGTGCCGCCTCGCGCATCCTCCCCCCGTCGCGCCTCTCCTTCGGCCTCTCGGACCGGTCAACGAGGAGGGCCGGGAGTGCGTGGCCTGGTATGGGTTTATGGGGGCGGGTTCTGAACCCGCCCCCGATTGGAAAAAGGAGCGGAGCCGGACTCGGTCCGGCCCCGCCCGTTTCTCCTCACCCTGAGGGGGCTCCTCGCCCCCGCTCGCTACTTCCAACCGCCCTGGGGATGGGTTTCCCCCTGCCCCCAGGTATCGCTCGCCTTACGGTCCGTAGTTCTTGAAGACCAGCGGCAGGTAGATGGTGTAGGTTGGCGGAACGGCCTCAACGACCGTGATCTGCGCGCTCACCGTGTCCACACCGCAGACGCCGCTCGCCTGCAACGTCACCGTGTAGGTCCCCGCCGCCGTGTAAACATGCGTCGGGTTCGTCGCTGTGGTCACCGTGCCGTCGCCCAGGTCCCAGAAGAAGGTGTCGGCGTTGGCCGAGCCGTTGGTAAAGGTGACCACGCCACCCACCGTTGGGGTCAGCGGCGACCAGGTGAAGGCGGCCAGCGGCAACGGCAGGACCTCGACCTCGGAGGAGAAGGTGTCGCTGCCAAAGGCGTTCGAGGCGGTGAGGGTGGTGGTGTAGGTGCCGACC
>FWPU01007852.1_pt1 | contig 19046 bp, 23 predicted proteins | sample 2228361 | NCBI WGS metagenome assembly FWPU01 (sample SAMEA103939777, study PRJEB20133) | metagenome
TGGTGTTTTTAAGGATTCGCTTACTGCTATGGACAAGATGATAGAAACTGTGGAAATTCTGCGCTTCAAATACGGATTTCACGGTTACATTCATTTAAAAATCCTTCCAGGTTCGGAACTTTCCCAGATGGAGAGAGCAGTTGAAATCGCAGATAGAGTTTCTGTAAACTTGGAAGCTCCTTCCGGAAAACATCTTCAGAAAATTGCTCCCCAAAAAAACTATTTTGAGGAACTGCTTTATAAACTCTATTTGCTCAGAAAGCTAGCTGAGGAGGGGAAATCTCCTTCTTGCGGTGTGACTACCCAATTTGTAGTTGGTGCTGCTGGAGAAAGCGACAAGGACATTTTAACCACTCTTTTCGCTCTTTATAAAAGAAAGGTACTAAGGAAGGGGTATTTTAGTGCTTATAGACCGGTTAAAGGAACGCCATTGAATTCGATTCCTCCTCCTTTGATGCGGGAAAAAAGACTTTATCAAGCAGATTATCTTTTGAGAGTTTATGGATTTAAAGTGGAGGATTTAACTTTTGATGCTTTTGGGAATCTCCCTTTGGGCAAAGACCCCAAAGAAGCGTGGGCAGAAAAGAATTTGCACTTCTTCCCGGTGGATTTAAACAGAGCTAGCTATGGGGAGTTAATAAAGGTTCCAGGAATAGGAGTTCTCACTGCCAGGCGGATTATAACTTTTAGGAGAGAGAGCAGAATAAAAGAAAAGTCCCAACTCTTTAAACTAGGAGTTAAAACCTGCGACAAAGCGCTTAAATATATTACTTTTGGATAGAGATTGGAATAATGCTTTCTACTTAATGGGAATTAAATCTTATTTTCGTATCCTTATTCTTTTGAGAGGTGATTTTGATTTCTCCTCCCATGAGCTATCTACTTATTTAAAAGGGAGTTTTTAAAATTTCGTTACCTTTTCACTGATTTTTCTGAGAATTGAGGAATTTTTTTGAGATTAAGAAAGAAAGAGGAGGTTTTTGGTATGATGTGACAAAGGGGGTGATTTCTTTGAAGAAGTATGAGGTATTCATAATAGGTGGAGGAACGGCAGGCATGGCAGCGGCTGAATATTTAGTTAAAAAAGGAGTTAAAGTAGCTATTTGTGAACCCCGGAATTTAGGTGGCACATGACTGGGAAGGGGGTGCATCCCCAAAAAGGCCTTGGTAAGGTCTGCTTTCGTTCATCAACTGGTAACTGAAGCTGGTAAGTTTGGAGTGGAAGTGAAGGAAGCTTGCTTTGATTGGGAGATAGTTAAGAGGAGAAAAGATGAAATTGTAGAAAGCTTACTTCAAAAGAAAAGGGAAGCTATTAAAAGATGGGATATTGACTTTTACCCGTTTAAAGCAAAGTTTTTAAGCTCGAAGAAAGTATTGGTAGGGGAAGAAGAGATAAAAGCGGATAAATTTATTGTTGCTACTGGTTCCCAGGTTTCAGTTCCTCCTATCGAAGGGATGGAAAATTGCCTCACGAGCGATACTGCTTTTGACCTTAATTCTTTTCCATCTTCTTTAGTTATTTTAGGAGGAGGAGTAGTGGCTGTAGAATTTTCTTATATTTTTTCTATGGCTGGAGTGAGAGTTAGCTTGATTGAAGCAAGAGAGCGACTCGTTTATGCTGAAGATGCAGAGATTTCAGAGAGTTTAAAAGAGGTTCTTTCCCGGTATGGTGTCGATGTTTATTTGGGTGCTTGGGTAAAGAAGGTGGAAAAGGGAGGTTCTGGATATAGAGTGAGGTTTCTGCGCGAGGGTAAGGAGAAAACTCTTGAAGCGGAGATGGTGATGAATGCGCTTGGCAGAAAGCCGAATCTTACGGGATTGGGACTGGAAGCGACGAATGTTGCTCTAAATATGAACACTATTAAGGTGGATGAGTTTTTGAAAACAAGAGAACCTCACATTTATGCTGCTGGAGACGCTATCAACGGCTATATGTTCACTTCTGTTGCTTACTATGAAGGACAATTAGCAGCGAAGAATGCTATTGAGGGGGATAAGGAAGGAGTGGATTATTCTGTTATCCCTCGAGCTACCTTCTTTCATCCGCAGATCGGGAGTGTGGGGGTTACTGAGGAGGAGATTAAAGGGAAAGGACTTGATTACGTAGTAGGGAAATATCCGTACTCAGGAACAGGGGCAGCTATTTGTGATGATGTGCTTGAAGGGATGGCAAAGATTATGGTGGAAAAACCAGGAGGGAGGATTTTAGGTGCTCATATCTTCGGCGAAAATGCTTCTGAATTAATTCAAATTGTTTCCATGGCCATGCAGGCGAGAGCAACAGTGCAAGAGCTTGCTAAGCATTTATATATTCACCCTACACTTTCAGAAGTCATTGGAGAAGCGGCAATTCAAGCCAGAGACAAGTTGGGTTTGAAAATCTGAAAGCTTTGGGGCTCCGGTTTTCCTTCCTTGTCAACTTGCACGTGTCAGCCACTAACTACCTTCAGAACTTCATTAATTAAAACTGCTGGAACATTTTTTTAGGAGCACCACAAACAGGACATTTATCTGGTGCTTCTTTATCCACGGTAAAGCCACAGCCTCCACAAACGAAAAATGGAACTTCGTCTAGGTCTTTCCCTTGGGAAATTCTATCAATTGCTTCTTGATAAAACTTTTCGTGAGCTTTTTCAGCTTCAATTGCCCACTTAAAAGTTCTTTCAGCTTCCTTATTATCCTCCACTTGAGCATTTTTTATAAATTGTGGATACATATTTGTGACCTCATAGTTTTCGCCGTTTTTAGCCTCAATTAAATTTTGAATCGTATTTTGCACTCCTTCCATTACTCGCAGATGGTTTCTGGCATGAATTGATTCGGAAAAAGAAGCTGCTTTAAAAAGCCGAGCAATATTTTTATAGCCTTCGCTTTCTGCTTTCTTGGCAAACTCTTCATATTTTCTGTTGGCTTGGGATTCACCTGCAAAAGCTGTTCTAAGGTTTTCAGTGCTTTTCATTTTTCAACCCCCCTTATTTTTTATTTTGTATGTAAAGTCGATATCATGTCGACTTTCCCAAATACTATGGTTAGTGCAGGAAGCCCGAGCTACAAGGTGAATACTTTTGGGATTTTTTTTGAAAAAGAAACTTACTGGAGGTTTCTTAGAAGGTCTAATTTCTATGTATTCCTCCAGCTTTTTTCGATTGTAAAGTTTTATCCACTCAATATAGTGATTTTCTGTAGCTAGGTGGGGAACTTTGCCTAAAAAAACCTTTACTTCAACGACCTCCTTTTTACGAGTTTTTTCTGAGACTTCAATGTAAGAAAGGTGTTTTTTTCAAATTCAATGAGGGCATGTGGGTTTAAAGGTTCATTGATTTTCAATTAGGAGCTCTCCTTTCTTTTACAGTTTGTGCAGAATCCACAAAGTTCAAGTGAGTACGAGAAAACTTCAAACTCTTTTATTTTTTCCGGGATTTCTAAAGGGATTTCTTCGAAGGTAATATCAAAAACCTTCTCGCATTTTTCACATAAGAAGTGGTGGTGAGGTTTTATATCAGGATCAAAGCGTCTTCTCTTATCATTAATAGTAATCTCTTTAATAATTCCTTTGCGGGCAAATATCTCCAAATTGTTATATACTGTTGCGCGGGATATAAAAGGATAGTTTTTCTTTACCTGTTCGTAGACTTCCTCGGCTGAAGGATGGGTTTTATTTCCTACAAGAAAATGAAGGAGGGCTATTCTTTGCGGAGTTGCTCTTATTCCTTTTTTCTTAAAGACTTTTATACTTTTCTTTGCATCCATTTTAGAAATAGTATAATATAGGACTTTTTATTTGTAAAGACATTGACAAAGAAAAAAAATTCTGATAAAAAATTTATGCTTAAATTTTTTCTAGAAAGGAGGAGTAAAGTTTTATTTTAAGGATGACGATGAATAAGGTGATGGAGGTGTTAGAAGTGTCTGAGCTCGTAATTTATGTTCATGATAACTGCAAAGAGTCATTACGAGCTCTTGACATAGCTTCTATTGTGAAAACTTTGCTCCCTAAAGTTCGTTTAAAGGTTGTTAACATAGATCGTGAAAATGTTGAACTACCGGAGGATTTCGAAGGTCCAGTTTATGTCTTTAATGGAGAGCTGTTGAAAGTAGGCAACCCTGACCCTGAACAGCTCATATCTTTCCTTAAACTTTTCGAGAAGAACCATATGAATTAATTGGTCTACAAAGTATCTCTCGTTAAGTGTTCAACTTACAAAGAGGAAAGCCTTTCCGTTGCTATAAATGGAGCGATTAATTATTTAGGCGGTATAGTCCGCTTTGTTCGTCCTGAAGAGAGAATATTTTTAAAGGTAAATCTTTTGAATGCCTCACCTCCCGAAAAAGCAGTGACTACCCATCCTAATTTTTTAAAAGTTGTAGCTGAAGAGGTTATAAAAGCTGGTGGCGTTCCCGTGGTAGGTGATAGCCCGGGGGGTAGAAACACTCTTCAGAGCCTTCAGAAAATACTTCAAGTAACAAAGATAGGGAAAGTTTGCCAAGAGCTTCAGATTCCTTTTGTTCTGCTGGATGAAGAGCTAAAGCTTGTTGAGGCGAAGAAAAGTGCTAAGTACAGGTTTTTAAAACTGGGTAAGAAAGCGCTTGAATGCGATGGCATTATCTCTCTTCCAAAGCTTAAAACGCATGGTTTTATGAAGCTCACATGTGCTGTGAAAAATCTTTTTGGTTTAGTTCCAGGAAGGCAGAAGGCTGAGTTTCACCTCCGGGTTTCTGAGAAAATGGACTTTGCCCATCTTCTTTTAGATATTTATAAAGTGGCTGAGCCGCGTTTGAACTTGGTAGATGCAGTGGTCTCAATGGAAGGAAATGGACCTTCAGCAGGAGAACCTCGCTTTTTGGGATATATAATTGCTGGGAAGAACGGTTTAGCTGTAGATTGGGTTGCTTCTCAAATCTGCGGGTTCAATCCGCTTGAAATTTACACAAATCTGGCAGCTAGAAATGAAGGCTTGATAAGTGAAGATGAAATTGAGATACTTGGCGCTTCGTTAGAAGAAGCCATTGTGCCCGACTTTAAACACCCACCTTTAGATTTATTTAATAAAGTGCCTTATTTTTTAAGGCACCGCATTCGCAAGCATACTACCCCCTTTCCCTATTTAGGGTTTAAAGAAAAATGCACGAAATGTGGCGTTTGCGAGAGAAATTGTCCTGTTGAAGCTATACTTCTCTCACCTTTTCCTGCTTTTGATTATGACAATGCATTCCGTTGTTACTGCTGCCATGAACTCTGCACTGAAAATGCTATTGATTTAAAAGTTCCTTTTCTTTCACGTATATTTTCATCCTAAAACCTTTAAACTTTTTAAGTTAAAAAGATTTAAAGATGATGCTACTAATGAGGGGGAGATGTGTTATAATCCCTTACTGTTTAACTTCTTTATGGGAGGAGTTATGAGCGAGGAGATAAAAGCAATAGAAAAACAGCAGATAAGGGAAGATTTGCCTCAAATTTTTCCTGGAGATACGGTGAAAGTGCATTATAAAGTTGTTGAGGGGGGGAATGTGAGAACCCAGGTTTTTCAAGGAACTGTTCTTAAAGTTCAAGGAGAGGTTTCTCGCAAAACTTTCACTGTAAGAAAGGTGTCTTTTGGAGTGGGTGTGGAAAGAATATTCCCTCTTCACTCTCCAAATATTGCTAAAATTGAGGTTTTGAGGAGAGGAGACGTACGGCGAGCACGCCTCTATTATCTTCGTCAGCGAGTGGGAAAAGCAACGAGAGTGAAGGAAAAGAAAAGCTCTTTAAAGAAAACTTAAAGCTATGGAGATGACCAAGGAAAGGGAGAGATCATTCACATTCTTTCGGGAGTTACCCCTTCTCTTAGTTACGGCTGTAATTATTGCTTGGGTGGTAAAAAGTTTTATAATTCACCCCTTTTGGATACCTACAGGCTCTATGGAGCCCACTTTCATGCCTCAAGACAGAGTTTTGGTAAATAAATTTATTTATAAATTTACTCAGCCTAAGCGAGGGGATATTGTGGTCTTTATTCCTCCCGGAGACTCAGGAAAAGATTACATCAAGAGGGTAATTGGCTTACCAGGGGAGACTATTGAGATAATGGAAGGCAGTGTTTTTATAAATGGGAAGTTTTTGGAGGAGCCGTATAAAATAAGCACACCCGACCGAAGTAACTACGGTCCTTTTAAAATCCCAAAAGGTCATATTTTTGTTATGGGAGATAATAGACCTAACAGTGCAGACAGCAGATATTTTGGTCCTCTGCCAATAAATCGGGTGATTGGTAAGGCTTTTTTGATTTATTGGCCTCCGTGGAGGATAAGGTTAATTCGATAAAATGAATCCCGGGATTTTGGGGTTGGGCACATATGTTCCTGAGAAAGTTCTTTCAAATCACGATATCGAAAAACTGGTCGAAACTTCTGATGAGTGGATTACAGAGAGAACTGGGATTAAAGAAAGAAGGATTGCCGAAAAAGAGCGAGTTTCTCAGCTTGGAGCAAAAGCAGCTTTAAAAGCAATAAAGGATGCTAGGATTAACTCTTCAGATATTGATTGCATTGTGCTTGCTTCAGCTTCTCCAGAGTATATTTTTCCTGCTACTGCTTGTTTGGTTCAAAAAGAGCTTGATTTAGAAGGCATACCTGCTTTCGATGTTCAAGCTGTATGCACAGGCTTCAATTATGCGCTTACAGTTGCTTCCGCCCTTATAAAAGCTGGTCTTTACAGAAATATTTTGGTGATTGGAGCGGAAAAAATGTCAGCTTTTGTTGATTGGAGTGACAGGACAACTTGCATTCTCTTCGGTGATGGAGCAGGAGCGGTTGTTCTCGGGAAGGTGGAGGAAGGCTTCGGTGTAATTTCTTCAGTTTTGGGAGCAGATGGGAGAGGAAATGAGTTACTTTATATTCCTGCAGGTGGTTCAGCCCTTCCTGCTAGTTTTGAGACCGTAAGCAAGGGAGAACATTTCATAAAGATGAATGGACGAGAGGTTTTTAAGTGGGCGGTGAGAGTTTTAACTGAGGTGACTAAAAAAGTAATAAGCGAAGAAGGATTAAAAATTGAAGACATAGATTATTTCATATTTCATCAGGCAAATAAAAGGATAATTGATGCAGTGTCGAAAAGTTTAAATATTCCTCCAGAAAAGATGGTGGTGAACATTGATAGAGTAGGAAACACTTCCACTGCTTCAATTCTCCTAGCTTTAGAAGATTTGCGCAGAGAAAAGAGTTTAAATAAAGGTGATCTTTTACTCTTTGCCTCTTTTGGCGCTGGTTTGACTTGGGGTGCCAATATAGTCAGATGGAGTAAGGAGGGGAGTTAAATTGAGAATAAAAAGCAGGGTTTGTGAAATTTTGGGTATTAAATACCCCATCATTCAAGGTGGCATGGCTTGGGTTTCTACTGCTGAGTTGGCTGCTGCCGTATCTAATGCAGGAGGATTGGGAGTTATAGGAGCTGGCTCAATGCCTGCAGAAATTTTGAGGGAGGAGATAAGAAAAGCGAGGAAGCTAACGGAGAAACCATTTGGTGTCAACTTAATGCTACTCCAACCTCACATTGAAGAACTTTTCCAGGTGGTTATAGAAGAAGAAGTTCCTGTTGTGACTACAGGAGCTGGAAACCCTGGTCCTTTCACCCCTTCTTTAAAAGAAAAAGGCATTAAGGTGTTGCCGGTGATTCCTTCCGTAGCTCTGGCAAAAAGGGTGGAAAAACAGGGTGCTGATATGGTGGTTGCGGAGGGAACTGAAGCGGGTGGACATGTAGGTTCTTTAACCACTATGGTTTTAGTTCCTCAAGTTGTGGACGCCGTAGAGATACCTGTAATTGCTGCGGGAGGAATTGCTGACGGAAGAGGTTTACTGGCAGCTCTCTCTTTAGGTGCAGAAGGGGTTCAAATGGGCACCCGGTTTGTTTGTTCAGTGGAGTGCACGGTTCATCCAAATTATAAAGAAGCTTTGGTTAAAGCAGGTGACAGAGCGACAGTCGTCACAGGACAGAGTATAGGAGTACCAGTAAGAGTGATTAAAAATAAGCTCACTAGAATTTATGAAGAGTGGGAAAGAGATTTTTTAGATGGAAAAAAGACAAAAGAGGAAATTGAGGAGCTGGGAGTAGGGCGCTTACACTTAGCAGCTAGGGAGGGGAATGTGGAAGAGGGTTCGGTAATGGCAGGTCAGATTGCGGGTTTAATTAAAGATATCAAACCTGTGAAGGAGATTATTGAGGATATTTTAGAGGAGTTTCAGGAAGCCATAAAAGAAGTGGGGGGAAAGATACTATCTTGAAGAAGGCTTTCCTTTTTCCAGGACAGGGTAGTCAAAAGGTGGGGATGGGCAGTGATATTTTCAACTCCTTTGCTCAGGTAAGGAGTTTTTTCAAAAAAGCTCAAGAGATATATTCGCCATCTCTTTTGCAGACAATTTTCGAGGGTCCATCTGAAAAGTTGAGTAAAACAGTTAATGCTCAACCCTCTGTTTACCTTGTAAGTTGCGCTCTCTTTCAAATTTTAAAGAAAAATGGAGTTAAGCCTGATTTTGTCGCCGGACATAGCTTGGGAGAATATACAGCATTAACAGCAGCAGAGGTCTTCAGCTTTGAGGATGGGTTAAAATTGATTAAAGAAAGAGCTAGGCTTATGAGTAAGATAACGCAGAAAGTAGATGGGGGAATGTTAGCTGTTGTAGGGTTGAGTTTTGAAAGGATAAAGGAAGTTTCAGAAAAAGCGCAGGTGGAAATAGCAAACTTTAATGCGCCAAAGCAGTTTGTCCTTTCCGGTGAAAAGGGAGCTTTGCAAAAAGCAAGAAGTTTGGTAAAGAGCTTAGGAGGCAGAGTAGTAGAATTGAATGTAGAAGGACCGTTTCACTCTTCTTACATGAGAGAAATCGCTTCAGACTTTAAAAATGTGGTAGAAGGAGTAAATTTCAAACCTCCTAAAATTCCTGTGATAATGAATGTAGTAGCGGAAGAGGTTGAAACTTCAGAGAGGATAAAAGAGCTTCTCGTAGCTCAGATTTTCTCTTCTGTGAGGTGGGTAGAAACTCTCCTTTATCTTTCTGAGAAAGGCGTAAGTGTTTTTTTTGATGTAGGTCCGGGAAGAGTGATGGAAGGATTGGTGAAAAAAACTCTTGATTCCTCTGAAGTTGTAAATGTGGAAGATGAATTAACATTGAAAAATACTTTATTGAAGTGGAGTGGGGTAAGTGAGACATAAAGACAAAGTAGTTTTAGTAACCGGAGCTTCCAGAGGCATTGGCAGAGCTATAGCTTTGAGATTTGCTGATGAAGGTGCGAGCTTGGCAATAAATTATTGTGCAAGCAGGGAGAAAGCTGATGAAGTGAAAAGAGAGGCACTAAAGAGGGGAGCAAGAGCAGAAATTTTCTCTGCCGATGTGGGAAAGGAAGAAGAAGCAAAGAAATTAATCGAAGCAGTTTTAAATACTTATGGACGTTTAGACGTTTTGGTCAACAATGCGGGTGTGAAACGTGATAATCTTCTCTTGAGAATGAAAGAGAAAGAGTGGGATGAAGTTTTAGAGACTAATTTAAAGGGTACTTTCAACTGCTCTCGCTTCGCTTTAAAACATATGTTAAAACAGGGCTCTGGATGCATTGTCAACATCTCATCTGTAGTTGGAATTTATGGGAACCCAGGGCAATCAAACTATGCTGCCTCCAAAGCGGGCTTAATTGGTTTTACCAAGTCTCTGGCTAAAGAGGTGGGAAGGAAAAAAATAAGGGTCGTGGCAGTTGCTCCAGGGTTTATTGAAACTGAAATGACAGAGAAGCTTTCTCAGGATTTAAAGACCAAAGCTTTGGATAGAATTCCTCTTTCTAGGTTTGGAAGACCAGAGGAGGTAGCATCTTGTGTCTCATTTCTCGCCTCCGACGAGGCGAGTTATATAACAGGTTGCGTAATCAGCGTTGACGGAGGATTAGTTCTATAGTTTAATGAGCAAAAATTTTCGAGAGGTGATTTACATGAGGGAAATTTATGAAAGAGTTAAAGAAATCATTTCAGAGCAGTTGAATGTGGATGAAAATGAGATATCCCCGGAGAAATCTTTTGTTGACGATTTAGGAGCCGACTCACTTGATTTAGTGGAGTTAATTATGGCTTTAGAAGAGGAGTTTGACCTGGAGATTTCAGATGAAGAAGCTCAGAAAATTAGAACGGTTGGGGAAGCTATAAAGTTTATCGAGGAGAGGGTTTGAATTCTTCTCTCAACCTTGGCACCTTTAGGGATACCTATTATTTAAGGTGGAATGTCTATCAAGATTTCCTTATCTTCTTCAATGTCTGCTTTTTCTAATCTCGGAGGATTAGGAGTGTTGATTGGTTCTGGCTTTACACCTGATGAGTTAAGAAAGGAAATCAGAGAAGCGAGAATCTTGGGTACCAAGGCTGTGATTGTGGAAAGGGAAAGTTGTTCAAAGAGGTTCTGTATTTTAGAAGAGAAGGTGGATGGGGTGAAAAAGATTTCTAGTGTAAAGAAAGTTTTTTTCTCTGGGGGAGATTTAATTGAGAAGAGTAGTGATTACAGGCATTGGTGTAATTGCTCCAAATGGAATTGGTAAAGAGAGTTTCTGGTCTTCAATTATTTCAGGAAAGTCGGGAATTTCGCGAATTACTCATTTCGACCCTACAGATTTCCCTTCTCAAATAGCAGGTGAAGTCCGCGATTTCGAACCAAGTGACTATTTTGAGAAAAAAGAGCTCAGGCGACTTGATAGGTTCTCCCAGTTTGGCATTGTAGCAACTCAAATGGCTTTGGAAGATTCCAAACTGAAGCTGGATAAAGGAGATTTAGCTTCAAAAGTGGGTGTTATTGTTGGTTCAGGAATAGGTGGATTAGCGACTTTAGAAAGAGAACATAAGGTGTTATTGGAGAAAGGGGTAAGGAGGGTAAGTCCGTTTTTAATTCCTATGATGATAGCAAACATGGCAGCAGGTAATATTTCACTTTATTTTGGTTTGAAGGGAATAAGTTACTCTCCTGTTTCAGCCTGCTCATCGAGTGCTCATGCTATTGGGGAAGCGTTTGAAGCCATAAAGAGGGAGCAGTGTGAAATAGTGATTGCGGGAGGAGCAGAAGCAGCTATAACTCCACTTTCTGTAGCTGGTTTTTCTGCCTTAAGAGCTCTTTCTACCCGGAATGATGAGCCTGAAAAAGCTAGCCGACCGTTTGATAAAGATAGGGATGGTTTTGTAATTGGAGAAGGTGCAGGAATTTTAATTTTGGAGGAGAGCGAAAGAGCACTTTCACGGGGTGCACATATCTACTGTGAAGTTGTGGGATATGGAGCCACTTCCGATGCTTATCATATTACTGCTCCTGATCCAGAAGCGGAGGAAGCTGCGAGGGCAATGAAGATGGCACTTGAAGAAGCTAACATTTCACCTCAAGACGTTGATTATATAAATGCTCATGGAACCTCCACTCCCTATAACGATGAGTTCGAGACATTAGCAATAAAAAAGGTTTTAAAAGACCATGCTTACTCTGTGGCAATAAGTTCGACGAAGTCAATGACAGGGCATCTCTTGGGAGCAGCAGGAGGGTTGGAAGCAGCAGTTTGCGCCCTTTCTATTGATTTTGGAATTACCCCCCCAACTATTAACCTTGACAATCCAGACCCTCAATGCGATTTAGACTATGTACCACATAAGTCTAGGAAAATGGAGATAAAAGTGGCGCTTTCCAACTCCTTAGGATTTGGGGGACACAATGTTTGCCTCGCGTTTAAAAAATGGGAGAGTTAGAAAGAAAGTTTGCAGAAAGAATATCTCTTTTAGAGGAAAGATTAAAGTTAAAATTTAGAGACAGAGAACTCTTAATTAAAGCTCTTCTTCATCCTTCTTACTCCTACAAACATTCGATTTCTTTTTCCTATGAAAAACTTGAATTTTTGGGCGACGCTGTATTGAATCTTGTAATTGCAGCTGAGCTTTTTAAAAGATTTCCTCACTTCAATGAGGGAGAGCTCACGAAATTAAAAGCGGGGATCGTAAGGGATGAAACACTTTCTCAGATAGGTGAAAAGTTGGGTTTAGAAAAGCTGGTTATCCGGGCAGATGAACTTGATTTTACAGGAGAAGCAAGGTCTTCAATCTTAGCAGAGGTTTTGGAAGCGCTAATTGGAGCTATTTTTTTAGACCAGGGATTGGAAAGCACAAAAAAGGTAATTTTGAAAAACTTTAAACCTTATTTTGAAAGTGAAACTTTTATGAACGACTTTAAGAGCGAACTTCAAGAGATTTCTCAATCCAAGTTTTCTTATACTCCGGTTTACCGAATTGTTGAAGAGTCAGGCCCAATGCATGCCAGGAGATTCAAAGCCCAAGTGTTAATTAAAGGGAAAGTCATTGGTGAAGGAGTCGGGGAGAGTAAGAAAAAGGCGGAGCAAAATGCAGCGCGTGACGCGCTTTTAAAGATAAAAGAGGAAGCAATGTGATACAATCAGCGTGGGTATATGGGGAAGAAGTTTGCAGAGTTGGGAGACTTAAGGATATCACATGATTGCTTAGCTGAACTTGCTGGTTTAGCAGCTTTAGAGTGCTATGGGGTAGTGGGGATGACTCATCCTAGCCTTACAGTAGGAGTTGCTCAAATTTTGTCTCGAGATAAGTTGAAAAAGGGAGTTAGGGTTCTTTCTGAAAAGGGAAAAATTAAAATCCAACTTTACGTGGTAATTGAGTATGGAGTTAATTTAGTTGAGGTGGCGAAAAATCTCATTGAAAGGGTAAAGTACGAAGTAAAAAAGCACACTGGAATTGAGGTTCAGACTGTGGACGTTTTTGTGCAGGGAATTAAGAAAGGTAAGTAATGAAGAACTTTCTCAAAGCTGGCGACATTGTTGAGCTGGTAAAAGTTGCTTATCTCTCTCTGAAATCTTCTGAGGAAGAAATAAATGAGCTTAATGTTTTTCCTGTTCCTGATGGAGATACAGGTACAAATCTGCGTTTGACTATGGAGAAGGTTGTTGAAGAAGTTCAAAGAGCTCCTACCAGGATGGACGAGGTTTCCAAGGCGATAATTTATGGAGCTTTAAGGGGAGCGAGAGGAAACTCTGGAGTGATTCTCTCTCAAATCTTAAGAGGGTTTTTTGATGAAGCTTCTCAAAAGGAGGAGTTTTTTTCTGATGACATCATTTCCTCTTTAAAGAGAGCAAAGGAAGTTGCCTACCAGGCAGTTAGAAAGCCTGTCGAGGGCACAATGCTCACAGTGATTAAAGATACTTACAGGGGCGTAAGAGATTTAAAAAAGAAGGATACTTCATTAATCGAGGTTTTGGAAAAAGCACTCTCAACTGCCAAGGATTCATTGAGGAAAACTCCAGAGTACTTGCCTATACTTAAAGAAGCTGGTGTAGTTGACGCAGGTGGTTTTGGGTTAGTGGTTATCTTAGAAGGAATTACCGATTTTTTGAGAGGGGAGGGGCTTAGAAAAGAAGAGTTAGTAAGAGATTTTGTCCGCACTCCTATCTTGGTTGAAGAAAGCTTGAAGTTTCAATATTGCACCGAATTTTTGATGAAAGGAGAGAAGATAAATCATGAGAAGATTGAGGAAGAACTTGAAGCTTTAGGTGATTCCATTGTTGTGGCAGGGGACGAGAAGCAGGTTAGGATTCACGTTCACACAAACGAACCTGATAAAGCTTTGGCATGTGGCTTGAGGCGGGGAGAAATTACTGAGGTGAAAATCAATAATATGTGGGAGGAAATTGAGAAGAGAATGAACTTGGACGAGAAACCTGTGCTTCTCGCAGTGGCTACCGGTGAAGGGATAAAGGATGTTTTTAAAAGTTTAGGGGTAGAGATTGTTATAAACGGCAGTCAGAGTATGAACCCTAGCTCTTCTGAGATTTTAGAAGCGCTGAAGCAATTGAAGTCAAGAAGAGCAATAGTTTTGCCTAACAATAAAAATGTAATTTTAACTTGCGAACAGGCACAGAAGTTGTCTGATAAAGAAGTATATATTGTCCCCACTGCGACTATTTCGCAGGGCATCGCAGCTGCAGTAGCTTTTCGAGAAGGAGAGATAGAAGAGGTAACGGAAGAGATGAAAGAAGCAGCTTCGGAAGTGAAAAGCGGTGAAGTGACGAGAGCAGTGAGGGATGCGAATGTGGGGAAGAAAAAGATTGAAAAGGGAGATTTCCTGGCACTTGTTGATGGCAAAATTATTTCGGTGGGTAAGAATATTTTAAATGTGTTTAAAAAAGCGCTTGAGAAAGCAGTAACCGATGAAGATTCTGTAATTACGGTATTTTATAATGATGAAGTAAGAAAGGAGGAAATAGAGAAGGTTAAAAAGTGGATTGAAAATAAGTTCTCCCATTGTGAATTGGAAATTAAATGGGGAGGACAGCCACTTTATCCTTTAATTTTTAGTGTAGAGTGATGGAAAAAATAGGGTTGGTTACGGATTCAACCTGCGATCTACCATTAAGTTACTACGAAGAAAATGATGTTTTAATGGTGCCTCTCATTGTAAGATTTGGAAATGAAATTTTCAAAGATTGGGTGGATATAAAGCCAGATGAATTTTACCAACGTCTCGCTGAAGCTTCAGAGCTCCCAAAGACTTCTCAGCCTACAGTTGCCGATTTCATAAATGCTTATAATGCGTTAAAGAATCAGGGATTTACGCATATAATTTCCCTCCATTTGTCGTCTAAGCTTTCTGGAACTGTTGGCTCTGCAGAGGCAGCGCGAGGTGAAGTGGATATTCCAGTTGAAGTTATAGACACAAAGATGATTTCAGGAGGTATAGCTCTCATTCTCCAATCTTTAATTGAAAGGCGGAAAAATGGAGGCGGTTTTCAAGAAATGGTGAAGAGAGCATACGAACTTAGCGAAAAAATCTCCGCCCTCGGCTATCTCTCTACCCTCAAATACCTTGAGCTTGGAGGGAGAATTGGAAAAGCTCAAGCTCTGGCGGGAACGCTACTTGATATTAAGCCTCTACTCACACTTGAAGATGGAGTGGTGGCTCCCTACAAGAGGGTGAGAGGAGTAAAAAAGGTAATTCCTGAAATTATTCGGAGTTTTCAATCTAAAGTTAAAGGTGTAAAAAAGGTCAAAATTGCTCTCTCTTCAGCGGGAGATATAGAGGAAGCAAAGAAGCTTATTAACGAACTGGAGAAACTAAATTTGCCTTTAGAGTTTGTTTTTTCTCAAATCCAAATCGGAAGTGTGATAGGCACTTATACTGGACCAGGTGCACTTCTCTTTTTCTGGTATGTGGAATAATAAACTCCGAGAAAAATCTCTCTGCTTCGAACTTTTAGATTTAGTAGAGAAAATCCCTGAAAGTTATTTTTTTGGGGGCAGTCCCTTCTTTGGTAATCTTTCAGAAGCGGTTAAAGAGCTGAAAGAATTAAAGGTTGGGAAAGGAAAAGAGGAGGAATGCGAGAAAAAAAGGCTTTTAAATCAGCTTGAAAACTATTTTTTTTGGAAAAAGCCGATTTCTTCAATAAAAGGAGTGGGGAGCTTCTTAAGCAGGGAGTTTGGGAAGTTGAAAATTAAGACAGTTGAAGATTTAATTTTTCACTTTCCGCATCGATATCTGGATAGAAGAAAGATTCTTCCTATAAAGGGAGTTAAAGTTGGAGAGGAAGTTACAGTTGTAGGGACGGTTAAGGAAACTAAAAAGAGGCAGATAAAAAAGAACCTTTCTCTCATTTATGTAACTCTTTTTGACGAAACAGGCTATATAACAGGTGTATGGTTTAACCAGGATTATTTGCTCAATATTTTAAAAGAGGGAGTTAAGATTGCTCTGAGCGGCAGAGTGGCATTTAAGTACGGGCGATTGCAGATGGAAAACCCCTTTTTCGATATATTGGAGGAAGAGGAAGTAAGAGGATTAAATACGGGCAGAATCGTTCCCATTCACAGAGCAACGGCGAAGATTTCACCTGCTCGTTTAAGACGCCTAGTGAGAGAAGCACTTTTCCATGCAGATGTTTTTGAGATTTTGCCTTCCCACATTCTTTCTAAATATAAGTTTTTTTCTCGCAAGCGGTCACTGCTCGCCATACATTTTCCTGAAACGGAAAATGAGCTGAAAAAAGCTCGGGAAAGACTCGTTTACGAAGAGCTGTTCTTTCTTGAACTTGGCCTTGCTCTCAGAAAGAAAAGGGTTAAAAGGGAAAAAAAATGGCAGAGATACTCAATCGAGGGCTCACTTATAAAAGACTTCTTTACCTCTCTTTCTTTTGAGCTTACCAGGGAGCAGAAAAAAGTGGTGAAGGAAATAATAGAGGATTTGAAGAGTCCTTTTCCTATGAACAGGCTTCTACAAGGAGAAGTTGGCTCTGGAAAAACAGTGGTGGCGGTAGTAGCAATGTTGATTGCCTGTCAAAGTGGATACCAGGCTGCTCTTATGGCACCGACTGAGGTTCTCACCTGGCAGCACTACCAGAAAGTGAAAAATTACCTGAGAGATTTGCCGGTAAAAGTAGCTATACTCACTGGAAGCATTTCAAATAAGGAAAAGGAGGAGATAAGAGAAAAAATAAAGAGAGGTGAAGTAGACATTGTAGTAGGCACGCACTCTTTGCTAAGAGAAGAAGTGAGCTTTAAGTCATTAGCATTAGTTGTAATTGATGAGCAGCATAGATTTGGTGTTTGGCAGAGGGTTAAGCTTCGAGAAAAAGGAGAATCAACTGATGTTCTGGTTATGACTGCTACTCCTATTCCTCGGACTCTATCTCTTACTTTATATGGAGACCTTGACGTTTCTATCATTAGGGGTCTTCCTCCAGGAAGAAGCAGAGAAAACACAGTAACTGTCGTTCTTGATAAGAAGCACAGGCAGTGGGCTTATAAAAAAATCAGGGAGGAAATAGAGAAAGGACACCAGGCATATATAATCTGTCCCCTAATTGAGGAATCTGATAAGTTGAGAGTAAGAGCAGTTAATCAAGAAGCAAAAAGATTGAGAGAAAAAGTTTTTTCTGATTTGAGAGTGGAAATTCTGCACGGAAGGAGAAAATATCAAGAAAAAGAAGAGATAATGAGGAAATTTGCTTTGGGAGAGCTGAACATTCTCATCTCTACAACTGTGATTGAGGTGGGGATTGATGTTCCCAATGCTACAGTAATGTTGATTGAGGACGCGGACCGCTTCGGTCTCTCTCAACTTCATCAGTTGAGGGGAAGGATAGGCAGGGGAAAATTTAAATCTTACTGCATCCTTTTTGGCGACCCCACAACTGAAGAGGGAAAGAAAAGGTTAGAGGTTTTTTCTCGTGTTTCAGATGGATTTAAGCTAGCGGAGGAGGATTTGAAGATAAGGGGCGAAGGAGAAATTTTCGGCACAAGACAATCGGGAATAACAGATTTAAAAGCGGCAGAGCTTGGGAGAGACTTTCCCTTGCTTTTGAGAGCAAGAAAAGATGCTTTTGAATTGGTGGAGAGGAATGACCTCACTTCGCCGGACAAATATTTCTTGTTTTTAGAACTGAGAAGAAGGTTTGAGAAAAGTCTGGACTGGCTTTCTTACGGATGAGAGTAATTGGAGGAAAGGCAAAAGGTAGAAAGCTTAGAAGGCCCAATAGTTTAAAGGTTCGTCCTACTTCCGATAGGGTGAAAGAAGCGCTTTTCAATATAATTTCCAGCAAGGTCAATGGGGCGAGAGTACTGGACGCTTTTGCAGGTGCTGGAAGCTTAGGGATAGAAGCTCTCTCTAGGGGGGCAGAAAGTGCCGTTTTTGTTGAGAAAGACAGTTCTGTAATCAAGTATCTTTATCGAAATTTAAAGGAAACTGGATTTGAGCCAAAGTCTCAAGTTCTAGTTGAAGATATCCGAAAAGCTTTAAATAGGTTTAAAAAAGAAAAGAAAAAGTTTTCTTTGATTTTCCTTGACCCTCCGTATAAAATAAACCCGAAGATATTGGAGGAGATTGTAGAAGAAACACTTTTCCTTTTGGAAGAGGGAGGAATTGTTGTTTTGGAGCATTCATCGAAGCTGAAGATTGAAAATGAGAAAATCTTTAAACAAAAAGTTTATGGCGACACCGCTTTAAGTTTTTTCAAAAATTTGAGATAATTTGGAGGGCAAAAATGCGAGCAGCTGTGTGTCCAGGGAGTTTTGACCCTATAACGTATGGCCATCTCGACATCATTGAGCGGGCATGCTGTATGTACGATAAGATAATAGTCGGGGTAGCTGTTAATCCGGAAAAAAAACCTCTTTTTACAGTGGAAAAAAGAGTCCGTTTCATAAAAGGAGCTTTAGAAGGTAGAGATAAAGTTGTGGTAGAACCTTATGATACACTTTTAGTTGATTTCGCTAGGAAGTGCAAAGCAAAGGTAATTATACGGGGTTTGCGTGCGGTTTCGGATTTTGAAAGGGAATTTCAGATTGCACAATATAATAAAAAACTTGATCCTACGATAGAAACTGTATTTATGATGGCTTCTCCGCAGTATGCTTACTTAAGTTCCAGTGTGGTTAAGGAAATTGCAAAATATGGTGGATGTGTGAGAGGTCTTGTCCCAGAGGAGGTTGAAAGGGAGCTTTACGCTAAGTTTAGTTGGGAGAAAAAGCATATAAGGGAAGAAGGAGGTTGAGGCTATGGATATCATGCAGCTTATAGATAAGCTTGAGGAGCTTATTACTGAGGCTAAAAAAGTTCCTTTCTCTTCCTTAGTTATGTTGGATGAAGAGAAGATATTTGAGATAATTGACGAGATGCGGGCTACGCTACCAGAAGAGCTTAAGCAAGCTCGCTGGATTGTGAAGGAAAGGCAGGAAATGCTTGATGAGGCTGAAAAAGAGGCTCAGAGAGTTATTAATGAAGCTCGAGAGAAAGCAAAACAATTAGCATCAGAAACAGAAGTAGTTAAATTGGCTGAAAGTCAGGCCCAGGAAATAATTGAAGCAGCAAAGCAAAAGGAAAGAGAAATAAGACTAAGTGCTGAAGATTATGCTGATGAAATCATGGCAAACCTCGAAGTCAACTTGGGCAAATTGCTCGCTGCTGTTCAAAGAGGAAGAGATAGACTTCAGGGAAAGATTTCCCCTCGAGAATAAACTCTTTAATAAAAGAGGTGTAAAAAAAAGTGA
>FWPU01007853.1_pt1 | contig 19041 bp, 19 predicted proteins | sample 2228361 | NCBI WGS metagenome assembly FWPU01 (sample SAMEA103939777, study PRJEB20133) | metagenome
ATAGGAATCAGGAAAAAAATTAAAAGATACTTTCCTAAATAATCCCCTATAAGAAAATAAATTATGAAAAAAATTAAAAAAGATAGGATAGGAGATAAAAAGATTGTAAAGGTAAACCTTTCTTTTTTAGGAATTTTACAAATCTTACAAGTTAATATATTTGTCCTCTCCTCTTCAACAAAAAAATAGCAATCCCCACAAAAAAATCTTCCACAAGAATTGCAAAACCCCCCTTTAATAATTTTTATTTCTTCTCTTGTTTTGCAAAGAAAACATTCCACCTTCAATTTTTAAAGGGATTTGGTAGGGGTTCAAAATCCTTCCCCAAGTTATTTTTAGCTTTTTTTAAAAGTTCATCCATATCTTTCCAATCTAAATCTAACATATATATTCTGGGATCCACTGGGACAAAGTCAGCCTTATGGGAAGAAGTTCTAATTTCATAATGGAGGTGAGGCCTTGTACTCCAGCCCGAATTACCTGTTTCTGCAATTTTTTGTCCCCTCTTTACATTTTCTCCCCTTTTTACAAAGATCTTATTTAAATGGGCATAAATAGTAATAAAATTTCCATTATGGCTTAGTACAACTATATTTCCATATCTCCACCAATTTATATTAGTAGATAAGGGATACCTTCCAGAATAAGTTACTTTTCCATTTGCAGTAGAAAAGACGGGTGTCCCTTCTGGACAAGAAAAATCAATTCCTTGATGAAAATCTAATTTATTTGTAAAGGGGTTTAATCTTTGCCCAAAAGTAGAAGTTACAATATATGTTCCAAAGGGAAGGGGAGAAATAGAAGGGGTTGTCAAAGAGAGGGATTTGTATTTTTCTTCATACTGACTTATTTCTTCATATAACTTTTCCCCAATATTTAAAAGTTCAAAAACCCTTTCACTCCACAAAGGTAAAGCTTTTTCTGGCTCTAATTTTTTTGGAATTTCTTTTAAATTTGTTCCCCCTAAGCCCTTTGGATTAAAGGGTATACCATATATAAAATATAGGTGGTCATATTTTCCCCTTATTTTTAAAAGTTCTTTTTCATATTTAGAAAAGTATCCTAAAAGTTTTTGAATTTCGTTTTTATATTGTAAATTTTGCTTTTTTTCAAATCTGTAAAAATTTTTTGTAATTTCCTTTTTATAAGAAGTAGGTGCCATGGCTATGGAAAAGGAAAAGAAGAGGACAATCAATATAGAAAAAAATGCCATAATTTTTAGCTTTTTAGAGCTTATAAAATAAAATCTAACCTTTTTCCTAATATCACTTGGATGTATTTGTATTTCAATCATCCTTTGATTATAGCAATTTAAGAAATCTTTTTCAAATCACGCACCACCTTTGACAAAGATTTCCACCTCTTTCACCCCTCTTTTCACCCTCAACCTTTCGCCTTTCATAGTATATCCTATGCTCTCCTAAAATCCTTAAATGCCAAAGGATAAATATCAAATATATTCTTTATTTCTTAATTGTCTCTTCAATCTTCGTTTTGATTATGTGTCGCCAAAATTATTTTATATTTAATTTCAAAATTTTTATGCATACATTAACTTGCCTTTTGGTTTTGGTATTTCCCTTCCAAGTTCTTTTGCCGTTTCTATCCATTCTTCTATTATAATTTCTACATTTTCAAGGGCTTCTTTTTTTGTCTTTCCATCTGCCATACAACCATGTAACTCTGGAACTTCTGCTATAAATGCCTTGTCTTCTTCACTCCAATAAATTATTACTTCATATTTATTCATTCTTTCTACCTCCTAATTTATATTTTAAAATTATATTCCTCACCTGTTTTTACTTGATATGGCTTGGTTTTTGACCCTCTTGGTTGTAAATTTATTATCTCTTCTACATCTTCTTTGCAGAAAATATGATGATCTCCTTTAATCCTCTCTTTAAATCCTAAATTTTTCAATAAATTACATAATCCTCTAAATGATATATTTCTGTCCGCTCTTCAAATCTTATAATATAAATCTTTATCTTTTTTCATAATTTCTATTCAAAACTTCTATACCAGAAAAACCATAATTAAGAAAAATTTTACCCAAATTTCTATTATATTCAATTTCATTTTTCCAAAAGATCATTATTTAATTATACTATTTTTTTCTCTTAAAATGCCAAATCTTTATATTTTCAAAAAATTTCCATTTCTAATCATGGAAAAATTTATTTTTTTATATCCAATATCGTAAAATGCTGACGCCTCAATCTCCATTGTGTTTTCAGTATTGTCAAAATTCAAACCATAAGGCCATATGAATCTATATAACTCGGAAGTATTTTTTGGAATGAAATATTTTATAGCATCCACTTTGTTTTGATAAATAAAAACCTATTTATTCTAAAACCTTTATTACATCAACAGCGGTTATTTTCGGTAATTTTTTTGTCAAATTGAAACTTCAATTAATGTAATATTTATTAACTCATTTTTTGGAATTTCTTCTCCATTTTCAATTCTGTCTTCTAAATGTAAGTAAATAGCGTCCCTTATGTTATTTATTACCTCTTCATATATCTTCCCTTGAGTACCTAGGTATGGGGAAGTTGGGGGAAAAAATATACCCTTTCAATCTACCTTGACAATACATATATTCTCCTTGCTGGTTTTATTTCATTTAACCTATCTCTTACCCTTTTGTCTTTCCTTATTTTATTTAATGAAATTTCTTTCAGTTCTTTAATGACTTTTTCAAGTCCAATTAATCTTGATGCCTCTTTTTTAGGTCTCTTTTGCTCCTTTTCAAGTTTTTTCTCTCCCTAAATCCCAAGTGCAATTTAATACATTCTTTGCATACTTTCCACATTCTAAATACTGATACACCTTATCACTTTTTAATATATGCCCTATCACTTCCAAAAGCTTCCTTGCAACTGCAACAACTACTACCTTTTCCTTCATCTCTTCTGTGCCTTCAAGTGCCTTCAGATATATATCCATCTCAAATCTGTCTTCTGGACTTAAATTCCAACCCTTATAAGCCATTCCTTGCATCTTTTTTATCCCTTTTTACTCTCGCCTCTGATATTACCTTTTTCTTTATGGGATTTGAAATTGCCCCTTGATTTACCTTCTTTGAAATGATATTATAAATTTGAAATGCATTTGTGGTTGCTTCTATCAGCACAAAATCAGAGGGTTTTAACTTATGGAGAAGAAATTTAAACCCTTCTCTTTTAACACTTACTTTAAACTCTTCAATATTTTTCCCTTTTCATCTGTTATTGCAACTTGAAGGCAATCTTTGTGAGCATCAATGCCTACATGACGCATAAAAACCTCCTTTTCAACCTCCAGCAATATACTTTTACCTTCCATATACCAAATCACTTTTATTTTACCCCAACTTCCCCATAACATACCAACATGACAGCCCTGTAAATCAGGACAAAAAGCAAAATATAAATCCTTATCTTTTTCAACAACTATAGAAAATTTATAAGAATTCATTTCATCCCTCAATTTTTTATCATATCACATTGACTTATAGAAATAATTTGAAATAGTAAATTCCAAATTACAAACCCTTAAAAGCACTTTCATACATTTTCATTTGGAATTTAAGGTTCTAAACAAAATCCATGGAGGTATAAAAACTTTTTAAAAATAATATCGTAAAAAATTATATGATAGAAATTAAAAACTTATCTAAAAATTTTAATAGTTTTCAGGCATTAAAGGGTATAAATTTAAAAATTTCTTCAGGTGAAATTTTTGGGCTTTTAGGTCCAAATGGAGCAGGAAAAACCACAACAATTAGAATTATGATGGATATTTACAAACCCGATGGAGGAGAAGTATTAATAAATGGAATTCCCCCTGGACCTAAAATCCAAAATAAAATTGGTTATCTTCCAGAGGAAAGGGGACTTTATAGGAAAATGAAAGTTCAAGATCAGCTCCTTTTTTTTGCTGAACTTAAAAATGTAAAAAGAAGTGTAGGCAAAAAGAAAATCTTAGAATTTTTAGAAAAATTTAATTTAATTGAATGGAAAGATAAAAAAGTTGAAACCCTTTCTAAGGGGATGCAACAAAAAATTCAATTTATCGGTTGTATTTTGCACAATCCAGATATTTTAATTTTGGATGAACCCTTTACGGGCTTGGATCCTTTAAACCAAGAGATTATAAAAGAAGAAATATTGAATTTTGTAAAAGAAGGAAAAACTGTTATTTTTTCCACACATATTTTACTTCAAGCAGAGCAATTTATTGGATCCTTGGCTTTGATAAACCATGGGGAAGTGGTTTTAGAAGGAAAATTAAAGGAAATCAAAGAAAAGTTTACAGAAAACAGGATTCGCCTTCAAGCAAAAGCAAAAAAGGAAGAATTGGAGGAAATGGGGGCAGAGGTTGTGGAAAAGGGTGATTTTTTTCAAGTTAAAATCCCTGAAAATATCTCTGCAAATGTTTATTTACAAAAAATACTTTCAAAAAATATTTTTGTGGAAAGCTTTACAAAGGACTCCCCAAATTTAGAAGAAATCTTTTTAAAGGTGGTGAAAAATGGGTAATTCTTTTGTGGTTTTAAAAAAAGAATATTTGCAACTGGTAAGATCTATATCTTTTTGGATTTCCACTATATTTTTCCCTTTACTTATGCTTGGAATTATGGTTCTTCCTGTTATCTTAATTTCAAAACAAAAGGCAAGTTTTGATATTTATATAAAGGATAACTCAATGGTTCTTTATGATTTGATAAAGGATGAAAAATTTGAAAAAGAAGCAGGGTTATCTGAAGTTAAATTAAATATCAAGGATGGAAAAGATTTTTCCTTAGATGATTTGAAAGAAAAAGTAGAAAAAAAAGAGATAGAAGGATTTCTTTTAATTCCAGAAAATCCCTTTGAGACAAAGGAAATGAAATATTACGGGAGGAATTTGTCAAATTTTTCCCTAATTTCTAAACTTGAAAAGATTGTAAATAAGGCATTGCAAAAAAAGACATCAGAGGAGTTGAATTTGGGAAAAGAGGCAATTGATAAGATTTTGCATAGATTAAATATAGAAGGAATAAAAGTTGAAAAGGGAAAAGAAAAAAAAGAAGGTGCCTTAACTTCCTTTTTTGCAATCTTAGTTATGTTTATGATTTTGTACACAGCAATTTTAGGTTACGGAGCCCATATTTTAAGAGCTGTGATTGAAGAAAAAAATACAAGGGTTGTAGAGATTCTTGTCTCTTCAATTTCTCCCTTTAAATTAATGGTTGGAAAGATCTTAGGAGTTGCTTTTGCAGGTATGACCCAAATTTTAATTTGGTTTATTGCCTTTTTTTCCCTTTCCTTTGCTGCTTCTCAAGGGTTAATGCTTCAAAAGCTACCTCAGTTTTCCTTTGTCCAAATTATATTTTTTGCTGTCTTCTTTATTTTAGGTTACCTTTTATATGCATCCCTTTATGCTGCCTTAGGTTCTATGTTTTCCTCTGAACAAGAAGCACAACATATGGCTACAATTTTAATAATTCCCTTAATCATTCCAATTTTGCTTATGCAAATGATAATTCAAGACCCAAATTCAACTATTGCCACAATTCTTTCTCTTATCCCCTTTTTTACCCCCCTTTTATTTTACTTGAGAATGCTTGTGGAAGTGCCTCCCCTTTGGGAAATTTTTCTTGCTTTAACTCTTACTTCCCTTTCTGTAGTTTTTATAATTTATTTGAGTTCAAAAATATATAGAGTTGGAATTCTTATGTATGGAAAAAGACCAAATTTTCAAGAAATTTTGAAATGGATTAAAAGTTAATTTTTGTAATTTTTTATAGAAGAGGAAAAAAAACCAGGGATAGCCGTTGATGCAGCCATCAGAGACATAAAAAGAAAGATCCAATCAATGGAAATCCTTTTTGCTATAAATCCCGTCAAAAGGGTAGAAATTCCAGCACCTCCTATGACTGCAAATTGGAATAAAGAAATTACCTTTCCTTGAAATTTACTTGGAACATAACTTTGAATTAAGGTGGTCCTAGAAACAGTTACCATTGGAATGAAAATGGAATGGATAAAAATTGTAATTAAGGCATATTCAAATTTTTTTATAAAAAACAAAGGAAGGTAAGTTATTCCATCTAAAAATATTCCATAAATTAAAAGTTTAGAAAAGGAAAACCTTTTCCCTAAGTAAATTATCATTGGTGCCCCAATGATTGCACCACCTGCAAGGGCAGCTTGTAAAAAGGCATAGTAGGAGATATCTTTATTTAATATATTTTTTACATAAATTGGGATCCCCACAACAGCAGGTCCCATTAAAATTAAATTGTCCAAAAGGGTTATAAGGACCAGTAAACTTATCAAAGGATCTTTTATTGAATAATTTAATGCTTCCTTTATTGAATTTAGAGGATTTCCAATTACTCCAAAGGTCTCTTCCTTTTTTCTTATCATAAACAAAAAAAGAAAAGAAATTAAAAAGGTTAAACCATCAATAGAAAAAAGATTTATGACATTTATGTATTTTAAAAGAATACCAGCCAAGGCAGGACCTAACAAGGTTGCAAGTTGCCAAGAGACTTGGATAAGTCCATTGGCATGGGAAAGCTTTTCCTTTTCCACAAGATGGGGAATAAAGGAATCCCTTGAGGGATAAAAAAGGGAAGAAAAACTTTCAATGGAAAAGGTTAAGATACCAATTAAAAAGAGGGAAAAATAATCAATGGAAAATAAGTAAAAGACAAAAAAAACAAGAATTGCCCTAAATAAATCAGAAATAAGCATAATCTTTCTTTTAGAAAACCTGTCTGCTAAGATTCCTCCTGGTATTGTAAATAAAAGATATGGCAGAAAAGCAAGGGAACCAAAAAAACCTGTAATGGTTGGGGAATTTGTTTTTTCTAAGATAACCCATAAAAGTCCAATATAATAAATTGAATCTCCCCCTTGAGATAGAACCTGCCCTGAAAAAATTAAAAAAATTTCCTTATTTATAAAAATCTTTTGAAAAAAAGCCATTTTTTAGGGACCAGTTCTCACCTTTCCACCCCTGAGTTCTGAACCCCATAAACTATGGGGAGTAAAAAAGGAAAGGATAGTTATAAGAAAAGCAATTGTAATCCAAATTTGTCCCCTTTCTTTTTTGGATTTAAAGTAAGCCAAACCCCAAAAAATTATTAAAATCAAACCTTTGTTGTCTGTTAAATCCATTCCAAAGGGAAAACCAGTCCAAAACTGCCCAAAGGCATATTTTTGAACAATGGGCCCTAAGACCCCTCCCCCAATTAAGAATAACAAAAAAGTTATGAAAATAAATTTGCTTACCCTTTTGTAAAATAATTTATATAAACCTGAATAAACTCCACAAAGAAAAGCTGTAAAGATTGATATAATATGGGCTATTAAAAGAGGTATTGGGACGTACCCCTTAAACCTAACTTTTATTGGTTTTTCTGGAATTTTAAGGGTATCTTCTGGAGAAAAAAGTTTAATATAATACTCATACTTTCCTGCGGGAGGCAGAGTTGGTAAGGAAGCAAATAGATGCTTGGTCTTTTTTTCTAAATTAAATTTTTGCCATTCCTTTCCCTCTGGATATAATCTATAGTGGATTTCTCCTTTTATTAAATAATGGTCTATGGGAATAGTAATTTTTAATTCCTTTCCACTTTCTGCAGAACGGGGAAGTTTAAATTCATAGGTGAAGGAATAAAATTTAATTTTTACAGGGAAAGGATGGGTAGGACCTGTAGTTCTTTGATAAATTGAAAAGAAGACAGTTAAAAAAAAGCTAAAAATCCATAAAAGAAAAAATTTAAAAACCTTCATTTTCTTCTCCATATAAAATTTTATAAAGCATCCAATTATATAATACATTTTTTAAATATGTTTTTGTTTCCCTATAAGGTATAGTTGTATAAAAGGAAGGTAAGTCCCCAGTTATGGGATCCTTTATCCAAAGGGAAACTGCCTCTTCTCCACAATTATAAGCAGCAATTACATAAACCCAATCATTGAATTGATTTTTTAAATCCCTTAAGTATTTTAAAGAAACCCTTATATTTTTTTCAATTTCAAAGGGATTTTCCAAATCTTCCATATATTTTAAATAATTTTGGGGTAAAACTTGCATAACCCCAATTGCTCCTTGGGAAGAAAAGGCATCTTCTTTAAAATAGGATTCCTGCCTCATTATTGCCCAAATTAAATTTTTAGGTATTCCATATTCCTTTGAGAGTTTAGAGATAATTTCTTCATGGGGTCTTGGGAAAAAAATTCTCAAAATTGAAGGATTCCATTGGCTTATATCTTTTTTTAAAATTTGGGATGCTAATAAATGGATTTCCTTTATAGCTTCAGTATACTTTTTTTCCTTTAAAAGAATTCTTCCTTTTATTTCCCTATCCAATTTTAAAGTATCTTTAAAAAATAGCCCTTCTTTGAAATATCCCTTATAGATTAAAAACTCTGGAAATTCTTCTGGTTTAAAATTTAAATTCAAATTATTATCTTCCCTTTGAAATTTTGGAAATTTTCCCTTGTGAAAAAAAGAAAAAGGTGAATCTTCAGGGGAAAAACTCAAACTTATCTCATCTTTAAATCTCTTCTCCCAATAGAGCACTTCCTTATCTTTTTTCAAATTTTTAATTAAATTTAATGCCAATTCCTTCTTTCCATAAAAGTTATAATGGATAGCGCAGTTTAAAATACTTTGCTTTTTAAGATATTTTTTTTTAATATTTTTTAGATAATTTAATGCCTCTTCCAAATTTCCATTTTTTAAAGAGATTCTTAAAATTAAACTAGTAGCTTCATCAAAAAGTTCCCCTTTTATTTCCTTAAGTATTTTTAAAGCTTCCTCTTCATTTCCTTGAAAAAGTTTTGCCCTTGCTTTGTGAAAGAGCCCTTTATTATTTTCCATTAAATTAAAATAATAAAAACTTTTTTCATACTCCCTTTTAAAAAAATAATATCTTCCCAGATAAAAATATTCCTTTTCTTTAAATTTATCCAAAGGAATTTTTTCAAGCAAAATTTTGCAAAACTCCAAGTCCCTAAATTTTAAGGAAATTTCAAAGAGTTTTTTCAATTCCCCTAAGGAAAAGTTAAAAGAATTTTTTAAAAGCTCTTTTCCAATATAAAGAGAAGCCCTTTCATCTTTTAAAAATGCTTCTCTTAAAATTTTTATTCCTTCCTTTTTATGTTCTTCATATTTTAACTTTAAAATTTCCCTTTCCATTTCTTTTCTAAACTTTAAAGAAAACCTTTTCTTAAAATTATCAAAATTTTTTACTGCATCCCCATCTTTCCTTTCAATAAGGGTTTTGTAAGAACTTTCTAAGATTGTTTTAGGGGCATTTTTATGGAATAAAATTTTAAACCATTTAAAACCATTTTCTCCATCTAAAATAATTAGTTTATAATTAGCTAAAATTCCAGCATTCCCCCCTTTTTTTTCAAAAGTTTTATAAATTTCAATAGATCCTTTGGGATCTATCTCTTCCCTTTCAATAGCTTTAAAAAAATCATCCCAAGGGGATGTAAAGGAAAAGAGCAAATAAAAAATTAAAAAAATCATAAAACTATTATACTAAAACACAATAAAAATAAAAAATATTCAAAGAGATAGGAAAGACATTTTCTTTTTAGATTTAAAAAAATGGGGTCTTGAAGCCTTTCAAAGTATATGTTATAATTCAAATTGGATAATGAAATATTTGGTTTTATTTTTAATTCCCCTTTTATCTTTTTCAAAGGAAGTGAAGGTTTATTGCAGGGATTCTATAAGGGGAATTTTCTTAAATTGTGAGTTAAAAATAAATGATGAAAAAGTATCTTTAAATTTTGGGAAAAATTTATTGTATTTAGAAGAGGGCAACTATTCTTTTGAAATAACTTCCAAGGGATATAAAAAAATTAAAACAAATTTTTCCTTTCCCAATGAAATTTCTGAAATTTGTTTTTATTTGGATTCTTTCAAGGAATATGTTTTAAAAGAAAATAATAGGGGTTATTCATTAATTTCTGGGCATATTTATGAAAAAGAAGAAGGACTTCCCCTTGAGGATGTAAAAGTTTTTTTTGAAAATTATGAAAGCAAAACAGATGAGGAGGGTTATTTTGAATTTGAAGTTCCTTCAAGGGATTTTTCCTTTGGAGAAGGAATACCTACAAGGGAGATTAAATTTTCAAAGGAGGGGTTTGGGGATATATTCCTTAAAAATGTTCCTATTTTAGAGCAAAGCATCCATTATATTATTGATATGGGAAAGAAAGGGGGAAAAAATTTATTAGATGAACACCATTTTTTTTATGAGGAAGTTAAAAGGGAAGAAGATTTAGGTGATGGGTCTTCTTACATTCCTGAGGAAATTTTTGTCTCAGAAAATCTTCCTCCTCAAAAACTTTTACAAGTTATAAACCCACCAGATACAATTAAAGTTGGGATGAATTGTAATTGCACTTCTTGTACTTCTGTTGATGTTTTATCCTTAGAGACCTATGTAAAAAGGGGACTAAATGATGAATGGATTTCCTCTTGGAATACCCATTCCCTAAGGGCTGGTTCAATTGCTTATAGGTCTTATGGGGCTTGGTATGTTTATAATCCTATAAATCCTAATTATGATATTTGTTCTACTACTTGTTGTCAAGTAAATGATCTAGATACGGCAACTTCTACAAATACAGCAACAGATAAGACCTCTGGAATTTTGCTTCAAAAAAATGGATCTATTTTTAGGTCGGAATATTCAGCTGAAAATAATAGTTGGGATGACCCCAATGATGGGCTTATATGCTCAAATTCAGATTTATCCTGTGGAAATGGCTATGCTGGTTCCCCTTCTACAAATTGGCCCTGTCTTTCTGATTCTCCTTGTACAGGATATGGATGTTTTGGGCATGGTAGAGGAATGTGCCAATGGGGAACCCAAAGATGGGCTGCATATAACAGTAAGTTTTGGAAGTGGATTGTAAACCATTATTATAACAATAACAGCTCTGGTTCTGGGAATAGAACTGCCTATATGACTTCTCCTTTAAATATAAACTCTGCATCCCCAAATCCCTCACAAGTTCCAGCGGGGACGGAGTTTACAATTAATTTAAATGTCACAAGTCATGCAGAAATATCCCATTCCCAAATTATGATAGGAGCAAGTATTTATAGTTTTTCAACGGGGTATATATCAGATCCTTCAAATGATACGAAGGTTTCAATTTCACCAGGAACAAATAATCCTTCAAGAATTTTTTTAGTTCCTGAAGGAACTCCCCAAGGTACTTATGATTTAATTGTAGCTTTATGGTTAGATATAGATGAAAATAATCAAATAACCTCAGAGGACTTAAATTTAATTTCTTTGACTTCTCCAAATGCTTTAACTGTTACAGCCCTTTATGGAACTTGTTTAAATCCTTACAATGTCTCTTCTTTTCCCTACTCCCATTCTTCAAATAATAATTATACAAATTCTCTTTTATCCATTTATAATTGTAATTCCTTAAGGGATGCCTTTGGGAAAGAGGTTATTTATAAACTAAACATTTTAGAGGAAGGAAACCTTCAAGTCTCCTTAACCCCACCTTCACCTTTGGATTTGTACCTTACAATTAGTTGTGAGAGTTCCACTTGTCTTTTTTTTGGTGATTCATTAATTGATGCAAAAAATCTATTCCCAGGAATTTATTATTTAATAGTTGATGGCCCTTCTAGTTCCTCTTATACATTAAGTATAAATTTTAATCCTTTAGATACTTCATCCCCCTCTGATACAAATACTTTAATGCTAACAAAGCAAAGTGGGCAATTGTTTTTAAGTTGGATTTTGCCAACAACAAACATTTATGGGGGCCCAGAAAACATTTCAAAGACAAAAATTTTTAGAGGATCTTCTCCAGAAACTTTGAAGTATTATACAGAAACTTCAAATTCTTCAATTTTGCTTAATGATTTATCTTCTTCTGAAGAGCATTTTTATCGCTTAGGGTTTGAGGATACTTCAGGAAATAGATCCCTTCCTTGTCAAATTGAAACAATTTTAGATAATCCCCAAGCAAATTTTGAAGGAAGTTGGTATATTTCAAGTTCCCAACCCGATAAATTTGGAGAAAATTATAGGTATGCCTGGGGAAGTGGAAATGATTTAAACAAAGGGTATTATAAACCCTTCCTAAATTGTCCAAATCAAAATCATAATCTTCATATTTTTTATTCTGCTCATACAAATAGGTGTACTTCTTCTAAATTAACAGTAAATTATAAAAATGGTTCTTCAGTTTATTATATAGACCAAACTTCAAATGGGGGGAAATGGAATTATATAGGTTCCTTCTATTATGATAAAAATTTTGAATACAATTCCATAATTTCTGATGGAAATTGCCCCTCAAACAAAGTAGTAATTGCTGATGCATTTAAATGGATTCCTTCCTTTCCACAAGAGTTTATTTTAGATGACGAGGAAGCAGTTTTTGTTGGCACTTGGGTATATGTTTCTTCCAATGGTTACAATGGAGATTATTATTGGCGTTCAACTGGTGGAAGTGGTTCAAATTATGCCCTTTGGGTTCCCTATTTTTATGAAAGGGGAAATTATGATATTTATGTTTGGTATAGAAGTGGCACAAATAGGTCAACTCAAGCACCTTTTACAATTACAACATCTTCTGGTGATACAATTATATATGTAAACCAACAAATAAATGGAAGCCAATGGTTTTACTTAGGAAATTTTAATTTAAACCCTTCAACAGCTAAAATAAAATTATCAGACAATGCCCCTTCTGGGGCAGTTATAGTTGCTGATGCTGTAAGGTTTTTGAAGACAAATTAAAAGGTTTTTTTGGCTTGAAAGTCCAAAATTTCCTTTAATTTTTTATTTGTCATAACTACTCCAAAAACCTTTTCCCAAACACTTTTGTTTTCCATACATAAATAAATAAAGACATTTTTCCATTTTTTTCTTATCTCTTTTAAAACATTTTTATAAATTTTTTCCCTCAAAGGCCTATACAATCTAAATTTTCCATCATATGAAGGAAAATATTCCCCTTTTAAAAGCTCCTGGGAAGGAAAATTTTTGGGAAACCTTAAAACCCCTAAGGAAATCCAAAGAACTTTTTCTTCATTAATCTTTTCTGTAAGAAATTCTATAATTTCCCTATAAGAATAGTTGTAAATTAGGGGATCAAAGTGAAAGGATAAATAAAAACCATCCTTTTCTAAGATTTTTGCAGCTTTAATTCTTTTTTGGGGATTTGAAGTGTATTTTTCAAAGTTTTTCCAAACTTCCTTTGAATTTAAAGAAAAGCCAGCTACAATTTGTTTTCTTGAAGGAAGTTCTAAAAGGGGTTTTATATTTATGCTTTTTGTTTTAACTTCTAAACAAAGGTTTCCATTTTTTGTAATTTCATAAATTTTTTTCAAATAGGGATAATAATTCTCAAGGGCTAAAGAATCAGAAAATTGTCCTGTTGTAACTCTAATTCCTTTGATACTTTTTATTTCTCTTTCAATTTTTTCTATTCCCTCATATAATACAGTATTTTTTGAAGGGATATAGGTTTGCAGAGCACAATATTTGCAATAGAGGGGACAACCCATTGCTTCTTCAATTACCCATAAATTGCAGCAGATATAACCCCTTTGCCCAGGACAAGGTTTTAAAAATTTTCCCCTTTGTTTTTCAAAGCATATCTTAACCATTTATTTTATAATTTCAATTAGTTTTTCAATATTCCCCTTATTTTCAAAAAACCATTTGTAAATTTTTTCCTTATTTTTGGAATTTAGTTTAAAGGAAAAATTTATGTAACTTTCTTCAAAAAAGGGAGGTGGCTCCAGTTTTATTTCCTTTGGAATTTTCATTTCCTTTGTAAACTTATAAAAATTTTTTAAATCCTTAAAATACTTAGGATATAAAGTTTTCTTTAATTCCAATTCCATTTCCTTTGCATTTTTTTTAAATCTTTTAATTTCTTTTCCCTCAATTTTTGCCTTTTTTAATAAAATTGAAAGATTTTTCAATTCTGAATAAGTTCCTTTAACTTTTAAAAATTTTTCCAAAATTTTTTGTGAATCTTCTTCCCAAATAACCAAATCATTTAATAGGGATATATTTAATTTCCCTAAAATTGAATTTTTTATAGCCCCTTTAGAAGAAATTAATAATTTGAAGATCTCTTCAAGTTTAGGAAATTCCTTAATCCCTAAATAAAAACATAGAGATTTTTTAAGTTCTTGAGAAGAATTTAAATACATATAAGCAATTTCTGGTAAAGTCCATTCCCTGTTTAAATTTAGTTGTAATCTTAAGAGATAGGGATTTAATTCCAACTTTTGAAAATATAATTTTTTTTTAAACCTTTTGCAAAGGTAATGTCTCTTTATCCCATCTACAATTTTCCCTTGGGATAAAACTATGGGATTTAATAACCCAAATTGCCTTAGAGAATTTTTTAAATTTTCTTCAATTAAAAGATAATTTATGGGAACTAAATATTTATAAGCCATTCTTCAAACTCCTTTGCTTCCCTGTATTTCCCCCTTTTTTTTAAACCCTTAAGATAAATTTTTGCTTTTTTTTCTAAATAAATTTTTGCAATCTTTTCTTGTTCCTTTGTAAACCAATTTTCTTTTAAAAGTTTTCCAATTGCCTTTGCTCTTAAGTAATCAAGACAGGGAATAGTTGAAGATAATTGATCTCCATGTCCCCCTCTTTTTATAACCAGCTCCTTTTCAATAAAGCCAATTTTAAAACGAGAAGTTACCCTTAGCCAAAACTCATAATCCTCACAAGCAGGAAAGGTTTCATCAAAAAATCCAACTAAATCAAATAATTCCCTTTTCATCATAACAGCAGAAGGAGAAATTATGCATAAGTCCAAAGCCCTTTCAAATTGGTCTCCTCCACCTTTTTTATGTCTTTCCCTTTGTTTTAAAACTTTCCCCCTTTTAATCCAAATTTCATTTGAATGGACAATTAAATATTCAGGATTTTCTTGAAAAAACTTTAACTGCAAATATGCCTTTTCTTCAAGCCATAGGTCATCGGAATCCAAAAAAGCAATGAAATTCCCCTTTGCCTCTTTAATTCCTAAGTTTCTGGCAGAAGCAGGACCTCCTCTTTCTTTATAAAAATATCTTATGGGAAAATTTTTTAATTCTTCCCCTGTACTATCTGTGGATCCATCATCTACAACAATTATTTCAAGATTCACATCTTTTTGATTTAAAACGGAGATGAGGGCACTTTTTAAAAATTCTTTTCTATTATAAGTTGGAATTATTACACTTAAAAACCCATTAATTTTAGTCAATATCTTTTAAATGTTCTACCACATCTTTTGGTGGATTTATGTACTCTAATCCATAAGAATACATTTGATAAATTCTTTCCGAGGCCTTTCTTTTTACAATTGCCTTTGTCTCTAATCTAACCCTACTCTTTGGTATATAAAAGGATATCACCAATTCTTCACCTACTTCTAAGGGTTTTGAAACTTGAACCAAAACACCTGTTTGGCTAATATTTATCGTCTTTCCAAATAAAATACCCTCTTTTCTTTTAAGGGAGATGAGGGCTTGAAAGACTATTCTTTTTGGTATATTTACAAGTTTTTTTGCAATTTTTATTAACTCCTCTTTGATTATTGGTTCCAAAATAAAATCATTTACCCCTTGTGCTATTATCTCTTCTTGGGTGACTTTTTCAGGATTAATTTTAATTACATAAGATATATTCCTTGTCTTTGGTTTTTCTCTTAGGTACCTTACAGCAGAAAATCCATTTCCCTCTTCTAAGATATGGTCAATAATTGCCAATGCCACATCTCCCCTTGAAATTGTCTCTTCACATTCCTTCAAAGAAAAGCAATGAAGTATATTAAAGCCCTCTTTCTTTAAAATATACTCTATAAGAGTTCTTTCCCTTTCATTTAAGCAATACAAAACTATGCTATGCATTTTTTTTCTCTAATTATAAATTTTGCCAAGGCTTTTACTGATTTAAAAGCATCCTTTGCCATTTGCTCATCAGAAATCTTAATTTTATAAATTTGTTCAATATGCATTGCCAATTCCAAGGCATCTACGGAATCAAGTCCTAAGGGGCCTCCAAAGAGTTGCTCTTCATCTTTTATGTCTTCTGGAGAAAACCCTTCTAACCTTAACTTTTCAATTATTAATTTTTTTAAATCTTCAATTAATTTTTCTTCTTCCATAAATTATTATATTTACTCCTTTAAAGCTTTTAAAAATCTTTCATTTTTAAATAGGGAAACAAAACCATCCAGGATAGCATCCGATAGGGATTCCAAATAGTTATCTAACTTATAAGACCTTCCAAATCTCTTTGCACTTCCCCTAATATTTTCATCGTAAACTAAGTTGCCCTTTTTTAAAAGGGTTACATTAAAAGATACCTCTGCCCTATACAGGTTTGTTTCAATTACCATAAATTTTTTTATACTTAAATTAAATACAATATCTGAACTTTCTGAAACCCCTAAACCTACCTCTTTAAACAAAATTGCAAAAGTTTCCTTTAAAAAATCAGGAACAGAAGATTTTGTTGTAACGGGAAGGATTTTCCCCTCATCCTCATCTTCCCTGTTTTCACCTATTAAATTAAAATTTTCCCTTTCATCTATAAAATCCCCTAACTTAATTTTGATCTTAGAAAGACCTGAAAGATTTAAATCAGGATAATCAGCAAAGGTAGAAGTGGCCTTATACCTTAAAGTTATATCTTTAAGAAGTGCAGGTAATAAAAATTGGGGAATTAAAAAGACAATGAAGGAAATTTTAAAAACCATAAAACCTCCTAATTTTTCTTCTTAAAATCCTCCATAAATTCACATAATTTTTCAATTCCTTCTGGTTCTAAGGCATTATACATAGAAACCCTTATCCCTCCTACACTTCTGTGTCCCTTTAATCCATGAAAGCCAACTTGAGATGCCTCTTTTATAAACTTTGCTTCCAAATCTTCCGTTACCATTCTAAAAGTTACATTCATAAAGGAACGCGAATCTTTATCTTTTACAGTTCCTTTATAATAGTCAGGGTACTTATCCATCATTCCATAAATAAGTTCTGCTTTTTTATTATTTCTCTTTTCTATTTCTTCCAACCCTCCTATTTCCTTTACCCATTCCAAAACAAGTTTTACTACATAAATTGCATAAACGGGGGGAGTATTGTATAAACTATTTTCTTGAAAATGGGTTTTGTAGGAAAGCATTGTGGGAAGATTCTCTGCACCTTCATTGAGTAGGTTTTTTTTCATAGTTATTAAAGTAACTCCAGCAGGACCTAAATTTTTTTGGGCTCCTGCATAAATTAAGGAAAACTTTGAAGTATCAAATTTTCTACTTAAAATATCTGAAGACATATCACAAAAGACAGGTATCCCCTCAGGAGTTTTTGGATATTTATGCCATTGGGTTCCATAAATTGTATTATTTGAAGTAAAATGGATGTACCTTGCATCCTTTGAATAATTTATTTCTTCTTCCCTTGGAAGGCGTGTAAATTGTTCTTCTTCTGTTGTGGCTGCTATTTTTGGGTTTCCAAGAAGTTTTGCTTCCTTTAAAGCCTTTTTAGCCCAAGAACCTGTAACCACATAATCAGCTGTACCACCTTTTAAAAAGTTCATAGGAATCATAGCAAACTGTAAACTGGCACCTCCACCTAAGAAAATTGTTTCATATTCCTCAGAAAATCCTAAGAGTTCCTGGTAAAGTTTTTTTGTATCGTTTAAAATGGCCTCAAATTCCTTTGAACGGTGGGATATTTCTAAGATTGACATACCCAAATTGGGCAATTCTAGGGTGTCTTCTTTTAATCTTTCCAAAACCTTTAAAGGTAAGGTTGCAGGTCCTGGATTAAAGTTCCATTTTCTCATAAAAAGCCCCCTTATTTTATTAACTTTAAAACATTATTTACAAGCATTTTTATACCACTTTCTAATTCTTTTATGGAATTTGCAAGCATATAGGCGGGCGTAGAGACAATTTTATTTTTTGAATCAATTACAGCCATATCCACAGGACATTCCACATGGTATGCTCCCATCTTTTCTATTGCCTTTGCCACACTTGGGTCATTTCCAATGGTAACTTGTACCTTATTTCCAATTGCCTTTGCTGCTAAAACAGGGGCAATGCAAATGAATCCCATTGGCTTTCCTTCCTTATGCATTTCCTTTATCAATCTTTCCACTTCTGGATTTAGTTTGCAGTTTTCACCCTTTTCTGCAAAGTCAGATAAGTTTTTTGCAGCTCCAAAACCACCAGGAATGATTAAAGCATCCAAGTCCTCTCCTTTTACCTCTTTTATATCTTTAATATTTCCCCTGGCAATTCTTGCTGACTCCACAAGGACATTTCTTTTTTCCTTTGAGGGTTCTTGTTTTAAATGGTTTATCACATCCTTTTGTTCTATATCTGGTGCCATTATAATTATATCTGCCCCTTTTTTGTCTAAGTTTAATAGGGTCAGTGTAGCTTCATGGATTTCAGAGCCATCAAAGACGCCTGAGCCCGATAAAACAACACCAACTTTTGGCATAATTTTCTCCTTTCCTTTTTATTCTAATATAATACCATAATAAAACCAATTTTTCAAAATCAATTTTATGTTTTAAACTTTAAAATCTTAAAGTCCCTGATCAAAAATTTTTCTTAAAAAAATTTTAACAAAAAATGTTAAAAAAACTGTGGAAAAATCTGTGGAAAACTTTCAAAAAAAAGGATAATTCATAAGTTTTTAAATTCTTAACAAAAATTTGTGCAAGTTGTAAATGACGGATAATTCATAACTTTTAAAAAATCTACCAAAAATGTGTTAAAAAAAGTGTTGATTTATTCGATTTTCCACAGAGGTAAAAAAAATAAATAAGGTCTTTCTTTTTTAATTTAAGAAAAAAACTTCCTTTTTTCCTAATTAAATGAAAGTTACTCTTTCAAAAGGAGTGTCCTTGCAACTTTAAATTACAAATGAAAATGCAACATAAAAACAAGCAACTTTTTCATAATTTGCTTTCAAATTTTATCATATTTTTATTACAACTGGGGTCATAAATTATTTTAT
>FWPU01000582.1_pt1 | contig 19034 bp, 16 predicted proteins | sample 2228361 | NCBI WGS metagenome assembly FWPU01 (sample SAMEA103939777, study PRJEB20133) | metagenome
TGCCGGCCCACACGTTGTCGGTGATACGTTGCACATATCGATAGGAGCAGTAAGACCCCAACCATACGTGAAGGCCGACCGTCCAAGCAAAGGCAAGGGAAATGGGCAAGACAAGAAACAGAATATTCAGTGGGTAGAACATCCCCTGGATGGGATCAACGATAAAGGGAAAGCCGCATAGCACATAGGAATTCCATAAGGGTACCTGCCCTTCGCGCAATTGCCCGAATCCCCATGCTCTCCAGTAGTATTTCTCATGCACCACATCCCAGCCATAGAGAATAGTCGAGGTGCTGAAAAGATGTGGACCCAACACGACACCAACAAGAACCCCGAGGACAATCCCGCTCGCCACGTGAGGTCTGGTTGACAACCAAATACCGGGCGGCGAGGTGGCCGCAGTAATTGGACGATTCGCGGATGCAGACTCGTACCCTTGTTTGCTCATGACGTGGAAGTAGCCCTCTCCCTCCGAATTAGAATGAGTATGACAGGTAGATACGTACACGTTCTGGCGGCGATTTCAGTACAATAAACCCAATGGGGTCTTCGCCAAGGTTTTTTGATGCTAGAGGAATCAAGGGGTCTGTGGTGAGCGTTTCGACGTAGTGGAAACTTAGCACAATTTCACCATCATCTGGCTCGAGCTGCTCGAGTATGATCTCATTGTAGGTTGCCCTCGCCCTTCCAGATCCCTTCAGTATGTAGGAATGCGTTCGGTCCACGGTATACACTGAAAACTTGTCTATATCTCTATCCTTGTGGATCCAGTCAGAAAACTGTTCCAGGCAGCGCTTTGCTTCATCGGACCAGACAATGATCCATCCAATATTGTAACGCTCAAAGATGCCGTCAAGTTCTTCCCGACTATACGCGGCAAGGTCCCGACCCAAAAGACGTCCATCTTGAAAATGGGTATAGTGATAGTCGAGGAACACATATGGATACGGTCCTCCGACAAACGACCGTGCCGTGCGTTCAGGCAGGAGCGACGGGAAGTAGGTATGGTAGTACGCGTACCCCGGGCCATGCCGATCAAAGTAGCCAGAATCTTCTATGAGGATTCTCGCCTCTTGTGACGTGTGATAGCGTATCCAGTCCTCTAGATCGTGAAGTGGTTGTGGAAGTTCGGTTGTCAGTCTGCAGCACGCCCTCACATCCGTGTAAAAGGATGGCAGGAGGTGTGCGCCAAGAAGAAACACACAAAACCCAATGACTGCCAGCCCAGGGGCGTATGCCCACCCCCTCGTCCTAAACCAGCCGACGATTGCCTCCAAGCCCTTGCACACAAGTGGAATGAGAAACATGTTCAGGCCGCCGTCGTATCTGGCGGGATCAAGCTGTTCGGTCAGAGAGAAAAAACTTCCAAAATAGGTGAGAAAGAACAGGTAGACGCTAGAGACAAGGAACATCAAAGTGCATTTCCTCTCACCGCTACGCAGCGATGAAATAGTTCCAAGCAGCGCCAACACCATGATGCACTGCCGCAACAGCATCAAGCCGGGCTTGTGCGAGGAGGTAACAATACCGAGGGATTGGTGCACCCAAAGGTAATCCTTGATCGGCCTCAATAGATAGTGACTCTGCCAAAAGAGTGTGCCCTTCAGAAACGTCTTGTGCGGCAGCAGGTGGAGCATCGGCACGATCCAGAAACTGTTGAAAAGAACTGCGAGCAAGCAGATGCCGATAAGCACCAGGAGCCGCCGGCCTCGCTCATGCAGTGGCGCAACGCCAGTACCAAGTCCAAGGATAAATAACGTGACGAGCGGAATCAGCAAGATGACTACAGATGTCTTGTGGACAAGTAACGTCAGTGGTACGCTTATCGCCAGTGCCAATCCTGTCCGCACGCCTCCCTTGAACACGAATCTCACCGCAAGGCAGGTAGTCAAGAAGGCGAGATGGATAACCAAACACCCGGTGATCATTCCGACCGCGGCATGAACCATGGGTAGTCCTTTCATGCAGTAGCTTACCCCTAGCATCGTACCGAGGATCGTCACCCCTTTGGTGCACCCAAGGAGTCGAAGCCCTGCATAGAGGGTACCCACAGGAGCAATAAAACAAGCGGCATATACACCTTTTATGATAAGCGCAGCAGGTAGCCAAGGAACAAGAACGCTGACTACTTGCAAGCACACGTTCGAGTTCCATATGAAGTCGAGTGGATACCCGGCCATGAAGTAGGGATCGAACCCCCAGAGCCTACCCGAGTGGGAAAAGAACGAACGGCCTGCGTGAATGAAAAACAGAAGTAGGGAGAAGTCATTCGTGTAAATCGGCTTTGTTGAAAGCAGGCTATGACCAGGGGCAAATAGCGACATGCTGACCGCACATGCACCTGCGGCCAAAAGCATCAAGACAATCCACGCCCACACAGAGCGTATAAAGGCACAGCCCGTCACAGCCACCATGGGTACGTCACATCGCTTGCGTGATAGCTACGATCCGGTGATCAGACGGACTAAGTATAAACGAAAACAAAAGAGGGAGCACCTGCGGCACGCTCTTTCACACGCCGGTCTTTGAGCTCCCCCACAAACAGGTGACCGTGACTACCTTTATTTGGAAGGAGTCCTAACGGGCTCCATAATTGATGAGCTTGAGGAACGGAGTGAGTCTTTCGTTTGTATGCTTGAACAAGAAACACCATCGGCATATAGGATGAGAAATCGGCTTGCACTTCTTGCGAAACATCCGATACGCTTGTCCATCCCATATCTCGGCAATTGAATGTGCTTTCAGATTCCCGACTACATATTCACCCGGGGAGTAGCAACAGGGCAACACGTCACCATTGGGCTGCACGACTGTTCTGATCCAGGGAATGAAGCAGTACTGCCAGGGATGTGTGTAGCAATTTCTCGCGTTCTGTTGGAGTTCTTCCTCGCTGTCTCCAAAGGGGAGTCGTGTGAGCAACCCTGCTTCTTGGAATCGCTTCAACGTTGCACCTGAAAAGATCTCTTTTATCTTCCGTATATCCTCGACCTCGAGTCTGAACTCTTCGGTGTCCTTGTACACACTGGCTTCGTTTTCAGAAACATTTACAGGACCCAATGAAAACGAATCAACACCCCATTCCTTTTTCCGCTCAATAAACTGTGTGAGGCTCATATAGTTCTTCTTGTTGATGACTGCATTGACATTTATCCAGACATATCGTCCGTGTTTTTCGGACATTGCCCGGATCGCCTTGATACCGCGAACCGCCTTTTCAAAGACACCCTTGCCTCTAAAACTGTCGTGAAGCTCGGCAGTCGGACCGTCGATAGAAAAATTCGCAACAGTAAGCCCTGATGAGACCAGCCGATCGGCATAGGCCTCGGTAATGGCAATGCCATTGGTATTGATGATAGTGCTCATCCCTTTGTGATGGGCATACGAGATCAATTCGCAAAGATCACTTCTCAAGGTAGGCTCGCCACCGGAGAAGGTGATGTTCTTGGTCTTCATTCGCTCCAGGTCGTCCAAGACCTTTTTTATTTCTTCTGTGGTCATCTCGTCTTTTGATACGTTAAGGCCCTCGCCATGATCCCTGAGGTAGGAATCAGGATCTCTGTAGACCTTCCAGATGTCGCAAAATATACATTGCGAGTTACAGCGCCACGTAAGCCTGAAATCACACGCCACAAGGTAAAACCCGAGGTTGTTTCGAATCTTCGAAGGGAGCAAAGGTGCCTTTAGCAAGGCATTCAGGCGCTTCTGACGGTTCCGTGCAACCTGAGCAAGCATGAAACGTTTCTTTAGTGTACTCATAGGTGGTAGTGCATCTCCGACTTCATATTGGGGACAAAAGCATTGCGGGAGAATATGAACGACCTGGTCATCAGTAGCCAAACAGTTTCTTCACCACTGCCTCAAAAAGTCCTGTACAGAGCCACAGGAACAAGACGTAGGCGATTCTAATCTTATGGTGATCTCCAATGGTATCGAGCTTGTCGAGTACGTTATATCGTTCGATCCACATGAAATAGAGATATGAAAGCAGCACAATGGTCAACAAAAGGTAATACCGATACCTCACCGCTACCCAGACAATGAGGGCCACCAGCAGCACCTCGAGGGCCCACCTAAGAAAGAACGTTTTTCTTTTGCCCAGGAGAATCACGGTCGTACGATGACCTGAAGAGGAATCTACTGAAAAATCCCTCAACTCATTGTTGATCTGTGCGATCGCTGAATTGGTTGCAAACACGAGCCACATTACAAAAAACAGCCCGTCAGGTGGCCTCAGGTGAAGGTAGCCGGGTACGATCATCATGGAAATCCAGATCACATGAAATACGACATCCCATATTGGACGTTCTTTCGCCCGAAATACAGGGGAAGAATAAAGGTAGGCCAAGATCACGAGACCCACGGCAAACACTGCCCATCCAACAGACACTGACAGGGCCAACAGGATGCTCAACACCGGCGTGGTAATGACAATGGCCTTGCCAAGCATCTTTTTTCTTTCGTCATCTCCGCAAAATACGTTTCGTCTTCTCTTGTACTCGTCCTGCTTGTCGTAGGGAGCATCTTCAAGGTCGTTGTAGATAAAAATAAAACCGTTGAAAAAAAACATCGATAGCACAAGGGCACAGAATCCGAGGTCTAGACCATGAAGGGAGTTGACGATAGGCCCAAAAAAAACAGGCAGGGTAACAAAAAACCACTCTTTTACTCGCAATTGCCTAAACAGGGTCATCTCGGAAACGTTACTCTGGTTCATTGCAGCCTCATCGCCGGAAGCTAAACTAACTACATGTTCGTCAAAAACCCGTTAATCAATTATATCAATTTTCGTCACATCAAACGACCACCCCAGTAGTCGATTGACACCATCGTTGGGTTCCCATACTATTTTTGTAATGTGCAAAGGGCCTGCGGTGAATGCACATGAGGAACGAGGATACGTATGATCTTCCAACGCATTTGGAATTTCGTGCGCGGAACACGCCACAACTACGGCCTCGATCGACAGAGCATGTGGGACAAGGTCCGTCGCCATGCATTCACGTTCTTTCACTATAACTCACCAAAGAAATTCCTCAACCTACTGTTGGTATTCATCCAGGGAGTATTTCGATTCAGGAAAATCTATGGCAGGCCGTTCATCATCAAGATAGAACCCACAGTCAGATGCAATCTTCGATGTCCTGGCTGTGTGCACGGCACGTCGTTTCCACTGAGCAATCGGAGTATGCCGTTTGAGGTGTTCAAGCGGATATGTGATGAGCTGGGGGACTATCTGTACAAGATTTCACTCTACATCATTGGTGAACCACTGTTGAGTCCTGCGATATACGAAATGATCGCCTACGCAGCCAACAAGCGTATTGGCACGGTTATCAGCTCAAATTTCCATGCGATCGACGCACAAAAAGCTGAACAGTTGATACGTTCCGGCCTAAGCCATCTCATCATTGCCCTTGATGCCATGGACCAGACAGTGTATGAGAAGGTCCGTGTCGGAGGCCAGGTGGATCGTGTGGTGCGCAATATAGAAATGTTCATGAAGAAGCGTGCGGAACTGGGCAGCCGCCTGCCGTTTGTGGAATTACAGACGATCAGGAATGAGCATACCCGGAGCCAAATACCCAGGATAGCAGCATTTGCACAACACCTTGGGATCGATCGATACACGATAAGGGATGACGTGCAGGAATTCAGCCTAAGGCCCAAAAACAAGGCCTGCTTTTGGCTATGGCATACACTCCTGATAAACGAGGACGGGATGATTTTGCCATGTTGCCCGGCTGCGTGCACCCCTGAATTCATGGAGAGCGACCTGAGGAATTTTGGTAATGTGTCGAGCATGAGTGCAGCCGAGATATGGAACAGCCCCAGATATGTACAAGCCAGGGGACTCTTCTCCTTTCGCCGGATGCACCATGTAAAGCACATGGACAAGGCTGCAGTCCCTATTTGCTTCTACTGTAGCCTCTTTCGCACTCCCCAACGAATACGGGAAGATGCACGGATTGCAGGACTTACTGTGCCAAAGATATTTTGACTGGTTCCTTTGTGCCGACTCGGACGCGCCTCACACCCGGCCTTTTTGAGTAGATCACGGCTCAGGGAGTACGTATGGACAAGGGCATCTTGTGCTCGAGGTAGCAAAATGTTTACAATAAGTTAGAAGTGCACCACTAAAAAGTTGCTTGGGCACTGTGAACTCACCGGATCGGTCACGTGCCTACGCCTCGTAAGGAACGTGACTACGGAGGCAGGCGACACAACTGCTGTTGAGAACCAAACGGTTCTGAAAAAGTCATGTAGCCGATTGCTGCACAGGCCTGCCTGTACGAGTGTTCAGATATACCTCAACTTTTGGCCAATTCCTGACGAACTCAAGAGAAGCGAGCAAAAACACTAGTTCACCATTGATGATTTAGAAAGTACCCCTCTATGAAACCCCAGGATTGCCATGTCGCTGTCCGTGTCCGCGCACGTGTGTGTGTACTCATGGCCACCGTCTGCCTTGCCTGTTCCTCGGCATCTCAGTATGTCCCGCTTCCTCCCACACCTCCCCTTCAATCAGAGGAAGAAGAAGCTGACTACCGACTCAAAGCAGGGGACACCATTCAGATTCAGTTCTACTACCAGCCTGAGCTTGGAACCACACAGGAAATTAGACCGGATGGAATGATTTCCTTAGCACTGCTTGGCGAGCGACAGGTCTGCGGTCTTACTGCCAATGAACTCAGTGCCCAGCTCAAGGAGGCATACCAGCCTTATTTTGACCGGCTCGAGGTCGCAGTGATCATCACCAAGATAGCCCCAAAGCTCGTTTTTGTTTCAGGAGCAGTGCCACTAAACCAAATCGTCAAGTACGAAGGCAGCCTCACCGTAGCCCAGGCAATCATAGGATGTGGGGGCTTCTCTTCGTCCGCAAAGCTCGACAGCGTGTTGGTAATCCGAGATCAAGGAACGACCGAGCCCAAAGTATACAAAATAGATGTCAACAAGGCAGTCAAAGAGGGCGGAAGGGACTTTCTGCTACAGCATCACGACGTGGTATATGTGCCGTTCACTACCATTACCAAAGTCAACCAATTCGTGAACCAATATATCGACGGCATTATTCCAAAGCACGTGGCAACGGCATTTGGATTCGGATATCCACTCAGGGGCGTAGCTGGAGAGGTGAATTTCAATATCAATGCACCGCAACAATGATGGTGCACACTGGAAAGGTACTCATTGGGAATGACCAAATTCAAGGAATTGTTGCGAGGCCATGAGTACGGCCCGCTGGGGCAGGGACAAAAAAAGGCTGCGGTGCCCTACCAGACCACCATTCCCGGGATACCACCCGAGGTGAAGCACCGGAAGCAGTATGCTTCCCAGATAGAACCGCAGGTCCATCAGGAATATCTGAAGATAAAGACGGTTGTTCTTGCATCGACAGTGGCAGAACGACCCGTACAATCGTGTATGGTCATAGGATCTGTACCGGGCGAAGGTGCTACCACGGTTGCAGTCACACTCGCTCATGTCATGGCAACAGGAGATGCATTCCCAACCCTCCTCGTTGATAGTGATATACGGCACCCATAGGTACATACCTACCTGCGGCTCCCGAACGATGTAGGCTTGGGCGAACTCCTTTCCTCAGACATGCCGTTCGAGCAGGTTCTACAGGAGGGACCCGTACCAGATCTACGGATTATTACTGCAGGCAATGTGCTATTGGACACCTCGAATATACTGAAGACAAACCGCTTTCACGAATTCATGAGCTACGCAAAGAAACGGTTTAAGTACATTATTTTTGATGCCTCTCCTGTAAGTGAAGGATTCGATGGGATCGTATTCGGGGCAGCCCTTGACGGGTGCCTACTCGTAATCCATACGGACAGAACGCCCGTGAGCGTAGTAGCCAGCGTCCAGCAAAGTCTCGCACAGGCAAAGATACACCTGTTGGGCGTTGTACTGAACCGCAAGAAGCGGTACGTACCGAGCTTTATCCTCAAGGATTACGGAGCACCTGCGGTGTAGATATGCACGCTGGGTGGTAACAGCAACTATACAAGGTATGCCATATGGAACAACTGGACACACGTTCTTCAAAATATCTTACACTATACAATTTCTATCACGTGTTATTTAAACGCAAGAAGATGGCCATCTTTTTGTTCTTCGTCACATTTGGTCTGATCTTCTTCTCCTACGTACTGATGGAACCAAAGTACAAAGCGGTCACAAAGGTAATGGCTCGCCACAACAAGAAACAAGACATTACCTTCTACAAAGACTTGCAAGAAGTATCGCTCGGCAATTTTCGTGTAAATCCCATGTCCAACCTCGTAGAAATAGTAAAGTCCAGAGAACTCGCTGCTGAGATTGTTCGACATTTTCACCTGGATGAACGGCTCAAAGAACAAAAAGAGAACCCTAAGACGTTCCGGGACAAGTACCAGAAACTGTACACCCAGATACTCAAGAGTCCAGTTGATGCTATCTTGTGGGGACTTGCGAAAGTAGGTGTCAAGAGACAACAAGGACCGCCGCCTGACTATTTTCAGTTGGCTATCGACAAGTTCCTCGACGATATTCAAGCAGTCCTGATCGTGGTGGAGACCGAGGTGCTCTCCATCGAAATTTGGGGCTCCTCCTCAGAGGAAGCAGCCGAGATGGCCAACATGACTACACAACTCCTCATCAATGAGGTCAGGAGGATAGACAGCCAGGAAGCCAAGACAGCCCAGGATTTTGCTTACGATCAGTACCGCAGGATTTCCGCTGAATTGGTCGAGGCAGAACAGAAAGCACTCGCATTTCGTAAAGAAAACGGCATCATTGACGAAGAAGAACAGACCAAGATGTTTACCAAGCAGCTCGAGAAACTCGAAACCACGCTCGTTGCCAGCATCACCCAAAAGGTCGAAACTGAATCAAAGATAGCAACAATGGAGGCGCAACTGAAAAAAGAATTTATCCTGCCCAAGACCTACCAAGAGCTCAGCACCCAGCTCGCAAACGCAAGAAATGAGTTGACAACTATCAACGAGAGACTTGCAGAAGTCAAAGACCAAATTGAAAAAACCAAACAGGATGCAGCAAAACTGGCCGAAGACAGGATAACCCTTGGCATACTCCAGCGCGAGGTCGATGCACGAAAAAGCCAGGTAAAAATGTTACGCGATGTAATCGAAAAGCTCGAGGTACAGAGGGTAGGGAGGCTCAGCGAACACGACTTTGTGATCATCGAGGAAGCCAAACCGTGGAAGGCGATGGACGTCTCGTGGCCCAATGGTGGCTTGTTCCTACTGCTGGGCATCCTTTCAGGGCTGACCGTTGCATTGCTCGTACCGTTTTTTGTGGAATATTGGAGGGAGACATTCACCGCACCCGAAGAAGTGGAAAGACGGCTGGGAGTACCTGTGATCGCCACACTGCCGGAATTCCATCGAAAAAGTCTGCTTCCTCGAAGCAGACTTCAATTGCCCTAAACATACCAAATGAGAGCACCCATTAAGACAGCCGTAGTATCCTTACTTGGAGTCACTGGGAAGGTCGTGCGCCCCACAGGCCATGCTATTCTCACCTACCACTCATTGGACGAACATAACACGATCGTATCAACTCCACCCTGGGTTTTTGGCGTACACATGAGCCATCTCAAGTCCCAAGGGTTCCACGTCACCTCCCTGCGTGCGCTTATTGACTGCCTAAAACACGGATCCAGTCTACCTGAGCGGACAGTATTTCTCACGTTCGATGACGGTTTAGAGAATACCTATACAGTCGCATTTCCCATCCTCGAAGCTCTTGGCTTCCGGGCAACGGTCTTTCTCGCAACTGACTACATTGGACAAAAGGCTCGCTGGTATACCGATGCGGGTATTCCTGCGCTTCCCATGTTGACCTGGAACCACATCAATGAAATGAAACGACATGGAATCGATTTTCAGGCTCATACCTGCTCCCATCCTCACCTGCCGCAGATAAGCTACCAAGAAGCTAAAGAAGAGATGCGTTCAAGCAAGGAAGTTATTGAGCACCAGCTGGGTCACCCTGTTGAGTTTTTCGCCTATCCATTCGGTGAGTACACACCTGCCCTCAAGGAGCTCGCACGTTCACTTGGTTTCGTCGGCGCCTGTACCACCGAGGTGGGCCTGTTTCATCCCTCTGATGACCGTTATGCAATAAAGAGGATGGGCCTCAACTACACTCGGAGTACTACAACAGCACAGGCCTCAGTAATCATCGACGCATGTGTACGCGGTACCTTCACCTGGTATCGCGCCCTCGCCCGCTCCCTTCATCTTGCAAGGACCTCTATGCAACGAAAAGACCGGTGAACAATCTATGCTCACTACCGTAGTCAGGATAACCTTATACATTATTGCCTTTTCACTCTTGATCGCCTTTCCCTTCATGGCGGTACGGCGTACGCGCGAGGAGGGACGATGGAGCATCGAGCAGATTGGTGTCCTTCTGGTGTGCTACGCACTTCCATTTTATACCTTTTTCTCCGCCAGTCAGATCGGAGGGCCTTCGTTCATCACCGTTGCAAAAATACTTCTTATGTCCACACTAGCGTTGTGGTTCCTCAAGGCCTTTTTCATCGAGCGTGACATCAATCTTTTCACAAAACCCTTTCAAAGTGGGATCAGTATTTCTGTCCTCCTGTGCACATGGGTTGCAGGTATAAGCATGCTCCAAATGCAACCAAAAGAAATGGACGTTGGCATAAAACTTTTTATCATGTCCTCGATTCCTGTCACGTTGATGTATCTGCTCCTGATCAACACATTGGTGCGGAAAGCAGTCATTCGTTGGTGCCTCATCGCTATTGTGACTGCCACTACGCTTGCGTGTATCGGTGGCCTCTACGAACTCCTCTCAGGAAAGCCTATTTGTAAAAAGCGATGGGCAAAGGCATTGGGGGGTCAAGGAATAACCACGGTATATAGGTCAGAGACAGGAAGAAGGAGGATAGTGAGTTTCAACCTCGACCCTGATCTTCATTCCCAGGCAGTCTGTTTTGGGCTGGGGCCGTTGCTTTCGTTTGCGGTTCTGGCGCGTAGGAGACGCAATCAAGTAGTGCTGCTCGGGGCTGCGCTCTTGTTTTGCGTCAACGGGGTCGGCACCGGGTCAAAGGCAGGCTGGATCGGCCTTGCAACGGTACTCGTTGTCTTTGCAGCGCTCATGAGGATACGCAGAAAAGCCTTGCTCATAACGACGGCGGTACTACTGCTTGCAGGCTCGGTGGTGTTCATGGAAACATTTACCAAGGCTGCAATCTTGGAACGAATTGTCGGCAAGAGCGGCCGCTCCTCAAACAGGGCCCGATTTGTAGACTGGAAAGTCTCCCTGCTCGCCTTCTGGCAAAAGCCGATCCTCGGGTATGGACTTGGAAGTTCAGTGTATGCACTGCCAAGATTCCACAAGTACGCACCTGATGCGATTCCAATGGTAGAAAAAGCTACCTCAGGTACCCACATCGCGGTGTACACCCTTGTACTGACTGAGGTTGGGCTCGTAGGCCTTATTGTGTATCTTGCCCCTTACTTCTTTACTATCAGGATATTACTGCGTCTGAGAAAAACCAGAGCCGATCCCTTCTTTCGTCATATGCCCGATGGATTGATTGCAGCGCTTGTAAGTAACCTCGTCATGCTGTTGTTTCATCCAATTGGAGGTTCAGAGATTCAATTTATCTTTATGGCGATAGCCGCAAATGCAACGCAAGCAGCAAGCCTTCTCGTCAGAGCCACACCTTCTGAGCCTGTAGCTTCAGGCCCTCAACCAACCTGGAAACTGCTCCCCACGTGAAGTGGGATCGGCTCCTGGATCCAAGAAGGTGCCTGCTGAACGCTCCGTACGAGTAAAGGATAACGGGTCATGATCAAGGTGGTTCACTTGTTAGGTGGCGGCATCATGTGCGGCGCAGGAGAGTATGCCTTGCGGCTGGCGGGGGGCCTCGCTGACAAAGGTTTTTCATGTACGCTTGCTACCTTGAAAGATGGGCCGCTTGTGGTCCACGCGCGACGGCGCGGTGTCGAGGCCATAGTACTCAACAAACAATTTCCAGCAGACGTAACGGTAATCCCCAAGCTGGCATGGATCTTGAGAAAAGAAGGTGCTTCGCTCCTGCACACACACACCGCCAACAGTCACTTGTACGGAAGACCAGCTGCCTGGATCACACCCGGCTGCAAATTGGTGTCCACTGAGCATGCCTTTATCACCGATGTATACAAGAAGAGTGCAGGATTGATTGTCGCCTCGGTCCTTGACAGATACATGGCTCGCCACATCGATCGCCATATTGCTGTTTCTGAGGCCATGAAGCGCGCCCTCGTGAAAAGCGGTCTTGCTGCCGACAATATAGTGGTAATACCTAATGGCATCGATCCGAATGAGTACTGTCCCGAAGCACACCACATGAGCGAGGCCAAGAAGGAGCTAGGAGTTCCTCACGACGCGATAGTCATAGGAACTATGGGGCGGTTGACAAAGGTCAAAAACCACGAACTCCTCATACGGTGCGCAAAGAAACTCCTTGAGCATCGCCTACGTGCACATGTCGTGATCGCAGGTGATGGTCCTCGCCTCGGGCACCTCAAGGCATTCAGTACGCGTGCAGGTGTCGGAGAGTTTGTCCATTTTCTCGGCTGGAGAACCGATCTGCCTAGAGTACTTGCAGCCATGGACATATTTGCTCTAAGTTCGTATTCTGAGGTTGCTCCTTTTTCTGTGCTTCAGGCAATGGCAATGGAAAAACCTGTGGTGGCTACTGCGGTCGGTGGTATTCCCGAAATTGTCGAGGATGGAGTTACAGGATATCTCGTGCCATCAGATGCGACCGAGGCCTTTGCCGATGCACTCATACAGCTCATCAATAATCAAGCACTTAGAGCTCACATGGGGGCAATGGGACGAAGGAGAGTTACGCAGTGTTTCTCTGAGCAGGCAATGTTGGAGCGGACAGCACAGGTATACCGAGACGTACTCGGGATCCACTAACAAACAACAGCATACGCCCAAAGGAACCTATGGGGACAAGGATCATCATTCTAGGAGCTGGGTTGGCCGGACTCAGTGCAGCCTACCACCTCAAAGAAAACTACGAGATCTTCGAGCGACACGACCGGATAGGCGGTTTGTGTCGATCAGAGGTGGTTGATGGATACACATTCGACTACGCTATACATATCCTTTACAGCTCCAATCCCTATGCAACTGAGTTGATTCAAAAGGTCTTGCTCAAAAACCGCCTTCATATCCAAAAGAGGAGCTCCTGGGTCTTCTCGAAAGGGGTTTTTACGTTTTATCCCTTTCAGGCAAACACGTACGGGCTGCCAGTTGAAGTTATCGAAGAATGTTTGTTGGGCCTCATCGAAGCGATCTATACGCGCAATCCCCGGACCGCCGCTAATTTTGAAGAGTGGGTTTATTGCACATTCGGTGACGGCATCGCCAAGCACTTCATGATACCTTTCAACCAAAAGTGTTGGGCGATCGACCTAAGGAAGATGAGTATTGGATGGATCAAGGACAGGGTGCTACAGCCAGAATTGAGAGAGGTACTTCACGGTGCACTCACAGACCAGCGAAAAGGCTTTGGTCCCAACGCTGAGTTCTGGTACCCTACTTCAGGAGGGATCGAATCTCTACCACGGGGATTTCTCCCGTACCTGGACTCATCTCGCATACACCTCAATACCGAGATCGTAGGAATCAAGGCCAAAGAAAAGACACTGCAGACCAGCAGCGGCGATACCATTCCTTACGATATCTTGATTTCCTCGGTCCCCTTGCCGACCCTTATCGATCTGCTCGATGAAGTACCAGCCAGCATTGCACAGGTACGAGGCCGTCTCGAACACAACACGATATGGGGCGTGAACCTGTGCCTCGATTGTCCGCCCATGACCGATAAACACTGGATCTACTACCCTGAATCGGATGTCGTGTTCCACAGGATAAGCTTTCCGATGAACTTCCATCCGAGCATGGCTCCGGATGGCAAAAGCTCCATTACCGCAGAGGTTGCCACGTCAAAGTACAAGCGCGTGGATCGTGACACCCTGGTCGCTCGCGTGATCAAAGACCTTAAAAAGACAGGATTCCTTCGGGACGAACGGGATATCAGAGCACATAGTGTTCTGGAGCTTACACCCGCTTACGTTATTTACCATTTAGAACATAGAGGCGACGTCGATCTCCTCCATGAGTATCTTCGAGTACACGACATATATCCCTGTGGAAGATTCGGAGATTGGGAATACCTCAACATGGATGCCTCGATCCTGAGCGGGAAGCGCGTCGCCGAACAGGTACTGTGCACCTTATAACACCTTGGAGGTGAGATTCGCGTGGGCAACAGCACCATAACTGAGCAGGTTACGATACGACTCTATCAGCCGGGTGATGAAGTACAACTGATCGACCTCCACAACAAGGTATTCAGGGTCGGTCGAACGTTGGACCAGTGGCATTGGCAATACCGAGAGCTTCCATCCGGTTTTGCAGTGAGCATCGTTGCCGAGGTCAATGGCAGGATTGTCGGACAATACGCCGCGTTGCTGCATCGGTTTTGGTTCTATGACAGGGAAATCTTGTCCTACCAAATCGTTGATGTAATGGTGGCACCCGAGTATCGAAGGCTGGGCATTTCCTCACGTACAGCAAACTTTGGATTCGATTTTTTTGGCCCAGGCGTTACGATAGGCCACGGATTCCCAACCTTTCTTCACTATACGTTCGGTATCAGGAAATTGGGCTACCAAAAAATTGGCTTCTTCCCAAAATACTGTCAGCCACTCACCCCAACAGCCCTTTTCAAGCACCTTGTGCGATATCGGCATCTGGCTGCCTTAACCGCACCCTTCGGGTACCTCCCGTATACCTACTCCACCATCCGTGCGAGGACCTTCAAGAAGCCTCCAGCTATCGACATAGTACCGCTTGAGCGATTTGATGAACGGGCTGATGTGCTTTGGAGACGGGCCCGTGACACAGCTCGTATTATCTGTATACGAGACAGTGTATTTCTCAATTGGCGTTTTGTAACCAGACCAAGGAGCATGTACCGCATCTTTGGAGCGCTCAAGGGACACGATCTGGTTGGATATATTGTGGTGTCCTCAGAACAACGCCCACGTAAGAAACTAGGCCTCATAGAAGATATACTCGTTGCCAACGAGGACCCTGACCGCGCGCTTATCATAGATGCCCTCATAGAAAAAGGGGTCTCCTACTTGCGAAGCCAGGGTGCTGAGCAGGTCAACACATTTATACTCCAGCATGCATATAGAAGGAGGATGGCAAGGATGGGCTTTTTCCGTTATCCGTCGGACTACGTCATCGTTGCGAGGTCGTTCAAGCCTGACATCACCCAAGCCCATCTGTGCAACCCAGACAATTGGTTTCTTACTATGGCTGATACCGATTGGTATCATCAAGGGAGAATCGCCCAATGAAACCGCTGTTCAAAAATACCCTTGTCGTGCTAGGGGCTATACTCGCAATCCTGTTTCTGGCCCCTATCGTTGCCAAACTGTTTGATGTCGTCTTCAAGTTGGTCGTGAAGTAGAGCTGCACTGTTCTCTCTGTCCCCAGGAGCATCCTCACCTTGAGCGTATCTCCCCTTGAGAAGCAAGACCTGAGAAAAGAGCCCTCCACATCCATCTTTCACCGGAAACAGAGCATGTCTGTTTCCACCATTATTCTGCTGGTAGCAAATCCGCTGAAGAACGCCTCGATGTTCATCATCAATATCGTCATTGCTGCTGTGTTCGGAGCCTCGTATGTGACCGATGCCTTCTTCTTGGCATATCTGCTCACCATACGCCTCGGTATCGTAATGACGGGCTGTATCCATTTCACCTTTGTTCCGAGCTATAGTACCTTTCGTGCGACAAAAAACAAGGAAGAGGTGACAGCCCTGACCAATGCGTTTTTTACCAACATCCTTCTCTTAAGCCTTATCGGAACCGTCGTATTTTTCGTGGGTGCCCCTCTCATCATACGCCTGTTTTGCTTCAATGCAGACTCGTTGGCTCAACACGTCACTGTCAATATCACCCGGGCACTTTCTCCAACGCTGTTTTTCTTTATGGCCTTTGCCTTGTTGCAAGCACTTCTCATTTCTCACAAGATATTCCTTGCTCCGTCGGTAGCAAGCCTCCTCGTCCCTGCAGGCCTGTTCGCCGGGCTCCTGTGTTTGCCAAAGGCGCTTGGCATCTATAGCCTTGTTATCGGGCTGATCCTGGGTTCGGCAGTCCAATGTCTTGTCCCGCTCCCTGTGGTGCGAGGCCTTGGACACAGGTTCAAGGCCATCCTCACATGGAAAGACCCAGTGATCAGCGGAATGCGAAGGGACGCACTGGGGATCGCGCTTATAGCCATCCTTGGTCAAATAGTCATCGCAACAGATCGCATCTTTGCCTCTCGTTTGGCTGAGGGAAGTGTCTCAGCCCTTACGTATGCAGCAACCCTTACACGACTGGCACCCTTTGTATTGTATTTTTCCCTTCTGACATCCGCATTCCCCACCATGTCAGAGATGGCTGCTCAACGCCGATTCAACGAGTTTCAAACGCTCACCAATCAATTGTTCCGTCTCATTGGTCTTGTCATGGTCCCTGTCACCATCGTCTTCCTATGTATCGGGTTGCCCATCGTGCAGTTGCTATTCCAGCATGGTAAATTCGAGCATCAGGATGCACTCCTTACAAACATCGCTATCCAATACTACGCCCCAGGATTTCTTGCCTTTGGCCTTCAAGGGCCTTTTGTCCAGGCCTTCTTCGTTCTCAAAAAGATACGATTTTCCGTAATCTGGTCTCTGGCAACTGTGATCATCACCTTGGGACTCAACTATCTGTTCCTTATGCGGTACGGGTTCAAAGGTCTCCCCCTTGCGTATTCAACTGCCATGTACGTGCATCTGATGGTCTGCTTCATGGCAATAAGAGTATTTGTCAAGGGCTTCCGGCTTGAAAGAGTTTTGAGAGAATTCTCTATCTTTGCGATTTCAGGTGGGGTAATGGCGATTATCATGTACTTCGCGTACGGATGGCTACAACCACCGATCACCTCGCGAGAGACCCTCAACCTACTGCTCAGGATAGCAGTACCCAGCACATGTGGGCTTGGGGCCTATGTGGCTTGTTTGCGTCTGTTTCGCTCCCATGATCTCGAGTTCCTCGTAACCAAGATTCGCTCAAGGGGAAAAGCACGCGATCAGAAGGCAATAGCCACGTGGCCGCAAAGTGGGTAGCTGTCACCCGTGTTGATTGTACTCTACTCTAGAACCGGCGTTATCTCCCACAGCATCGATCACCAAGAGGGCTCTCGTGCTGCTGCATCCATCGTATCGGTAGCTTACGGTTTTCCTTCGATGGTGATCCCTCTGCCGTACTGGCCAAGAAGGGCCAGGTACAGCTCTTGAACCGATCGTCTGGCCACTTTCAATCTCATGGTATTGATTATTTCATCCAACCGGTGTGCATCGCCGGACTGTAGTATTCCTATGTCATGCAATCCAGGAAAGGTCCTACGTACCCGATCAGGATGTGTATGTCGAGAGATCTCGACTCCAGCAAGGGTCACTCCATGTGGGATCATACCCAGGTTCGCCATGAGACTATTCCTGGGTCGATCTATATGCGCAGGAATAGGCAGCCCTCCCCATTGCTGGGTGAGTCCTATGAGCTCGCCAAAGCCCAGATCGGTGACGCGCCTGGCCAGCTCGACCACACCTACATCTCGGGTGTTCGGGAACCCAGCGAAATCGGCATATCGACTACGTATTGTGCGCCGAAAAATTCCTCTCTGTTAGGGAGATCAGGCAGATGCAGCCAGATGAACTTTTGCCATTCCCTCGCATCTTCTGTATGATCGAATAGGCAGATCACATGCACCTCTTCTCGGGTTTGTACCTCCATGCCCACCAAGACAGTTATGCCAAAAGGCTCTGCGGCACGGCGCACAGCTTCTACGTTATCTATGCAGTGGTGGTCAGTGATTGCGATAAGGTCCAGACCAAGTTCCTGCGCACGCCGTACGATGAGTGGTGGAATCATTTCAACCTCTGCACACGCAGAGACAACGGTATGAATGTGGAGGTCTGCTGCCACCTCTACAAGACGTTCCGACATCCTCGTGGTCCGTCAGCGGCTCCCCTGGATGCCGAGTGCAGCAAGCTGGGCTACCGTAGTAAAGGTGTCGTGTGGGGTTTTCAGAAGCACCATATTGTGCTCAACCGCGCGTTGCACAGTCACAGGTTCGACAGGCGCCTGCTCGGTTACCACGACTGCTGCAAGATCCAAAAGCGACGCCACGGCAATCACATTCGGATGGCCTTGCATGGTCACCCATATCCCTCCTGCCTGTGCGCCCGCCATAACACAGCTAAGCATATCGCTGGCATATCCTCTGGTGACATGGCGTTCGAGGGCAGCATTGTTTGACGCGAGCACTTCAAGTGAAAGTGCGTTGATAATCTCCTGCACTGTCACAGCATTTCCCTCGATCTGTTATTGAGAACACATTGATTGAACACGATGACCCTATGATTCTTCACCGCTGAACGGTTGAGCAGCCTCTTGCTGCATGAAAATAACTATCTCCAACCTGGTGCCGACTCCAGGTGTAGAACCTAGATGCATTTCATCAGCACATCGCTTGATGTTGGCAAGGCCCATACCTGCACCAAAACCAAGCTCACGGATCCACTCTGGCGCCGTTGAAAAGCCTGGCTGGAGGGCCTTTTCTACATCCTCAATACCTGGTCCCCTATCGGTCGCAACAATCCGAACCCGACGCGGTTGTACCTCTACGATAATATCACCCCCGTGGGTAGTGTGAATAATGGTGTTCATCTCAGCCTCATAGGCAGCGATACCTACCCTCCGTACCACCTGCGGAGCTGCTCCCAGTCGTGTCAGTGCACGGCGTATCTTGCTCGAGGCCTCTCCGCCGTGCTGAAAATCGCAGGCCTTGATCTTATAGCGGAGCATCAGGCTGGTGTCATTCGACTCTATGTCCTCAAATATGTGGCTCGCCCGATATCTCCGGATCTCGTCTTC
>FWPU01007854.1_pt1 | contig 19034 bp, 20 predicted proteins | sample 2228361 | NCBI WGS metagenome assembly FWPU01 (sample SAMEA103939777, study PRJEB20133) | metagenome
CCGAGGCCCCCATCGAGCTCGCCGGACGGGCCCCCCACGAGACCCTGGGCCCGGTGCCGCCCCGGGGCGGCGAGGCGACCATCGAGAAGCTCGCCATCAACGCGGTCATGGGCGGCTGTCTCCCCGAGCACTTCCCGGTCGTCATCGCCGGCGTCGAGGCCATGATGGACCCCGCGCACAACCTCAACGGCGTCCTCCAGACCACCCACATGTGCGTCTCGCTGGTGATCGTGAACGGCCCGATCGCCCGGGAGCTCGGCTTCAACGCGCGGGACGGGGTCTTCGGCAACGGGTACCGCGCCAACGGCGCGGTGGGGCGGGCAATCCGCCTGGCCCTGTGGAACCTGGGCGGCGCCGTGCCGTGGGACACCGACAAGGCCACCCTGTCCCATCCCGGGGAGTACGCGTTCTGCATCGCCGAGGAGGAGGAGGACAGCCCCTGGCGCCCGCTGCACGTGGAGCGCGGCTGCCCCGAAGGCTCGGACGCCGTCACCGTCTTCGCCTGCGAGGGGCCGCACTCGGTCTTCTGCTACGGCACGCCCGAGGAGATGCTGCACGTGCTCACCGACTCCCTCTGCTCCCTCGGCAACAACAACGTCCACGTCCTCGGGCAGACCCTGGTCGTGCTGAACCCGCTGAACGCCGAGGAGTTCGCCCGGCGGGGGTGGAGCAAGGACGACGTGCGCCGCTACCTGTGGGAGCACGCGCGGCGGTCGCTGGCGGAGGTGCGAGCCTGCGGCGTCGTCCACGAGCAGTTCCGCCGGATGGAGCGGGACGCCGGGCGGTACCCCGTGCGCTACGACCTCGACAACCCGACCACCCGGGTCCCGGTCACCGCCCGCCCGGAGGACATCCACATCGTGGTGGCGGGCGGACGCAGCTACTTCGCCGCCGTCCTGCCCGGCTGGGGCGGGTTCGGCGGCTTCGCCGTGACCCGGCCGGTCCGCCGCCCCCGGCGCGACGGAGGAGCGCCATGCCGATCGAGTTCCTGAGCCCCGTCTGGCCCGCCATCGCGCCGCCCCGGCCGCCCAAGCGCCGGCCGAACGGGCTGCAGGGGGCGCGGGTGGCGCTGGTGGACGACAATCTGGACGTGCCGTTCACCACGCACCTGGAGCGCCTCCTGACCGAGCGCGCCGGCGCCCGGGTCACGCGCCTGGTGAAGCCCTCCGGGACGGCGCCCGCCCCCGCCCCCCTCATCGACGAGGCCGTGGCCGGCGCCGAGGTGGCCGTCGTCGGCGTCGGCCTCTGAGGCTCCTGCACGTCGGGCAGTGTGCTCGACGCGGCGGCGCTGGAGAAGCGGGGCCTGCACACCGTGACGATCGTCTGGGACAACTTCGAGGCCGCGGCGCGGACCCAGGCCCGGCTCCAGGGGGTGCCGGACCTGGAGCTGGTCGTCGTTCCCCACCGGCAGGGTGGCGAGACGGCGGACGACCAGCGGCGCAAGGCCGAGGCGGCCCTGCCGGCGATCGTCACCAGGCTCGTGCAGCCGATCTGAGACCCGAGGAGGAGCCATGAAGCGCTTCGCGATCTGCCTCGCACTCGTGCTGCTGGCCGCGGTCGTCACCGGGCCGCGGGTGGCGCCGGCCCCCGCCGGCGCCCAGGGCCCGGTGGTGTGGAATCTCCCCCACGTGGCGGCCCCCACCTACTACCACACCAAGAACCTCCAGGCCTTCGCCGGCAAGGTGAAGGAGCTCTCGAGCGGCCGCATGGAGATCCGGGTCCACCCCGCCTCCTCCCTCTACCCGGCGCCCGAGCTGATCCCGGCCGTCGTGGACGGGCGGGCCGAGATCGCCCCCGTCCTGGCCGCCTACCTGACCGACCTCATGCTCGAGATGGGGGTGCTGGAGCTGCCGTTCATGACCGGCAGCCTCGAGCAGCACCGGCAGGCGGCCGAGAAGCTCCGCCCGTTCTACGCCGAGCGCATGGCGAAGGTGGGCCTCAAGATGCTGACGGTCCACGCCTGGCCCTCGCAGCAGCTCTTCTCCAACGCGCCGGTGCGGACGCTGGCCGACTGGAAGGGCAAGAAGCTGCGGGTGTACGGGGCGGAGTCGGCCGACATGGTCCGTGTCCTGGGCGGGGCGCCCGTCTCGATCCCCTTCGGGGAGGTCTACACGGCGCTCCAGCGCGGGGTCGTGGACGGGGCGGTGACGTCGGCCACCAACGCCGAGCCCATGAAGTTCTTCGAGGTCGCGAAGTACCTCAACTACTGGTACTTCTCCGGCGCCTCGCTGGAGTGGCTGGCCGTGAACCAGAAGGCCTGGGACGCGCTGCCAGCCGACCTGCAGCGCGTGGTGCTGGACGCGCTGAAGGCCGTCCGCTTCGAGGACAGGGAGTGGGAAGACGCGGCGGCGTGGGATGCGCGGGCGCGGGCCCGCGCGCAGGAGCTGGGCATGCAGGTGATCGACCCGCCGCGCGAGGAGCTGGCCAGGGCCCGCGAGCAGGCCCAGGCGGCCTGGAAGACCTGGGCCCGCCGGACGGGCGCGGCCGGCCAGCAGGCGCTCGACCTCGCCCTCAAGGCGCTGGGCCGCGCCTCCTGAGCGCCCGTGGCGCGCGGCCTCCAGCGCGTCGGGGGGGCGCTCGCCTGGACGTCGAAGACGGCCTCCCTGCTGGGCGGCCTGGCCACCCTCCTGATCACGGGGCTGGTCGTCTTCGACGTCCTCATGCGCTACTTCCTGGACGAGCCCCAGCTCTTCGTCGACGAGATCGCCAGCTTCCTTCAGGTCCTGGTGATCTTCGGCGGCCTGGCCCACACCTTCCGCGTCGGTGGTCACATCCGGGTGGACCTGGTCACCACCCACCTGCCCGGCGTCGTCCGGGCCTGGCTGCGGCTGGCCACCCTGCTCGTCGGCGTCGCCTTCCTGGCGGTGGTGACCTGGACCACGACGGAGTCGGTGATGACCGCCCACCGCCACGGCCGCGTGTCCACCGTGATGCTCTACCCCATCTGGATCCCCATGACGCTCATCCCCGCCGGGCTGGCGCTGCTGGGCCTGGGCATGCTGGCGGCGCTGGGACGGCAGATCCAGCTGCTGGCCAGCGGGCGCCAGGACGAGGTGACGCCGGAGCGTGAGGGGTGAGCGAGACCCTCCTGGGCGGCCTGCTGGTCGCCCTGCTCTTCCTCCTCTTCGCCGCCGGGCTGGAGGTCGCCCTGGCCCTGGGCCTGGTCGGGCTGGTCGGCCTCGTCGTTCTCAAGGGCTGGAGCGTGGGCCTGGGCGTGGTCGGCTCGGTGGCCTGGTCCAACGCCACCGCCTTCTCCTTCGTGGCCGTTCCGCTTTTCATCTTCATGAGCGCCGTCCTCCTGCACTCGGGGATCGGCCGCTCGCTCTACGCCGCGGTGGCCCGCTGGACGGGGTTCCTCCCCGGGGGCCTGGCCGTGGCCAGCGTGGTGGCCTGCGCCATCTTCGCGGCCGTCTCCGGCTCCAGCGTGGCCACCTCCGCCACCATCGGCATGATCGCCATCCCCGAGATGGAGCGGCGGGGCTACGCGCGCCCCCTGATCTACGGCTCCCTGGCCGCGGGCGGCACGATCGGCATCCTCATCCCGCCGTCCATCCCGATGATCATCTACGGCGTCATGACCGAGACCTCGGTCGGCCAGCTCTACATCGCGGGCATCGTCCCCGGCCTGCTGATGGCCGCCCTGTTCACCGCCTGGATCATCGCCTACGCCACGCTGCGGCCCTCCGCCGCCCCTCGCACCGCCGAGCGCGACGCGCCGCTGCGCGAGAAGCTGCGGTCGCTGACCGAGGTGGGGCCGGTCGCGCTCCTGATCCTGGTCGTCCTCGGCTCCATGTACGCGGGGGTGGTGACGCCGACCGAGGCCGCCGCCCTCGGCGCCGGCGCCAGCCTGCTCCTGGCCGGCCTGGCCCGGAGCCTCTCGTGGCAGGGGCTGACCCGGGCGTTCCACGAGACGGTCCGCACCACGTCGATGGTGATGCTGATCATCATCTTCGCCTCGGTCTTCTCCCACGTCGTCGCCCTGCTCGGCGCCCCCCGCGCGCTGCTGGGCCTCGTCACCGGCCTCGACCTGCCGGGCTGGGCGGTCCTGGGCCTCGTCTTCCTCTTCCTGGTCGCGGTGGCCTATGCCATGGAGGAGCTGTCGGTGATGATCATCCTGCTGCCGATCCTCTTCCCCCTGGTGACCGGCCTGGGCTACGACCCGATCTGGTTCGGGGTGGTCATGATCGTCTGGCTGGAGATGGGCTTCATCACGCCGCCGGTGGGGATCAACCTCTTCGTGATCCAGGGGGTGGCCCGGGGCAGCCGGATGCGGGACATCGCGGTGGGCGCCACGCCCTTCGTGCTCCTGATGGTCCTGGCCGAGGTGATCCTCTTCCTGGTCCCCGACCTCGCCCTGTGGCTGCCCGCCCGTCTCCTGGGCCCGCCGCGGTGACGGCCGGGCCCGCCACGCGCGCCGGCGGGCCGGCGGTCGACGCCCCGCCGGCGCCGGGCGCCTCAGGGCAGCCGCTGGCGGAGCCGCTCGACGAACTCGTCCGGGCGGTCGGGGGACAGTCCCACCCAGCCGGTGCTGGTCGCCAGCCAGACGATGCTCGTGCGGTTGGTGAGGTACAGCCGGTAGAAGCCCAGGCGCGGGTTCCAGAAGGTGCCGAACCGGCCGAAGATGCCCCGGGAGCCGAGCAGGCTGATGCCCGCCAGCTGCCGCGGCGCCCGGTCCACGGTCCGGATCGTCCGGTAGGGGATCACGGCCGGCCGCGCCCGCCGCTCCACGTGCACGCCGTCGGCCGCCAGCCGGTAGCCCGAGGGCGCGTAGCGCGCCATCACGGCCAGCGCCAGCGTGAAGGGCAGGCCCAGGAACAGCCAGCGCGGCTCGCCCTGCTTGATGGCCAGCCCGACGGCCAGCAGCGAGAGCCCCACCACGGCGAAGGCGACGGCGGCCAGGGTGGACCACCGCTCGCCCTCGCCCAGCGTGGCCCCGAACCGGTCCTCAGCGGCGATGGATCTCGAGGGCGCTGAAGAAGTAGGCGATCTCGAAGGCGGCCGACTCCGGCGAGTCGGAGCCGTGCACGGCGTTGGCCTCGATGGAGGAGGCGAACTCCCGGCGGATGGTGCCGGGGGCGGCCTGGGCGGGGTTGGTGGCGCCCATGAGGTCGCGCCAGCGCTGGATGGCGCCCTCCGCTTCCAGCACCAGGACCAGGCACGGCCCCTGGGTCATGAAGGCGGCCAGGCTGCCGTAGAAGGGGCGCTCCCGGTGGACGATGTAGAAGCCCCGCGCCTGGGCGTCGGTCAGGTGGACGAGCTTGGCGGCCAGGATCTTGAACCCCGCCTCCTCGATGCGGGTCAGGATCTTGCCCACCACGCCCTTGGCGACCGCGTCGGGCTTGACGATCGCCAGCGTCTGCTGCAGCGCGCTCATCGCCCCATCGCCCGCGCGACGGTGGCGCCCATGTCGGCGGGGCTCTTCACCAGCACGGCCCCGGCGGCCTCCAGGGCCCGCATCTTCTCGGCCGCCGTGCCCTGGCCGCCGGCGATGATGGCCCCGGCGTGGCCCATGCGGCGCCCCGGGGGCGCCGTCTGCCCGCAGATGAACGCCACCACCGGCTTCCTGACGTGGGCCTTGATGAAGGCCGCCGCCTCCTCCTCCGCGGTGCCGCCGATCTCCCCGATCATCATGATGGCCCGCGTCTCCCGGTCCTCGTTGAAGAGCCGCAGCACGTCCACGAAGGAGGTCCCGTTCACCGGGTCGCCGCCGATGCCCACGCACGAGGACTGGCCGATGCCGCGGCCGGTCAGCTGGCCCACGACCTCGTAGGTCAGGGTGCCGCTGCGGGAGACGACGCCCACCGGACCCGGCTGGTGGATGTGGCCGGGCATGATCCCCACCTTGGCCTGGCCCGGCGTGATGACGCCCGGGCAGTTCGGGCCCACCAGCCGGCTGGCGGTCCCGGCGACGAAGTGCCGGGCGCGCACCATGTCGGCGACGGGAATGCCCTCCGTGATGCAGACGATCAGCGGGACGCCGGCCGCCGCGGCCTCCATGATGGCGTCGGCGGCCGCCGGCGGCGGCACGAAGATCAGGGCGCAGTTGGCGCCCTCCCGGCGCACCGCCTCCTCGACCGTGTTCCACACCGGGAAGCCCTCGTGGGTCGTCCCGCCCTTGCCCGGCGTGACCCCGCCGACCACCGTGGTGCCGTACTCCCGGCAGCGGGCGGCGTGAAAGGCGCCCTCGCGGCCGGTGATCCCCTGCACCACCACCCGCGTGCCCCGGTCCACCAGGATGCTCACCGCGCGCTCCGCGCCAGCTCGACGACCTTGCGCGCGCCGTCCCCCATGTCGTCGGCGGTCGTGAAGTTCAGCCCGGACTCGGCGAGCATCTTCCGGCCCAGCTCCACGTTGGTGCCCTCCATGCGCACGACGACGGGGAGCCGCAGCCCCAGCTTCTTCACGGCGGCGATGACGCCCTCGGCCAGCCGGTCGCAGCGCAGGATGCCGCCGAAGACGTTGATGAAGACGGCCTTGACGGCCGGGTCCGACGACAGGATGCGGAAGGCGTGCTCGATCTGCTCGGGCGAGGCGCCGCCGCCGACGTCCAGGAAGTTGGCCGGCTCCCCGCCGGCCAGCTTGATGATGTCCATGGTGGCCATGGCCAGGCCCGCCCCGTTGACCATGCACCCGACGTTGCCGTCCAGCTTGATGTAGCTGAGGCCGTACCGGGAGGCCTCGACGTCGAGCGGGTCCTCCTCGTGGACGTCGCGGAGGGCGGCCACGTCCGGCTGCCGGAACAGGGCGCTGTCGTCGACGTTGAGCTTGGCGTCGAGCGCCAGCACGCGCCCGTCGGCGGTCACCACCAGGGGGTTGATCTCGGCCAGCGAGCAGTCGCGCGCCAGGTAGAGCGCGAACAGGCTCCGGACGAGCGCCACGGCCGGCTTGAGGAGCGGGCCGTCCAGGGCCAGGCCGAAGGCCAGCCGGCGGGCCTGGAAGTCGGCCAGCCCCAGGGCGGGATGGGCCCACTCGCGGAGGATCTTCTCCGGGCTGCGCGCGGCCACCTCCTCGATCTCCATGCCCCCGGCCGCCGAGGCCATGACGACGTGAGCGGCCCGCGCGCGGTCCAGGGTCACCGACAGGTACAGCTCGCGCTCCACCCGCGAGGCCTCCTCGACCAGCACCCGGCGGACCAGGATCCCCTCCGGCGGCGTCTGGGGCGTCTTCAGGCGCATTCCCAGGATCTGCGCCGCCGCCTGCTCGGCCTGCGCCGGGTCGTCGGCCACCCTGATGCCCCCGGCCTTGCCCCGCCCGCCGGCGTGGACCTGCGCCTTGACGACGACCCGCCCCCCCAGCCGCTCGGCCACGGCGCGGGCGGCGGCGGGCGTGTCGGCCACCTCTCCGCGGGGCACGGCCACCCCGGCCTCGCGCAGGAGAGCCTTGGCCTGGTACTCGTGGATCTTCACGGCGCCGGCTCGCGCCGGCCGCCGCGCAGCTTCCGCAAGAGCCAGACGATGGGGTCGAAGCTGTCGGCCATCCGCTCCTTCATGGGGATGATGCCGTTGTCGGTGATGTGGATGTGCTCCGGGCACACCTCGGTGCAGCACTTCGTGATGTTGCAGAGGCCGATGCCGGCCTGGGCGCGCGCGAACTCGGTGCGGTCCCGGGTGTCCAGGGGGTGCATGTCCAGCGAGGCGATCTTGATGAAGAAGCGGGGGCCGGCGAACTGCCGCTTGAGCTCCTCGTGGTCCCGGATCACGTGACAGACGTCCTGGCACAGGAAGCACTCGATGCACTTGTGGAACTCCTGGATGCGATCGATGTCCTCCTGCATCATCCGGTACGTCCCGTCCGGCTCCGGCGGCCGCAGGCGCAGCGGGGGGATCTGCCGGGCCTTCTCGTAGTTGTAGGAGACGTCCGTGACCAGGTCGCGGACGAGCGGGAAGGTGCGGATGGGGGCCACCGAGATCGGCTGGTCCTGGGGCAGGGCGTTCATCCGCGTCATGCACATGAGCCGCGGGTGGCCGTTGATCTCCGCGCTGCACGAGCCGCACTTGCCGGCCTTGCAGTTCCACCGGCAGGCCAGGTCGGGGGCCTGGGTGGCCTGGATGCGGTGGATGACGTCCAGGACCACCATGCCCTCCTCGGTCTCGACGCGGTAGTCCCGGAACTCGCCGCCCCGGGCGTCGCCGCGGAACACTCGCATGGTGACGGCCGGCATCACGCGCCCTCCTCGAGGATCTTGCGCAGCTCGGGCGGCATCTCGGGCAGCGGCTCCCGGCTGACCTGGAGCGTCCCGTTCTTCTGCCGCAGCACGACGTTGACCTTGCCCCACTCGGGATCGGTCTTCGGGTAGTCGTCCCGGGTCTGGGCCCCCCGGCTCTCCTTGCGCTCGAGGGCGGCCGCCGCCGAGCACTCGGCGACGGTCAGCAGCGTGCGCAGGTCGAGGGCCGTGTGCCAGCCCGGGTTGTAGGCGCGGCCGCCGGCGGCGATGGCGCGCTCGGCCCGCTTCCGCAGGGCCTCGATCCGCCGGAGGGCCTCCTCCAGCTCCCGCTCGGTGCGGATGATGCCGACCAGGTCCTGCATCGTCTCCTGCAGGTCGGCCTGGATGGCGTACGGGTTCTCGCCGTGCGTGCGGGTGAACGGCTCCAGGGCCTCCCGGGCGCAGGCCTCCACCTGCCCGGCGTCCACCACCAGGTGGCCGCCGAGGTTCTTGGCGTAGAGGGCGGCGGCCAGGCCGGCCCGGCGGCCGAACACCAGCAGGTCGGAGAGCGAGTTGCCGCCCAGGCGGTTGGCGCCGTGCATGCCGCCCGCGCACTCCCCGGCCGCGAACAGGCCGGGCACGGTGGCCGCGGTGCTGTCGGCCTCCACGCGCACCCCGCCCATCACGTAGTGGCAGGTGGGGCCGACCTCCATCGGCTCCTTCGTGATGTCGACGTCGGCCAGCTCCTTGAACTGGTGGTACATCGAGGGCAGGCGCTTCTTGATGTAGTCGGGGGGCCGGCGGGTGCAGATGTCCAGGAAGACCCCGCCGTGGGGGCTGCCCCGGCCGGCCTTGACCTCGGCGTTGATGGCCCGCGCCACCTCGTCGCGGGGCAGCAGGTCGGGCGTGCGGCGGTTGTGCTTCTTGTCGGTGTACCAGCGGTCGGCCTCGGCCTCGTTGTCGGCCGTCTCGGCCTTGAAGAACTCGGGGATGTAGCGGAACATGAAGCGCTCGCCCTTGCTGTTCTTGAGCGTGCCCCCGTCGCCCCGCACGCCCTCGGTGACCAGGATGCCCCGCACCGAGGGCGGCCACACCATCCCCGTGGGGTGGAACTGCACGAACTCCATGTCGATGAGGTCGGCGCCGGCCCACAGGGCCATGGCGTGGCCGTCGCCCGTGTACTCCCACGAGTTGGAGGTGATCTTCCAGGCCTTGCCGATGCCGCCGGTGGCCAGCACCACGGCCTTGGCCTTGAAGAGGACGAACTCGCCCGTCTGACGCCAGTAGCCGAAGGCGCCGGCGATCCGGTCGCCGTCCTTGAGCAGGCGCTCGATCTTGCACTCCATGTACACGTCGATCCCCTGGTGGATGCCGTGGTACTGGAGCGTGCGGATCATCTCCAGGCCGGTGCGGTCGCCCACGTGCGCCAGCCGGGCGTAGCGATGGCCGCCGAAGTCGCGCTGGAGGATGCGCCCGTCCTTCGTCCGGTCGAACAGGGCGCCCCAGCGCTCCAGCTCCAGGACCCGCTCGGGCGCCTCCTGGGCGTGCAGCTGGGCCATCCGCCAGTTGTTCAGCATCTTGCCGCCGCGCATGGTGTCGCGGAAGTGGACCTGCCAGTTGTCCTCGGGCCACACGTTGCCCAGGGCGGCCGCGATGCCGCCCTCGGCCATGACGGTGTGCGCCTTGCCCAGGAGCGACTTGCAGACGAGCCCGACGGAGACGCCCTGGGCGGCCGCCTCGATGGCCGCCCGCAGCCCGGCCCCGCCGGCCCCGATGACGATGACATCGTGCTCGTGCGTCTCGTACGTCGTCGTGGCCATCACAGGATCCTCAGGTCGCGGATGACGCCCATGGAGACCAGCCGGACGTACAGGTCGGCCAGGGCCACGCTGAACAGCGACAGCCAGGCGAACGTCGGGTGCTGCTCGTTCAGCCGGCTGATGAACCGCCACACCCGGTACCGGGTCTCCGCCCTCGAGAAGACGTCCACGTGGCCGCCGCACACGTGCCGGCAGGAGTGGCAGGAGAACGTGTAGGCGGCCAGCAGGATCACGTTGGCCCACAGCACGAGCGTGCCCACCCCGATGCCGAAGCCGTCGGGGAAGCGGTGGGCCAGGATGGCGTCCCAGGTCAGGAAGACGATGAACAGGACCGCGAGGTACCAGGCGTACCGGTGGAAGTTCTGCAGGAACAGCGGGAAGCGGGTCTCCCCCGTGTAGCCGGCCTTGACGTCCCGCACCGCGCAGGCCGGCGGGGCCACCCAGAACGACCGGTAGTAGGCCTTGCGGTAGTAGTAGCAGGTCAGGCGGAACAGGCCCGGGGCCCAGAGGATCAGGAAGGCCGGGGAGAGGATGCCGAACCAGGGCAGCTGCACGTCCGGCAAGGTCCAGCCGAACGTCGGGTGCAGGCAGGAGCGCGCGATGCACGGCGAATAGAAGGGCGACAGGTAGGGCGCGGCGTAGTAGTGCGCGTTCTGCAGGGCGGCCCACGTCGAGTACACGATGAAGCTTCCCAGCACGACCACCACGGTCACCGGCAGCGCCCACCACGCGTCCTGGCGGAGGTGGGGAGCCGCGATCGGCGGCCGGGCCTGACTCACGGCACGAGCGCTCATGACTCCTCCCGGGCGTAGGCCTTCTGCCCATCCTGGTACAGATCGCCGCCCCAGCAGTCGTTGATCACGATGGCGGGGAAGCCCTCGACCTCGAGCCGGCGGATGGCCTCGGTGCCGAGGTCCGGGTAGGCGACGATCTCCAGCTTCTTGACGTGCCGCGACAGCACCGCCCCCGCCCCGCCGATGGCGCCGAAGTACACGGCCCGGTACCGCTGGAGGGCCTCCTTCACGGCCGCCGAGCGGTAGCCCTTGCCGATGGTCCCCTTGAGGCCGAGCGCCAGGAGGGCCGGCGTGTAGGGGTCCATGCGGCCGGCGGTGGTGGGCCCGATCGAGCCCACGACCTCACCCGGCCGCGCCGGCGAGGGCCCGGTGTAGTAGATGATCTGGCCGCGGACGTCGATGGGCAGGGCCTGGCCCTGCTCGATGAGGGGCCGCAGCCGGGCGTGGGCGGCGTCCCGGGCGGTGTAGAGCACGCCGCTGATCCGGACGCGGTCGCCCGCCTTCAGCGCCTCCACGTCCGCGTCGCTCAGCGGCGTCGTGATCTCCTTGACGCCGTCCGCCGCCGTCCTGATCATGCGCCGCCACCGGTGCCCGCGGGCGCCAGCCGCGTGGTCGAGCGACCCCCGCCCGGCCTCGCCGACGCCAGGCCGGGCGGGGCGACGTGAATCCGGCGGCTCACAGCGTCGCCTCCTTGTGGCGATGGGCGTGGCACTCGATCGTCACGGCCACCGGCAGGGAGGTGATGTGGCAGGGATAGGTGAGGATGTGGATCCCGAAGGCCGTCGTGTCGCCCCCGTAGCCCTGCGGCCCGATCCCGAGCCGGTTGGCGCGCTCCAGCAGCGTCCGCTCCAGCGCGTCCAGCGCCGGGTCCGGGTTGGGCGAGCCCAGCTCCCGGAACAGGGCCTTCTTCGAGAGGAGGGCGGCCTTCTCGAAGGTGCCGCCGACGCCCACGCCCAGCACGAGCGGCGGGCAGGCGTCGGGCCCGGCCGTCTTCACGCACTCGATGATCCAGTCCTCGACGCCCCGCTGCCCCTCGGCCGGCGTCAGCATGCGGTACTTGGAGCGGTTCTCGCAGCCGCCGCCCTTGGCCATGAGCAGGATCCGGAGCGCGGCGCCCGGCACGACCTCCACGTGGATGACGGCCGGCGTGTTGTCGCCCGTGTTCACGCGGTCGAAGGGGGAGCGGACGATCGAGGCCCGCAGGTACCCCTCCCGGTAGCCCTGCCGGACCCCCTCGTTGATCGCCTCCTCCAGGGCGCCGCCGGTGACGTGCGCGTCCTGGCCCAGCTCCACGAAGCACACCACCATGCCCGTGTCCTGACAGTAGGGGATGCGCCGGGCCCGGGCCATCTCGGCGTTCTCCTTCAGGATCTGCAGCACCTGGCGGCCGGCGGCCGAGCGCTCGGTGCCCAGCGCGCGGTCGAAGGCCCGGAGCATGTCGGGCTCCAGCTCCCAGTTGGCCTCCAGGCAGAGCTTCTTGACGGCGTCGGTGATGGCGCTGACGTGGATGTCGCGCACGCTCACGCCTTCGCCGCCTGGGCGTGGAACGCCTGGGCGCGCTTGCGGATCTCGTCGTCGCTGAGATCCTCCTTGTGGGTGGCCAGGCCCCAGCGGTGGCCGAAGGGGTCCTCGACCTCGCCGTACCGGTCGCCCCAGAACATGTCCGTGACCGGCATCCGGACCTTGCAGCCGGCCTGCGTGGCGCGCTGGAAGGCGGCGTCGGCGTCCGGCACGTAGAGGTAGAACGAGACCGGCGTCCCCTTGAGCGTGGTCGGCGCCACGCAGCCGCGCTGGGGCTCCTCCTCGCCCAGCATCACCCGGGAATCCCCCACCTTGAGCTCGGCGTGGCCCACCCGGCCGTCGGGGGCGGCCATCCGGAACAGCTCCTCGGCGCCGAAGGCGCGCTTGTAGAAATCGATCGCCTGCGCCGCCCCCCGGATGGAGAGCACCGGCGTCAGCGTGTGGTACCCGTCGGGAATCGGCTTGGCCATGACTCTGGCCTCCTGTCTACAGCTTGAGCTTGTCCACCAGCTCGCGCACGGCGGCCGCGGACCGCTCGAAGGCTGCTTGCTCGTCGGCGGTGAGGCGGATCTCGATCACCTGCTCCACTCCCCGGCGCCCCAGCTTGACCGGCACGCCCACGTAGAGGCCCCGGACGCCGTACTGGCCGTTCAGGTAGGCGGCGCAGGGGAGGATCTTCTTCTTGTCCTTCAGGATGGCCTCGACCATCTCCACCACCGACGCCGCCGGCGCGTAGTAGGCGCTGCCCGTCTTGAGCAGGTTGACGATCTCGGCGCCGCCGCCGGCCGTCCGCTTCACCAGCGCCTCGATCCGCTCGGGCGGCAGCAGCTCGGTGATGGGGATGCCGGCCACGGTGGAGTAGCGCGGCAGGGGCACCATGGTGTCGCCGTGCCCGCCCAGCACGAAGGCGGTGACGTTCTCGACCGAGACGTCCAGCTCCCGGGCGATGAAGGTCCGGAAGCGGGCGGAGTCCAGCACCCCGGCCATGCCGATGACGCGCTCGGGCGGGAAGCCGGACTTCCGCCAGGCCAGCTGGACCATGGCGTCGAGCGGGTTGGTGACCAGGATCAGGATGGCCCGGGGCGAGCGGGGCACGACCTGGTCCACGACCGCGGAGACGATCTCGGCGTTCTTGAACAGCAGGTCGTCCCGGGTCATGCCGGGCTTGCGGGCCAGCCCGGCCGTGACGACGACGATGTCCGAGTCGCCGGTGTCGTCGTAGTCGTTGGCGCCGGTCAGGAGCGAGTCGTAGCCGTGCACGGGGCCGGCCTGGAGCAGGTCCAGGGCCTTGCCCTGGGGCACGCCCTCCAGCACGTCCACCAGGACCACGTCCCCCAGCTCCTTCTCCACGGCGTACTGGGCCACGGTGGCGCCCACGTTGCCGGCGCCGACGACGGTGATCTTGGCACGGGCGGCCATGCGGTGTCCTCCGGGCTAGCGCGCGGCCATGTGCTGGATGACGGCGGTGGCGAACTCCGAGCACTTCACTTCCCGGGCCCCCTCCATCAGCCGCGCGAAGTCGTAGGTGACGGTGCCGGCCGAGATGGTCTTCTCCATGCCGGCGATGATGCGGTCGGCCGCCTCCGTCCACCCCATGTAGCGCAGCATCATCTCGCCGCTGAGGATCACGGAGCCGGGGTTGACCTTGTCCTGGCCGGCGTACTTCGGCGCCGTGCCGTGGGTGGCCTCGAAGAGCGCGTGGCCGGTCTCGTAGTTGATGTTGGCCCCCGGCGCGATGCCGATGCCGCCCACCTGCGCCGCCAGCGCGTCGGAGAGCAGGTCGCCGGTCAGGTTGCAGCAGGGGATGACGTCGAACTCGTCGGGCCGGGTCAGGATCTGCTGCAGGAAGGCGTCGGTGATGGCGTCCTTGACCAGGATCCTGCCCGCCGGCGGCCGGCCGCCGCACTCCTCCCACGAGACCAGCCGGTCCGAGAACTCGCGCCGGGCCAGCTCGTAGCCCCACTTCATGAACATCCCCTCGGTGAACTTCTGGATGTTGCCCTTGTGGACCAGGGTGACGTTGCGGCGGTGGTGCTCGATGGCGTAGCGGTAGGCGGCCCGGATCAGGCGCTCCGAGCCTTCCCGGGACACCGGCTTGATGCCGATGGACGAGGTCTTCGGGAAGCGGATCTTCTTGACGCCCATGTCGCGGGTGAGGAAGTCGATCACCCGCTGGCACTCCGGGGTCCCGGTCAGCCACTCGATGCCGGCGTAGATGTCCTCCGTGTTCTCCCGGAAGATCACCATGTCCACCTTCTCCGGGCGCTTGACCGGGGAGGGCACGCCCTTGAGGTAGCGGACCGGACGCAGGCACACGTAGAGATCCAGCTCCTGGCGGAGGGAGACGTTCAGCGAGCGGAAGCCCTCGCCCACCGGCGTCGTCAGCGGCCCCTTGATGGCGACCAGGTACTCGCGGATGTAGTCGAGCGTCTCCGGGGGCAGGAGGTTGGGCGGGCAGTCCGGCCCGTAGACGGCCTGGGCCTTCTCGCCGGCGTAGACCTCCATCCAGGCGATCCGGCGCCGTCCCTGGTACGCTTGCTCGACGGCGGCGTCCAGCACGCGGACCGCGGCCCGCCAGATGTCGGGCCCCGTCCCGTCGCCCTCGATGAATGCGATGATCGGCCGGTCGGGGACGCGGAGCTTGCCGTGCTCGATGGTGATCTTCTCGCCGGCGGGGACCTTCACCTTGCCTGCCATCACGTACGCTCTCCTGGTTGGGGATCACGCTCCGCCGGCTGCTGCCCCGCGTTGAGGGCCGAGCCGGCGCGGAACCACGCGATCTGCTCGCGGGTGAGGCTGTGGGAGACCTGGAACTCCTCCGTCCGGCCGTCCGGCTTGCGGAGACGCACGGTCAGCGGCCGGCCCGGCGCCAGGCCGCCCAGCCCCAGGATGCTCACCCGGTCGCCCTGCTCGAACCGGTCGTAGTCGGCCGGATCCCGGAAGGTCAGCGGCAGGATGCCCTGCTTCTTGAGGTTGGTCTCGTGGATGCGGGCGAACGAGCGGGCGAGGACCGCCACGCAGCCCAGGTACCGCGGGGACATGGCGGCGTGCTCGCGACTGGAGCCCTCGCCGTAGTTCTCGTCGCCGACCACCACCCACCCCAGCCCCTGGGCCTTCAGCTCGCGCGCGATCCGGGCCAGCGGCTGGCCGGCGGCGCCGGTCAGCGGGTTCACGCCCCGGCCCGTCTCGCCGGTGAAGGCGTTGACGGCGCCCAGGAACATGTTGTCGCTGATCCGGTCCAGGTGGCCCCGGTACCGCAGCCAGGGCCCGGCCGGCGAGATGTGGTCGGTCGTCGTCTTGCCGCGCGTCTTGACCAGGATCGGCGCGTCGACGATGTCCTTGCCGTCCCAGGCCGGGAAGGGCCCCAGCAGCTGCAGCCGCTCGCTGTCCGGCGGGATCACGATGGCCACGCTGTCCGGATCGTCGGCCGGCGCCTCGTAGCCCTCCTCGCCGCGGACGAAGCCCTGCCGGGGCAGCTCCTCGGCCTCCGGCGGCGTGAACCGCACCTGGCGCCCGTCGGGCGCCGTCAGCGTGCCGTGGACGGGGTCGAACTCGAGCGTGCCGGCGAAGGCCAGGGCGGTGACGATCTCGGGACTGGAGATGAAGGACAGGGTGGCGGCGCTGCCGTCGTTGCGGCCCGGGAAGTTCCGGTTGAAGGACGACACGATCGTGTTGGTCTGGCCGGCGGCCACGTCGTGCCGCTTCCACTGGCCGATGCAGGGGCCGCAGGCGTTGGCCAGCACGGTGCCGCCGATCCGCTGGAAGGTCTCCAGCAGGCTGTCGCGGCGGATCGTCTGGAAGATCCGCTCGGAGCCGGGGGCGATCAGGAACGGCACCCGGGCCCGGAGGCCGGCGGCCAGGCCCTGGCGGGCGATGTGGGCGGCCCGCTGCATGTCCTCGTACGAGGAGTTCGTGCAGGAGCCGATCAGCGCGCTGGTGATGGCCAGCGGCCAGCCCTGCTCGCGCGCCTCGGCGGCCAGCCGGGAGATGGACCGGCCGCGGTCGGGCGAGTGCGGGCCCACCACGTGCGGCTCCAGCGCGTCCAGGTTGATCTCGACCAGCTCGTCGTAGAACGCCGCCGGGTTCTCGGCCACCTCGGGGTCGGCCCGCAGGTGCTCGGCGAGCTCATCGGCCAGCGCCGCCAGGTCCGCCCGGTCGGTCGCCCGCAGGTAGGCGGCCATCCGGTGATCGTAGGGGAAGATGGACGTGGTGGCCCCCAGCTCGGCGCCCATGTTGCAGATGGTGGCCTTGCCGGTGGCGCTGATGGACTCGGCGCCGGGGCCGAAGTACTCGACGACCTTGTTGGTGCCCCCCTTGACCGTCAGCAGCGTGCACAGGTAGGTGATGACGTCCTTGGCCGCCGTCCAGCCGGACAGCTTGCCGGTCAGGTGCACGCCGATCAGCCGCGGATGCAGGACCTCCCACGGCAGCCCGGCCATGGCCTCGGCGGCGTCGGCCCCGCCCACCCCGATGGCCAGCATGCCCAGCCCACCCCCGTTGGGCGTGTGGGAGTCGGCGCCGATCATCAGCCCGCCCGGGAAGGCGTAGTTCTCCAGCACGACCTGGTGGATGATGCCTGAGCCCGGACGCCAGAAGCCGATGCCGAACTTCCGGGAGGCGGAGCGCAGGAAGTCGTAGACCTCCTGGTTCTCCCGCACGGCCCGGGCGAAGTCCTCCGCGGCGCCCGACTCGGCCCGGATGAGGTGGTCGCAGTGCACCGTCGTGGGCACCGCCACCCGCCGGCGGCCCGACATCATGAACTGCAGCAGGGCCATCTGCGCGGTGGCGTCCTGGAGCGAGACGCGGTCGACGCGCAGTCTCAGGATCGCCCGGCCCCGCTCCCAGGCCTGGGCGGCGAAGTCCCAGCAGTGGGCGGCGAGGATCTTCTCGGTGAGCGTCAGCGGGCGGCCGAAGGCGCGGCGGGCCCGGGCGAGACGGTCGGGCATCCCGGCGTAGAGCGCGCGCACCTGCCGAACGGCCGACATGCCGACCTCCTGACGGACGTTCGCCTCCGGCCCGCGCGCTGGCGAGCTGGAGGCGACAGTGACGAATTACACTAACGCGCGGCCCCCGAGCCGTCAAGGGACGCGCCGGTTTTTCGCCGGTTTGCGGCCCGCCGCGCCTACCGTGGCCCGCCGAGCGCCATGCGCCGGAGCGCGAGGATCGAGGCCGTGGGGCTCAGGCCCATGGGGCACACATCCGTGCAGCCGGCCTGCCCGTGGCACCGGCTCAGGGCATCCTCGGCCAGCAGCGCCGTCCAGCGGCCGCGGCGGGCGGCCTCCCGGCTGTCGCGTTGCAGGGTGAAGGCCCGGTTGAGGGCGGCCGGGCCCGGGAACCGGGGGTTCCAGGCCACCATCGTGCAGGCCGACAGGCACATCCCGCAGCCGATGCACTCGATGGCGGCGTCGATGGCGCGCCGCTCGGGCGAGCCGGAGGGGATCCGGGCCGCCTGGCCGGCCGGCTCCCGGCCCGTGAAGGCCGCGCCCACGGCCCGCATCCCGGCGGTGAAGGGGGCCATGTCCACCACCAGGTCGCGCAGCAGCGGGAAGTGGTAGAGCGGCCGCAGCTCCACGGTGCCGGCGCCCAGCGAGGACAGCCGGGTGCGGCAGGCCCAGCGCTCGCGCCCGTTGACCACCATCGCGCACGAGCCGCACATGCCGACCCGGCAGGCGTACCGGAAGGCCAGCGTGGGATCCTGCTCGCGCTGGATCGCCACCAGCGCGTCCAGCACCGTCGTGTCCGGGCCGCCCGCCACCCGGTAGGCCTGGGTGCGCTCGGCCGCGCCCGGGGCCCAGCGAAAGACGCGGAGCGTGACTATGCCAGTTCCTCCACGAACGCGGCCACCGCGCGGCCGATCTCGGCCGGCGAGTCCTCCTGCACGAAGTGCAGGCCGCGCACGGTCACCTCGCGCTGGTTCGGCCACCGCCGGCAGAAGTCCCGCTGGGCGCCCACCAGGATGCTGCCCGGCTCGGCGTTCACGAAGAGCTTGGGCAGCGGGCTCGCCGCCAGCCAGCGGGCGTAGTCGTCGACGATGGCCACGACGTCGGCCGGCTCGCCGTCGATGGGGATCTCGCGCGGCCAGGCGAGCATCGGGCGCCGCCGCTCCCCCGGCTCCCGCCACGGCTCCCGGTAGGCCTCCATCTCCTCGTCCGCGAGCCGCCGCAGGATGCTGGCGGGCAGGATCCGCTCCACGAACGCGTTCCGCTCCAGCACGATCGTCTCGCCGGCCGGCGAGCGCATGGCCTGGAAGATCGCCCGCCCCGCCTCCGGCCACTCGGCCCACGTCAGCGGCCGCACGATCGCCTCCATGTAGGCCAGGCCCCGCACCCGGTCGGGATGACGGCGGGCCCAGTGAAAGCCGAGCGCCGAGCCCCAGTCGTGCCCGACCAGCACGACGTCGCGCAGGGCGAGCCCCTCGAACCAGGCGTCGAGGTAGCGGGCGTGGTCCACGAAGCGATACGAGCCCGAGGCGGCCGGGCCGGACCGGCCCATGCCGACGAGGTCGGGCGCCAGGCAGCGGGCGAGACCCTGGACGTGCGGGATGACGTGGCGCCAGAGGTAGGACGACGTGGGATTGCCGTGCAGGAACACGACGGGGAGGCCGGCGCCCACGTCCTCGTACGCCATCTCGCTGTCGAGAACCCGGGCGCGCCTGCGGGGGGCGGCGCCGGCTGGCATCACTGCCCCTGGATTGTACCGCCGGCGGCCGCGGCGGCGCCCCGGCCCCGCCGCGCCGGGGCGCCCCCGCGGATCGGC
>FWPU01004244.1_pt1 | contig 19026 bp, 19 predicted proteins | sample 2228361 | NCBI WGS metagenome assembly FWPU01 (sample SAMEA103939777, study PRJEB20133) | metagenome
TGGGGGTGAGGTAAACTGGCGGACCAATCATTATGTTTTCTCCATTAGCAGGCATCTTTCCACACAGTCTCTCAGCAGACGCCCGCTCCTGCAGCCCTACTCTATCACCGGCACACCGGCCAGGTCACCGGCAGCGGCCACAATCAGGTTGCCGTAAATCCACGCCTGCGAGCCATCTGCTGGCAGCGTCACGCGGTACCAGGTGCGGTCGGGCCGCGCCCCGTCAACGATGAGCAACGTATCCCGTGGAACCACGCCCACGATATCCGCATTGGTACTCGGCTCGGCACGCAGGTTGGCTGCCCCCTCGGCGGTACGCACCCGCGCCACCACTGGCAACACCGTCGCTACATCCACCGGCGTAACGCCTGCCACACGTTCCCAGCCACGGTGCCGTTCCTCGCGATCGGGGGTATTGGTCAGGTTGATGTGCAGCCCTGTGCGCAGATCGTGACGGAAGATATCCCAGGTCAGCGTGCCCAGAGCGTCGTCCGTATCGCGCACATAGAGCAGTTGCGTCTGATCGGGGCTGAAGACCGGCTCGCGCTCGGCCACCGCCGGCGATAGCGTCACATTGCGAGCGGTGGCCTCGGCATCGCAGCCGCCACCGTTGTAGATGCAGTCGGCGGGCATGACGAAGATGTCGGACACCTCGCCTTCGGTTGCATAGGCGATCCAGCGCCCGTCCGGACTCCAGTTCGGCGTGATACCCCTGGCAACCGTTATCTCTGTCTGCGTGTTCAGGTCGAACGCACGCACCTCAAAATGAATATCGTCATCTTCCACAAAGCGGCGATTGTAGAGCACGTAATCGCCGCCAGGGTCGAACGAAGCGCGGCTCACATTACTGTCAAAGGTCGTCAGTTGCGTCAGCGAGCCGTCGGCCAGTTTGTACAGAAACAGGTTGAAGATGCCGCTGGGGTCGCGATCCGAGTAGATGATGAGTTGCTCGCCGTCCGGATGCCAGTCCCCTGCGTAATCCTGGTGCACGCCATCGCCCGGCACCAGTTCGCGGACGTTCCCCGTCGCCACATCCACCAGCATCACCTGAGCGGTGCGCTCGCGCAGGTCTGTCCGTTCCGGGTCTGGACGCCAATCGCCCGGCGATTCACCGCCGCAGATGGCCGTGTACATGATCATGGTGCCGTCCGGACTCCAGACACCATCGCGCAACCAGCAATCGGCTTCCTCCTCCTGCGCCAGATACTGTTTGCCGCTGCCGTCAGCCAGCATGAGAAACAGACCGCCATCGTCGCCAGCCACCACCCGCCCCGGCGGTACGGCGAAATCGCTCCGTTGCGCCAGGGCCGCCCCTCCCAGCGCAGCCATTGCCACCACCACTATCAGCATTGTCAGGCGTTTGTGTCGGGTCATGAGCGCGCTCCTTCGTCCGAGTCAACCGGACCTCATGATAGCATTGCGTCGCACCGCCGGACAAGCGGCCTCACAACGTCGCAGCGATCATCCCCCCATCTACCGGGATCATCGCGCCGTGCACATAACCGGCGGCGGGTGAGCACAGGAACACCGCCACATTGGCGAATTCGTCCGGCTCGCCCAGCCGCCCCAGGGGACTGATCGCTGCCTGCCGGGCGTAGGCTTCTGCTACCGAAATTCCCTCGGCTTGCGCCCGTTTCTCCATCAACTGTTGTACGCGCTCGGTGCGCGTATAGCCAGGCAAAATGCTGTTGACGCGAATCCCTTGCGGGCCGAGTTCGTTCGCCAGCGACTTGGTCAGTCCGGCCACGGCCATGCGCACACTGTTCGACAGGATCAGATTGTTCACCGGCTGTTTGACCGTCACCGAGGTGATGGTGAGGATGGCCGCCCGTTGACTGCGCCGCAGATGGGGCAATGCCGCGCGGATCAGGTGCACAGCGCTCATGAAGTTGAGCCGGAAAGCCAGCTCGTAATCCGCCGGTTCGACACTGGCAAACGTGCCCGCCGGTGGCCCACCTGCATTGGTGACTAGAATGTCCAGGCCGCCCAGGTGCTCGGCAGCCCGCGCCACCATCGCATAGACCTCCTCAGGCTGCGTCACGTCGCCGGGCAATTCCAACACAGTGCGCCCGGTCTCTGCGCGCAGCCGCTCCGCTGTCACTGCCAGGCGCTGTGCGTCGCGCCCGTTGATGGCAACATCGGCCCCCTCCAGACCGAAACGGCGGGCTACCGCCGCACCGAGTCCGGCGCTGCTGGCCGCCACGAATACCCGCGCTTCTTCCAGACCCAGGTTCATCGAACTATGATTCCTCCCGTTGAGTTGCTTCCGCTTGTGTTAGCCGACATTCCAGAACCAGGCGCTCGCAGCCATCGCCGTAATAGTCCGGTTCAAGCCGCACGGGCTGAAAACCGAACTTCCCATAGAGCCGCAACGCCGCTTCGTTTTCCGGCTCCGCAGTGACCAGAACGCGCTGCACACCCGCCGCCCGCAACTCCGCCATGCCCTGCGCCATGAGCCGCTGCCCCACGCCCTGACGACGGTAGTGTGCCAGCACAGCCGTGTTGAGAATCCAGCCAGTCTGCCCGCCCTGACCGATGGCCGCGCACAGATGCCCCACGATCTTGGCCGTGCGCCGATCTTCGGCCACCCATAGCAAGCGAGGAAACAGATCGTGAAGCTGGCGGAAGAAATAGGTCGAGTAGGCTCCGCTGCCATAAACGGCTCGCTCGACCTCGGTGCACGGGAGCAAGTCCACTGGAGTAAAGAGCCGGACGATCACCTCTGGGGCAGCATTCACCCTGGCATATCCTCCTCATCAGACCGCGTACCGCTCATTCAGAGACCGTTTGAAAACCTCACCCCCGGCTCCCTCTCCATCCACAAGAGAGGGAGTAAGCATTGGGCTAAGTCCCCTCGCCGCATGTGGAGAAGGGATTTAGGGGTGAGGTAAAACCGCAGAGCAGGACTTCTCAACCGGTCTTTCATTCCAGTTCTACGCGCAGTTCCAGGCGACCTATGCCGATCACGTCGCCAGACGACAGCACCACCGGCTCGCTAATGCGTTCCCCGTTGAGACGTGTGCCGTTGCTGCTGCCGCGATCTTCCAGCCACCACTGCCCATCGCGGCGCATGATCCAGGCGTGCTCCTGACTGCAGAAGGTGTCGTTGAGGACGATAGTGTTGGTTGGCGCACGGCCCAGGCTGGTCAGCGGCAACAGGGTGAACACTGTTCCAGCGCGCACAGCGTCGCCGCGCACCACCACCAACCGCCCGCGTTGGCGGCCCGGCTCGCCCAGGGCCAGCGTTGCGGCCTGGAAGTCGCGCCATAAAATCGTCAGCACAGCGCCGATGAAGAGCAGCAGCAGAACCCCCGCTGCCAGCCGCAAAATCAGGAGCAGCACGTCCACGACCTCATTCCTCGTCCGGCAGGTCTTCCGGCGGATCGGGCGGCACCAGGTACATCTGCGTGTCGCCCCCCCTGGCGGGGCGTGCGCCGGTCGTGCCCTCGTCTACCATGTAAACCAGCTTGACCCCCGCCAGCGAGATCACGTCACCGGAACGCAACACGCATTCGCTCACCCGCGTCCCGTTGACGAAGGTACCGCCGCGGCTGGCCAGGTCGTAGAGCACAAAGTGCCCAAAACGAAAGCGCAACTGACAGTGATGACGGCTGACGCGCCGGTCGTCCAGCACGATGGTGTTGTCACGCCGCCGCCCGATGTTGATCACCGAGCGATCCAGCGCGATGTAGCGATCGCCATTCACCACCAGATAGGCGGGCGGAAGCTGCGCCGTCTCTTTGGTTGCGCGGGTAGGGCGTTGCTCGCTCATGGTCAGCGAGAGCGTCGTCTGATGCATCGCGCTGACGTGTTCGGCGAAAACCGCTACCGTGTGCAGGTCTACGTCGCCATCCGCCACCAGCACCACTTCCGGCGGCGTTTCCAGGCGCAGGCCACTTTCGCGGGCCAGCACAATAATGTCCTGGGCCAGTGCCCCGGCCAGGTCGGTGTCGGTCGCCAGCAACGAGCCGTGATCGTCGGGATGCAGGCGCACGATGTAGCGGTTCGGCGCGGCGAGCAGCCCGTCACCGTCGAGGACTGCGCCGTCTTCCATGGCGCGGGCCAGGCGCACGGCGATCTCGTATGGGCGCAGCCGCCCGGCGAACAGCCGCGCAAAGCCCCCTTCGACCAGCGCCTGCACGTGCTCTTCGAACTGCGAGAACCGCCTCTTGTCCATAGCGGGGATTATACCAGGCAATCAGCCCGCGGAGAACGTCCGTCGGACAAACGTCGGGGGGCAGACTGCCGCCCGCCCCCGCCTTCAACTGGCTGTAAGCGCCATCAATGAGCAAGGATAGGTGTAGACAGGAGCTACGGTTGCACACGCCGAATCTGGTACTGAGGGAGTTTCGCGTTCCAGGTTTGCAGGTTGAACACCGCACAGTCCTCGACAATTCGACGTCGCCATACACCTGATGATGGGCCCCGTTGCGGCAACTGACGTCTGAGAGCTTCCGTTCTGGCGAGCAAGTCTGCTTCGGTCAGGCTGCTCAACACGACGACCACAAAATAGTAAATCGGCTTCTCGTTCAGAGATCCACAGGCCCACTGATAAAGGAAAGAATCCCGGTACTTGTACTTCAAATCCTCGTCCAGCCGTCCCGACTGAAAGTCCTGAATGAATTTCTGCTGGGTTCTCGACGTAACCGAAGAAGACTCCGGGTCCTTGATTTCAATGAAAAGAAGGCGATCCGCCAGTTCAACAATGAAGTCCACCGCCTTCATGCAGTGAGAAAGTCCATGAGTATCGTCGTCGAACTTCCACGCCTTCGTCCCAGGGGGCAAAGTGAGTTCGAGATTCCGCTCACGCAGTATCATGGCTTACCCGATCCCCTTGAGACTGCGTTCCACTTCCCGGTCATAGGCGCTGGCAAAGGCCTGAGCTATCGCGTTGGGATCGATCTCGGCATAGGAGAATACCGAGCGACACTGCACTTCCCCCGTCTCCTTGTCACGATACAACGCATGAAACAGGACTTCTTTCTCGTGCTTTTGGAGGTCGAACTCTTTGAGAATGAGATAGTCATGGGTCGCCACAAATATCTGCACTCCTCCACGCGCGAGTTCGAGCAGGATTTCAATAAGCGTCTTGAAGAGAGATGGGTTGAGATTGGCTTCTGGCTCGTCCCAAAACAACACAGAACCTTCTAGCAGGGTGCCATTCTGGATGAGCAACCACAACAGGCCCAGCTTGCGCAGTCCCTCGGCCAGCAATGTGAACTCCAGGTTCCCTTGCCGGTTGCGCAAGAAGAACTGTTCATTTTCCTGATGAACACGACCTTCGATTGCGCCCTGCAGGATTTCTAGCAATCGTCTCCGTCGGGCGTCAACAGGGCCACGCCTCACGGGGAGAAGAGCGCGATCCACAATATCGGCGTAAATCTCCTCGAAGTGAATCTCTCTCTGAGCATATAGGGAGCGGAATCCCGGTGCATTGGCCAGCATCTCCTTGACCGGGATGTAAACCGCCTCAATCCGCCCTTCTTTCCATCCCCTCATCCCAGTGACCGTCGCCGATGCCGGAACCCTGGTATGGTTGGAGAAAGAAGCGGACAGCTTTCTGCCATCCCTGGAAACCTCAATCGTGCAACGGGTGCTCTGCCCATAGCGTTTCACCAGGCGGCCTGGTGCCCCTTCCGCTGGCAAGAACACCCGCACCAGTTTTTCGACAAAGCCGAGATCGCTTTTCGTGACGTCACAGGCCGCATAGACAACCTTCATCAGGTGCGTCTTGCCGGTACCGTTGGTGCCCAGGAAGATATTGACGCGGGGAGAAAACTCTACTTCCAGACTTTCGAACGCGGTAAAGCGCTCCAGCTTCAGCCGTGTGATCGTCATGTTTTCCTCTCCCCAATCGGCATTCTGGCGTACCCTGTCTGTGACGGCAAACGCAACCCCGAAGCGCCCTACCGATCCTTGGGCCGGTGATTGAGAATGAAATCGAGCGGGTTGACGTAATTGGCCCGCAGTTCGGTGCGATTCATACGCGGCCAGTGCCAGGGCTGCGTCTCCAGGATGGTCGTCGGGCTGAGATCGAAGTGCAGATGGTAGGTGAACAGGCCATCCGCGTTACCTACCTTGCAAATCTGCTGACCGCGCACCACGCGGTCGCCCACCTGCACACGCACGCCTTCCACGTGTGCGTAGCGCCCGTAGAGCACCTGACCGGTGGAAATGAGCGGATCGTGACGAATGACGATCACGTTGCCCCAGCCGGGCAGCCGATCGGCGAAGACCACCACCCCCGACGCCGCCGCATACACCGGCGAATGGGCATCGGCATCCCAGTATGGCTCGTTCATGTTGAGATCAGCGCCCGTGTGATAGGCCTGATTGGGCGTGCCCACGCGATACAGCCGGTCGAAACCTGTCGCGTCGAACCAGTTGCCGGGCCACAGCTTGTCGCCGCGCCGCTCCGCAGCCGTGCCCACCGGACTATCGTAGCCGTCGGCCAGGTACTTTTCGGTCGGCGTGATTCCCACGATCTGCCGCCAGCGGATGGCGTCGAAGGCGATCTCTTTGTCGTCCTCTCCGGTCAGGTCATTGAGGAACACAACACCCGCCGTGGCGTTGTTGGCATCGAACTGATAGACCCCCAGCGGCACCCACACGTTGTAATAGTCAGCCTGTCGCACCGGTATCACCAGTTCGCTGGGCGCGCCGATCGCCCCGTGCAGTTTGTAGCGAGCACGCTCAGTCGTGGCGTGCCGCGCGGGCACGAAGGCTGAGACCTCATACCAGCCACTCGCCACCAGTTGCGGGTCCCAGCGTGCCCAGACCTGACTGCTCTCTTTGGCCGTCTTCTTGTACTTGCACGTCCAGCCCCAGGTATTCTTGAATTTCTTGAACAGCGAGCCGGAGTCGCCACCACCGTGCGCCCCGTCGCGATATTGTGGCTTGTCCGGCGTGACGACGATCTCGATGCCATAGCGCCCCTTGGCAGGCGGCGGTTCGGGGGTTGTTCCCCCGTCCACCTCTTCCATAGGCTGGTTGATGACGGGGAACTCAATTGGCCCGATCGTGCCAAAGCGCCACCAGCTCATCCCCGCCGCCTTGTGACGCTTGATGGCATATTCACGGCCCGCCTTGATCTCGTCGCGCGGAGCTTTGCCGGGCATCACAGGGTACAGCGGCAGGCCATAATCGCCCCAGGTGCGATACGCCTCATCGAGCACTTCGTCGTAAGGGCGCTGGAACGTATCCCAGTAGACCTGCAGGTGCACACTGTTGACGAAAGGTCGCCATTCGTCGGGGAAGATAGACGCTTTGTGCCGCGGGCGCGGGTCAACGGCCATGCCCAGATGAAACCGCCCGCCAATACCACGCCGGATGCGTGTCATGAAAGGGCGAATCGGCTCTTTGCCCGCTGTCCAGAAACCGGAATATGGCTCCACATCGAGGATCATCGAGCGCACGCCGGGTCGGTTACACACCTCGATGATGCGGTCGGCTTCCGCGGCGATGTTCTGTCCTTTCACCACCGCCCAGGCGTGAAACTCCAGGCCAAAAGAGTCCAGAATACGCACCCACTTGTCTACACTGGCCGGGCCGTCAATGGCCAGATTGCGATCGGTGTCGAATTCACCCTGCCAGTGTTCGCCGTCGCTGGTCTTCACCCACACCTGCGTGATCGCCGGTGCCCATTTCTTGATCGTCCGGCATAGCGCCTCGATCGACTCTTCGGCGATCGAGTCTCCTTTCCAATGCCAGATGCCTACCTTGCCATCATATGGCGTCGCCATGCCTCACGCTCCTTCGGAACCTACCTCGACGATCCCTGCTGTCATGGTAGTATGTTTGAGGAGAGCGAAATTCGCAAATGATCGCCCGCGTGTCCGGCACGCTGCCGCAACAGCCGCTATAATGAGAGCAATCACCAGGAGCGGCAGGAGAAGACTAATGCGGCGGCTGTTGAAGAGGCTATGGACTGTCTTGTTCGTCTGCCAGATATTTGCCGCAACCCTGCTCGCCACCGCACAGGATGGAACACACCTGCACTATGGCGACAGCGTATCCGGCCACCTCAGTGCGACCGCAGCCGAACAAACCTGGCGCTTCAGCGGCAACGCTGGGGATTGGATTCTGCTCGATATGCGTGCCAGCGGCGACGGCGACCTGGATACCTTCTTGATCCTGCTCGACCCCCTGGGTAACACGCTGGCCAGCGACGACGATAGTGGCGAGGGCACCAATTCCCGCCTCGGCCCGCTCAAGCTCCCCGCCGACGGTGAATACACCGTCCTGGCCCAGCGCTTTGATGGCGCTGGCGCGTATTGGCTGACCCTGCTGAACCTGGCCCTGTTGCCTGCTGTGGCCCCGCAGAAGCCGTTGATCGGAACGCTCAGCGACGAGCACCCCGCCGACTTCTTCGCTCTGGCTGTTCCTGAGTCAGGAGGACACCCGCTCGGCCTCAGTGTCCGCAGCAGCGATCCAGCCCATCCCCCTATCCTGAGCGTTCACGGAACTCAGGGCACGCTGGCCAGCACCGAAGATAGCGGCAGCGAGACTCTCGACCCGCTGTTGCTTGCCGCCGAAGAACTCTACGCTGTAGTGATTGGCTGGAGCGGTCAAGCGGGCGGCGAAACCTACGAACTGTGGCTGACCGACTCGCGTGTCCCGCTGCTTCTGCCAGATCAGCCAGTAGAAACGCTGCTGGAGCCGCAGGCAGGAGCCGTATACTTCTTCGAAGGGGAAGAAGGCGCGACGGCGCGGCTGACAATCGGTGCCGCCGGGAACATGGCCCCCGCGCTGACCATCACCATGCCCGGCAGTGACGACATCCTGTTCCGCAACGAGGGATCACAGACGCGCGCCCTCACCGTGACGCTCGACCTCCCCGCAAGGGGTCTCTATCGCCTGGATATCAGCGACGCGAGCGGGCGCAGGCTGCCGGGCACGGTCCGACTGCTGCTCGAAATCCTGCCCCAGGGTTAGAACAGCCCCCAATCGCGCAGTGCGCCTTCCTCGGCCATCGAAGGGTCCCAGATTTCCATGCCCACCTCGATAGTCGTCGGCACGCCCAGCGTCTGCTGAGCTTTGCGGCGCGTCGCTTCCAGCAATTGCGGCGCGTAAGGGCAGAACGGCGTAGTCAGGATCATCACGATATGGGCGCGATCATCCTCGATAGTCATCTCGCGGATCAGCCCCAGTTCGACGACGTTCAGCCCGATCTCCGGGTCAACGATTTCGCGCAGCGCCTCGCGCACCAGGTGTTCTTTTTCCTCGCGCGACATGGCACTGATGTTCGGCGACTGTTCAGACATAGAGGGCGCTCCTTACCGGCTTTCTACCACTCACATTCGCTGAGCAGAGTATAAAGCACGGGCAGACTCACAGGCAACGCCAGCGTTCCAGTTACAATTTATTAGATATTCATCTGTTTTATTGGCCTGCCAGCCGGAAAGATGCTATAATGGCAACCAGACTGTTGCAAAGCATTCTCAATTGAGAGAAACTCGATTCTTCGGGCACCTGACAGTCCCGAGCAAGCACAGGCAGCCACAATCCAGTCAGCGGAGGAGAGACAGCACAGGTATGAGCGCTGCGTTGGAAATTCGCAATCTGCACGTCAGTGTCGAAGGAGAACCCATCCTCAAGGGTGTCAATTTGATCGTGCGCCAGGGCGAGATTCACGCCCTGATGGGACCCAACGGGTCGGGCAAGAGCACACTTTCCTACACCATCATGGGCCATCCGGCCTACGAAGTCACCGCCGGGCAGATCATCTTCGACGGCGTGGACATCCTGGAGCTGGAGCCGGACGAGCGCAGCCGCCTGGGGCTGTTCCTGGCCTTCCAGTACCCGGTCGCCATTCCGGGCGTCACCGTGGCCAACTTCCTGCGCAACGCCATCAACGCCCGCCGTCGCGCCGAGAATCCAGAAGACAAGGGCATCCCCATCCCGGCTTTTCGCAAGCTGCTCATCGAAAAGATGGACATGCTCAGGATGGATCACGAGTTCGCCGGGCGCTACCTCAACGATGGTTTCTCCGGCGGCGAGAAGAAACGCGCGGAAATCCTGCAGATGGCCGTCCTGGAGCCGAAGATCGCCATCATGGACGAGACCGACTCCGGCCTGGACATTGACGCCCTGCGCATCGTCTCCGAAGGCGTGAACAGGCTCTATGGCCCGAACCTGGGCGTGCTGGTGATCACGCACTATCAGCGCATCCTGAACTACATCAAGCCACAATTCGTGCACATCATGATGGACGGGCAGATCGTCGAGAGCGGCGGCCCCGACCTGGCGCTGCACCTGGAAGAGCACGGCTACGACTGGCTGCGCGAAAAGCAGAACGGCAACGACAGATAGCGGTCAGCCCTCAGCGCTCAGCCGTCAGCCGGTGACACAACCCCGGTTGTCACCATTCGCCGCAAACAACACTTCTGCCTTTCGCTGGAAGCCGCAGGCTGAACGCTGACCGCTTTAATCAACGGAGCAACGAGCATGAGCGATGCAGAGCAGCTAAAGGGTATTCGCGAAGCCTACGACGAGCAATACGGGTTCAGCGACCCGGAAGTATACGTCTTCAAGGCGCGCAAAGGGCTTGACGCCGAGATCGTGGCGCAGATCAGCGAAATCAAGGGCGAGCCGCAATGGATGCGCGACTATCGCCTGAAGGCGCTGGAAATCTACCGCAGCAAGCCCGTTCCCACCTGGGGCGCTGACCTGTCCGGCCTGCGCGAAGAGGATATCTACTTCTTCGTCAAGCCTGCCGAAAGAGAAGCCCGCTCCTGGGACGAAGTGCCGGAGACCATCAAGCGCACCTTCGACCGGCTGGGCATCCCCGAAGCCGAACAGAAATTCCTGGCGGGCGCGGGCGCTCAGTACGACTCGGAGATGGTCTATCACCAGATTCGCAAGGAACTGGAGGCCCAGGGCGTCATCTTCAAGAGCATCGAACAGGGTCTGCGCGATCACGAAGACCTGTTCCGCCAGTATTTCGGCACCGTCGTGCCCCCGCACGACAACAAGTACGCCGCCCTCAACGCGGCAGTGTGGTCGGGCGGCTCGTTCATCTACGTGCCGCCGGGAGTCAAGGTGGAGATGCCCTTGCAGGCATACTTCCGCCTCAACACGGCCAATATCGGGCAGTTCGAGCGCACGCTGATCATCGTGGACGAAGGCGCGTTCCTGCACTACGTTGAGGGCTGTACCGCGCCCACCTACTCCACCGAGAGTCTGCACAGCGGCGTGATCGAGATCATCGTCAAGCGCGGCGCGCGCTCGCGCTACACTACCATTCAGAACTGGTCGGACAACGTCTACAACCTGGTGACACAACGCGCCCTGGTCTACGGCGACGCCAGCCATGAGTGGGTAGACGCCAACCTGGGCAGCAAAGTCACCATGAAGTACCCTTCGGTCTTCCTGATGGAACCGGGCGCACATGGCGAAATCCTATCCATTGCCTTCGCCGGTCGCGGGCAGACGCAAGATGCCGGCGGCAAAGCCGTGCACATCGCACCGCGCACTACCAGTCAGATCATCAGCAAGTCGATCTGCAAGGATGGTGGGCGCAGCAGCTACCGCGGTCTGTTGCGGGTATACCCGGATGCCGAAGGCAGCAAGAGCACCGTGGTGTGCGACGCGCTGCTACTGGACGATCACAGCGAGTCCGACACCTACCCGTATATCGAGATCGAGAATCCCAACGTCACCATCGGGCACGAAGCCACCGTCAGCAAGATCGGCGACGATCAGCTCTTCTACTTGATGAGCCGCGGCCTGAACGAAGACGAGGCCAGCGCCATGATCGTCAACGGTTTCCTGGAGCCGCTGACCAAGGAGCTGCCGATGGAATACAGCATCGAGATGAACCGTCTGATCCAGCTTCAGATGGAAGGCTCAATTGGCTGAGCGCACGGTTTGCCGTGCCCTGGGGTGGCCTGCATCGCCGCCCCATTGACAACCGATGACCGAAAAGTGATCACTTCGGGAGAGAAAGTACCTGTGGCAACCCGCAGACGTGTTGCACGCGATTTCATCGCTCCACCACTCACCCGCGCCGAGGTCGAGGCGCTGAGTGCCCGTTACCACGAGCCGGACTGGCTGCGTCAGGCCCGTCTGGCTGCCTGGGAAGTATACGAAGCGCTGCCCATGCCCACCACCCAGGACGAACCCTGGCGGCGCACCGATTACCGGCACATCAACTGGAACAGCGCGGGAGTCTTGCTCTCGCCCAATGGCGGGCGTCTCGACGACATCCCCGCCGATAACCTGCGCCCGTTGCTCGGTGACCGGCAAGGGGGAATGCTCGCCTTCGTAGACGACAAGCCGGTACACGCCGAACTGAGCGCGGAACTGGCCCGCCAGGGCGTCATCTTCACCGATCTGCACACCGCCGCCCGCGAGCATGGCGACCTGGTGCGCCAACATCTGATGACGCACGCCGTCACCCCGCAGCATGGCAAGTTCGCCGCGCTCAACGCGGCGCTCTGGACGCATGGCATCTTCCTGTACGTGCCGCGCGGCCAGGCGGTGACCCTGCCGGCGCACAGCATTTTCTACGCCGACCGCCCCGGCGCGGTGCTGGGTCATATCCTGGTGGTGCTCGACGAAGGCGCGTCCATTGACTACCTGCATGAGACGCTCTCGCCCACCCTGACCAGCGATGCCAGTTACATCGGCGTCACCGAGTTGATCGTCGGCCCTGGCGCATCATTGCGCTTCGTCAACCTGCAGGACTGGGGCCGTCACATGTTCGAGTTCAGCACACAACGTGCCCGCGTCGCCGCCGACGGTCAGCTCGACTGGATCACCGGTCAGATGGGCGGCAAGCTGATCAAAGCCTTCATGGAGATCGATCTGGACGGGCCGGGCGCGTGGGGACGTATGAGCGGGCTGTACTTCCCGGACGGCGCTCAGTTCATGGACCTGGACACGCAGCAGAATCATAACGCCCCGCATACGACCTCCGACCTGCTCTTCAAGGGTGTGCTCAAGGATCAGTCGCGAGCAGTGTGGCAGGGCATGATCAAGGCGCTGCCCGGCGCGCAGAAGACCGACGGTTTTCAGGCCAATCGCACCATGCTGATGAGCAAAGAAGCCCGCTCGGATAGCATCCCCGGCCTGGAGATTCAGGCCAACGATGTGCGTTGCACGCACGCTTCGGCCACCGGCTATATCGAAGAAGAGGTGCTCTTCTACCTGATGTCGCGTGGTCTGCCGCGTCCGGAAGCCGAGAAACTGGTGGTAGATGGCTTCTTCGTGCCGGTGCTGGATCGCATCCCCTTCGAGAACGTGCGCGAGCGTATGATGGCCTATGTCGAGCGCAAGCTGCTCGGCCAGGTGTGACGGTTGGCCTCGGCGCAGAAACAGACCAGAAGAACCGGGCCTGCACCTGCCCGGTTTTTTTTCTTAATTCTTTATGATTTATGCCATCAATTTTCAGGCGAGAGATAACTGCCCGCAAGACCAACAGGCGATATAATGACAGGCAAGAAAAACCGCGATCACCGGGTGCATGCAAAAGCTGTCAGTGATCTGCTTGACACGGGGCATTTACCTCACCCCCGCTTGGCGCTCACGCGCCTCGCTGCCCCCTCTTCATTCGAATGGAGAGGGGGCGAGCCGAGCGAAGCGAGGCTGGGGGTGAGGTAAACCAGAGCACAGCATACTGCCTGGCACATTTTGCACGCACCCCGATCTCCGAGGAAGCGAGCGCATATCATGACCGAACCGATCACCTACCCCCTCGACATCGCCGCGATCCGCGCCGATTTCCCCATCCTCGATCAGGAAGTGCATCCCGGCAAGCGGCTGGTGTTCCTGGATTCGGCGGCGAGCAGCCAGAAGCCACGTCAGGTCATCGAGGCCATGCGCCGCTATTACGAACACGATCACGCCAACGTGCATCGCGGCATTCATGTGCTCAGCGAGCGGGCCACCGCCGCCTACGAGGGGGCGCGTGAGAAGGTGCGCGCCTTCATCAACGCCCGCTCCGTCCGCGAGATCATCTTCACCCGCAACGCCACCGAGAGCATCAACCTGGTTGCCCAGAGCTGGGGTCGCGCCAACCTGCGCCCCGGCGACGTGGTGGTGCTCAGCGAAATGGAGCATCACAGCAACATCGTCCCCTGGCAGATTCTGGCGGAGCAGATCGGCTTCCGCCTGCGCTACATCCCCATCACCGACAACGGCCTGCTCGACCTGGACGCCTACGCTGCCCTGCTGCGCGATGAGCCGGTCAAATTGGTCAGCGTCATGCACGTCAGCAACGTGCTGGGCACCGTCAATCCCGTCAAGGAGATGGCCGCGCAGGCGCACGCGGCGGGCGCGCTCTTCATGGTAGACGGGGCGCAAAGCGTGCCACACCTGTCCGTAGACGTGCAGGCGCTCGATGTGGACTTTTTGGCCTTTTCCGGGCACAAGATGGCCGGGCCAACCGGCATTGGCGTGCTCTACGGCAAGCGCGCTCTGCTGGAAACCATGCCGCCGTTCCTGGGCGGCGGAGAGATGATCAAGAAGGTGACGTTGGAAGGCAGCACCTGGAACGACCTGCCGCACAAGTTCGAGGCGGGCACGCCCGCCATTGCCCAGGCGGTGGGGTTGGGCGCGGCAGTGGACTACCTGAGCGCGCTCGGCATGGACAATATCCTGGCACACGAGAAAATCGTGGTGGACTACGCGCTCGACCGCCTGAGCGAAATCCCCGGCCTGACGATCTACGGCCCCGGCCCGGAACATCGTAATGGCGTGGCCGCCTTCACCCTGCAGGACATTCACGCGCACGATGTCGCTCAACTGCTCGACGCCGAGGGCGTGGCCGTGCGCGCCGGTCATCACTGTGCCATGCCGTTGCACAGGCGGCTGGGCGTGGTGGCTACCGCCCGCGCCAGCTTCTACGTCTACAATACGCGCGACGAGGTGGACGTGCTGGTCGAAGCGATCTACAATGCGCGCAGAGTGTTTCGGCTGGGCGGCTGATCCGCCAGCAGACACCAATCCAGCCGCCTGTAGAACTGCGGGTGAAGGTTTATGGACCTCTACATGGAGAACATCATTGATCACGGGCAGCATCCCCGCAACTTCGGGGAGCCGCTCGATCCTGCCGACATTGACTACGAAGACGAGAATCCCTTCTGCGGCGACCATCTGCACCTGACCGCTCAGCTTGACGAAGAAGGGCGCATCAAAGCCGTCTCGTGGCAGGGACACGGCTGCACGATCAGCCAGGCGTCGGCTTCAATGCTTGGCGAAGCAATCATCGGCAAGACACTCGACGAACTGCGCGAGTTCAACCGTCAGACCATTCTGGACATGCTGGGTATTCCCCTCAGCCCCACCCGCCTGAAATGCGCCCTGTTGTCGCTGAAAGTGCTCAAGGGGGGTGTCTATGGCCTGAGCGACTGGCCAACCGACGAAGGTGAGGAGTGACGCCCTGAACAGCGCCATGCAACACCTCGCCCATCCCCTCACCGCCGACCTGCAGGCAGCTCTTGAGCGTGCCCATCAGGAAGCGGCGCGCCGCCAAAGCGTCTATGTGGACGTCGAACATCTGCTGCTGGGGTTGCTCAGCCAGGCAGATAACCCTGCCTGCGCCTTGTTGCGTAGCGCCCAGGCCGACCCCGAGGCGCTCTATCAACAGGTAGCCGCCGAAGTGGGCGTAGAACGCGATCCCCCGGTAGCGCTCAGGGGCTACACGCGCTGGGCAAGCCAGGTTCTTGAGCGCGCGGCGCAGGCCGCGCGTCAACTGGGACACGGCGTCCTGGATACCCGCCATCTCCTGCTCAGCCTGATGGACGAGCGCGACGGTGTGGTGCAGCGGGTATTGGCCGGCGCGTCCCTGTCCACCGCAGAAGTTCACGCGGATCTGCACCGGCAGCCTCCCGCCGTCCCGATCACCTCTGGCAAATCTCTCGCCAGGGGAGCGGCGCGCTCAGGAAGTGTGCCTGAGCCGCAGCCGGAGATCGTGCTGGTTCCTACCCGGCGCAAGGCCGCTCAGCCCGGCACGAGCGGCACGCGCTGGGGGCGCTGGCCCTGGCTGATCGGGGGAGCCTTGCTGCTGATCTACCTGGTAGCCTTTCTGCCCGGCGGATCGCTCTTTACGTTCGTTTTCGTGCTGGTCGGCTGGGTTTTTTCCGTGACGTTGCACGAGTTCGCGCACGCCCTGGTCGCCTATTGGGGCGGCGACTACACCGTCAGGGACAAGGGCTATCTGTCCTTCAACCCCCTCAAATACACGCACCCCATGCTCAGCATCGGCCTGCCGCTGATCTTCCTGGCCATGGGCGGGATCGGGCTGCCGGGCGGCGCGGTCTACATCGAACGGCACCGCCTGCGCAGCAAATGGTGGAGCGCAGCAGTTTCCGCGGCTGGCCCGCTGGCCAACCTGCTGCTGGCCGTGTTGCTCTCGCTCCCCTTCATGCTAGGCCTGGTAGATACCGATCTGATCCGCTTCTCGATCTGGATGGAGCGCACTCCGGACGGCGTGTCGCTCTGGCAGAACGCTTCTTTGTGGTCGGCGATTGCATTTCTGATCATGCTGCAAGTGACCGCTGTCTGCTTCAACCTGCTGCCCATTCCGCCGCTGGACGGTTTTGGGGTGATCGAGCCGCTGCTCGATCAGCGCACGCGCTGGCAGATGCTGCAAATCGGCTCCTATGGGCTATTTCTGGTCTTTCTGGCCCTGTGGTTCGTCCCGCCTATCGCCAACGGCTTCTGGGAGATGATCTTCGACATCACGCACGCGCTCCAGATTCCCGACGATCTGGTGCGCGAAGGCTTCCGCAACTTCATGTTCTGGCGCGAGCCGCCATCGTAGCAAAGGGATGTGACAGAGGAGGGAAACGTGAGCCGTTTTATCACTGTCGCCAAGACCGCCGAGATTCCACCGGGTGCGCGCGAAGTCTTCGAAGTGGACGGGCTGTACATTGCCATATTCAATGTGGACGGCAGGTACTATGCCATCGAAGATCGCTGCACGCACGACGATGGCCCACTGGCAGAAGGTGACCTGGACGGCTATACCATCATCTGCCCGCGGCACGGCGCTCGCTTCGACATCCGCGACGGGCGCGTGCTGAGTATGCCGGCGGTGCTGCCCGTGCCCTGGTTCCCCGTGCGCGTCGAAGGGGACGAGATTCAAATTGGCCTGGAAGACTGAAAGGGCAACCGCCATGCCCACCCTCTTCCGCTACGATCCGGCCTTGCTTGATCGTTTTCCCACCATTCGCGGCGGGGTGATCCTGGCGCAAAACCTGCGCAACGGCCCCACTCCGCCGGCGCTTGCCGCCGCCTTCGCCGCCGAGCAACGCGCCGCGCTGGCCCGCCTGGGCGATACGCCGCTCAGCGAGGTGCCCAGCCTGGCCGCCTGGCGACGGGCCTTCAGCGCCTTCGGCGTCAAGCCGACACAGTACCGCAGCGCCGCCGAAGCGCTGCTGCGCCGCCTGACCAAACACGGCGACATCCCCTCGGTCAATCTGCTGGTTGATCTGGGCAATCTGGTCAGCATCCGCTATGCGCTGCCGGTCGCGGTCTTCGACCGCCGCGCCACCACCGGCGCAGTGACGGTGCGCTTCGCCGCCGGAGACGAGCGTTTCACCGACCTGGGCACCGACGAAGTCGTGCACCCCGATGCTGGCGAAGTGATTTTCGTGGACGAAGCGGGGCTGGTCAGTGCGCGGCGGTGGTGCTGGCGACAGAGCGATCAGAGCGCCGCCCGCGAAGACACTGCCGAAGCACTGATCACCGTCGAGGGACATCACGCCAGCGCCGAAGACGACGTTCGCGCGGCCCTGGCCGATCTACAGGCCCTGCTCACTGAATACGTTCCAGGGGCCACACTATGCGCCGCGCTGCTCTCGCCGGCGCAACCAGCCTTCGAACCCGCCCTGGAATAACTGGCGCTTCAGCGCTCCTGCGCACCGTAGACCTCAGCGCACAGCCGATCCAGCTCCGGGGCGGTCAGCAGGCCGTCCGCCGCGCCCGTCGCGCCGATCTTGTACGAGGCGAACACCACCGCCCGGCGGATGGCCCGGTAGGGGTCGCCCGTCTCGGCATAGACATGCACGAAGCAGGAAAACAGCGCATCGCCCGCGCCGATGGTGTTGGCGACAGGGCGCGTGTGTACCGCAGGCACCCGCTCGACGAAGTTGTCGGCGCGCACGCCCAGCAACGCCCCCTGTGCTCCCAGGCCGATCACCACCACCGGCGCTTCGTAGCGCTCCCACAGCCGGCGCACCCACTCTTCCGCAGGGCAGGGCAGCTTCTCGTCGCTCATGAAGAGGAGCGAGGCAGCCTCCAGCCAGTCGCGATTGTAGGCATCGTCGAGGTCGGCCAGGGTATGCACGTCGGTGGCGATGGGCACCCCGCGCGCCCGCATCTGCGCCAGCATGGGCCGCGCGAAGTTGATGTTGCACAGCACCGCCAGCGATGCGTCCTGCACTGCCGCCTCGAACAAGCCGGGTGGATACACCTGCTCCTGAATGTCCTTGAGATCAACGAAGATCGCCCGCTGCCCGCTGGCGTCGTACAGAATCACGGAATGGGCCGTCTGAGCGCCTCCTTGCACCACGAAGGCATCGCCGATTTCGTCAGCGCGTAGCTGCTCATAGACCATTCGCCCGGCCAGGTCGCACCCGATCAACGACAGGAAGCGCACCGACCTACCCAGTCGCGTCAACGCTTTGGCCACGTTGTAGCCCACGCCCGAAACGCTGGCGTTCACTCCGAAGAAGGGATATTGCACCGGTGCATACGGGATCGGGAAGCGATCCACCCGCAGGGTTACTTCCAGGTTGATCAGGCCCGCGACCAGGATATGGCTCACTATCACCCCCTCCGATAACAAGTGGGCCAGGGGTTCGCCCTGGCCCTGTTGCTGCTCCGTCCGATCACACAGCCTCAGTAACGGAAGATGGCCGCGATCAACTCCCCGCCGGGCACCTTCTCCGGCTCCAGCACATAGACCGTCCCCCCATGCGCCACCGTCTGCGCAGCGGCCAGATCGATCAGGTCGTAGTCACCGGGCTGCTGCGAAGGGTGCACGTGCACCTTGTGACTGTGTGCCCGGTACACACCCCA
>FWPU01007857.1_pt1 | contig 19022 bp, 16 predicted proteins | sample 2228361 | NCBI WGS metagenome assembly FWPU01 (sample SAMEA103939777, study PRJEB20133) | metagenome
GCCGCGCAGCACCGGGACCGCCGCGTCGCGCGCGACCGCGGCGAAGTCCGGGTGCACCTCGCCGGACAGGTTCGAGACGACGACCAGGCGCTTGCCGGCCTTCGCCGTGCCGCCCGCCACGGCGCGCAGCACCGCGGCGTAGCGCGCGGCCTGCTGGGCGCCCAGCCCCGGTGGGGCGTCCTGGAGCAGGACGACGGTGCCGATCGGGGCCTGGGCCGCCAGCAGCTCCGCGCAGCGCGCCGCGATCGAGGGGTCGTAGAGGCCGGCCCAGGTGAGATCGAGCGGGTTGCCGGCGTGGGCGAAGCCGGGGAGGAGGCCGCGCAGCCCGGGCAGGGCGTCCGGCACCTCCGGGAACTCGAGCCCCACCGCCTGGGCCGTGTCGAGCGCCAGCGCGATCTCCCCGCCCGAGCCGCTCAGCAGGGCGACCCCCGGGGGGGCCGCCGCGCCGCCCCACGAGGCCGCCAGCAGGGCCGTCTCCACGAGCTCGTCCAGCGAGTCCACGCGGATGACCCGGGCCGCCCGGAACGCGGCCTGGCAGGCCTCGTCGCTGCCCGCCAGCGCCCCGGTGTGCGCCATCACGGCCCGCCGGCCGCGGTCGGAGCGGCCCGTCTTGACGACGATCACCGGCTTGCCGAGCTGCCGGGCGCGCCGGGCGGCGGCCAGGAACGCGTGCGGCTGCCTGAGCTGCTCCAGGAAGGCCACGATCACGGTGACGGCGGGATCGTCCGCCAGGTACGCCAGGTACTCGGCGGCCGTGGTGACCGCCTCGTTGCCCGACGTCACCAGATAGGCGAGCCCGAGCCGGGCGGCGTTGAGCAGGGCGATCCCCACCGAGCCGCTCTGCACCACGGCGGCCACGCCGCCGCGGGGCAGGCGGTCCGGCAGCGACGTGCCGAACAGCGCGGCGCCGCCGGCGAGGTTGATGAGCCCCAGACAGTTCGGTCCGCAGACGGCCATCCCGTGCTCGCGGGCGATGGCGACCAGCTCCTCCTGGGCGCGGGCGCCGGCGGGGCCTGCCTCGGCGAAGCCGCTCGAGAGCACCGCCGCGCCGCGCGCGCCCCTGGCCGCGGCCGCCCGCAGCACCCCGGGGACGGCCGGCTGCGGCACGGCCACGAAGACGGCGTCGATCGGCTCCGGGATGTCCTGGAGGGCGGCGTACGTCGGGCGCCCGAACAGCTCGGACCGGCTGGGGGTCACGAGGTACACGCGCCCGCCGTACCCGACGGCCTCCAGCGCGCGCCAGGCGTTGAAGCCCGGACCGATCCGGTCAGAGGCGCCGACGATGGCGATCGAGGCCGGCGACAGCAGGCACCGGAGCGCCTGGTCCGCGGCCATCAGAGGTCGGCGAACCGGGGCGCCCGCTTCTCCAGGAAGGCCCGGAAGCCCTCGTCGGCGTCCGGGTGCGCGAAGACGCGCCGGCACAGCTCCTCCTCGTACTCGACCATCGCCTCCCAGCCGTGGCGCAGGTTGTAGGCCACCGCCTGGCGGATCGCCAGCAGGGCCTGCGGCGAGGCGGTGGCGAGGCGCTCGGCCACCGCGCGCGCCTCGTCGCGCACGCGGGCGGCCGGGACGACGCGGGAGACGAGGCCGAGCCGGTGCGCCGTGGCGGCGTCGAAGTTCTCGCCCAGGAGCAGGATGTCCAGGGCGCGGTTCCGCCCGACCAGCCGGGGGAGACGGGTGAGCCCCATGCCCCAGCTCGGCACGATGCCGAGGTAGGCGTCGCCGGCCCGGAAGACCGCGCTGTCGGCTGCGATCCGGATGTCGCAGACCCAGGCCAGGGCCGTGCCCCCGCCGATGCAGTAGCCGTGGATGGCGGCGACGATCGGCCGCCCGTAGGTCTCCAGGCGCTGGAGCGTGCGCCGGCCGTACTCCCGGAACTCGCGCGCCTCCGCTTCCGTCCGGGGCCGCGCTTCCTCCCGCACGTCGGCGCCGGCGCAGAACGCGCGGTCCCCGGCGCCGGTCAGGATGACCGCCCGGACGCCGCGCTCGCGCTCGAGCCCGTCGAGCGCGGCGTGCAGGGCGTCGAAGACGGCCCGGGAGATGGGGTTCATCGGCGGGCGGTTGAGGGTCACCGTCGCGATGCGGTCATCACGGTCCACGAGCACGAGGTCCTCTGTCATGAGCGCTCCCTGGCCGCGGGGACGCGGCCGCGGTCAGGCGGTCTCGCCGCGAAGGGCGGCGAGCGGGCGGATCACCTCGGCCACGTCCATCGCCATCGCCGGCAGCGCCAGCTCCCGCTCGTAGAGCGCGCGGTCGAGCTGCCCGACGATGGCCGGCTCCAGGATGTGGTACGAGGGGATGCCGAGCGCCACGCCGGCCAGGGGACCGGCCCAGCTGGGGTCGCCGCTCCTGAGCGTGAGCGCCGTCATCTCCACCGCCGCCGGCGAGTTGGCTCCCAGCACGGCCACCACGTTCTCCGTCCCCGCTTCCGCCACCACCTGCTTGATTCGACCTTGACCCTCAAGGTCCATGGCCCCGGCGGCGGTTCAGACGAAGCAGAGCGTCTCCGCGTAGAGGACCTCGGCGCCCAGGCTCCTGACGCAGGCCTCGATGGAGGCGGCCTGCACCCCGTCGCGCTCGCCGATGACCAGCACCCGCTTGCCTTCGAGCTTCATCTCGGTCTCCTCTCAGCGTTCCAGCAGGACCGACACCCCGTCGGCCGCCTCCGTCAGGCGCCCCAGGAACAGGCTGCCCTTGGCCAGGAACAGCGCGCGCGTCATTCTGCCCGCGGCCATCGCCCGGCAGGCATGGGCCAGGTAGCAGACGGCCGAGGCGATGTGGCCCTGCGTCGGCGCGTAGCCGGGCAGGCCGTGGGCCAGGATGAACTCCTGGATGCCGTCCCGGGCCACCTCGCCGCGCAGCGCGCCCAGGGCGGCGATGAGACGGTAGTTGCCGGCCGGGACGTCGCCGCTGCCGGCCGGCTCCGTCACCTCGGGATTGTGCATCTCGGTCGCGTACCTGTCCACGTCGCGCAGGCGGTAGCCGGCGCGGGCCAGGGGCTCCACCACCAGGGCCTGCAGCACCGCCTGCTGCGAGGAGCCGGCGGCGATCGTGTGCAGCCCCAGGGTGTCGAGACGAATGGCCGGGCTCGCCCCCGCCGCGCGCTCCACCAGGAGCGCCAGCCCGGCCACGACGTCCTCCAGGATGGGCATGCCCCGGGCCACGTGCGCCCGGTACTTCATGCCCAGCTTGGCGAGCGACCCGCCGGCGACCACGGCCACCCGCCGGAACACGCCGGCCTGGACCAGGGCGGCGGCGTCGACCACCGCGTAGAGGGTGGAAGCGCAGAAGGACTTGACGTCGAAGCCGCTGGCCCGCGTGACGCCGGCGGCCTCGGCGATGGCCTTGGCGATGTTGCCGCCGCCGCGCTGGTAGCGGTCGCCGACGGCCTCCTCGGAGCCCGCCACGACGAAGTCGATGGCGTCGGGGGCGACCCGCGGCTCGACCTGCCGGAGCAGTCGCCGGAGGGCCAGCACGCCGGTCGCCTTGGCGACCAGGTTCTCCAGCAGCACGTTGGCGGTGAGCGCCTCGTCCTGCTCGTGGCCGCGGGCCAGGGCCCCGGCCACCCGGCCGTGGAGCCAGAGCGGGATGGCCTCGCCGCTCCCCACCGCGCGCGCGATGGCGCCCGGCGCGGCGGGGGCCAGCGCCTCCATCTCCTTGCCGGCCACCAGGCCCCGCCGCTCGAGCCCCTCGCGGGCGGCGGCGAGCGCCGCCTCGTCGAGGTGCACCAGGCGGGCCCGGTCGCAGAGCTTGAGCAGCCCCAGCAGCTCCACCTCGTCGAGGAAGTCGCCGAAGGCGCCGGCCGGCGAGGCCTCCGCGAGGGGATGGGCGAACCACGGCCGGGGAAGCGACCGGAGGGCCTCGGGCTCCAGCGTGCCCAGGTAGGCCTGGTTGGGCGGGTAGCCGAGCGCGTCGCGATAGGAGCGGAGATGGGCGCCGATCGTCTCCATCACCGCCGGATCCTGGGCCGCGTCGCGCAGGGGCTTCGAGCCGTAGCGGACGAGGTTCGGGGCATGGGCCAGGACGTTGGCCACGGCGGTGACGACGGGAAACGGCATCGCCGCACCATACGCTCAACCGGCGGGAGCGATCAAGCGCCCGGCGCTGGTATGCTGGGGCCAGTCAGGAGGCCCCGGGGACCATGGCCTTCCCGTTCGGCGCCTACTTCGGCGACATCCGGATCCTGGCCGACCTGCAGTTCAGGCCCGGCGAGAAGCCGTATCTCGACCGGCCGCCGGCGGGGGCCGCGCCGGCCGAGTTCCTCCTCTACCTCGGGTGCAACGTCCTGCGCACCGCGCACCTGGCGAAGGCCGCCATCGACGTCCTCCGCGCCATGGGGTTCGCGTTCCAGGCGGTGGGCGGGCCCGCCTACTGCTGCGGCATCGTGCACTTCCAGAACGGCGCGCCGGACGCCTCCCGCGCCTACTCCGCCGGCACGCTGCGGCATCTCCGCACGCTCGGCGCCCGGAAGGTCGTCATGTGGTGCCCCTCGTGCAACGAGCACTTCGACGAGGTCGTCACGGCGAGCCACCCCGTCGAGTTCCCGTACGAGCACGTCACCGCGCTCGTCGCCCGGCACCTCGATCGCATCACGTTCGTGCGCCGCCTCGACCGGCGGGTGGCGCTGCACTACCACACCGGGCATCCGCAGCAGGACCTCGACCGGGCCAGCACCCGGACGATCCTGCAGGCCATCCCCGGGCTGGAGTACGTGGAGATCCCGAATCCCCCCGAGCTGGGACGCCACTGCAGCGCCCGGTACATCGGCAAGCTCGGGCGGGCGGGCTGGCAGGAGCGCATCGGCGAAGTCCTGCGCCACGCGGCGGCCGCGAGGGTGGACGTCCTGGCCACGATCTATCACTCCTGTCATCGCGAGATCTGCCACGAGGAAGCGGCCGCCCCGTTCGAGATCGTGAACTACATGAGCCTGCTGGCCGAGGCCATGGGCATCGAGCATCCCGACGTGTACAAGCAGTACCGGCTCATGGCGGACCCCGAGGCGGTGTTCGAGCAGGTGCGCGACTTCGGCGACATCCGGATCCTGGCCGACCTGCAGTTCAGGCCCGGCGAGAAGCCGTATCTCGACCGGCCGCCGGCGGGGGCCGACCGGCTGGACCCGGCGCGGGTCCGCGAGGTGCTGCGGCGGGCCTTCGCCCCGGCCTGCGACCCGCCGGCGAGCCCGTCCTAGCCATGGCGGCCGGCCGGGTCGTCGCCAGCACCTGCTGGGAATGCTCGACGAAGTGCGGCTCCCTGATCACCGTGCACGACGGCCGGGTGGTCAGGATCGCCGGCAATCCTGAGCACCCGCACTCGCGGGGCGCCTTCTGCGTCAAGGGCCTGCACGCCTCGCTGGCCGCCCGGGAGCACCCGGACCGGCCGCTGCACCCGCTGCGGCGGGCGGCCGGGCGCGGGGACGGACAGTGGGAGCGCGTCTCGTGGGACCGGGCCCTCGACGAGATCGCCGACCGCCTGGGCGAGGTCAAGCGCCGCCACGGCCCGCTCGCCATCTGCGGCGCGGTCTCCAGCGCCTACTTCAGCCGGGGCGCGATCATGGCCCTGCTGCTCCGGTCGCTCGGCTCGCCGAACCACATGATCAACCAGGACCTCTGTCAGGGCTGCCGGAACACCGCCGCGATGATCACCGGACTGCCGGCGGCGCCCGGCAGCGAGCTGGCCCGGACGCGGCTGGCCCTGGTCGTGGGCAAGAGCCCGTCGGAATCCGACGTGGTGCAGTGGATGCACCTCAAGGCCGCCCGCCGGCGCGGCGCCCGGCTCATCGTCGTCGACCCGCGGCGGACGCAGGCGGCCCGGCTGGCCGACCGCTGGCTGGCCCTCCGGCCCGGGACGGACGCGGCGCTGGCCCTGGCCATGATCCACGTCCTCTTCGAGGAGAAGCTCTGGGACCGCGAGTTCGTCGAGCGGTGGTGCGTGGGCGTCGAGGCCCTCCGCGAGCGGGCCCGGCGGTACGCGCCCGCGGTGGCAGCCGGCATCACGGGCGTGAGCGCGGACGCGATCGTCGCCGCCGCGCGCGAGTTCGCCACCGAGAAGCCGGGCTGCCTGGTCCTGGGCCACGGCATCGACGCCCAGGCCAACGGCGTCCAGACCGCCCGGGCGTTCCTGGCCCTCCTGGCCCTGACCGGCAACGTGGACGTTCCCGGCGCCAACCGGCTGCCCAAGCGCCTGCCCGGCTTCCGGGACTACTGGGATTTCATTCACGACCCGGCCTTCCGGCTCCCCCGGGAGATCGAGGCCCGGATCGTCGGGGGCGAGCGGTTTCCGTTCTGGGCCGGGCCCGCCGGCTGGGCCAAGGCCTGCCACAATCCCTCCGTCATCCGGGCGATGCTGACCGGCGAGCCGTATCCCGTGCGGGCGCTCTACGTGAGCGGGGTCAACATCGTCTGCACGTACCCGGGCACGACCGACACCATCGCCGCGCTGCGAAGCCTGGACCTCCTGGTCGTCGCGACCGACCACCTGACCCCGACCGCCGAGCTGGCCGACTTCGTGCTGCCGAAGACGACGCTCCTGGAAGAGGAGGAGGTGGCCTGGGATCCGTCGGGCCCGTGCCTCACGCTGGCCCAGCGCGTGGTCGCGCCGCGGGGCGAGGCGCGCACGGACCTCGAGATCGCCGCCGGTCTCCGGGACCGGCTCCGGGCGCGCGGCCTGCTCGAGCACGAGCTCCTGCCCTGGAGCACGCACCGGGAGTTCATGGAGTTCCAGCTGAAGGACACCGGCATCCGGCTGGACGACCTGCGCGAGCGCGGGTTTCTCGCGATCCCCTTCGAGTACCAGGCCTACCGCGAACGGGGCTTCCCGACGCCGAGCGGCAAGATCGAGCTGGCGGCCAGCCGCCTGGCGGAGGCCGGACCCGACCCGCTGCCCGACCACGTGCCGCCCGTTTACGGCGGATCGGATCCGGACTTCCCGCTCACGCTGCTGACCGGGATCCGGACCATGGCCTACCACCACTCCCGGTTCCGCAACCACGCCTGGGCGCGCGCGATCCAGCGCGAGCCGGAGCTGCGCCTGCATCCCCGGACCGCCGCCCAGCATGGCCTCGCCGAGGGCGACTGGGTGCGGGTCGAGACCCGCGCCGGCCCCGGCGGGATCCGGCTCCGGGCCCGCCTCACCGACGAGGTGCCGCCGGAGGTGGTGGCGACCGGCATGGGCTGGTGGTACCCGGAGCAGGCCGGGTTCGACCACGGCGCCCTCGACGCCGGCGTGGGCGCCATCGTGCCCTACGGGCCTCACTGGGATCCCGTCACGGGCTCGGCCGAGGCGCGCAACGTCGCCTGCCGCATCCGGCCGGCCGGCCGCGCGCGCACCCCGGCTTGACATCGGCGGGACCCGCGGCCAGGTTCAGGCGCCGCGATTCCCCCGGTTCCGCAAGGGAGGACCACCATGAGGGCGTCGAGTCTCCGCCGCACCGTCTGCTTGCTCGGAGGCCTCGGGCTGGCGCTGGCCTGGACCCTGCCGGTCACCGCCCAGCCGCCGACCTGCGTCAAGTCGAAGTTCGGCCCCGACGACGAGATCGGCAACCTGAACTACATCACGCCGGAGAAGACCCTGGCCGCCACCAGGCTCGTGACCCGGGGCAAGGCCTACCGGCTGGGGATCGAGACCAACAAGAACACGCCCGCCTATCCCCCGCGCACGTTCGCCGTCACCATCCTGCAGCCCGGACAGGTGGGAGGCGGCTCGCTCGGCCCCACCAAGACCACTTACAACGACGACATCATCACGGGCTGGGTCGGTGTCGGCTCCCAGCTCGACGGCCTGGGGCATATCGGCATCGACCACGTCTACTACAACTGCCAGAAAGCGGCCGACTTCGCGCATGCCGACGGGTTGAAGAAGTTCGGCATGGAGAAGCTCCCGGCCGTCGCCACCCGGGGCGTGCTCCTGGACATGGTCGGGTACTTCGGCACCGACCCGGTCAAGGAGGGGACCGCCTTCAACCGCGCCGAGATCGAGGGCGCGATGAAGAAGCAAGGGATCAAGGCCATCGAGCGCGGCGACGTGGTGCTCTTCTACACCGGGTGGGCGAAGCTGATCGGCAAGGACGACAAGCGCTACAACGCCGGGGAGCCGGGGCTGGGCGTGGAGGGCGCCAAGTACCTGGCCTCCCTGGGCGTGGCCATGGTCGGCGCCGACACCTGGGGCGTGGAGGCGGTGCCGTTCGAGAAGGGGGCCGGCGTCTTCGAGGTGCACCAGATCCTCCTCCCCCTCAACGGCATCTACATCCTCGAGAACATGAACACCGAGGAGATGGTGAAGGACCAGGCCTGGGAGTTCCTGTTCACGCTGGGGCCGGCCCGCATCACGGGCGCCGTGCAGGCGATCATCAACCCGGTCGCCATCAAGTGAGCCGCCCCCGGCCGCGGCGTGCGGGCCCGGCCCCCGCGCGCTACGGCCGGGGCTTCAGCTCGATCTGGTAGCCGTCGGGATCGCGGATGTAGAGCGACGGCCCCACGCCGTAGGCGCCCCGGCGCTGGACGACGTCGCCGACCACGGTGACTCCCCGGGCCCGCAGCGCCTCGGCCACCTGGCCGAGATCGTCGCACCGGATCGACAGGCAGTAGTGGTCCATCCCGGTGCCGGGCGCGGGCGGCGGGGCCAAGGGATCGGCCGGGAAGAGGTCGATCAGCTGCTCGCCGAAGCGGAGCTGCACCAGCGAGACCGCCTCGTTGACGTGCTCCAGCGTGCAGCCGAGCACCTCCATGTACCAGCGCTGCGAGGCCGCCTGGTCGCGCACCCGCAGCACCACGTGATCCAGGCCCAGCGGGGTGAACATCCCGTCGCCCTCCTCGCGCGTGCTTGACCCGTCGAGAACGTCGGGCCTATCGTATACCGGACCTCGCCCACGCGCCGGAGAGCGACCATGCCGGAGATCGAGCGATACGCCGAGTCCTTCTACCCGATGACCTGGGAAGGTCCCCGGGGCTACCCGGAGGACGCCAACTCGGGGCGCTGCTACATCACGGGAATGCTCGGGATGCTGCGCCACCTCGGCGAGCCCGACGTCATGTTCGCCGACGGCACCAGCGGCGATGGCTTCTCGTTCCGGTGGTGTCCGGCCTGGGGCAACCCGGCGTTCAACGGCGGGGCCGGCGCCTTCCACGAGCTGTGGGAGTACACGCCGGCGGCCCTGGGTTTCCGCGGGCACTGGGAGCAGGACCCCGAGGGCGGCTGGGAGGAGGCGTGGGACCGGCTGCGGGGGCTGGTGGACCGCGGCATCCCGGTGCAGGTCGGCACCCACTACAGCCTGATCCTGCCCTACGGGGCCCGGACGTCGCCGCGGCTGGCCCACGTGCTCGCCGTGCGGCCGGGGCCGGGCTTCGGCCACCACATCGTGGTCGCCGGGTATGACCTGGGGCGCGAGACCGTGACGATCTACGAGCCCAACGATATCCTGCCGCACGCCCGCTACGAGTGTCCCATCAATGTCTTCCGCCGCGCCTGGCAGGAGGCCGAGCAGCGGGAGGGCGGGCACTACACGGCCTGGCCCAACCACTACCCGTTCAACGGCGAATGGAGCCTGCACGACGGCTACGGCCCCTATCAGATGATGTGGGTGGAGCCGGGCCGGGACCCGGACTGGGACGTGGCCCGCTCGATCCGCCACTCCTTCCGCCGCAACCTCAAGATCCTCCGCGGCGAGTACCCGAAGCCCTACGCGCTGTTCGGCAACCAGTGGCAGATCCCCCGCTGGGAGACGGGCGCTCCCGGCATGGCCCGCTGTGCCGAGGCCATCCGGGCCGGCCGGCTGAAGGACGTCCTGACGCCGACGGGCGAGACGAGGAAGCTGTTCGTGCAGGGCAACATCCCCAACCACGGCGTGCTGGGCCGGGCCGGCGCCGCCGGGTATCTGCGGCGGGTGGCCCGGGAGCTGGACGCCCGCGGCCTCAAGGGCGAGCTGGCCGATCAGGCGGCCGACCGCATGGAGGAGTCCTCCATCATGTTCCGCCGGCTGCGCTACGAGGAGAGCCTGCCCCGGGCCGGCGATCTCCTGGGCCGGATCGCCGACGCCGAGCTGGCGGCGCTCGCGCTCATGGAGCGCGCCTGGCCCGAGGTGCAGGCCCTGGCCTGAGCTAGCCGCGCTCCCCGGGCCGGTAGCCGAGGACCTCGTTGAGGAAGTTGAAGGTGTGAGCGTGCATCACGTGCAGGTTGTCCTTGTGGCAGTGCGTGACCCCGCCCAGGCCATGAGCCCGCTCCACGACGCGCAGCCGCTTGACCGCCGAGCCCAACTCCTCCAGGTACCGGATGCCCTGGCTGACGGCCAGCGGTGCCCAGTCCTCCCCGCCCACCAGCACCAGGAACGGACAGCGGACGCGGCCGAGGACGCCCCGCAGCGTGTAGGCCTCGCGCTTCTCGAAGAACTCCTCCACGCTCTTGGCCCCGATGAGCGCCTGCAGGTGGGGGTGGGGCGGGGTCACGTACCAGTCGCGCGGGCGGTACTCCTCGCCCCACGAGTAGATGGCGCCCCACGACACCGCGGCCGCGAAGCGCGGCTCGAAGGCGGCCGCCCGGGGCACCAGGTAGGCGGCGAAGGACTCGCCGACCACGCACAGGCGCTCGCGGTCCACATCGCGGCGCTGGAGCAGGAAGTCCACCGTGGGCCGGACGAAATGCTCGCAGTCGGGTCGGGTGGGCAGGCCCACCTCGTAGAGCGTCAGACCGACGCCGGGCGCGTTGTAGACCAGGCAGTGGTAGCCGGCCATCGAGGCCGGCAGGGCCACGGTGAAGTAGGCCTCTTCGGAGAGCGAATCGGCGCCGTTGAGGTAGAGGATGGTGGGGCGGACGCCGCCGCCGCGCGCCGGCACGAAGTAGCCGGGCAGCGTCGTGCCCTCGTAGGGGATCTCCACCACCTGGCAGGGATGGTCGAAGTGCCGCATGGCGGCCCGGAAGGTGTCCCGGACCTTCTCCAGGGTGGGGATCTTCCGGGGGTCGGCGCCCGTCATGTAGAACTGCGAGGCCCGGTAGTAGTTCGACGCGCGCTGCCAGGCCAGGCGGGCGGTCAACCGGTTGCCGTACGCCTCGGCCTCCCGGGCCTGGGCCTCGCACAGCCGGCCCATCCTCGTCCACTCCCTGACCCACGACTCGCCGTCGGCGGGGTCGATCCGCTGGATGGCCTCGTGGATCTCGGTGAAGTCCGAGCCGCCGAAGTCGATGATGCCGAGCAGCCGCGTGACCTGGAACGACTGGTTCCAGAACCGCGGGTCGGTGAAGGCCTGGAAGGTGGTCGTCATACCAGGGGGTTGAGCGACTTCGCCGCCAGCGCCCGCTGATCGATCCCGAACACGTCGGCCAGCCAGTCGGCCATGAGCTCCTGGCCGATGGTCGGGTTGTCGTGCTGGCAGTGCTCGGCTCCGGTCTCCTCCGGCATCACGAACCGCAGGGTGGCGTTCACGCCCTTGGCCCGGGCGTACTCGTACGTCCTGGTGGCCTGCGACATGCCGAGGACGTCGTAGCCCCCGTGGACGATGAGGTAGGGGCAGCGCATGTTCTCCAGCACGCCCTGGAGCGTGAAGGCCTTGGCCCGCTCCACGGCCTCCTTCATGGTCTTCACGCCGAACACCCACTTGATGTGGCTGGCCAGCCCGTGGCTCTCGTCGGCGTTCTTCCACAGCTCGTGGATGTCCCAGATGGCGCCGTGCGAGATGGCGGCCGCCAGGCGGGGCTCCATGGCCCCGGCCCGGGCCGCGTAGTAGCCCCCGAGGCTCGACCCGCAGACCGCGATCCGGCTGGGATCGACGTCCTGGCGGGTGAGCAGGTAGTCGACGCAGCGCCCGATGGGCACCTCGTAGTCGGGGCGGTTGGGGATCTTGTGCCGGCGCAGCGTGCCGCCCTGACCGGGCCCGTCGATCATGAGCACCGAGATGCCGCGCTGCAGTGCCCCGTGAGCCTGCATGAACCACATCTCGTCCTTGATCGAGTCGAGCCCGCCCATGGAGATGAGACAGGGCTGCCGCTGGACGGCGAAGGGCGCCCGGACGAAGTAGGCGAAGAGGCTCTTGCCCTCGTAGGGAATCTCCAGCACCTCGCCCGGCGGGTTGAGGTAGCGGAGGAAGCTGTGGCTGCACCGCTCCATCTTGGTGAACGTGGCCAGCCGCCGGGGGTCCTCGGGCTCCAGGAAGAACTCCGCCTGCCGGTAGTAGTCGGCCGCCCGCAGCCAGCAGTTCATGGCGGTGCGGATGTGGCCCCGCTGCTCCTCGGCCACTCCCCGGTCGAAGTTGAAGTCGGCCACCTTCAGCCACTCCCGGTGCCAGGATTCCTTGTCGCCGGGAACGATGCGGGAGGCGACCATGAAGCACTCGCTGACGGTCCCCCCGCCCTCCTGGGTCTCGCCGAGCCCGCGCCGGAACTGGTAGGCGAACCAGGGATGCTCCGGCCAGTGGTGCCAGCCGTACGGCTCGTAGTGGGGCAGCCTGTTCTCGGTGACCTTCTCGATGAGGTTGTCTTCCTTCAGGACCACCGCTCGACCTCCCGTTCCAGGGACTCGACTGCGGGCGGATAGTAGCACTTCCCGGACAGACTTCAACGACGGCGCGTGGTTGCCACGCACGACCCCGTGTGCTATACCGGGCCCCGAACGCGACGCCGTCGCCGCCGTCCGCTCAGCCAAAAGGAGAGGGCCCGATGAAACGACTGCTGACATGTCTCGTGGCGATCCTCGCCGCTCCCGCCGTGGCCGCCGCCCACCCCGACCACGTCGTCAGGCTCGTCGCCGGCTCGCCGGGCTACGACCACATCCAGCCGTTCATGGCCCAGCTCAAGGGCTTCTGGGACCGGTACGGCCTGAAGGTGGACTTCGTCGGCGGCAACTACGTGCGCGCCAACAACATGATGTCCACCGGCGATTTCGACGCCGGGTACAACCAGATGGCGAACGCCATCCGCTACCACGCGGCCGGCATCCCCATCGTCATCGCGGGCTCCTCGTCGGCGAACTGCGCCCTCATCATCGCCAACCCCAAGATCAAGGGCTGGGACGACCTGAAGGGCAAGCGGATCGGCATGGTGACGAAGTTCGACGTGCAGTGGATGACGATGACCCAGCACATCCTGCCCCGCTTCGGCCTGTCCGAGAAGGACGTCCAGCTGGCCCTGGTGCCGGTGCCCGAGGTGGCCACGGCCATCATCACCGGAGACGTCGCAGCGGCCTTCCCCTTCGAGCCCTACGGCACCAATGCCCTGGCCAGGGGCGCCAAGCTGCTGCTGGCGGCCAAGGACATGATCGACAAGTCCAAGCTCGACACCGACATGCTGCGCAACGGGCTGTCGCTGAACCGGAAGTTCATCAAGGAGCATCCGGACCTGGCCCGCAAGATCGTCTGGGCCCACATGGACGCCGTGGAGGTCATGCGGCGCGACCGGCGGACCGGCATCGAGGTCATCAAGCACTACAACCCCAAGATGGACCCCAAGCTCATCGAGGACTCCTACGACAACTGCGGCTGGAGCTACCAGAAGCCGCCCCGGGTCTGGATCGAGACGCTGGTCGCCTGGATGCGGGAGGCCAAGATCATCGACAAGCCGGTGACGTACGAGGAGGTCACCGACTTCTCGCTCCAGGAAGGCTATCCCGGCTATCCGGGCTGGGAGAAGAAGTAGCCGGAGCGGCGGTATGGTCGAGATCCAGGGCCTCTCCAAGCGGTACGAGGTCGGCGACGGCGAGATCACGGCGCTGGCGTCGACCTCGCTCCGCATCGGGGAGGGCGAGTTCGTCTGCCTGCTGGGGCCCTCCGGGTGCGGCAAGTCCACCCTGCTCAAGATCGTGGCCGGGCTGATCGAGCCGAGCGGGGGCAGCATCCGCATCGCCGGCCGGCCCGTGACGGGGCCGGGGCCGGACCGGGCCGTCGTCTTCCAGGACTACGCGCTGTTCCCCTGGATGACGGTGGCCGACAACGTGGAGTTCGGGCTGGCGGCGCGGGGCGTCGAGACGGCCCGCCGGCGGCAGGTGTCGGGCGAGCTGCTGCGGGCGGTGGGCCTGGCGGAGTTCGCCGGCAAGTACCCGCACCACCTCTCGGGCGGCATGAAGCAGCGGGTCTCCATCGCCCGGGCCCTGGCCGTGAACCCCGTCCTGCTCTTGATGGACGAGCCCTTCGGGGCCCTGGATGCCCAGACGCGCTACGTGATGCAGCAGGAGCTGCTGCGGATCTGGCGGGCCTACCGCAAGACGGTGCTGTTCGTCACCCACTCCATCGACGAGGCCCTCTACCTGGGCGACCGGGTCCTCATCATGACGGCCCGGCCGGGGCGCATCAAGGCCGATCTCGAGGTGCGGTCGGAGCGCCCGCGCGACATCACCAGCGTCGAGTTCGGGGCGCTGCGCCGGCAGGCGATGGAGCTGCTGTCGGAGGAGATCGTCCGGTCGATGGCCCAGGACGCGCCGGCCGGCGTCACGTCGTGAGCGAGGCGACGCTCGAGCAGGCGGCCCGGCCGGCCAGCGGTCGCCGGCGGCGCGGGCTGTCCCGCGAGCTGGTGCTGGGCGGGGGGACCCTGGCGGCCTTCATCGTCCTCTGGAAGGCCGTCCACTGGTCCGGCCTGTTCCCGCCCTGGGCCTTCCCGGCCCCCGAGGCCGTGCTGGCGGCGTTCGTCGACACCCTGCGCAGCGGCGTGCTCCTGTCGAACACCTGGGCCAGCGTGCAGCGCCAGCTGGTGGGGGTGGCCCTGGCCGCCCTGGTCGGCATCCCCGGCGGGGTGCTGCTGGGCGCCTCCTCGACGTTCCGGGCGGCCCTGCTGCCGCTGGCCCGCATGATCTACCCCATTCCCGGGATCGCCTGGATCCCCCTGGCCATCCTCTGGTTCGGCGTGGGCTTCACGTCCACCGTCTTCGTCATCTTCTTCACCGGGCTGTGGCCCATCCTCTTCAACACCATGGCCGGGGTCCAGACCCTGCAGGGGCAGTACACGGAGGTGGCGCGGGTGTACCTGGCCCCCCGCCTGTTCTACATGCGGCGCATCCTCATCCCGGGCTCGCTCCCGTTCATCCTCACGGGCGTCCGCCTCACCTACGGCGTGGGCTGGCGCGTCATCGTGGGCGCCGAGATGATCTCCTCCATCACCGGGCTGGGCTTCATGATCGACGACGCCCGCTGGCAGCTCCGGCCCGACGTGATGGTGGCGGGCATGATCACCATCGCCATGATCGGCTGGGTGATGGAGAACTGGGCGTTCGACTGGCTGGAGCGGGTCACCATCGAGCGCTGGGGGATGAAGAGCACCCGGTGAGCCTGCGGGCGGCGGCGCCGGAGGAGGAGGAGGATTCGTGATCGCGCTGGATCCCGCCCGGACCGCCCTGGTGGCCATCGACATGCACCGCGGGCACCTCGATCCCGCGGTGGCCACGCTGCCGCTGCCGGCCGAGCGGTGCGGGCCGGTCATCAAGCGGGCCGCCGCGCTGTTCGCGGACCTGCGCGCCCTCGGGGTGCCGGTGGTTCACGTCGTGACCGAGTACCGCGACGCCGAGGAGATCGCGGCCAACCCGTTCTGGAAGGCCGCCCACGACGACCCGGCCAAGGCCCGGCGGGGCATCCTCCGCCACAACCTGGCCGGCTCGCCGGGCACCCAGATCATGCCCGAGCTGCTCGACCCGCGCGATCTGGTCGTGCGGGGCAAGAAGCGCTACTCCTCCTTCCACGCCACCGATCTGGAGTTCGTGCTGCGCCGGCGCCTGGGCGCCGACACGGTGATCCTGGCCGGCATCAACACCACCTCCTGCGTGCTCAACGCGGGCTTCGACGCCACCAACCGCGACTTCCGGGTGGTCATCGCCGCCGACGCGGTGGACTCGATGGACGGCGAGGAGATGCACCGCTTCGCGCTCCGGCTCCTGGCGGCCACGGTCGGCTGGCCGCTCGGCAACGAGGAGATCGTGCGGGCCCTGCAAGCCGGCCGGCCGTGAGTCACTGGTTCGAGTACTACACGCTGGAGGGCGTGGCGGAGCGGATCGGATCGAGTGTCCGTTCCTGGTCGTCCACGGTGCGAACGACAGCATCGTGCCGGTGGAGTACGCGCAGCGCCTGTACGCGGCCGTCGGCACGCGGTGTGAAGAGGATCCGGATCTTCACGGCCGAGGAGGGCGGCAGCGAGGACTGCCAGGAGGACAACCGGCAGATCGGAGCCAGCTTCATCGCCGACTGGATCGCCGATCACATCTGATCGGCCGGAGGACATCGTGCGCAAGCGGAGCACCTCCAGCACGCGCCGGCGCCGGGCGGAGGCCGGCCACCCCTACGAGGTCGGGCTCGAGCGGTGCGCGGCGAACCACGTCCCGCTGACCCCCATCTCGTTCCTGCTGCGCTCGGCGGACGTCTACCCGGGCAAGCCGGCCGTGATCCACGGCGACCGCGCCTTCACCTACGCGGAGTTCGCGGCCCGCTGCCGCCGGCTGGCCTCGGCGCTGGTTCGGCGCGGGGTCAGCCCCGGCGACACGGTGGCCATCATGGCCCCCAACGTGCCGGCCATGCTGGAGGCGCACTTCGGGGTGCCCATGGCCGGCGCCGTCCTCAACGCCCTCAACTACCGCCTGGACGCCCGGACCATCGCCTTCCTGCTCGAGCACAGCGGGGCCAGGGTTCTCATCACCGACCGTGAGTTCGCCGCGACCATCGAGGCCGCGCTGGGCCAGAGCCGGGCTCGCCCGGTGGTGATCGACATCGACGACCCGCTCTACGCGGGAGACGGCCGGCGGCTGGGCCAGACCGACTACGAGGCGCTGCTGGCCGAGGGCGACGCGGCCTTCGAGCCGGTGCCGCTCGGCGACGAGTGGCAGGCCATCTGCCTGCTCTACACCTCGGGGACCACCGGCAACCCCAAGGGCGTCGTCTACCACCACCGGGGCGCCTACCTCAACGCGCTGGGCAATGTGCTGGCCTTCGGGCTCACGCCGCGCGCCGTCTACCTGTGGACGCTGCCGATGTTCCACTGCAGCGGCTGGACCTACACCTGGGCGGTGACGGCCGTCGGCGGCACCCACGTCTGCCTGCGGCGGGTGGACCCGGCGCTGATCTTCCCCGCCATCCGCCGCCACCGCGTCACCCACATGTGCGGGGCCCCCGTGGTCATGACCATGCTCATCAACGCGCCGGCCGAGACCCGGGTGCCCTTCGAGCACACGGTGGAGTTCGCCACCGGCGGGGCCGCGCCCCCGTCGGCCGTCATCTCGGCGATGGAAGGCATGGGCTTCCGGATCACGCACCTCTACGGGCTCACCGAGAGCTACGGGCCGGCCACGCTGTGCGCCTGGCAGGAGACCTGGGACGGCCTGCCGCTGCCGGAGCGGGCCGCGCTGATGGCGCGCCAGGGGGTGCGCTACCCGACGCTGGACCAGCTGATGGTCGCCGACCCCAAGACCATGGCCCCGGTGCCGCGCGACGGCCGGACGCTGGGCGAGGTCATGCTGCGGAGCAACACGCTGATGAAGGGCTACCTGAAGAACCGGCCGGCGACCGAGGAGGCGTTCCGCGGCGGCTGGTTCCACACCGGGGACCTGGCCGTCTGGCACCCCGACGGGTACATCGAGGTCAAGGACCGCTCGAAGGACATCATCATCTCGGGCGGCGAGAACATCTCCTCGCTGGAGGTGGAGGAGGTGCTGTACCGCCATCCGGCGGTCATGGAGGCGGCCGTGGTGGCGCGGCCCGACGAGAAGTGGGGCGAGACGCCGTGCGCCTTCGTCACCCTCAAGCCGGGCGTGGAGGGCGTGAGCGAGGCCGACATCGTCCGCTGGTGCCGCGACCACCTGGCCGGCTTCAAGGTGCCGAAGCGCGTCATCTTCGGGCCGCTGCCGAAGACCTCCACCGGCAAGATCCAGAAGTTCGTCCTGCGCGAGCGCGCCCGCGCCGAGGGCTGAGCGCGAGGTCGAGGGGGTTCGAGGCCCCCCATGAGGGTCAATCGAGCCAGTCCCGCTCGCGGAGCTTGCGGGGCAGGTAGGTCTGGGTCAGGTAGCGGAAGTCCTTGTTGGCCAGGGCGTCCAGCTCGTACTTGAGGCCGCTGGCCAGCATCCGCTTGATCTCCTCCTGCCAGGGCTTCTTCTGGAACCAGCGGTACTTGAGCAGCTCCCGGGCCCGCCCGACGTCCTTGTCGTTGAGCTTGATGCCGACGTTGCGCGGCAGCCCGTAGCGGTCGGGGTCGGCGCTGGAGAGCCCCAGGAACTTCGCCCTGGGGATGGCCATGCGCTGGCTCTCGAAGGCCAGGTTGATGGAGCCCTGCTTGACCACCGAGTAGATGTAGTACCCCCAGGGGTCGTTGTCCACCAGGACGTAGACGGGCAGCCCGTGCTCCTCGTGCAGCCGGCGAGCCAGGCGCCGGACGCCGCGCGGGGGCTGGCCGTTGCCGGTCAGCAGGACGCAGTTGTAGCGGCGCCAGAACTTGTCCTCCGACAGGCGGTTCCACTGGGTGCCCTTCTCCACCAGCAGGACGAAGTCGGCGCTGCACCGCCGGATCTGGATGTGGTCGGGCTCGACGATGGAGGGCACGGAGTAGCCGCCCTTGCCCAGGCGGGCGCAGTCCACCTGGTCGCCGTCGTCCACCAGCACCAGCGGGCCCACCACGCTGCCGGCGTTCTCGGCCCGCACGTGCAGCTCCTCGCGCAGCGCGGACAGGGCCACCTCCAGGTCCTCGATGAGGGGGTCGGACTCGTTCTGGGAGTCGAACGTGTTCTCGTGCGACCCCTTCATGGTGTGCTTGGTGCGGTAGTAGATCTCGCGGAGGGAGGTGGTCAGGTTGGCCCGCTGCAGCTCGGCCAGGGCGTCGGCCACCAGCACCGTCTGCATGAACTTCTTGGCCATGGCCACGTTGAAGAACGTGCGGGCCTGCCGGCGCTTGCCCATCTCGATGATGCCGCGCTTCTCGTTGAAGACGACGTTGGCCAGGCTGCGCACGGGGATGGAGAGGGCGGGGTCGCGGTGCCGCTGCGCGGCCTCCACCACCGTGTCGGCGATGCCGACCAGCTTCTTGAGGACCGCTCCGGACCTGGTGCCGTTCGCTCGCTTCATGCCTTTTCCCTGCGGGCCGCC
>FWPU01007858.1_pt1 | contig 19022 bp, 18 predicted proteins | sample 2228361 | NCBI WGS metagenome assembly FWPU01 (sample SAMEA103939777, study PRJEB20133) | metagenome
CAATCAGGGCTGGTATTACAGGCCGGTGGGGCGGGCTTTTCTTGTTGGGGTATGCCGGTGTTGCTATAATGGTTGCGTTTTCAGCCCTGACTAGCTTGCTTCGTACCGGGGCTACTCTATGTCGTCACAGCAAGACCTCGCGACTCTCAGCGGCGCGGAGGCCCAGCGGAATAGCCAGCGCCGGTACAGGCGTATCGTGGTGAAAGCAGGCACCAGCCTGCTCACCCGTGGAGGCGAGCGCCTGGACCTGGAGGTCATAGCCGCGCTGGTGGGCCAGATTGCCCGGCTGCACCAGGGCGGCGTTGATGTACTGCTGGTAAGCTCGGGCGCCGTGGCCGCGGGCAGGCATGTGCTGGGCGTGTCCAGGGAGACGAAACGCAAGCACCTGCCATTCCGCCAGGTGCTGGCGGCGGTGGGGCAGGGGCACCTGATGCATGCCTACGAGCAGCTTTTTGGCTGGCACGACATCCCGGTGGCCCAGGCGCTTATCACCCGCAGGGACCTGGCGGACAGGCTGGGCTACCTCAATGTGCGCAATACCCTGCTCATGCTCCTGGAGCTGCGGGTTGTGCCTGTTATCAACGAGAATGACGTGGTAGCCGTCGAGGAGCTTGCAGGCGAGGTCTTTGGCGACAATGACAATCTTTCGGCAATGGTGGCCAACCTGGTGGACGCCGACCTGCTGGTGCTGCTGGGGACGGTAGAGGGCCTGTACACCGCTGACCCCCACATAGACCCCAACGCCCGGCTGATACCGGTAGTCCAGCGGCTCAGCGCCGAAATTGAGGCGCTGGGAGGCGGCTCCTGGGACAACCTCGGGCGGGGAGGCATGGCCACCAAGCTGGAGGCTGCAAGGCTTGCCACCGCCTCGGGCGTGGATGTAGTCATAGCCAGCGGCCTGAAGCCCGACGTGCTGACCAGGCTGGCCCAGGGCGAGGCCATCGGCACCCTCTTCCCGGCCCATACCAGCAAGCTGGAGAGCCGCAAGCGCTGGATGCTCAGCGGCCTTTCCACCCGGGGGAAGATCGTGGTGGACGACGGCGCTGCCAGAGCGCTGCGGTTCCACAACCGTAGCCTGCTGCCCGCCGGCGTGACCCTGGTCAGCGGGACTTTCGAGCGGGGCGATATCGTGTCCATTCTGGACTCAGGGAGCGACCAGATAGCCTGTGGCATCGCCAACTACTCCTCTGCCGACCTGGCCAGGATCAAGGGGCTCCACTCGGGCCGCATTGAGGAGCTGCTGGGGTACCAGTACGGCGACGAGGTGGTGCACCGCAACAACATGGTGACCCTGTAGGGCCGTCCCCTGGCACGGCCCGGCTAACCTCGCTGTTTGGCCGTCCCACAAAAGCTTGCGGCGCCCGGGGCCTGTTCTTGCGAGGCCCCAGGGGGCCATAATTAATCAGGACATGCCCACTGAGGAGGCGCCACGGCAGCCACCGCGCTTGCCTGCCGCCGAAGGAGTGAGCCAGAATGCAGACGACGGTGGACGAACTGGGACTCAAAGGCGTTGCCGCCCGCAAGGCTGCGCGGAAGCTGGCCAAGCTTTCCACCAGCACAAAGGACCGGGCGCTGCTCACCATCGCCGAGGCGCTGAAGTCGCGCCAGGAGGAGGTGCTGGCGGCCAACGAGAAGGACTACCGGGCAGGCCAGCACAACGGACTGAGCGATGCCCTCCTGGACCGGCTGCTGCTGACCCCCGAGCGACTGGAGGATGTGGCCGCCGGCGTGCGTGCCGTCGCTGCGCTGCCAGACCCTGTGGGCGAGACCTTCGATATGCGCACGCTTCCCAACGGCCTTCAGGTGGGCAAGCGCCGGGTGCCCCTGGGCGTCATCGGGGTCATCTACGAAAGCAGGCCCAATGTCACCGTGGACATCTCGGCCCTGTGCCTCAAGTCGGGCAACGCCGTCATCCTGCGCGGCGGCAAGGAGGCCATCCACTCCAACACCGCGCTGGTGAGGCTTATCAGGGACTCCATAGCCCACGCCGGCGTGCCAGAGGATGCAGTACAGTTTATCGAGTCCACGGACCGCGCCCTTGTCGGCAAGATGCTGAAGATGAAGGACTGGATAGACCTGCTTATCCCGCGAGGAGGCCAGGAGCTAATCCGCCGCGTGGCCGCCGAGGCCGCGATGCCCGCCATCACCGGCGGCATTGGCGTGTGCCATATCTATGTGGACAGGTCTGCAAACGTGGATATGGCCGTCAACATCGCTTACAATGCCAAGGTGCAGCGCCCTTCTGTGTGCAACGCCCTGGATACCCTGCTGGTGCACTCCGCTATTGCGCCCAGCTACCTTCCACGCATCGCCCGCCAGTGGGCCAGGGCCGGCGTGGAGATGCGCTGCGACCGCAGGGCGCTGAGCATCCTTGGGCCAGAGGACGGCCTAAAGCTGGCGCCGGCCACGGACCAGGACTGGGGCAACGAGTTCCTGTCGCTGCGGGCTGCGGTGAAGATCGTGGACTCCCTGGAAGAGGCCGTGGAGCATATCGAGACCTATGGCTCCGGCCACACCGAGGCCATAGTGACCGAGGACTACTCGGCAGCCATGCGCTTCCTGGACGAGGTAGACTCGGCCGTGGTCATGGTCAATGTCAGCACGCGCTTCAATGACGGCGGCCAGTTCGGACTTGGGGCCGAGGTCGCCATCAGCACCAACAAGCTGCACGCTCGCGGGCCTATGGGGCTGCGCGAGCTGACATCCTACAAGTGGACAGTGCTGGGAGCGGGGCAGGTACGCAGCTAACGCTTCAGGCCCCGGCTGCTCGGGGCAGGTGGGCAACCTATGGGCAACTACTATTTCGAACGGGAGTGCCGCACCCCATACTCGGAGTGCTACACCATCCTTGAGGACGACAACACCATTGGCCGGGTGGACCTGCACTACACCAACTCCGTTGTCCACGCCACCCTGGCCGTCTCGGAGAGCCTCACCACCGAGGGCATCCAGGACCTGATAGATACCATTGACGAGGAGCTGGTGGACTCGGTGGGCATAAACAGGCAGGAGATCATCGTGCACGTGCACCAGGGCAGGGACATAGGCGTCTTCAGCACCCGCGACTTTGAGGAGAACGGCGGGCACCAGCGGATGAGCTAGGAGGCGGACCATGGCCGGGGACCCCAGGATAAAGTACACCTACAGGGACTACTTGCTGCTGCCCGAGTCCGAGGAGAAGCGCTACGAGCTCGTCCAGGGGGAGTTGTACATGGTCCCTTCACCTACGCCTTCACACCAGGATATCGTTCTCCGCCTGGCACGCATCATGGACGATTTTGTCCAGCTTTATGGCCTGGGGAAGGTATATATCGCGCCCCTGGACGTGGTGCTGTCGGAAGAGGACGTGCTCCAGCCCGACATCCTGTTCGTCGCCAGCGACCGCAGGAGCATCATCACCGAGAGGAACATCCGTGGCGCCCCGGACCTGGTGGTGAAGGTGCTATCGCCCGGGACGGCGGACAGGGACCGCTTCCTGAAGCGGACGCGCTACGCCAAGTTTGGCGTGCGGGAGTACTGGGTCGTTGACCCGGAGACGAGGACCATCGAGGTCCTTGTGGCAACCCAGGCCGGGCTGGAGTTGCTGCGCAGCTATCCCCTGGGCACCGTGGCGACATCGGGCATCCTCGATGGCCTGCAGGTCGAGGTGGCGAAGCTCTTCGCCTGAGAACGGCCCGGCTGGCCCTGGCGGCAAGACAGAATAGGGCGCGGCGTGCCGCGCCCTCTCCTTTGCTGAACGGTATCAGTACCTCTGGAACAGCTTGCCCCACTCGGTCTGGAGGGCCGCCTGGACGCGCTTGCGGCCTATGAAGCGCAGCCAGTAGCCGTTGTGGTACAGGTTGGACGCCAGGATGCCCCAGAACACCAGGGGCGTCCTGACCAGCAGCTTCTCCAGGGGCCTGAAGGGGCCCCAGTAGACAGCCTTCTGGCTGCGGCTGAACAGCGTGTTCTCGGTGCCGGTGAAGTGCCAGTTGACGCTGGAGATGTCCGCGCCCACCACCTCTATCTGGCTGAAGTCGCCGCAGCCCAGGCCTTCCTCGTGGGCCAGTCGTATGAACTTGATGGACATGGGGTCGAAGCCCATGAGCCGCGCAGCCACGGCGTCAATGGCTACCTGGTCCGCGCTGGCCAGGATGATGTTCTTGATGTGCCAGCGCATGGCCCGGGGGCCGGGGCCGTCCCCGGCGAAGGTGCCGTCGGTGACGGCGAAGATGCCCGGGTGTATCTCCCGCTGTATCTTCAGCAGGTCCACCAGCGTCTCGTGGATGACCGGATGCGTCCAGTGGCGCTTGTAGCTCAGTAGCCCCCCGAAGGCGTTCTTCATGGCGCCCGTGATGGTAGTGAAGACGTGGGTCTTGAGGGTGGGCAGGTGGACCACGTTCTTGCCGATGAGGACCTCGGGTATCCGGATGCCGTCGGGGTACACCCTGTCCAGGACCAGCATCCTGGACTTGGGCTCGTACCTGGCCCACTGGACGTCTTCCAGGAACATGCTCTTGAGGCCGTACTTCTGCTCCACGGCCTCGTGCTTGTTATTGAGGGCGCCCTCCCGCGGGTCCACGACCACCGTGCCATTGTGGGTCGGCACCAGGTCGCGGTAGCCGTCGGCCAGCAGCGCTTTGATGACTCCCTCAAGCTGCCATGGGGTGGTGGAGCAGGCAGGATAGTAGTGCTGCCAGGAGATGTTGATCTTGAGCAGCGTAGCGACGTCGCGGGGCAGGTAGGACTGGTAGTCCGCCAGGCGCATGGCCCGGGCGACGTCGTCCAGCACCGTCTCGGGCGTGGTATAGACTACCGCAACCTTGGGCCTGGTGGTGACCTGCCCTCCCTGTAGCGTCTGCTGCCGGGTCTGTGGAGTCACAGCCATAGACTGACCTTCCCCAGAGTGATTTGCCCGGGCCACCCACCGGTGATTTGAGCCCCCTTCCTAGCCTTCCCCCACAGGGGGCAGGGATGTTCTCGCCCCCCTTGGGGGAGAGCCAGAGAGGGGGCTGGAGGCGTCACGTCCCCTGCGACGCAGCGTAATGTGCATCACGCCTGTCAAGGGAGAGGAGATAACCGCCACCTTCACGCAGACCTGGTATTATTCCAGGAAATCGCGCAGCTTCTTGGAGCGGCTGGGATGGCGCAGCTTGCGCAGCGCCTTGGCCTCGATCTGGCGTATGCGCTCGCGGGTGACGCCGAAGTCGCGGCCCACCTCCTCCAGCGTGCGGCTGCGGCCGTCCTCCAGCCCGAAGCGCAGTTGCAGCACCCGCGCCTCGCGCTCGCTGAGGGTGAACAGGACGTCGTCCACCTGCTCCTTGAGGAGCTGGTAAGAGGCGGCCTCGGCTGGCGCCAGCGTGCTCCGGTCCTCGATGAAGTCGCCCAGGTGGCTGTCTTCCTCTTCGCCGATGGGCGTTTCCAGGGATACCGGCTCCTGGGATATCTTGAGGATCTCGCGCACCTTCTCCGGCGGGACGTCCATGCCCGCGCCGATTTCCTCACTGGTAGGCTCGCGGCCATACTCCTGGACCAGCCGGCGGCTGACGCGCAGGAGCTTGTTGATGGTCTCCACCATGTGGACGGGGATGCGGATGGTGCGGGCCTGGTCGGCGATGGCCCGGGTGATAGCCTGGCGTATCCACCAGGTGGCGTAGGTGCTGAACTTGTAGCCCTTGCGGTAGTCAAACTTCTCCACCGCCCGGATAAGGCCGATGTTGCCTTCCTGGATCAGGTCCAGCAGGGACATGCCCCGGCCGATGTACTTCTTGGCGACGCTGACGACCAGGCGCAGGTTGGCCTCGGCCAGGTGGCGCTGGGCGCGGGTGCCCTCCTCCTTGACCTTCTCCAGGTGGCTCCGGAAGGCAGGCTCGTAGGACTCCAGCTTCTGGAGGGTGCGCCTGTCGCCAATCTGGGCCTTCAGCTCCTCAAGGGAGACGTCGCCACCCAGGGCGTCCAGGACCTCCTTGGGCAAGAGTCGGCTGTCCAGGGACAGCCGCTGGACGGCCTCCTTCACGTTCTGAGGCTCTGTGTTCAGGGCCTCAGCCAGGTAGTTCAGCATTTCCTCGGGTAGCTCGCCGTCCAGCTTGTCCCGGAGCTGGTCTTTGCTCATCAGCACCGCGAGGGTAGTCTCCTCCTGGAGCCCAACGAACTTGGCCAGGGCCTTGACCAGCTCGCCAGACTCGCAGAGGCCCCTGAGCATCCAGTGGACGCACATCCACGCCCTGGTGGGCCTTCCATCGGCGCTGGAGAGCTGTTTTTCCAGTTCCTGGATGTACTTGGAGGACTCCATCCTGCGGGCCAGGGTACGCTCATCGGCGGCCTTGAGCAGGCTTACCCTGCCAATCTCCCGGAGGTACATCCGGACGGGGTCGTCAATCATCTCGACGGTCTGGAGCTCCTGCTCCCACTCGCTGTCCAGGTCGAGCTCTTCGGAATCTACCTCCTCTTCCTCCAGCACATCCAGAGGGCCTTCGTCAGAATATTCGATGGCGTCGGCCGGGACTGGCATGTCTTCCTCCGCCGGGGCCACCACATCCTCATCCAGAGGGCCTATACCATCGTCCCTGGGGCTAGCCAGCTCATCAATAAACTCATGATTGGACGAGGGCTGTTCCTCAAGCTCATCCAGGAGATCATCAGGGTCGTTGGAGTTCATTCTTCTTGGCATACGTCCTCACTCCGCTGTGGGAAAAGGGTGCTACACCACTCGGTTCCGCTGGGAAAACAGCTCCTTAAGTCTTGCGTTGACATTTACTATGGCCTGCTCAATTTCCCGCGGGGGCGGAGCGCTAGGGTCCTCGCAAGCGAGGAGACTTTCCTGGAGTTCCTGCAAGTGCCTGCTTTCCAGGCGCTGTAGGCACTGCTCTAGCGCGGCCTCAGCCTCCTTGCGGTCAACGGGCGCCAGCTCTTTTCGCGTCAGGTTTGCAAGCTGCTCATGCAGGGACGCGTCCAAGGAGTCGCGAAGCGCATCTATTGTAGAGCAGCTTAACCAGCGGGTAAAGACTTCTCGATAGTCGCTGCGGCGGAAGTGTTCCGGAGCGAACTCCCTGGCCCGCTCCTTCAGCTCGGGCTTGGCCAGCAGCAGGGCCAGGACGTACTCCTCCAGCGCGTCGGGGCTGGCCGAGAGGGGCGAAAGGCTGACGCGCGGCGTCTGGCCGTTGCGCGGGCGCCCCCTCTGGCCTGGCCCGTTCCGGCGCGGCCTGCCCACGCTGGCCTCCAGGGCGGCCACGCTGACCCCCAGCAGCTCCGCCAGCTTCCGGAAGTACCGCTCCTGCTCGAAGGGGTTCTCCATGCCGGCGATAACGGGGAACAGCGTCTCCACGGCCTGCGCCTTGCCCTGGCTCGTCTCCAGGTCGAACCTGGAGGCGATGACCGGGAACAGGTAGTCCATCAGGGGCACGGCTTCCTGGATGAGCCGCTCCCACTCCTGGGGACTCTCCTTGATGACCTCGTCCGGGTCCTTGCCCTGGGGCAATGCGGCGACCTTCAGGGTCAGTGGCTCGCGCCAGTAGAGCGCCCCTATCTGCCGCTGCCTGCTGTCCACGGCCTCCCGCCCGAAGACCTGCCAGGACGTGACCAGGTCGCGCCAGGTGGCCTCCTGCCCTGCCGCGTCGGGGTCCAGGGCCATGACGAAGCTGCTGGCCAGCGACTTGAGCTGCGCCACCTGCTGCTCCGTCAGCGCCGTGCCCATGGAGGCGACCACGTTGCTGTAGCCGTGCTGGTGGGCGCCTATGACGTCCATGTACCCTTCCACGATGACGCCCAGGCCCTTCTCCTTGATAGCAGTCGCGGCCAGGTGAAGCCCGTACAGGGTGCCGCGCTTGTCGAATACGGGCGTCCTGGAGGTGTTGATGTACTTGGGGTTGCTGCCGTCCAGGGAGCGCGCGCCGAAGCCAGCGATGCGCCCCTGCCTGTCGTGAATGGGGAACATCACCCGGCCGCGGAAGAAGTCCCAGGTGCTGCCGTCGTCGCCGCGGTTGAGGAGGCCAGCCTCCACCGCCTGCTCCGAGGTGAAGCCCAGCGCCACCAGGTGGGACTTGAGCCGGTCCCGCTCCCTGGGGCTGAAGCCAAGCTGAAAGGTGGAGATGACTTCCTCGCTCAGGCCGCGCTGGCGCAGGTAGTCCAGGGCCTGCTTGCCCTGGGGAGAGGCCAGGGCGTCCTGGTAGAACCGCGCGGCCACCTGGTTGATGCGGTGGAGCGTCTCCGACTGGCCGGCATCGCGTCGCTGGGACAACTGGACGCCCGCCTTCTGGGCCAGCAGCCGCAGGGCGTCGCCGAACTCCAGCTTCTCCATGCGCATGACGAAGGAGATGGCGTCGCCGCCTGTGGCGCAGGCGCCGAAGCAGTGCCAGGCCTGCCGCTCGGGGTTGACGATGAAGGAGGGCGTCCTCTCGGTATGGAAGGGGCAGGGGGCCTTGAAGTACCGCCCCGACTTGCGCAGTGTGACATACCCGGACACCACCTCTACGATGTCCAGGCGCGCCTTCACCTCGTCAACGACGCTCATCCGCCGTCACTTCTCCTGCTGGCCCAGGGCTGTCTCGTAGGCGAACCGGGCGATGCGGTCCAGGGGCCGCTGCACGCTGCTCAGGTGCCAGGCAATATGGTCAATGCTGGCCTTCAGGTCCATCAGGTAGTCGCCCAGGGTCTCCCAGTCGTGGGGAGACCTGACGAAGGCTTCCAGCCGCTCCGCCAGCGCCTTCTGAGCGCCCCAGAGGTCTCCCAGGTCGGTGCTCAGGCTTGCCAGGTCCTCGTCGAAGTCCTCTGGCAGGCCCGCCTCCTTGAGCTTGATGACCACCTGGTGGGCCATGCTGGAATTCCGCCTGGCCTGCTCCAGGTCTGGCGACAACTCCTCCATAGGATAGGTGGACATTTTTTCTCCTGATGATAGTCCTCTTGACCTCTGACTATAGCGCCTCCAGGAAGGCCTGGGAAGGGCAACCTACGTCCTTCCTGGCCCGCCCAGGGCGGCGTAGTGGGTGAGGTAGGTCATCCAGAGGTCGCGGACCATCTCCAGGGACTCGCGCTGCGGCCCCGGACTCATCTCGTTAATCTCCTGGAAGATGCGTTTCCAGAGGGCGTCCACCTCCGCCTTCCAGGGGGTGTACTCCATGCCGTGGGCATCGCGCTGCATGGCCTCCAGGTGCTCGCGAATGAGCCTGACCCGGTTCTGGACGCCGCGGGCCAGCATCCGGTCTGTGACCATAGGCCCTGGCATTACAACAGCCTCGAATAGAAGGCCCTGGCGATGCCAGGCTCAAGCCTCTCGGCCGCCCGTAGCGCGTACTGGTCGGTCATGCCGGAGATGTAGTCCACCACGGCCAGCTCGCTGGAGCGGCTGCGCTGGTTGTACTCCGGCGGCACCTCCTCCGGGTGCTCCCTGTAGTGGTGATAGAGGAGCCGGATGACCCGGCGCGCCGTCTGGCCTTCCTCGCCCCTGTCTTCGGGCAGGTACACCCTTTCGAACATGAACTCTCGCAGGGTGTTGACGGCCTCCCGCACCTCTGGCCCCATGGTAATGGCTGGCGGCCCGTCACTGGCGCCGCCCTCGCCCGTGGCGGCCCAGGAGTGCTGGACGATGTCGCTGACCATGGTGTTGACGCGCTGGGAGTGGCGCGTCCCCAGGGTGGCGACAACCCTTTCGGGCAGGTCGTTCTCGCTGAATATGCCGGCCCGGAAGGCATCGGCCAGGTCGTGGTTCAGGTAGGCGACGGCGTCAGCGGTGCGGCAAATCTGCCCTTCCAGGGTCAGGTCCTGGGCCAGGCCGTCGGCCCCCAGGAAGTCGCCCCTGGGCTTGGAGTGGTGCAGGATCCCCTGGCGGACCTCCCAGGTCAGGTTCAGCCCCTGGCCTTCCTTCTCAAGCTGGTCAACAATGCGCAGGCTCTGCTGGCTATGGCGGAAGCCACCAGGATGCAGCCTGTTGAGCTCGTCCTCCCCGATGTGGCCGAAGGGCGTGTGTCCCAGGTCGTGGCCCAGGGCGATGGCCTCGGTGAGGTCCTCGTTCAGGTCCAACGCCCGCGCTATGGTGCGGGCTATCTGGGCCACCTCCAGGGTATGGGTGAGGCGGGTCACGTAATGGTCACCCCTGGGCGCGATAAATACCTGGGTCTTGTGCTTGAGTCTGCGGAAGGCTTTGCTGTGGAGGATGCGGTCGCGGTCGCGCTGGAACTCCGTCCGCATGGGGCAGGGTCCCTCGGGCGTCCTTCTGCCGCGGCTCAGCCTGGACCTGGCGGCAAAGGGCGACAGGAGTTCCTCCCTCTCCTCCAGACGGCGGCGAATGGCTGTCGCTGTCACGACGTTCCTAGAATGGCGCTCTGGTGTAGGATTAACCAATTATAGCCTGTACTGCTTCCCCTGTGCAGACTTCTTGTGTCAAGCCTGTCACCGTCCGTCGTGCTAGAGTGGAGAGCGTGCGCATAAAAGAAGACGTCTAATTTTTTATTATAGCACAAAATGGTGTGGTAGTGGTGTGATTTGCAGCAGCTTTAAGCATGAAATCCCTGTGCGGCCCGCATTTACCTGACGATCTGGAACGGCGGCATCATGTTGGGTACCACTACCTCCAGCAGCACGGGCCTGTCGGCGGCCAGGGCCTTGCGCAGCGCCGGCCCCAGGTCGTCAGGCCCGGCGCGCATTCCCAGGGCGCCGAAGGACTCGGCCAGCTTGACGAAGTCCGGGTTAAGCAGGTCAGTGCCGATGTAACGCTTGCCATAGCGGTGGGCCTGGTCCCACTGGGAAGCGCCATAGGCGCCATTGTTGAAAAGGATGGTCACCACATTGATCCCGTACTTCATGGCCGTGGACAGCTCCTGGGGGTTGTACATGAAGCCGCCATCGCCAGCGGTAGCTACTACGGGCCTGTCTGGCCTGGCGACCTTGGCCCCCAGGGCCGTGGGGAACTCGTAGCCCAGGGTGCCAAAGTAGGACGAGGTGATATAGGTCCTGGGCTGGCGCACAGGGAAGGCAACGTGGCTCCAGTAGCCAATGGTAGTCATGCCGCTGACGTAGATGGCGTCGTCGGGCAGCTCGGCGCGTATGGTGTCAATGATGCTGGCCTGCTCCGGGGCCAGCTCCCTGACTTCGGCGCGAAAGGCCTGCTTGTAGCCCTCGATCTCCTGGCGTCTGGCGCCGGCCCTGCTGGGGCTGATGGCGCGCAGGCGCTGGAGCAGCCTGGCCAGCGCCTCCCTGGCATCGGCCTGTATGCCGACCTCGACGGGGTAATTCTTGCCTATCTCCGAAGGGTCAACGTCTATCTGGATGACCTTCTGGGACTCCCTGAGCTTGAGGTTGGGAATGAGGAAGCGAGTGCCCACGGCCAGGACGACGTCACTTCCCGGCACAACGCGGTGCACCGGCCCCACCATGGAGAAGTGAACACCCACCGCCAGGTAGTGGTCCTCGGGCACGACGCCTTTGGCCTGCTGCGTGGTCATGACTGGCGCCTGGATATACTCTGCCAGGTCCAGCAGCTCCCTGGAAGCTCCCGAAATGAGGCTGCCGCCGCCGGCGATGATGGCCGGCTTCCGCGCCGCCGCCAGCAGTTGCGCAGCCCGCAGGATGTCGGCGCTGTTGCCTGTTGGCCTGGGGTACTCCTCAGGCTCGACAAGCTCGACGTCGCCCGTGGCGGCCAGGATGTCGGGGGGCACCTCCAGCTCCACGGGGCGCGGCCGGCCGGTCTTGAGGTGGCGCATGGCCTCGTGGACAGCCCAGGGGACTTCCTCGACCCTGGTCACCCGGTGGTTCCACTTGGTGATGGGCCTGAACACGTCAAGCTGGTCTTGCACCTCGTGGAGCTGGCCCTGGCGCTTGCCGATGGCGGTGCTGGGTACCTGGCCCGAAATGAGCAGCACGGGCGAGGAGCTGGCGTAGGCCGTGCCCAGGCCGGCGCTGGCGTTCAGGGCACCAGGCCCCGGCACCACCATAGCCACGCCCACCTTGCCGGTGGCCTTGGCATAGCCATCGGCCATGTAGGTGGTCGCCTGCTCGTGGCGCACCGAAATCAGCCGCACCTCCTCCTGTATCTCATAGAAGGCGTCAAAGGCGGCCATAATCTGCACGCCAGGCAGGGTGAAGACGGTGTCCACCCCTTCAGCACGTAACTGTCTCGCAAGGGCCTGCGCCCCAGTCAGTCTCGGCATGCCTCACTCTCCTCTCTTCCAGGGACTACGGAAGCCAATCAGGGCCGCGCCACAACTGCCCTGGCAGCGCCGCGCGGGTAGGCGACACGAGGCCCAGCAGCCTTTCCCTGCCCTCCTTCGGGAGCGCGGCCAGGTAGCCCACCAGGTGGCTGGTGCGCACCCTGGAGAGGAACAGCCTCAACTGGCTATCCGTGAAGCCTGACAGGACATTGGCCACGCTGCACGTCCGCGCTGCTGGGTACTGCCCCGGGAGGCGTCACTCCCGGCCCACCGAGCTCAGGGGGTTGATGGTCACCCGGCTGAGGGTAGTGGTGCCCGTGTTCTTGAAGTAGTGCTCGGCGTTGGGCGGCACCAGGACGGCGTCGCCCGGCCCGATGGGGTACTCCTTGCCGTCGCACCACAGGATGCCAGAGCCTTCGACGATGAAGGCCTGGTGCTCCCAGGGGTGCTTGTGCCGTGGGCTGGACCCGCCGGGGGCGTGCTGGACGTAGAGCATCACGTAGTTGGGCACGCCGTCCTGCGGCCCCAGAAGGGGGTTCTTCGCGCCTTTATGGTTCCTGATTACTGGCTCCAAGCTCGGCTCCTCAGTCTTCAATGTCGTAGTCCTGGGCCACGGCCAGGGGAGGCTGGCCCTCCCAGACCCGCTTCATGTTCATGTAGGCGAACTCGGCGCGGCGGAACCAGGTGTCCCACGTGGTGCCGGCGCTGTGGGGCGTGACCACCACATTCTTCAGCTTCAGCAGCGGGTTGCTGGGGTCCACCGGCTCCTTTTCGAAGACATCCAGCCCCGCGCCGGCAATCCTGCCCTGCTGCAGCGCCTCGATGAGCGCCGCCTCGTCCACCACGGGGCCGCGGCTGGTGTTGACGAGGATGGCCGTGGGCTTCATCAGGGCGATGCGCTCGCGGTTGACCATGCGGCGCGTCTCCAGCGTCAGGGGGGTATGGCAGGTGATGATGTCGGAGGTCCGGAACAGCTCGTCCAGGGAGACGCGCGTTAACTTCAGCTCTCGCTCCCGCTCTGGCGACAGGGGGAACTTGTCATAGTACTGGACTTTGGCGTCGAAGGCCTGGACACGCCTGGCTACCTGCCTGCCGATGTTGCCTATGCCGATGATTCCCACCAGTTTGTTGGCCATCTCGAAGGTGTTGGTGCCGGTGATGGGCGCGTTCCAGCGGCCCTCCCTGGTGGCCTGGTCCGCCGGGATGAGCTGCTTGTACAGGGCCAGCATCAGCAACACGGCGTGGTCCGCCACCGCCCAGGAGTTGGCCCCGCCATTGTTGGCGCAGGGGACCTCCAGCTCCCGCATAAGCCTGAGATTCATGTTGTCGTAGCCGGCCGAAAGGAGCTGGACCAGGCGAGTCTTGCGGGCCGCCCGCAGCACATCGTCCCGCAGCCTGGCGCGGTACACCATGATGAAGTCGGCGTCGCGCACCGCCTCGACCTGCGCTGGCACCGGCGTCTTGCCTTCCACCAGGACCGTCCTGAAACCCTGGGGCGTGTAGGGTGTGATAACGTCCAGCACCTGCTGTGGCAGCCCGTGCAGAAAGACGACCTTTGCTTCTGCCATGCTCAATCACCTGTGTAAATGCTGACATGTTGCCCCTACCTGCGCAGGAGGGCCGGAGGCGCTGCATGTCCCCGGACAGGGGCCGCCACGCTGTCACCAGTGAGGTAATCCCTCCGGAGCGCCGTTACACCTGGGGGAGTCACCTTCGCCCGTACTTTGCCATGACCTCTCGCAGAGTGTCCAGGGGCAGGGCGTGGACCACCCGCCCTTTGAATCCTACCATAGTTTCCGCCGCCGTGAGGGCGTTGAGGATGGACTCCTCCACTGCCTCAGCCACGGCGTCGAAGAGGGGATTCAACTGCTGGTGGGGCAGCATCTGAAGGGCGTACAGGCCATCGTGCGCCCTGGGCAGGTGATTGCCGGTGGCGAAGGCCAGGAAGATGTCGCCGCTGCCGTTATAGCCTACGCCTCCGACGCGGGCCAGGCCAACCGTCGCCCGCCTGGCCAGCCTGGCGCACTGGGTCGGCACCAGCGGCGCGTCGGTAGCAACGATGACGATGATGGAGCCGGCGCCGGCCTGCTGCGCCGCCTGCCTGGGGGTCGGCACCTTATCTGGCCCGATCTCCAGCCCCACGGGGACGCCGTCCACCCGCAGCAACTCCCGGACGCCGTAGTTGGCCTGCACCAGCGCGCCCACAGTGTACCTGGCGCCCAGGACCTCCACCACCCGCGACGCGGTGCCGATGCCTCCCTTGAAGCCGTGGCAGACCATGCCCGTGCCACCGCCCACGTTGCCCTCGTCCACCGGCCCGCCGTGGGCGCTGTCCAGGGCCTGGCACACGTCCTCCCTGGTAAGGTGGAAGGCGTCAATGTCGTTGAGCCAGCCATCGAAGGTCTCGGCCACGACAGGCAGCAGCCAGGAGTCGGAGTAGCCCCTCTCTATGGCGTAGGACACGAGGGCATCGCGCACCAGCCCCACCTGGTGGGTGTTGGTGATGGCGATGGCCGAGCTGAGGACGCCCGACTCCTCCAGCCACGCCAGGCCGGTCAGCTCGCCGTTGCCGTTGAAGGAAAAGCACCCGGCGAAGGCATGGTCGAGCCATATCCCGCCGTCGCGGGGCAGCACCACCGTCACCCCCGTGCGGGCCACGCGGGGCGTATCGTGGATGAGGGTGCGATGCCCCACCAGCACGCCGGGCACGTCGGTAATGGCATTGCTGGGGCCTGTGGGCAGTCGCCCCACGGAGATGCCCAGGTCACGCAGCCGAGCGCGGGCCATAGCGGTCTATCTCCCGGGCCTGGATAACGGCTGACCAAAAACTCGTTGCTTCAATTATAGCCCCGCCAGCCGGTGTACGTCTCCCGCTGTCACTTTCTCCCATGTGCTTACGCCATACTCTCTTCCGCGCCAACGCACAACAGGAGGTTGGGGGTGAATGAGAGGTTGCACCCCTTCCTGGCCTTCCCCCAAAGGGGGGAAGGGATATGGCCCCCTTTCTAACCTTCCCCCATGGGGGGAAGGGATGTTCTCGCCCCCTTTGGGGGAGAGCTAGAGAGGGGGCTGGCCTCTCGCCCCCTTTGGGGGAGAGCTAGAGAGGGGGCCTACAACCCATATGTGCATCACGTGTCCTTCCGGGGCCGGCGGTGTTGGGGGCGTGCCAGCGCTGTCAGCTTCGCCCGTTACCTGACGGCGCCATGCTCCCTCAGCCGGGCGATTTCATCGGCGGCGAAGCCGAAGGACTCCAGGACTTCGTCGGTGTGCTGGCCCAGGCCGGGCGCCGGCCGGCGGATGGCGCCTGGCGTGCCAGAGAGCTTGACGGGTATGCCGATGTTCCGGGTCCGCCCCGCCCTGGGGTGCTCCAGCTCCACCACCATGTCCCTGGCCTGCACCTGGGGGTCTGAGTACACGTCCGCCAGGTCGTAGATAGGGCCGGCGGGGACGCCGGCCTGCTCCAGGACCTCCAGCCAGTGGCCCGTGCTCCTGGTGGCGAAGACCGCCTCCAGGGCTGCGACAAGCTCCTGGAGGTGGGTGATGCGGTCGGCGCCGGTGGCGAAGCGCGGGTCTTCCAGCAGGTCGGGCCTGCCGATGGCCCGGCACAGGCGCTCCCAGTTGGCCTGGTTGGCGGCGCCGACATTGATGTAGCCATCGCTGGTGGCGAAGGCCTGGTAGGGCGCCGACAGCCGGTGCGCCGACCCCAGCGGGCCTGGCACCTGGCCTGTGGCGAAGAATATGGCCGACTCCCAGATGGTGTAGGCTATCCCGCCCTCCAGCAGCGAGGTGTCCACCATCTGGCCCTGACCCGTCTTGAGGCGGTGGACGTAGGCGCAGAGGATGCCGCAGGCGGCGTACATGCCCGCGTTGAGGTCCGTGATGGGCACGCCCACCTTGATGGGCGGCGAGCCGGGCATGCCGGTAACGCTCATGAGGCCGCTCATGCCCTGGGCCACCAGGTCGAAGCCGCCCCTGTCCCTGTAGGGGCCCGTGTTGCCGAAGCCGGAGATGGTGCAGTATATGATAGCCGAGTTCAGCTCCCTGAGCTGCTGGTAGCCCAGGCCCAGGCGCTCCAGCGTGCCGGGGCGGAAGTTCTGCACGAACACGTCGGACTGGCGGGCCATGCGGCGCAGCGCCTCCACGCCCTGGGGCGTCTTCAGGTCCACCACGATGCTGCGCTTGTTGCGGTTGAGCATCAGGAAGGCCGCCGACTCCCCATGGATGAAGGGCGGCCCCATGCGCCGGGTGTCGTCGCCGCCATCGGGCTTTTCGACCTTGATGACGTCGGCGCCCATGTCGGCCAGCAGCATGGTGCAGAAGGGGCCAGCCATGACCTGGGTGCAGTCCAGCACACGCATCCCTTCCAGTGGCAAACTCTCTGGCATCGCCGCGCTCCTGGGGCCTACCTGCCTTTGAACTGCGGCGTGCGCCGCTCGATGAAGGCACGCCGGCCCTCGTGGAAGTCTTCGCTGTCAAAGTTGGTGAAGGGCAGGTGCTCCTCTTCAGGCGTCAGGCCGGCCAGGGAGGGATTACGCAGCACCGTCCTGAGTATCTGCTTGTGGCGTCGCTGGGACAGGGGTGCCAGGGGTACCATCTCCCGGGCCAGCTTGTAGGTATGCTCCCTGACCTCGGCCAGTGGCACGACGGTGTTCACCAGCCCGATGCGCAGCGCCTCCTGGGCGTCCAGCAGCCTGCCGGTCAGCAGGATGTAGGAAGCGTTGCCGGGGCCGACCAGTTGCACCAGTCGCCGCATCTCCCGGTAGCCGACCAGTATCCCCAGCCTGGCGACGGGGATGCCGAAGCGGCTGTTGTCGGCAGCGATGCGGATGTCCGCTGCCAGGGACATCTCGCAGCCTCCGCCCACGCAGTAGCCCTTGATCAGGCAAATGGTGGGCCTGGAAAGGGCCTCTATGGCGTCCATGGCCCCATCGAAGGCGGCCGCGTAGACCTTCGCCTTGGCCGAGTTGTCCCGGTACAGGTCGAAGTCCTTGATGTCCGCGCCTGCCGAGAAGGCCTCGTCGCCTGCGCCGGTGAACACGACTACTTTCACCGAGTCGTCGTGCTCCAAGTCAATGGCGATGCGCTGCAGCTCCAGCCAGCCGTGGTAGTTAATGGCGTTGCGCTGGGCAGGACGGTTGAAGGTAACGGTGGCTATACCGTCCTGCCGCTCCAGCAGGATATCTTCTCCCATCTGACCCTCGCTCCGATGAATTGTGGGCCTTGACCCTGGCCAAGGGTGTCTGACAAGGCCAGGCTGTGGGCAAAGGTTTCACCCCTACTCCCACCAGGTTTGAAAAACTCTCCGCTTGTGAACCCCTGCGGGGAAAGGTCAGGAAGGGGGCATGATAGCCCAGGCAGCGACGCCCCGCTTATATGCTTCATGAGTCCTGCAAAAGGAGGGACTCGGTACACTCCCTCTACGACGCCGCGTCCGGCAGCCAGCCCCAGGGCCGAGGGCCCCAGTCGGGCGAGAAGACCTCACCGCCCTTGACGGTGAGGACGGGCACCAGCGCCCGGGAGCCGCGCAGCGAGTTGCCCTCGGTGTCGTGGAAGACCCAGTCGCCGGTGACTTCCTGCAGTACCGAGATGTCGGCGGTGCGGCCCACGTCCAGGCTGCCCAGGGTGTCCTCCATCCCCAGCGCCCTGGCCGGGTTGGCCGTCGCCATCCTGATGACCTCCTCCAGGCTGAAGCCCAGGGCCAGGAAGCGCGACAGCATCTCGGTCATGCTGTGGACGGTCTGGAGCCGGCCCGGGATGGTCAGGTCGGTGCTGATGCTGTCCGGCCGTATGCCCTGGTCGAGGATGCGCCTGGCCACGTCGAAGCTGAAGTTCTGGCGGCCGTGGGCGGTGTCCAGGAAGACCCCGCGCTGCCTGGCCTCCAGCACCTCGGGCAGGACCTTGCCCTTCTCGTCCAGGACGCGGCCAGGGTTGCCCGTGAAGAAGTGGGTGATAATGTCCCCTGGCTCCATGAGAGGCAGCAACTGGCGAGTCAGCGTGGGGCCGCTGCCGGCGTTGCGGTCGCCGATGTGTACCATGAGGCGCACGCCGCCCTCCCGCGCGGCCTGCTTGGCCAGGCGCACCATCTCGATGCCCAGGGTCGGCACCGCCGGGCCGACGGCCCGCAGCTTCACGCCCTGGATGAGCGGCCTGTGGGTGTGGATTACGCGAATGGCCTCCTCTAGGTCTATGTCCTCGCGCCTGGATATCTCGGGCTGGTAGTTCAGGCCGGCCCTGGCAATGTGCAGCATGCAGAAGATGCGCGTCCTGGCCTGGGGCACCACGTGGCGGGGGAAGCCGCCGAAGGTATAGCACCCGGCGCTGCCGGCATCCACCAGCGTCGTCACGCCCGAGCGGACTCCCGCCAGGTCCGGGTTGACGCCGGTCTGGTTGACGCCCTCGTAGATATGGCAGTGCAGGTCTATGAGGCCGGGGACTACCAGCTTGCCCGTCACGTCAATGACCCGCGATGCCTCCCTGGGGTTCAGGCGTGGCCCGGTCTGGGAAATGGCGCCGTCCAGCACGGCCACGTCCAGCTTGCCCCGGACATTGCGGGCCGGGTCAATGACCTCTCCACCCTTCAACAGCAGGTCGAACATTCTTCACGCCTCCTGGTCATGCCTGGCCTGGGCAGCGGCCAGGTCGCGACCGATGTTATACCAGCGCTGTCCTGTATGCAAGTACGAAGCGCGGACCTCACCCCCGTAGCCCCCTTCCGCGCGTGGAGAGGGGCCATAGATGGGCCGGCTCCCTGCCATCAGATACCGGGGGTGAGGGCCGGTAGCGCGTCCGAATACCGTCGTGATAACATTCGACTCATAAGAAGGAGGTGCAAGAATGGTGGCGAAAAGGCTGACAGGTGCAGAGATCGAGGAACTCAAACAGCTTGCCAGCGCCCACTTCTGG
>FWPU01002518.1_pt1 | contig 19019 bp, 16 predicted proteins | sample 2228361 | NCBI WGS metagenome assembly FWPU01 (sample SAMEA103939777, study PRJEB20133) | metagenome
GTCGCCGGCGGCGATGCCGTCGATTGCGAATTTCACGATCTCGGGCTCTTCGGTCTCCGGACCGAAGGTTGCGACGATGGAATGCAGCGGGCGCACCCAGCTTAGGGTGCCGTCGCCCCAGCGCATCGATTTCGGCCACGGAAAGCCGCGCACGATTTCGGGCACGATTTCGGCGATTACCTCGACCGCCGGGCGGCCCGGCTTCTCGATCGCCGCCACGTAGAAATCGCCCTTCTTGTCGGGCTGCACCTTGGCCTCGCTGACGGACTTTAGGCCGGCGGCCTTCAGAAAGCCGGCGATGGCGGCCTCGGGCGCGCCGACGCGCGGGCCTTTTTTTTCCTCTTTCACGTCGGGCTGGCGCACCGGAATGCCCTGCACCGCGAGCGCCAGCCGCCGCGGTGTGACAAAGGCTTTAGCCCCCTCGTAATGCAGCCCGGCCTCGACCAGCCGGTCGGTCACGAGCTTGCGCAAATCCTCCGCCGCCTTCGCCTGCATGCGGGCGGGGATTTCCTCGGAGAAGAATTCAATCAACAGGTCCGGCATTGGGCGTTTGGCTTCTCTTATCTTCCCCTCCCCGAGAGGGGGAGGTGGACAGGCCGCGCCCGCGGCCAACGCGTCAAAACCAGCTCAACCACAACCCGTCCCCGCCAGTCACTGCGCTCGCGGGGGGCGCAGGCTTTCCCCCGGTCTTGACGAATTGAGGCTGCGGGCCGGGTCACCCCATTGCGTAGCGTTTGTGGGTGCCGTCGCAGAAGGGCTTCTTGTTGGAACGCTTGCAGGCGCAAAACCAGACATCCTCGGACTTTTCCGCCTTGAATTCGAGCGGGCGGAAACGCGTGACCTTGTGCGAGCCGTCGCAAAACGGCTGCGACTTGGAACGGCCGCAGGCGCACCACCAATAGCTCTTGCCTGCCTCCACTGTAACCCTGATCGACTTGCGGCCGCCGAATTCCGGCTGTTCCGACATGCCGCTCTTGTTTGCATCACTCACATCACTCATGTCGCGCCTCCGCCTTCGGTGGCGAGCCAGGCCTCGCCGCAGGCTTTGGCCAGCTCGCGCACGCGCAAAATGTAACTCTGCCGCTCGGTCACCGAAATCACCCCGCGCGCGTCAAGCAGATTGAACAGGTGGCTTGCCTTGATGCACTGGTCGTAGGCGGGCAGCGCCATCAGATGCCGGCGCTTGCCGCCACTTTCCGTCCAGCCGGCAGCGAGATATTTCTTGCAGGCGGCCTCCGCCATCCTGAACTGCTCGAACAGCATCTCGGTGTCGGCATATTCGAAATTGTGCCGCGAATATTCCTGCTCAGCCTGCAGGAACACATCTCCATAGGTGACCTTCCGTTCGCCTTCCAGACCGTTGAAGTTGAGCGCGAACACGTTGTCGACGCCCTGCACATACATGGCCAGCCGCTCGAGCCCATAGGTCAATTCGCCGGAAACCGGCTTGCAATCGACGCCGGCGACCTGCTGGAAATAGGTGAACTGGCTGATCTCCATTCCGTCGCACCAGCACTCCCAACCGAGCCCCCAGGCGCCAAGCGTCGGGCTCTCCCAATCGTCCTCGACAAAACGGATGTCGTGAATCCTTGAATCGATGCCGATGGCGGCGAGTGACTTCAGATAGAGCTCCTGGATGTCCGGCGGCGAGGGTTTGAGGATCACCTGGAACTGATAGTAGTGCTGGAGCCGATTGGGATTCTCACCGTAGCGGCCGTCCTTGGGCCGGCGGGAGGGCTGCACGTAGGCGGCGTTCCAGGGCTTGGGTCCGAGGGCGCGCAGCGTGGTCGCGGGGTGAAAGGTTCCCGCGCCGACCTCCATGTCGTAGGGCTGCAAAATCACGCAGCCCTGCGCGGCCCAGAAGCTCTGTAACGCCAGAATCAGGCCCTGGAACGAGCGCTCTGGGCGCATGTGGGTGGGAAGCTCGCTGGTCATGCTCGAATCCGCTGCGGATGCAGACCTAACGGCGGCATCCCGAGGGGTCAATGGCGTCAAGAGGCGGCAATTTCGCGTCCTCCTCTCGGCCACAGCGTTGCGCCTTCCGAACCGAACGTCGGATTTTACGTCGCGCTAACGCTGGGCGCTAACGCCGCAGTTACCTTGCCAGGTAACCCGCGGCTAACCGTGCCGCAGGAGCGCCGCACTTTCGACAATCACCTTCACACATTCGTTAGGAGGCGTCGAATACCGTTTACCAGCGTAATGATTGCGCTTCTGCCAACGAATAAGGTGCAGAAGAGAGGATTCCGATGCTGGCCTTCGAGATTTTGGGCATCATCTTCACGATTTTGTTTTTGGCCGCCCTCGTCGGCGGCAACGACCCCGTGCACGGCCGCTGAAGGCGGAAACAGGGGCCTTGCCATTATTGATGTCTACGGCCGGTAAATTCCGGTCTTCGGATCGCGGCGCAGTTTGGGGATCGGCGCCCCTGCGACTTCATCGACAGACGCCCGCTTGCTCCGCTCCACATCCGCCTTGGCGCGGCGCCATTCCTTGACGATGTTGCGGGCCACGAGGGCTGCGGCGAGCGTTCCCAAGGCCACGGTTAGCATCGGCGAAAACGGCATCCCCGGTTACACCATCTCAACCGCGCCTAAAGTCCATAGCGGGCCCACAGCGCGCGCGCTTCGAGCGCTGAAATGAGGTCGTCAGCGAAGCCCGGCCACTCGAAAGGCCAAATCCCGGTTCTTACGCCGGGCGTTCGACGACCAAACATGCCGCGGTCGGCAATCAGCGGCGTCTTGACCTTGTCGCCGTAGCGCTCGCGCAAGGCAGAGCGCAAATCGCCGATGGCGTCCACGAGGCCGAGTTCCCGCGCTCGGGTGCCGGTCCAGAACTCGCCGGAAAACAAGGCGGTTTCACGGCCATCGAGCTTGCTGCCACGGCGCGTCTGCACGAGCGCGATAAAGCTTTCGTGAATTTGCTTCTGGATGGCTTTCAACCGTTCAACGTCTTCCGGCTTTTCGGGAAGAAACGGATCGAGCATCACCTTCCGGTCGCCGGAGGTATAGAGCCGGCGCTCGATGCCGATCTTCTCGATCAGCTTGTTGAAGCCAAAAGAGCCGCCCACGACGCCGATGGAGCCCACGATCGAGGAGGCATCGCTGATGATCTCGTCACCGGCACAGGCGATCATGTAGCCGCCGGAAGCGGCGACGTCCTCAATGAAGACAACAACAGGAAGCTTATGCTCCTCAGCGAGCGAACGGATGCGCTGGAAAATCAGGTGCGACTGCACCGCCGAGCCGCCCGGCGAGTTGACCGAGATGGCCACGGCACGGGCGTTGCGCAGCGAGAATGCGCGCTCCAGCACCCGCGCAACCGAGGCGAGGGTCAACCCGGGACGCAGCGGGGTGGAAAAGCCGATGACGCCAGCCAGGCGAACCACGGGAACGACGGGAATGTCTGGACGAAAGCGCGGCGGCAGCAGCCTTTGCAGGGCGGACATGGTGCGGTCGAGAACAGTTGGATCGGCCATGGGGACGACTTAAGCCGGCCGAGCGGCGCACTGCAAGCCACACATTCTCCACCAATGCCCTGATCGGAGCATCGGCATCAGGCGTACCGCAAAAGGCTCAGCGCGATACCCGGCAGCACGGGCTGCCGCCGTATGTTTGCAACGCCCCTGCCGCGCGCAACTTGTCTCGGCGTCTCACGATTCGGCCAAAGGCAATGGCTCGGCGTCGCGCAGTACCCGTTCGGCCTCCGCAGTAGGCCGGCCGCGCGCGTCGTTGAGCACAAGCGGCGGAAGCAACGAAAGCGCGGCGTGACTCTGCTTCCTCGCGCGCACGAGCACGCGAATTGCGGGTCGGTCCGGTCGACCGTGCACGGGAAGGATGGCGATGCCCCCAAATCTCGGGGCGAGCGCAGCCAAGACGTCGACAAGACCATCGGCGCGCCAGATCATTGTGATCGTTCCGGCGGAATGCAGGAGCGACCACGATGCCTCGATCCATTGCGCAAGTGCGGCAGCCGGCGCGCTATGCGCGGCGCGACGCTGCGGGTCGGGCGAAACATTGACCTGCGTCGGGTCGTTGAAAGGCGGGTTCATCATGACGCGGTCTGCCGATCCCGAGGGAAGGCCCGCGGCAGCGAATTTGTCGCCGCCGCTCAGGACATCCAGCACCGCCACACGCACGCGTGCCTGCAGGCCGTTGCGGGCAATGTTTTCTGCAGCGATCTCCGCCAGCGTAGGGTCGATCTCCACAAGCGTCACCTTGGTTTGCGGCACACGCACGGCAAGGGCGAGGCCCGCCGCGCCGACACCGGCACCGAGATCCACCACGTGATCGCCGGCGCGGGCGGCGGTCGCCGCCGCGAGCAGCACCGCATCGTGACCGACCCGATGGCCGCGCCGCTGCTGGCTGAGCCGCACGCGGCCGCCAAGGATGGCGTCATCGGTAATGTCGGATCGCTCGCCAGGGGGAAGCGGCCGGAGTTCGTGGGCGAGGCCGGCATCCTCCAGGATGCGTCGCGCTTCATGGTGATGTTCGTCATCAACCAAAATCCGGCATGGCAGGATGCCGAGGGAGCCTTCCACCACGCTCATGTGCCGGTCGAGCACCATATGCGGAATCCCGGCACCATCGAGCAAAGCGCCAACCGCGGACACCAGCACCGCGTTATTGGTGCGAACGAGTTCGCGCACGGCGACTCCTCGATTCGCCAGTGCCCGCTGTGCAAGATAAGCGAGAAACTTCATCTCGCGGCGTCCGCGCGTTACAGTGTCGAGCACCAGGCCTGACGCAATCGACAGGAATGCCAGCAACATCAATCCCATCGCGAGAACCGCGGTCGGCAGCCGCGGGACCACGCCCTCGCGGAGAAAGGTGAGGACCACCGGCGTGCCAAGGCCGATGGAGACCGCGGCCAGGGCCACGCCGATGCCGGTAAAAAACGGCAGCGGGCGCTCGGATCGGTAGAGCTTGAGAATCGTCCACAAGATGCGGATGCCGTCACGCCACGTGCGCAGCTTGGACGTCGAGCCGGCCGGGCGCGCATAGTAGGGCGTCTTGACCTCGGCGACCGGCAAGCCGAGCTCGAGAGCGTGGATGGTCAGCTCCGTCTCAATCTCGAAGCCCCCGGACAGCACAGGGAAGGATTTGACGAAGCGGCGCGACAGCACACGATAACCGGACAGCATGTCGCTGAACGTGCGGCCGAATACGTGACCTACGAAACCGCTCAGCAGCCGATTACCGATGCGGTGGCCGGATCGATACGCCTCGATATCCTGACCGACGCGCGCGGCAACGACCATGTCGAGGCGCTCTTCCACCAAACGCGCAATCATCTGCTGAACACTGGGCGCATCGTAGGTGGCATCGCCGTCTACCAGCACATAGATGTCGGCCTCCACGTCGGAGAACATGCGCCGGACCACATGGCCCTTCCCCTGATGCCGCTCCCGGCGCACCACCGCACCCGCGCGGAGCGCGGCTTCAACCGTGCCGTCGGTGGAGTTGTTGTCGTAGACGTAAATCTCGGCGCCGGGCAGCGCGGCGCGGAAATCGCGGACCACCCCCGCAATCGCAGCTTCCTCGTTGAAACAGGGTATGAGGACCGCGACCTTGTGGCGCGCCCGCGCATTCACCGCATCGCCGGTTGTTCCCGTGGTGCGCAGCATTTCGGCTCTCCTGCCACTCGTCCAAATCCGGCAATTTGCCACAACCGCAGCCGGCGCACTTGCCCGCTTAGCATAGCGTTTCTATTCTCGCGCGTCTTTTTTGCCTCCCGCGGAGAGAAGCTTGGCCGTCGTTATCCCATTCAGTCAAAGGCCCGCGAGCATCGATCGCCTCGCGGAACTGGTCGCGCCCGACATGGAGCGGGTAAACAACGCCATCATCATGCGGACCGGATCGCAGGTGGCAATGATCCCCGAAGTTGCCAACCATCTGATTGCCTCCGGTGGCAAGCGTCTGCGTCCCATGTTGACGCTCGCCATGGCACAGCTGACCGGCTACTCGGGGGACGGCCACATCAAGCTCGCCGCCGCGGTGGAGTTCATGCATACCGCCACTTTGCTGCACGACGACGTGGTCGACGAGAGCGACATGCGGCGGGGAAGGCTCGCAGCACGGCTGGTCTGGGGCAACGAGGCGAGCGTCCTGGTTGGCGACTTCCTGCTGGGGCAGGCTTTCAAGATGATGGTGGAGGTGGGTTCGCTGCGTGCGCTCGAGATACTATCGTCGGCCGCCGCGGTGATCGCGGAGGGGGAAGTGATGCAGCTGACTGCGGCGAAAAACACCGCGACCACCGAAGATGAGTACCTGGCCGTCATTCGCGCCAAAACCGCCGAGCTGTTCGCCGCCGCCTGCGAAGTCGGCCCAGCGCTCTCCGGTCGATCAAAAGCGGAACAGGCCGCCTGCCGCTCCTTTGGCATGAATCTCGGCATTGCTTTCCAACTGGTGGACGATGCGTTGGACTACGGGGGCAAGGCCGCAAAGCTTGGTAAGAACGTTGGCGACGACTTCCGTGAAGGCAAGATCACTCTGCCGGTGGTGCTGTCGTTCCGGCGCGGCTCGGAAAGCGAGCGCGCATTCTGGATCCGCACGCTGGAGAGGGGCGAAGTGTCGGACAATGATCTGGATACGGCGATCGGGTTGATGACCAAGCACCGGGCGATCGAAGACACGATCACCCGCGCGGAGCACTATGGCGCCATCGCCAAGGACGCGCTGGCGCTGTTTCCCAACTCGGGCATGAAACAGGCGTTGGAGGAAGCGGTCGAATTTTGCACCGCCAGGACGCATTGAGCGCCGTCCTTCCCGCTCGGCACAACCGCGAATGGGAATTACCCAAGCAGGCTCGCCCGCACCCACCAGCGCCGATGGCCGGCGGCGATCCTGCGCGCGGCGGCGGCGGCCGCCCGGCGGGAGGAGAACAGCCCAAAGCAGGTTGCGCCCGCTCCCGACATGCGCGCAAGGCGGCAGCCCGGTGAATTGCGCAAGGCATCGAGGACTTCGGAAATCGAGGGAGCCAGCGTGATGGCCGCAGGCTCGAGGTCGTTTGCCTCGGTCGCCAGCATCGCCAGGAAGGCGTTCGGGCGCCTCGGGAAGGCCTGCTTGCGCATGCGGGAGCGCGGCTCGACCGGCGGCTGCCGGCGGTCGTAGCACGCGAACACCTCCTTCGTCGCCAGTGGGATCCCAGGATTCACCAACACCACCGGGATTTTCGGAATGTGCAGCGGGCGGGAGAGAATTTCGCCGATCCCTTGCATGAACCGAGGGCGCGGGTCGAGGCAGACGGGCACATCGGCACCGAGCGCGCGTGCGACCTTTGCGATGCGCGGATCGCCTCGCCTCAGGCGATTGGCGCGGGCCAGCAGACGCAGCGCTGCGGCGGCATCCGAGGAACCGCCGCCAAGACCGGCCGCCACCGGCAGGGACTTCTCGAGCGTGAATCGACCAACGGTAAGGCCCTTGATCTCGGCGGCAAGCGCGCGGGCGGCTTTCAGGACGAGATTGTGCCGGGGGTCGCCGGCCGCAGCGGCCGTCGGGCCACGAAGCTCGAGCCTGAGCGGCCCGCCGGGCGTGAAAGCAAGGCGATCGTAGAGGCGAACGAAGGCCACCAGGCTGGCAATTGTGTGATAACCGTCCCGCCGACGGCCGAGAACGCGGAGCGTCAAGTTGATCTTGGCAGGTGCGTGGTCAATGAGCGCAGCGCGCACGGCAGAACGAGCGCGCCGGATCAGCCGCCGTTACCCGGCTTCTTCTGCTTGCCCGCATCGGCCGCCGAGGCCGGCTCCGTCGGAAGTCCGGACTTCAGCTTCTGCAAAATCTTCGCCAGCTCCTCCGGCTCCGGTTTCAGGTCGCGCGCGTGCGACCACTGGAAGATGGCCTCCAGCTTGCGGTCGAGCCGCCAGTAGACGTCGCCAAGATGGTCGTTGATAGTCGGGTCGTCCGGCCGCAGCTCGACGGCGTGCTCGAGATGTTTCATTGCCTCTTCGTAGTTGCCCATCCGGTAATAAGCCCAGCCAAGCGAATCCACGATGTAGCCATCTTCCGGACGCTGTTCCACCGCGCGGCGGATCATCCGCATTCCCTCCTCAAGGTTGACGCCCTGATCGATCCAGGAATACCCAAGGTAGTTCAATACATGCGGTTGGTCGGGATAGAGCTTGAGCGCCATCTTGAGATCGGCTTCCGCCTTGTCCCATTGCTTGTCGCGTTCGTAACAGATGCCGCGAAAATAATAGATGGTCCAATGCGAGCGCTCGGGCTCGGCAATGGTGGCGATGCCGCGGCCGTAGGCTTTCGCGCACTCCGCATATTGCTTGCGGCCGCGCAGGATGTTGCCGAGCGCCATGGTGGCCTCGATGTCGTCGGGCTTCTCGGCGATCAGCTTCTCCAGTCGCTTCTTGGCCTCCTCGGTGCGATCAAGCGTATCGAGATTGGCGGCGAGCTGGATCTCGGCATTGCGGCGCAGGGGCGAATCGGGCGGGATCCGCTCGTAGATCTTGATTGCCAGCTGCGGCTTCTTGAGCTGCTCGTATAGATCGGCGAGCGAAAGCAATGCCAGGGCGTGGTTTGGCACAAGGTAGAGCGCTAGCTGCAAATAAATGATACCAAAATCGTCATCGCTGCGACGCGCTCCGACTGCGGAGCCAATCCCGTACAGCACCTCCGCGGCGCCTTCCTGCGCGGTCGCAATCAGTGGCGGCAAGCCCTCCCCTTTGGTCCCGTTGACTTTTCCTCCGCTCAGCTTGGCCCAGGTGGCGGCGCTGACGATGCCGTCCGGCCGCAGGCCATTCTTCTGTTGAAAATTCTTCAGCGCCCGCTCAGTGCCAGGGCCGAAGTTGCCGTCGGGCTTCAGTCCGAGCGCCATTTGAAGGCGCTTGACGCCCTCTCCGCTTTGACCCGGCCGGAGGCCAACGACGTCTGCGACCATAACGGCGTCGGGCCCTTCGGCCTTGAGCGGCTTCATTGCCTGCAGGATCAGGGGGTGACGCGGCAACACGCTGTCGAACGTCCTGAAAACCTTAAGCGCCTCTTCCCTACCGACGTTCCGCGACAGCCAGCTTCCATAGGCTTCAACCAAACGGAGCGACGTCGCATTGATTTGATAGGCCTGCTCGTAGCGCTTGCCGGCCTCCTTCTTGAGGTTGGCGAGATCGAGGATCAAAGCCGCATGCAGTTCCCTAAACACCGCATACCAATCGGGACCGGACATCTTGTCGATGACCTCGACTGCGGCGCGCGGCTCATTCGCTCCGAAGTGTGCCCAGGCGATCAACAGCGTCGCGGTCAGGTCGGTGACCATTCCGCGATTGGCTACAGCGAGATGCACCCGCGCCAGCGCGTACTGCTTTTGCTTGATGGCACGGATGCCGAGGACCAGGCGGGCGATGCGGTCCGATCGATCAAGCTGGATGATGCGCTCGGCAAGCCGAAACGCCTCCTCCATGTCGCCCTCGGCCAGCGTGGCGTGGAATGCGCGTTCGAGCAATTCAGCGTTGCGGGGATCGGCGCGCAGGGCGGCGCGATAATACGCCGCTGCCGCGGCGGCGTCGCGCTGCGCGCTGGCATGGCGCGCGGCGAGATAATTCCCCGTCGGCGAAGTCCGCATCAGCTCGCGCGCGGACGGAATCGTGCTGCGCGCCGGGGGTTGGGTCTGCCCCGATGCGGACAGCGCATCCGGCAGCAGAAGCATCGCAGCGCCCAGAATGACGCCGGCAAGCCGCCGGCATGGACAAAAAGCGGTCACGGCCCGTTGGTCTTCCGAAGTCGGCGACGAGGCGCCACGAACACGAAATCGATTCAAACGCAGAATGGCCTTTTTGGCCGCGGTTCGCAAGCGTCTGCCGGACGCCGCAGGCAGCATCGAAACCAGGACGAAGCTGGTTATCTGGCGGTTCCATGGCGGCCGCGCGAGAATTTCACTTGATGCCACATATGCGGCATTTTGTGCGTGCAGGCCGGCTGACGCGGCCGGTCGCGGCGCCAGCCCTCGCGGGCCGAGCGGTAGGGTTAAGATCGCGTGCTCGAATTAGCGCTACCGCGAGGCTACCCTGACGCCCCGGATGTCGCTGCCGCACCTTCGGGCTGGCAGCGTGTCAGCGCTTCGGAGCCGCTTACTACAGTGCGTTCGAATCTCTAACGGTGCCGTCGAGCGTTCTGCTGTGACGATCGCGTCTCGAGTCCGCGGCAATCAACCTCGGTTGACCGATTACATGCCCTGATAATTTGGCCCGCCGCCGCCTTCGGGTGGTACCCAAGTGATGTTGCGGTTGGGATCCTTGATGTCGCAGGTCTTGCAGTGAACGCAGTTCTGCGCGTTGATCACAAAGCGCGGCTTACCGGCTTCCTCCACCCATTCGTAGACCCCTGCCGGACAGTAACGCGTCGACGGCCCACCGTAGACGTCGTATTCAGAGGTCTTGAGCAGCGACGGATCCGTGACCTTCAGGTGCGGCGGCTGGTCTTCCTCGTGGTTGGTATTGGAGATGAATACCGAAGACAGCCGGTCGAAGGTAATCTTGCCGTCCGGCTTCGGGTAGAGGATCGGCCGGCATTGCGCCGCGGGCAGCAGTGTATCGGAGTCGGGTTTGCCATGACGCAAGGTACCGAACAGCGGCAGACCGAACGTGTTCGCCCACATGTCGATGCCGCCGGCGGCGATCCCCAATAGGGTTCCGAGCTTCGACCACAGCGGCTTGGCGTTGCGTACACGCCAGAGATCGCGACCGATTTCCGAGGCGCGCCAGCTTGCATCGTATTCGACGAGCCTGTCGCGGGCACGACCGGCTTTGATGGCCGCCGCCACGTGTTCCGCCGCAAGCATGCCGGAGAGCATGGCGTTATGGCTGCCTTTGATGCGTGGCACGTTCATGAAACCGGCGGCGCAGCCGATCAGTGCGCCGCCAGGGAATGTGAGCTCGGGCACCGATTGATAGCCGCCTTCGGTCAGCGCGCGCGCGCCGTAGGCAATCCGTTTGCCGTCGACGAATGTGTCGCGCACCAGCGGGTGGGTCTTGAAGCGCTGGAATTCCTCAAACGGCGACAAATACGGATTACGATAGTTCAAATGCACCACAAATCCGACCGAAACAAGGTTATCGTCGAGGTGATAGAGGAATGAGCCGCCGCCGGTCGCATTGTCGAGGGGCCAGCCGAAGGTGTGCTGAACGAGGCCGCGTCGGTGCTTGCGCGGCGCGACTTGCCACAATTCCTTCAACCCGATCCCGAATTTCTGCGGCTCGCTCGCTTTGTCGAGTTGATACCTGGCAAGCAAAGTCTTGGTCAGGCTGCCCCGCGCACCCTCGGCAAACAGCGTGTATTTCGCGCGCAGCTCCATGCCGCGGGTGAAATTCGCTTTTGGCTTGCCGTCCCTTCCAATGCCCATGTCGCCGGTCGCAATTCCGGCGACAACGCCGTCTTCGTACAGCACTTCGGTGGCGGCAAAACCCGGATAGATCTCCACGCCCAGAGCTTCGGCCTTTGTTGCCAGCCAGCGGCACACGTTGCCGAGCGACACGATGAAGTTGCCGTGGTTGCTCATGAGCGGCGGCATGATGAAATTCGGCAGTCGCAGCGCACCGGAGGGCCCGAGCCAATAGAAGCGATCGGCGGTGACCGGGGTTTTGATCGGGGTGTCTTCATTGCGCCAATCGGGCAGCAGCCGGTCGAGCGCAATCGGATCGATCACCGCGCCAGACAGAATGTGGGCGCCAACTTCAGAACCCTTTTCCACCACCATGACGGTGAGGTCGGGAGAAAGCTGCTTGAGGCGAATGGCCGCGGCGAGGCCGGCGGGGCCGGCGCCGACAATCACGACGTCGAACTCCATGGTTTCACGCGCAGGCAAGTCAGCCATGACAACCTCCTTGTCCTTTTTTCCACGTTTGCCGCGCGCTCACAATCGCCAACGTGGGCGAGCCTGTGATAATAGCGAACCACATGAACTTCGACCGTGGCAGCGCTGCTCGCGATTTGCTCGCCTTCTATGTGGAGGCCGGGGTGGACGTGGCCGTCGGCGAGACGGCAAACGATTTTCTGTCGGATCCGACTGCAAACGGCGGCAAAAGCCGCGCGGAAGAGGGCGGGACTGAGCCGCGAGCCGATCCGTCGCCGACCGGTGCCGGGCTTTTTTCTCCCGACGATGTTCGGCTCGCTCCCCCTGCGACGGAACGGCGGAAAGCCGCGCCACTCGCGGCCGACGTTGCGGTGATGGCGGCGCGGGAAGCCGCGCGCCAGGCGGCTACGCTCGATGAGTTGCGCGCCATTCTCGCCAGCTTCGAGGGCTGCACACTGAGGAACACCGCGACGCAACTTGTATTTGCGGACGGCAATCCGCAAGCGTCGATAATGCTGGTAGGAGAAGCACCCGGCTACGAGGAAGACCGCCAAGGACTTCCGTTTGTCGGGCGGTCCGGCAAGCTGCTCGACAGGATGCTGGCGGCGGTCGGCCTCGACCGCAGCAAGGTTTATATCGCGAACATCGTGCCGTGGCGGCCGCCGGGCAATCGCACGCCGACCCCGCAGGAGGCCGCAATCTGCCTGCCGTTCGTGCGACGGCAAATCGAGCTGTGCGATCCGGAAATTCTGGTGTGCCTCGGCGGGCCGTCGGCGCAGACCCTGCTCGGGATCAAGGACGGGATCATGAAGGCCCGCGGCCGCTGGTTCAGCTTCGATACAGGCAAACGTCAGATCCGCGCGATGGCAACGTTCCATCCGGCCTATCTGCTGCGTACGCCGTTGGCGAAGCGACTGGCGTGGCGGGACTTCATAGCGATCAAGAAGGCGCTTGAGAAACCCGACGCCTAGGGCGACAAGCGGCCGCGAGTTCACTGATATGCGTCAACAAGGCTAATGCGCTGGGAGGGCGTTGAGGACGTTACGATCGTCGCAGAATCTCACCGAAGGATTGGCAAGCCATGGACTTCGATCCCGTATTGCTGGCCCGCATCCAGTTTGCATTCACGGTCACGTTTCACATCATTTTTCCGAGCTTCACGATCGGACTGTCGGCGTACATCGCCACGCTCCTGGTGATGTGGCAGCGAACCGGCGCCGACCACTATCATCGGCTCGCGCGGTTCTGGACCAAGATCTTTGCCGTGTCGTTCGCCATGGGCGTCGTGTCCGGGATCGTTCTCTCCTATCAGTTCGGCACCAACTGGAGCCGGTTCTCCCTGTTCACGGGTAACGTGATCGGCCCGCTGATCGGTTACGAGGTGCTGACCGCCTTCTATCTTGAGGCCACGTTCCTCGGGGTGCTCCTGTTCGGATGGCGGCGCGTTCCGCCCTGGCTGCTCACCATGTCGGCGATCATCGTCGCAGTCGGCACCGCAGTGTCCGCGTTCTGGATCCTGTCGGCCAATTCCTGGATGCAGACCCCGGCAGGACACGAGGTGCGAGGCGGGATCGCCTATCCGCTCGACTGGATCGCGGTGATCTTCAATCCCAGCTTTCCCTACCGGCTCGCGCACATGGTGATTGCCGCCTATCTCACCACGGCGCTGGTCGTGTTGGCGGTGGGAGCGCGGTATCTGTTGGCCGGGCGCACGGTGGAAGCGGCGCGCACCATGCTGCGCATGGCGGTCGGAATGATCGCGGTGCTGGCGCCGCTGCAACTCGTGGTCGGCGACCTGCACGGGCTCAACACGCTGCAACATCAGCCGATCAAGGTGGCGGCGATGGAGGCGCATTGGGAAACAAAAAAAGGCGCGCCGCTCGTGCTGTTCGCCTGGCCGGACGAGACGGCGGAGACCAATCGTTTCGAAATCGCGATCCCGAAGGCCGGCTCGCTGATCCTGACGCACGATCCGGAGGGCGAGGTGCGCGGGCTGAAAAGCGTGCCGCCGGCAGACCGGCCGCCGGTGGTGCCGGTGTTCTTTGCGTTTCGCATCATGGTCGGCATCGGGCTCGTGCTGATCGCGATCGGCTGGATCGGCGCTTGGCTGTGGTGGCGCGGACGCCTGTTTGAGCGTCGCTGGTTCTTGCGGCCGGTTGCGCACAGTTGGTGGCTGGGGTTCGTCGCGGTGATCTGCGGCTGGATCGTGACCGAAAGCGGACGCCAGCCGTGGCTGGTCACCGGCCTGTTGCGCACAGCGGACGGCGTCTCGCCGGTGCCCGCGGCGAGCATTGCGGGCACGCTTGCGTTGTTCGTGCTCATCTACGGCGTCGTGTTCTCCATGGGCGTCTATTACATCAACCGCCTGATCGTCCGCGGCATGGAAGGTCTTGCCGTGGAGCCGCCGCTTGGCGGCACGCCGCTCAGGCCCCTGTCGTCCGCCGCGGAAGCCGCGCGCGAAGCGACCGCCGCTGGCCGCTGAGGAGGCTGCAATGGAATGGTATCTCCCGGTGATCTGGGCCGCACTGATCGGAACTGCGGTCGCGATGTACGTGATCCTCGACGGGTTCGACCTCGGGGTCGGGATCCTGTTTCCGTTTGCGCGCAAGGAGGAAGAACGCGACCAGATGATGAATTCGGTCGCGCCGTTCTGGGATGGCAACGAAACGTGGCTCATTCTCGGCGGCGGTGGGCTCTGGGTGGCGTTCCCCCAGGCCTATGCAGTGATCATGCCGGCCCTCTACATCCCGGTGATCGTGATGTTGCTCGCGTTGGTGCTCCGCGGCGTGGCGTTCGAGTTTCGCTGGATCGCGATCAAGCACCGGTATCTTTGGAACCTGTCGTTCGCCGGCGGATCGCTGATCGCGGGATTCTGTCAGGGCCTGATCCTCGGCGGATTGATCCAAGGCATCAAGGTGGAGAACGCTGCGTTTGCCGGTGGCGCGTTCGATTGGGCGACGCCGTTCGCGGCGCTGTGCGGTCTCGGCGTGGTGGCCGGCTACGGGTTGCTCGGTGCAACCTGGCTGGTCATGAAGACCGAGGGTGCGGTTGCGGACCGGGCGCGCGCGCAATCGCAATGGCTGCTGCTCGGCGTGCTCGGTTTCATGGCGGCGGTCAGCCTGTGGACACCGGCAGCGTTCGAGCGCATCGCGGCGCGCTGGTTTTCCATCCCGAACATCCTGTTCTTGTGGCCGGTGCCGCTCGTCACTGCATGGCTCGGCTGGATGATCTGGCGATGGCTGAGCCGCGGAGGCGAAGTGCTGCCGTTTCTCGGCTCAATCGGTTTATTCCTGCTCGGCTATCTCGGACTGGTGATTTCAACGTTTCCATATCTCGTGCCGCCTTCACTGACGGTGTGGGATACGGCGGCAGCGCCCGCAAGCCAGATTTTCATGCTGATTGGCACGCTGGTGTTGCTGCCGATGGTCCTCACCTATACCGGCTTCGTCTACTGGCTGTTCCGCGGCAAGGTACGCGCCGGCGAAGGCTACCACTGAAGCAGCCGGTCCCGTTGCGGCGGCGGCTGCCGGCGGGGCGGCGGCTGCTGAGCTCGGGGCGGCGCACGCGGCTCAGCCTTGGGCGGCGGCTGCTTCTCGGCTTGCGGCGGAGCGGGCGGTTGTGGCGGCTGCGGCGGCGGTCGAACCTCGGCCGGCGGCTGGGGTGGCACAACTTGCGGGGGCGGAGGCGGCGCAGGAGGAATCTCGATCGCCGCGCTGCGCGGCCGGATCACGCCCCAGCCGATGCGCACCGGCGGCAACCGGCCCTGGACGAGTCGCGAAAACGTGCGCGGCACGTCAGGAACAAGGTCGGGAAAGCGCGCGCGAATGGACGGCGGCGGCGCGCCACTCGTATCCGCTGACGGCCAAACAACCACCGCGCCCTTCGTATCAATGTCTTCGCGACTGACCCAGGGTGTGCGCTCCGGCGAACCGTCGAGATACAGACTCGGGCGACTGGGCGCGGCGAGCGCAACCAGAGCCGCGGTTTCGGCGTCGCCAGTCACGATCTCAAGCGGGCGGCCGGTGCGACGCTCAAAGCTCTCACCGAAAAAGCGCCCCATCTCGGCGGCCGGCCGACCGACGGCAATCTCCATTGGGAAGATCCACGGCAGCGCCGTGATGGCAAAGATCGCAAACAGCGGCGGCAGGATCACAAACGCAGCCCAAGCATAACCGGCAAGGCGCTGGTGCGCGATCCGCAAGTTGTCGGGGGCGGTCACCATCACCGCAAGGCCGGTAGGGACGGCGAGCGGCGCTATGGGGATCGGCGCCGGGCCACCAACAATCATGGCGAAAAACGTCAACGTTGCTGCCGGGGCAAGCGCGAAGAAATAGACAAAGAACCGCGCCCGAGGGTCGACCGGTCGACGATCGACAATTGGCCTGGCCTCGCGCCGCGCCGCGGGCGTCTCAAACCCGAGCGCGACCAGGATGGCGCAGCCGGCGTGCGCGGCAAGAAGCCAGCCGAGCACGCGCAAGCCGCGCAGCGGATCCAGTTCCAGGCTGATCGCTGCTGGCGTCACGGCGGCGCCGCGCGGATGGTCGAGCCAGAGCAACAACGGAAAAACGAGAAGGACCATGATGATCCCGGCCGTCCACGGGCCAACCTCGGTGAACTTGGCGCGACCGCGGTCGGTCAACATCAAGTAAGCGAGCAGCAGGCCGATGAACACGAACGCGGCGTACGTGGTGAGCAGAAGAAGTCCCAATTCAAACCCGAGCGCGGGCCAGTAGGCGGGGCGGTCCTCTTCGGCGGCGCGCCAAAAATGCAAGAGCGCAACCGCCCACAGCGCCATGGCGAGAATGGAGGGGCCAAATTCCGGCGTCGGGATCGTGAAGAGAAAAATTCCGCCCATCAGCACGACGGCGATCGCTGCATGTCGCGGCCCAATGATTGCGGAGCCGAGTTGGAACACCGCCCAGTACGTGACGACGACGCAAGCCTGCGAGAGCAGATAAATCCAGAATTTGCCGAGCGCGTAAGCGGCATCCGCAAGCCAGTGCGCGAGCGGCGGGCCCAGGTGACTGCCGAGCCGATACTCGTGGCCGATGGCGATGCTTTCCGGCAGTTGGCCGGGAGGTGCGGAAAAAAACAGTGCAGGAACCAGCGTCCATAGCACGGCTTGCAGCAGCGCCATCGCCCAGACGGTAAGCTGCGGCCGTGAGCGCAGAAATTCGACGAACAGGGTGACTTGAAGCATCGCTACCGCGCCAGCCGAGCAGACTGAGTACCGCGCCGGCCTTAGAGAGGCAACTGCTCCAGCGCGTCGGGATCAATGCCCGTTTCGCCATAGCAAGCGGCAACCGGCGCGAATGAGCGGCGATGATGGATCGTGGGCCCTAGGCGGTCGAGTGCGGCAAAATGCTCGGGTACACTGTAACCCATATGACGCTCAAAGCCATAGCCGGGGCACGTTTCGCCGATGCGCGCCATGAGGCGATCGCGCGTGACCTTGGCGACGATGGAGGCAGCGGCGATCGAGAGCACCAGTGCGTCGCCGCCGACAATGGCTTGGCATTCGCAGTCGACGGCAATGCGATCGCGGCCGTCGACGAGCACAAGTTTCGGCTTGCAGGGCAGCGCGGCGACGGCGCGCGCGAGCGCCCACAGCGAGGCGCGCAGGATGTTGTCGCGGTCGACACGCGCGGTCGAGCCGATCGCGACGGCAACCTCGGCGGTTGCGCAAATCCGTTCGTAGAGTTTCTCGCGTTGCTCGGGCGGCAGTTTCTTGGAGTCGTTGAGGCCGCGCGGGATGCGCTCGGGGTCGAGAACGACCGCGGCGGCCACCACGGGGCCGGCGAGCGGCCCCCTGCCCGCCTCGTCGCAGCCGGCAACCGGCCAGATGCCGCGCTTGAGCGCAGCGCGCTCGCGCGCGAAGGTCGGCCGGACGTCCGGGTCGGCAAGCGGCAGGCGGGCGGCCTTTGCTGCAGTGCGACTCATAGGCCGCGATCCTGCGCGGCCATGGCCTCAAGTCAATGATGCCGCGCGTTGGGCGTGAACGGCGGGGATAAGGCCGAGTCAATCCGGAAGTATCAGGCGGCCATCGGGCGCAAAAGTGAAGTTTGGGGCCTGAACGACCTCCCACAGGTGGCCGTCGGGATCGGCGAAATAGCCGCGGTAGCCGCCGTAATCGGTCTTACCCGGCGAGCGCACCGGCGTGGCACCCGCAGCGAGGGCCTTGGCATAGACCGCGTCGACCTCTTCCGGAGTCCGGCAATTCCAGGCAAGCGTTGCGCCGCGAAAGGCCGGGTGAGGTTCCGCCTGCTGGACGGCGTCCGCCGCGAGCTTATCCCACGACCATAGTGCCAGCACCACCGCACCGGCATCGATGAACGCGATCTCGTCGCCGGTTGCGCGGAACTTTCGCCCAAATCCAAGCGCCTCGTAGAAGCAAGCGCTCGCCGGCACATTGCGGACGCCCAGCGTCAAAGCGGTGAGGCAGGGTTTGTTCATGCAAACAGGCTCAGTTGTTCTGCGCGTGGGCGCGGCGGACGGAAATGCTCGGTGCTCAATACGACTTTGCTCTGGTTGAGGCCGCGTTTCTCACAGGCGGTCTCGAAGCGCCGGCCGATCATCCAGGCGTACGGGCCGGTCCCCGTCATACGACGCCCGAAAGTCGCATCGTAGTCCTTGCCGCCGCGCATTTCCCGGATGAGCTTGAACACGTGCTTCTCGCGGTCCGGAAAGTGCGCCTTCAGCCATTCGCGAAACAGATCCCGCAGCTCAAGCGGCAGGCGCAGCAAGACATAACCGGCATTTTTTACGCCGGCGAGGACAGCGGCGTCGAGGATGCGCTCGATCTCGGCATCGTTTATGGCGGGAAAGGTCGGCGCCACCATCACCGACGTTGGTACGCCGGCGCCAGACAACTGGCGCAGCGCTTCGAGCCGGAGCGCCGGTGTCGACGCGCGCGGCTCCATGACGCGGGCCAGCTTGGCGTCAAGCGTAGTGACGGAGATCGCCACCTTCACAAGATTCCGCTGCGCCATACGCGAGAGGATGTCGAGGTCGCGCACTACGAGCGCCGACTTGGTGACGATGCCGACCGGATGGCCAGCGCGCTCCAGCACTTGCAGGATTCCGCGCATCACCCGGTATTTGCGCTCGATCGGCTGGTAGGGGTCCGTATTGGTGCCGATTGCGATGGTGCGCGGCTCGTAGCCGGGAGCGGACAGTTCCCTCTCGAGGAGAGCGGGAGCGTCGGGCTTGACGAACAGCTTCGATTC
>FWPU01006255.1_pt1 | contig 19018 bp, 17 predicted proteins | sample 2228361 | NCBI WGS metagenome assembly FWPU01 (sample SAMEA103939777, study PRJEB20133) | metagenome
TACCCCCCATGATCCGGCGGCGCCAGGGGGCCATCGTCAACATCGCCTCGGTCAACGGGCTGACGGGCCTGGGCGAGGAGGCCTACAGCGCGGCCAAGGCCGGCGTCATCAATCTGACCCAGAACATGGCGGTAAAGTACGGCCAGCACAACCTCCGGGCCAACGTCATCTGCCCCGGCACCATCCACACCCCCATCTGGCAATCCCGCCTGGACCGGGATCCCCAGATCCTGGAGCGGCTGGCCGCCTGGTATCCCCTGGGCCGGGTGGGTCGACCCGAGGATGTGGCCAGGGCGGTCCTGTTCCTGGCCTCCGACGACGCGGCCTGGATCACCGGCGCGGTGCTCAACGTGGACGGCGGCCTGATGGCCGGCAACTACCGCATGGCTCGGGCGTTGGAGGGCGAGGCGGGGTAACTCCCACCCGTCCCCGTCGTGCCCCGGTTGCTTTACTCCCTTCCCCAGGTCGGGACGTGTCCAGGGGCCAGCATCCTATCGATAGTGGGGCGTGTCCTTCAGGTGATACTCCAGCAGATGTCCCCGTGCGCCCACGTAGAAGACCCCGGGCCGGCCCTCCACCATCTGGTACAGGTCGGGGATGGGCGGCGGATCCAGGTAGACGATGTGGTCGGTGCTCACATCCAGCTTGAAGAGATCCCGTTGGGTGACGCCGTAGATGTCCCCGTCGCTGCCGGCCGTCAGGTGGATGATGCCATAGGTCTCGGGCACGCCCATGAGGGGCGTACCCCGGCTGCGTAGCTGCCAGCGCCGCACCACCTGCCGCTCCCCCCGGTCGAAGGCGAAGAGGTGGCCGGTGTCGGTGCTGCCGTAGACCAGGCCGGTAGTCGGGCTCACAGCCAGGGAGGTGACGGCAATGGCCTCGGGGATGGGGATGCACTCGAAGACGCGCCGTTCCGCCGTCGGGTCAAACAGGAAGAGTTTGCCCTGGGTGGTGGTGTCGATGCATCCCCGGCCGCCGCTGATGCTGGTGCCGCCGTAGACGAAGCGGTCATCGGCGACCACGCTCTGGACGCTCTGGGCCTCATCCCGGAAGACGTGGAGGGCATCGGTGGCGGGGTCGTAGCGCCCCAGGCCGCCGCCGGTGACGCCGTAGTCGGCCCGGCAGGCGATGTAGATGCGGCCATCCGGCCCCACCGCGTACTCGAAGGGGCGGTTCATCTGCTGGCCGAGCCGGCCGATGAGGCGAGGGTTGGCGTCGGGCGCCTGCCCCTGGACTTCGGGCCGGGGGTTCCAGGGACGGGCCGGATCGTAGACGGCCCAGTACGCGCCCGTGTAGCTGCCCATGTAGAGCCGGTCGCCGTGGGCGATGACGTCGTAGATCTCGCCGTTGCCGAAGCCCACCCGGCCCAGATCCTCCAGCCTGCGGCTGTCCGGGTCGAAGCGGAAGAGGTGCATGGAGATGATGGTGCTGCCGTAGATGCAGCCGTCCGGCCCTTTGTTCAGCCCCACGATGTCGGTGGCGACTGACGGCTCATACTGGAAGGTGCGGGTGACGCCGTCCACCGTGTAGGTACGGCTGTAGAGGTCGGCCTGGACGTCACGGCCGACGCCGGTGGCTGTGGGCACCAGGGGCGGCAGCTCTTCCAGCACCTGGCGCTGGCCGGTGGCCGGGTGGAAGGCAATGGGCTGGCCGGGCCGGGTGCGCACGACGGTACAGACAATGGCTCCTTCCCGGCTGATCCCCTGGGGGCGACACCAGATCTGCTGGCCGGGGACGATGGGCTCTGGCGCCTGGCAGCCATGGTCCTGCCAGGTTTCTGTGGCCGGGTCGAAGCTGACCAGATGGCCGTGGGGATGGGTCCCGATGTAGAGGCGGCCATCCTGCCCCAGGACGGCGCCCACGAAGCGCTCCCCGCTCAGGGGTGGAAAGCCGTGGGAGATCACCCGGCGCGTCTCCGGCCGCCAGGATAAGAGCAGGTTGCCCGGCTGATTCAGGCCGTGGTAGGTCTGGATCCAGACCCGGCCATCGGCTGGATCCGCCACCAGGGAAAATTCCCGGGCGCCGATGGGATGGCGTTCCACCAATTGGCCGTTGTCCAGGTCCACCGCAAAGAGCACGGCCCCTTCCTGTCCAAACTCACCGCCCCAGAGCAGGTCCAGACCCCGCACCGGGTCGTGGGAGAGCCACGGCCCCCCCATCCAGCCGCCGACCACCGGCCGGCCCAGGTCGTAGTAGATGCCCATTGGATGTTTTCCTCCCCTGGGTGTGGTGAACTACCGGATGTCGAGGCATCATGCGGCGGCATCCGTTGGGGGAATTCCTCCGCATGGTAATCTCAAACGATACCCTGTGGCGCCGGACTTGACAAATCCCTCTTTTTGAAGAACAATGAACGTAAACGTTTGCGTTGTATTTGCAAGTTGTTGCGTACAGCCCGTTCCCCGGACCGTGAGCGAGAAACTGCCCGAAAAGAAGCCGGCCGCGACCATGAAAGAGATCGCCAGGGCGCTGGGTGTCTCGGTGGCCACCGTCTCCCGTGCCCTGAACGACCAACCCGGTGTGGGGGCCGAAACCCGGCGGCGCATCCTGGAAATGAGTGAAAAGCTCAACTACGCCCCCCACGGCGCCGCCCGGGGACTGGTGACCACCCAGACCCACACGGTGGCCTTCCTGACCGTCCATCGCGCCCTGCCCCTGGACGCCGATTACTTCTACCAGCGGATCCTGCTGGGCGCCCAGCAGGAGTTAACCCGCCACGGCTACTACCTGATCGTCTCGGCCCTGTCGCCGGAGCAACTGGCGGAACTGCCCAACCTGCCCCTGCTGCGGGAGCAGCGGGTCGACGGCGTCATCCTGGCCGGGCCGGAGATTCCGGCACGCCATATCCTGGCCCTGCGGGCCCAGGGGTTGCCCCTGGTGCTGGTGGACAACGCCCTGCCCCACACGCCCGTGGACTGTGTCCTCAGCGAGGACGAGGCCGGCGGGTACGCGGCCACGGCCCACCTGCTGGAGCACGGTCACCAGAGGGTGGCCGTCTTGACCGGGCCCCTGGATTGGCCCTCCAACCGGGCTCGCTATCGGGGCTATAGCCGGGCCATGGCCGAGGAGGGCCTGCCCCTGTTGGAGGTCCACGAGGCGGAGACCACCATCGACAGCGGCCACCGGGCCATGAGGGCTGCCCTGGAGCGGCATCCAGAGCTGACGGCCGTCTTTGCGGTCAACGATTCCATGGCCATCGGCGCCATGCGTGCCGCCCGGGAAGCAGGCCGGGCTGTCCCCCGGGATCTGGCCGTGGTGGGGTTTGACGACATCGAGTGGGCCACCCACGCCGACCCGCCCCTGACCACGGTCAAGATTCCCAAACGGCAGATGGGCGCGGTGGCGGCGCGACGTCTGGTCACTTTGCTGGAGCAGCCCGATGAGGCCCCCACCCGCAGCATGGTGGCGACCCAACTGGTGGTGCGGGTCTCTTGCGGCTGCCCGGCTGGATAGATGGGCCGGAAAGATCAGCTGGATGGACATGCTGGATAGACATATGGAGCACGGAACGAGGCCGTACCTTCTTCCCGTGCGGCCATTTCGGCGAATCTTCTTTCCGTTCAAATGACCTAAGGAGAACTCCCATGAACATCCGAGCCTTACGTCCCCTTATCTGGCTGGTGGCTGTGGCCCTGCTCCTGGCCGGCTGTCCGGCGGCCGTTCCGGCACCAGGGGGGGAGGCCCCGGCCTCTGCTGCTGAAGGCGGTAAGGTACAGATCAAGCTGGCCACCTGGGCCGGCGTTGATGAGGCCAACGAACTCCAGGCTATCCTGGACGAGTTGAATGCCGCCTCGGAAACCTACGAGATCATCCAGGAGTCCAGCCCGGCCGAGTATTGGACCAAGCTCCAAACCACCGTGGCGGCCGGCACCGCGGCTGACCTCATGTGGATGGATCAGGAGCATCTGCCCGACTTTGCAGCCCGAGGCGCGCTGATGGACATCAGCGACCGGCTGGAAAGCGACGATCACCCGGCCGCAGACCTGACCGACTACTTCCCCGCCGCGCTGGAGCGCTATACCCACCAGGGGCGCTACTACGGCCTGCCCTGGATCGCCATGCCGGTGATGCTCTACGTCAACCTGGACCACCTGGAGGCCGCCGGCTACAGCGAGGACCAGGTCAACGACTGGACCTGGGCCGACTTTGCCGAGGCCTGTGTGGCCATGACCCTGGACAGCAACGGCAACCACCCGGGCGGCAGCAACTTCGACCCCACCGACGTGCAACAGTACGGCTTCAGCATCGTTCCGGGCTGGCCGCCCCTGCAGATGTGGATCTGGCAGGCCGGCGGTGAAGTCATCAGCGAGGACCTCACCCAGTCGCCCATCGACACGCCCGAGGCGCTCCAGGGCGCCCAGTACGTGGCCGACCTGGTGGCGTCCGGCTGTACGCCGGAGCAGTCGGTGATCAGCGAGCGGGGCTTCGGTGAGATGATGAAGGCCGGCACCGTCTCCATGTTCATGGGCGGCGCGGCCGATGACTTCGAGCGCACCGAGGGCAAGCGCATCAAGGCCTTCTTGTTGCCCCAGGGGCCTGTCAGCCGGGACACCTGGGCCTGGATCGGCGGCATGAGCATCAACGCCAACACCGCCAACCCGGACGTGGCCTATGAAGCCTTCATGGACCTGACCGAGGCTATCCACCACTGGAAGGTCCCGGCCCCGCGCCGCTCCCTGGCCACCCGGGAGGGCATCGTGGCGGCCACACCGTACAAGGAGATCTCGGCGGATAACATCATCGCCAACATGGAGCACATGCGGGCTCCCCGCATTTTCCCCGGCTACGCCCAGTGGGCCACCGTCTTCGGTGAGCGCTATGTGGATCCCCTGGTGCGGGGCAACGCCACGCCGGAGGAGCTTGCGGGTGAGGTGCGGCCGCTCCTGGAGGAGATCCTGGCCGAGGCCGGACAGTAACGGTTCACCCGGCGTCAGGCCGGGTGGTGCATCCCACAAGGAGCAGATGAGGGCGAAGGGGGCAGGCCGGTTCCATGGGTCTGCCCCCCTTCCCGGGAGCGTACCCATGATGCCTGAACTTTTTTCCCAGGCGTACCTACCCACCCTGCTGCGCTACCTGTTCATTGCAATCGGGATCGGCGTCACCATGCTGGTGCTCTACCAGGTGTTGACCCGGCTGGGCATGCGCGCGGAGGCGGCCACGGGGTACACCCTGATCACGCCCTGGCTGTTGGGCTTCCTGATCTGGACCGCGTTTCCCATCCTGGCCTCCCTCTACCTGAGTTTCACCGAGTACAACGTCCTGCAGCCGCCCCGGTGGGTGGGGCTGGAAAACTACGGGCGCATCTTCAGCCGGGATATTGACTTCTGGCCGGCACTGCGCATCACGGTGCTCTACGCGTTTCTGAGCGTGCCCCTGGGCGTGGCCGGATCGCTGCTGGTGGCCATCCTGCTGAGCACCAACATCCGGGGGCTGGGCATCTACCGGACCATCTACTACCTGCCCTCCATCGTGCCGGCGGTGGCCACGGCGCTGCTCTGGCGCTGGCTCTTTAACCCGGACGCGGGGCTGCTGAACAATTTCCTGCGGCCGTTTTTGCGGCCCTTCGACCTGCCGCCGCCCAACTGGTTCGGCGATGAGCGCTTCGTGTTGCCCGCCTTCATCATCATCAGCCTGTGGGGCATTGCAGGCGCCAACATGGTGATCTTCCTGGGTGCGCTCAAGAACGTGCCCCGCCACCTGTTGGAGGTGGCGGAGATCGACGGGGCCAACGCCTGGCAGCGTTTCTGGGCGGTGACCCTCCCCCTGATCACGCCGGTGATCTTCCTCCAGCTGGTGATGGGCATCATCGGCGCGCTCCAGATCTTCACCGTGGCGGCCTTCATCCGCTACACCCCGGCTGCGGGCAAGTTCATGAACATCCTCATCTATCAGGCGGGCTTCCAGCAATTCCGCATGGGCTACGCCAGCGCCCTGGCTTGGATCCTCTTTGCCATCATCCTGGGCCTGACGCTGCTGATCTTCCGTTCGTCCGAAGCGTGGGTCTATTATGAGACGGCGAAGAGGTAGGGATTGGGTGCTTGGGGATTGGGCGATTGAGTAGGGAGAAGATCCCGACAAAAAAGAGGTGTTCGCATGGCACAGATGACGCAGGCAGGTCAGGCAATGTCCCAGAGGGGGGTGGCGTGGCGGGAGAGCCGCCGGCGCCGGGCGTTGGTGGGCCAGGTGGTGGCGTACGTGGTGGTGACCCTGGGCGCGGTGGTGCTCATGATCCCCTTTGCCTGGATGCTCTCCAGCTCCCTGAAACCCCTGGACCAGGTCTTCGCCAACCCACCCCAGTGGATTCCCCACCCGATCCAGTGGCACAACTATGTGGACGCCTGGACCGCGCTGCCCTTTACCCAGTTCCTGTTCAACACCCTCTTCATCACCCTGTTGGGCATGGCGGCCAGTATCTTTACGTCTGCACTGGTGGCCGACGGCTTTGCCCGCTATCGCTTTCCAGGCCGGGACCTGCTCTTCATTGTGTTGCTCTCCACCATGATGCTGCCCTACGTGGTGACCCTGATCCCGGCCTTCCTCATCTGGCGTACCTTCGGCCTGATCAACACCTATGACCCCCTGGTGATCGGCTCCCTCTTCGGCGGCGGGCCCTTCTTCATCTTTCTGATGCGCCAGTTCATGCTCACGGTTCCTGTGGAGATGGAGGAGGCGGCCCGGATCGACGGCGCCAACACCTTCCAGATCTTCACCCGCATCATGCTGCCGCTGGTGCGGCCCGCATTGTTGGCCGTGGGCATCTTCAGCTTTCAGGGCTTCTGGAACGACTTCCTGGGCCCCTTGATCTACCTGAATGATCTGCCCAAATACACCATGACCCTGGGCATGTTCTTCTTCGTGGGTGGGACCAGCGAGGCCCCCAAGTGGCACTGGCTCATGGCCATGTCGACCCTCATCGCGCTGCCCATCCTGCTGATTTTCTTCCTGGCCCAACGCCACTTCATCGAAGGAGTCATGCTCACGGGTCTCAAAGGATAAAAAAATCAGGGCTCATCTCCCAAATGTGTGCGAACCTGTTTGCTCCCCTGCGAAACTGGGGTGGGTAGCATACATTTGGGGTAGATGAGCTAAAATCAGAAGGATCTGTGGAATGAGCTTTCGCCTGCAGCGGCACCCCCAGAGCCCGGTGATGATGCCGGAGCCGACCTCCACCTGGGAGTGCTACAACGTCTTCAACCCGTCGGTCATCTACCACAACGGCCTGTTCCACATGCATTACCGGGCCCAGGGGCTGGACTGGGTGAGCCGTATCGGCTATGCCGTCAGCGTGGATGGTCTCCACTGGAATCGCCTGCGGGAACCGGTCCTGGCGCCCTCGGATGGGACCGACTCCCGGGGGATTGAGGATCCCCGGGTGGTGGCCCTGGATGGCGCCTTCTACATGACCTACACTGCCTACGGCCGGGAGTTTCTGGGCCAGGGAGAACCCACCCACCTGGGGGGCGGCATCCTGCCCATGATCGCCCGCAGCGAAAACTTGATCACCTGGGAGCGCATCGGCCCCATGGTGGTGGGGGAGGATAACAAGGACCACGTCCTCTTCCCCCGCCGGATCGGCGGACGGTACGCCGCGCTCCACCGGCGCTGGCCCCACGTCTGGCTGGCCTATTCCGAGGATCTGCGCACCTGGCCCGAGGAGTGGATGGCGCCCATCTACGGCCCCCGGCCGGATAACTGGTGGGATGCCACCAGCGTGGGCAGCAACGGCGTGCCCATCGAGACCGAGTACGGCTGGCTCTGCCTCAACCACGGCTACACCACCCAGGTGAGCGGGGGGGCCAACAGCCTGGGCCAGGGCAGCACGGTGAGCCGGGTCTATCGGCTGGGGGTGATCCTGTTGGATCTGGAAGATCCCACCCGGGTTATCAACCGGCCCAAGGAGCCCATCTTCTGGCCCGAGGAACTCTGGGAGCTGCGGGGGGATGTGCCCAACGTGGTCTTCAGTAACGCCAATCCCGTGGTCGATGGCACCGTGTACGTCTACTACGGCGGCGCCGACCACGTGATCGGCCTGGCCACCTGTAGCCTGGACGAGCTGGTGGATTACGCGCGATTTGGGTGAGTAAAACGGGCCTCCACTGAAAAAGAGATTCAATGGCATCGCAGAGGCGCAGGGAACGTAAAGTCTCTCTGGGACATCTCTGTGTCCTTTGCGCCTCCGCCGCGGTCATATCCCCCATTTGGGGTCGCACGCTTCCCCTACCGGTAATCCTCCGCCGCGTCCGCGGGCACAAAGCCCAGCACCGCCCGCGCGTGGGAGAGGTCCCGGTAGCCCCATCGGTTGTTCGAATTGACGAAAAAGATGTCGAACTTGAGGGAATCGGGCGCGGTGACGCAGCGTTCCAGCATCTGGCCGATGTCCCGCTGGCTACACCAGACGGAAAATTCCCGGGGCGCCAGGGGCCGATCCTCAGCCCGCACCAGGCCGATGCGCAGACAGAGGATGGAGATGTCGGTGGTGTCGGCGTAGAACCGGGCCAGGGCCTCTCCCCAGACTTTGCTGGCCGCGTAGAGGCTGTTGGGGCGGGTGGGGGTGGTGTGGGTAATCATGGGCCAACTGTCACCCACGGCCCCGTAGTCGCCTTCCACCAGGGCCTTGTAGGGATGCTCTCGCTCCCAGCCGGCCACGGTCGCGCCGCTGCTGGCGTAGATGACGCGCTTCACACCGTGGCGCCGGGCCGCTTCGAAGACGTTGTAGGTCCCCACCACATTGGCCCGGTGGATCTCTTCCCACGTGGCGCTACCCCGGGCGATGGCCGCTAGGTGGATTACTACGTCGATGCCTTCGAATGCAGGCAGGATGGCGTCCAGGTCGGCGATGTCGGCCCGGTGGCAGGGCACGTCGGGCACGTGGCTGCGGTTGAGGGCGCGCAGGGGATACCCGGCCAGATGCCGCCGGGCCACGCCGCCGATGAGTCCGCTCATGCCGGTAATCAGAATGTGGGGGCGGGTGGCGGTCATGGGAATGCCTCCTCGGATCCAAGAGAATCTATGTCGCGTAGTGTTTTGCGTCGGGCAGGGGCACCGGCCTGGCGTCCTCGGTGGAGATACTCCAGTCCGCCAGGCGCAGGCGCAGCTCTGCCAGCACATCCCGGTGCTGGGGCTCGTCCGCCACGTTGACCAGCTCCCACGGGTCGTTGGCCAGGTCGTAGAGCTCGTCCCGATCCCCCATGGGGTCGTGGACATATTTCCAGCGACGGGTGCGCACCATCTTGCGGCGGCCCTCCGCTTCCCGCCACTGCAGGGTGGCGATGAGGGTACGGCGTCCCCAGGGCCGGGGATAGCGCTCCAGGTCGGCCATGCGGAAGGGCGGGCCGCCGGCGCCATATTCGGCAAAGGCAGCATCCCGGGGAGGCGCGTCGGTGACTGTGGGCAGGGGGGCTCCCTGCACGGTGGGGGGTATGTCCAGCCCCTGCAGGGTCAGCAGGGTGGGCAGCACATCCACCAGGTTGACCAGGCTGTCGTCCCGGCGGCCGGCTGGGATCTGGCCCGGCCAGGAGATCAGGAGGGGGACCCGGGTGAGGCAGTCGTAGAAGACGCCGCCCTTGCACTGCATGGCGTGCTCGCCCATGAAGTCGCCGTGGTCGGAGCAGAAGACCACGATGGTCTTCTGCCGGAGTTCCAGGGCTTCCAACGCGTCCAGGATCTGTCCCACGGCGTCGTCGATGAAGCGCACCATGCCGTAGTAGACGGCCATCAGCCCGTAGAGATCCTCCAGCCGATCCTGCCGGACGCCCAGCATCTGGTACAGCACCCGGTTCCGTTCGGGCGCGCGGGGGTCATCGAACTCACCGTCCCGCCAGGGAGGCAGCTGGATCTTGTCGGGCGGGAAGAGGGCCGCGTACCGTTCCGGCGCCACCCAGGGCTCGTGGGGATCGGGGAAGGAGACCCAGAGCGCGAAGGGCTCGGCCCGGTGTTGTTCCAGAAAGCGCACGGTTTGCCCCGCGATCAGGCCCGTTCCGTAGTCCTCCAGGGGAAAGTTTGAGGTTTCATAGGCGAAGCGCGGGTTTTGGGGGACCAGGGTGCGGCGGAGCTCGTGGGCGGCGCGGATGCCCGCCAGGGGGCGGAACCAGGCCATCCCCCGGGTGGCGGGGTTGGCTGGCAGGCCGCCGTGGGAGATCTCGCACCAGGTATCGAAGAGGGCCAGGTCGTCGGGCTCCGCGAAGCAGTGGTTTTTGCCGATGAGCCCCACGTGGTAGCCGGCCTCCTTCCACAGACGAGGGCCGTGCGCTGCGCCCCCGGGCATCAGGGTTTCGTTGCGCCGGCCTCCGTGGCTGTGGGGATACTGGCCGGTCCAGAAAGAGATGCGGGCCGGCACGCAAAGCGGATGGGGGGTGAAGGCATGCTCGTAGCGCACGCCCTCTTCGGCCAGCCGTTGCAGGTTGGGCGTGGTGCAGAAAGGATTCCCGTAGAGGTGGCTGGCCGTTGCCTTCATCTGGTCAACCATGATGACCAGCACATTGGGTCGATCGTCCATTCTTCCCCCGCTAAAATTTGAGTCGCTTGAAGGCTTCGGCATACTCGAAGCCGGCCTCTTCCCCGGTCTTGCGGCTGCGTTCCTTGATGCGTTCGGCCAGCTTCTCCCGGTCGGTACCCACCTGGCTCACGTGGCAGGCCAGGGCGTCGATGCGCGTGTCGATGGTCTCGCTGATGTCCTCGTAGTAGTCCGGCTGGTCCGTCCAGAAGAGGTACGCCTCCTTCACCCGCCACGGCTCCTCGTCCCCATCCAGCTGCTCGGCAAAGATGTGCCATTCCCGGGCCGACCAGAGCGCGTCCAGCGCAGCCTGGCCCGCGGCCCGGTGGTCGGGGTGGAGCTGGTAGTGGCGCCAGGGGTCAATGGCCATCAAAATGTGGGGCTTGTGGCGGCGGATGATGGCCGCGAGTTGGTGGCGCAGGGTGAGGGTGTTCTCCAGCAGGCCGTCGGGGTGGCGCAGGAAGAGCACCTCTTTGACCCCCAGCACCGCGGCCGCAGCCCGTTGCTCGGCTTCCCGCCGGGTGGCCAGCTGGCCTGGCCGAATGTTGGGATCCCGGCTCCCCTTGTCCCCGCTGGTCAAGAGGACGTAGGTGATCTCTTTGCCCGCCGCAGCCCACTTGGCGATGGTGCCCCCGCAGCCAAATTCTGGATCGTCCGGGTGGGCGGCGATGAGCATGACCCGATCCAGGGATTCTGTCTGTTCGCTCATGGAATCCATCTCTCCCGCTCTGTTTGAGGTGGTTTGGCGATCTCTGTGGCAAGTTCATGTCAGGGCGATGGAACGGCCTGGAGCCAGGTCGGTGCCAGGAATTGTTGGGGAGCTGACCGGATGGGGGGCCCGACAGCAACGCCGTCCCTGATTAGGGTAACACCAAATGGCACGGGGGACAAAACCGGGAGGAGTTAGGGGAGGAGAGGGGATTGGCCTTTGACCGGTACTGTTTGACCGGCAGGCTGTTGATGTACGCCCAGATCGCGGCCAGTTTCGTGTCGTTCAGGGGCGCGTACGCCCGCCAGGACATCTCCAGAGAAAGTTGGTGACCCTCCGCTCCGGCGTCTGGTCGGTGCCCATGGCAGCGGCCAAGGCGGCCTGGCTCCACCGCTGCAGCGCGTCGAGGAAAGCGATGAGCGCGGCCAGGCCCTTGTCTCGGGCCATGTAGACCTCCTCGCGGGTGGAAAACAGATTGACGGCTGCCCATCTCTCGGGGTACGATGGGGAAGTAGTCGACCATCTGACACAATCCCAAGCCTGGAGCCACTGTGCTGTATCCAACTGTGCTGTATCCAAAGGAAATGACCCATGGCTGACGAAACCCTGCGCTGGATTGAGGCGGAGATGGCGCGCCTCCAGGAGGCGGGGCTGCTGACCACCATCCGCACCATCGAGTCGCCCATGGACGCCCGGGTGATCATCGGCGGGCGGGAGCTGTTGAACTTTTGCGCCAACAACTACCTGGGGCTGGCCAACCACCCCCGGCTACGCCGGGCGGCCAAAGACGCCGTTGACCGCTACGGCATCGGCCCGGGCGCGGTGCGCACCATCGCCGGCACCATGTCCCTCCACGTGGCGCTGGAGGAGCGGCTGGCCGCGTTCAAGCGGGCCGAGGCCTGCATCACCTTCCAGAGCGGCTTCATGGCCAACCTGGCCACCATCCCCGCGCTGGTGGGCCGGGGCGACGTGATCTTCTCCGACGAGCTCAATCATGCCAGCATCATCGACGCCTGCCGACTGAGCCGGGCGGAGGTGGTGCGCTATGCCCACTGCGACGTGGACGACCTGCGCCGTAAGGTGGCGCAGGTGCCTGCGTCCGGCCGCCGGCTCATTGTCACCGACGGCGTCTTCAGTATGGACGGGGACATCGCGCCCCTGCCCGCCATCTGCGAGATCGCCGAAGCCCACGGCGCCATCCTCATGGTGGATGACGCCCACGGCGAGGGGGTTCTGGGTGAGGGTGGCCGGGGCATCGTCGACCACTTTGGCCTCCACGGCCGGGTCCAGGTGGAGGTGGGAACCCTGAGCAAGGCCTTTGGCGTGGTGGGCGGCCTGGTGGCCGGCAGCCGCCTCGTGGTGGAGTGGCTGCGCCAGCGGGGGCGGCCCTTTCTCTTTTCCAGCGCCATGACCGTGCCCGACGTGGCCGCCTGTCTGGAAGCCGTCCAGGTTTTGCAAGAGTCCACCGAATTGGTGGAGCGGCTGTGGGAGAATGCCCGCTTTTTCAAGGCGGAGATGCAGCGGCTGGGCTTCGACATCGGCCATAGCGAGACGCCCATCGTCCCGGTGATGTTGGGCGAGGCACCCCTGGCCCAGCAGTTCAGCCGCCGGCTCTTTGAAGAAGGGCTCTTCGCCACGGCCATCAGCTATCCCACCGTGCCCATGGGCAAGGCCCGCATCCGGGTCATGAACTCGGCCGCGCACAGCCGGGCGGACCTGGAGGAGGCGTTGGAAATTTTCGCCCGGGTGGGTCGAGAATTAGGCGTTATTGGGGGATAATGTTCACCGCCGAGACCCGGAGGAAAGCTCTGCGCCCTCGGCGTCTCGGCGGTGAGTCAATGACCTATGCGTAAAAAAGCGATTCTCATCACCGGCGCCAGCGGCGAGGTGGGCCATGCCCTGGTGAAACAACTCTCCCAGTCGGGCAATGACCGCCTGTTGACCCTGGACCTCCAGCCGCTGCCCGACGACATCCAGGGCCTCTCCACCCACGTCCAGGGCGACCTGCTGGATACCCACCTGCTGGCCCGGCTGGTGAGCGAGTACGAGATCGACGTCATCTATCACCTGGCCGCGCTCCTCTCCACCCGCAGCGAAATCACGCCGGAGATGGCCCATCAGGTCAACGTGGAGGGCACCCTGGGGCTGTTGCGCCTGGCCACGGAGCAGAGCCAATGGCGCAACCGGTCGATTCAGTTCATCTTTCCCAGCTCCATCGCCATCTACGGCATGCCTGATCGGGAAAGCAAGCAGCTCTACCAGCGGGTGCGGGAGTTCGAGTGGAACCAGCCCCGCACCATGTACGGCTGCAACAAGCTCTACTGCGAGATGCTGGGCATCTACTACAGCCGCCACTATCGCCAGCTGGCTGCCCGGCAGCCCGTGACCATCGACTTCCGCTGTGTCCGCTTTCCCGGGCTCATCAGCGCCTTCACCCTGCCGTCGGGCGGCACCAGCGACTACGGCCCGGAGATGATCCACGCTGCGGCCCGGGGCGAGCCCTACGCCTGCTTTGTGCGGCCGGAGGCCCGCATCCCTTTTATGGCCATGCCTGACGCGGTCCATGCCCTGCTGCAGCTGGGCATGGCGCCCCGGGAACGGCTCACCCGCCTGGTCTACAACGTCACCAGCTTCAGCCTCTCCGCCGGGCAGATCCGGGAGCGGGTGCTCCAGGCCTTCCCCGAGGCCCAGATCACCTTTGCGCCGGACCCCAAGCGGGAGGCCATCATCGACAGCTGGCCGGCGGACCTGGACGACAGCGCAGCGCGGATGGATTGGGGCTGGGAGCCCCAGTACGATGTGGAGCGGGCCTTTCAGGAGTATCTTTTGCCCAACATCCAGGCCCGCTACCGCCGGTCTCCCCAGGGTTGGGGCAATTGAACAGGTTTCCCATGGACAGCAATGCAGCCAAAGTCAAACCCTTTTTGAAGTGGGCAGGCGGCAAACTGCGCATCGTGGCGCACATCAAAGAAGTCTTGCCGCCGGGCCGCCGTTTGATCGAGCCCTTTGTGGGCTCGGGCGCGGTCTTCCTGAACACCGACTACAGCCACTACCTGCTGGCAGACGCCAATCCGGACCTGATCGGGCTCTATCGGCAGCTCCATCAGGAGGGCGAGGCCTTCATCCGCTACTGCCGGACTTTCTTCACCCCAGAGGCCAACCAGCGTGCGATCTACTACGAATACCGGGATCGCTTTAACCGTAGCCGGGATCCCCGGGAGCGGGCCGCGCTCTTCCTCTACCTGAACCGCCATGGCTACAATGGGCTCTGCCGCTACAACGCCAGCGGCCAGTTCAACGTCCCCTTCGGCCGCTACAGGCGGCCCTACTTCCCCGAAGCGGAGATGGAGGCGTTTCTGGCGAAAGCCCGGCGGGCCAGGCTGGAGTTCCAGGTGGCCGACTTCGTGGAGACCCTGTCCGCCGCCCAGGTGGGGGACGTGGTCTACTGCGACCCGCCCTATGTGCCCCTTTCCGCCACGGCCAACTTCACCGGCTACAGCAAGGATGGCTTTGGTGCGGCGGAACAGCTGCGCCTGGCCGAGCTGGCCCAGGCGCTGGCGGCCCGGGGCGTGCCGGTGGTGATCTCCAACCACGATACTGACTTCACAGCCCGGACCTATGCCCGGGCGCGAGAAAAAAGGTGGCTGACGGTCCGGCGCCACATCAGCTGCGACGGCGCCAACCGCAACGAAGTCCGGGAGATTCTGGCCGTTTTCCACTGAACTTGAAACCACAGATTCCACAGATGACTCCACTGCATGGAGGCGGCGCGGGGATGGAACGTCAAATCGTTGGCTTTCACCAGGACAATGTGGGCGATTGGGTGGCCGAGCTCTCCTGTGGCCATACCATCCACGTGCGCCATGATCCCCCCTGGAGCCAGCGGCCCTGGGTGTTGACCGAGGAAGGACGGAGACAGTTCATCGGGTACTGGCTCACGTGCAAAGAATGCGCTGCCGGCCCGGCAGCCAACCGAAAGGAGCCTGGGACATGACCATTCACCCGGAGACGACCATGGGGATGGTAACCCTCTGCGTGGCCGACCTGACCCGTTCCCTGGATTATTATCGGCATCGTATCGGCCTACAGCTCCACCGGCAGGAGATAGGTACCGTGTTCCTGGGGGCCGGCGGGCCGGATCTGCTCTGTTTGGTGGAACAGCCCGGGGCCCGGCCGGTGCAGCGGGGGCGGACGGGCCTCTACCATTTCGCCCTGTTGTTGCCCTCGCGCCTGGCGTTGGCCCGTACCCTGCGCCACCTGCTGGAAACCCGCACCCCCATCGCCGGGGCCAGCGACCATGGGGTCAGCGAAGCCCTCTACCTCACCGATCCGGACGGCCATGGCATTGAAATCTACCGGGATCGGCCCCGGGCGGAGTGGCCCATGGTGTCCACGCCTCGAGGGATGGAGTTGGCCATGACCGTGGACCCCCTGGATGTGGAGGGGATTCTGGGTGAGCTGGCCCCTGGGGACGGCGGCGGGGCGGCCATGCCGGCGGAGACCACGGTAGGGCACGTGCACCTGCACGTGGCGGAGCTGGAGGCGGCGGAGGCGTTCTACTGTGGCGTGCTGGGCTTCACCCTGATGCAGCGTTTCGACCGCTCGGCCAGTTTTGTCTCGGCCGGAAGGTATCACCACCACCTGGGGCTGAACATCTGGGCGGGCCGGGGCGCGCCGCCGCCACCCGATGACGCTGCCCGGCTGCTGCACTATCAGATCGTCCTGCCGGACGCCGGCGCCCTGGCCGCGGTGCTGGCCCGGGTTGAGGCTGCGGGGATGACCCCTCAGGCCCGGGAAGGCGGCTGGTTCCTCCACGATCCGTCCCATAACGGGGTGGTGTTGCGCGCCGGGCGGTGAGGGGGCGCTTCGTTCGATCCTTTTAACCGTCGAACAAATCGAATTTGTTGGCGGGGATGAATTGGGCGTTTGATAAGCAATCTTTGATTGCCATGTGTTTCCCAGTGGTTCGGGCCCGGTTCCACGGCAAGAACTGGCGCTTTCATGAAGTTTCTCTCTGGCAGAACAATGCAGCCACCGTGCCATCACGGTGGCTGTTTTCTGTTCTGGCCTGAGTCTGCCGCCCCAAATAAGGCCTGTATGGGTATAAGTTCGATTTGACATGGGATGATGTTTGTGTTAATCTTGCGGCCATCCCATCGTTGTTTGTGAGGTTTTGTTCGATGTTTGTTCGATGAGGTTTGAGTCTTGGCCAGGCGACGTCCTACCATTCGCGATGTGGCTCAAGAGGCCTCCGTGTCCACATCCACCGTCTCCCTCTACATCCAGGGGGACAGCCGGGTTGCAGACGGCACTGCTGCCCGCATTGCGGCTGCCATCGAAAAGCTGGGCTATGTGCCCCGTCCGCGCCGGCATCAACAGCGGGCGACTCTCTTCGGGCTCCTGATGGAAGAACTTTCCCTGACAGCCTTCCCCGAGGCCATTTACGGGGGGATTATCCAGGGGATTGAAGAGCGGGCGCGGGCTTTAGGCTATGGCATGTTGGTGGCGACCATCAAGGAGGGCGAGCTGCCCCAGATGATCCAGGATAAACAGGTGGCGGGGGTCATCATCCTGGGCGGCTGCCCGGCCAACGACGATCTGGCCCGAGAACTGGCCGCGCGCCGGTTTCCGGTGGTGCTGGTTGACAATTATCTGATCGATACCCCTCATCCCATTGACGCCATTGTACCCGATAACGAGTGGGGCGGTTACCTGGCCTTCAAACACCTGGTCGAACTGGGCCACACCCGGATTGCCATCATTCAGGGGCCGCGCAAGTATCAGACCCTGACCGATCGCCTGTGGGGCGCACTCCGTGCCGCGGACGATCTTCAGATTTCCATTCCCCTGGAATATCTGCAGCCTTCCATATCCAGCGGCTTCCCGAACAAGGGCTATCGAGAGATGAAGGAGTTGTTGGCCCTGCCCGAGCCGCCAACCGCCGTATTCGCCATCAGCGACCGGGCCGCTTTTGGCGCGTTGGACGCCATCCGGGAAGCTGGCCTTCGGGTCCCCGATGACATTTCCCTGGTCGGTTTCGATGACGTTGCCCACGCAGAGCACGCGCTGCCTCCTCTGACAACGGTCCATTATCCCCGCAGCCGGATGGGGGCGTTGGCGTTGACCCGGCTGGTCAACCGCATCGACGGACGGACGGATCTGCCGGTCCGTATTTCGGTGCCAACTGAGCTAATCGTGCGGGCTTCGACCGCTCCCTACCGGAAGCCCTGACATCTCGGGCCAGGTGATCGTGCCATCTGGCCTCATGCTGCCCTTCGCCACCTCGTTGACCTGTTCACGTTTTTTCATTTCGTAGCCCAGACTTCTGCCATCCAAACTCGCTTCACATTTACAACTACGACAGGGGGAACCAATCATGTCCAAGCAAGCAGATCGGTTGTCTGAAACGGGGAGTAACGCTCATCGCGGCATCAGCCGTCGGCGGATGCTGCAGTTATCGGCCATGACAGGGGTCGGACTTGCCCTGGCTGCCTGTGCCTCGCCCGGAACCCCATCCCAGGGAGAATCGACGGGCGGCGAGGGTGGTGCCGCTGCGGCTCCTGTAGATATCGTGGCCACCACTTCCATGCCCGTCAACACCTTCGACAACACCCTGGCCCGGGCAAAAGAACGATTGCCCCACATTAACTTGGAGGTCAACGCCAATGGTTGGGGGAATGGCGGATGGGACGGCTATGCGGATACCCTGCTGACCCGCATCGCCGGCGGTGAACAGATCGACGTCATCATGATCGCCATTGAAGGCCTGAGCCTGTTGGCCGATAAGAACGTTCTGATCCCGCTGGATGACTTCCTGGCCGCCGATCCGGAGGCTGCGGAGGTTCTGGAGACGGATGTCCATCCGGTCCTGCGGGAGATGTTGCAGGTCAATGGTCAGCAGATGGAGTATCCCTTCTCCTGGAATAACATGGTCCTCTATTACAACACCGCCATTTTCGAGGAGGAAGGGTTGGCGCCCCCATCGCCCGACTGGACATGGGACGACTTCCTGGAGACCTGCCTGAAGGTCGCCCGGGTCACCGGTGGCGCCGACGACCGCTTTGCCTATTCCTTTTGGGGCAGTGGCATGTTTGGCATGTGTGCCTGGTACTTCAACAACGATACGTCGCCGCTGACGCCGGACTGGACCGCCTCCAATTTGATGGATCCGAAAGTGGCAGAAACGTTACAGTTCCTGGCCGATCTCATCCTGGAGTACCGGGTGGCGCCGAATCCGGAAGGCTGGGATGAATGGGCCCAGTTCCATGCCGGCAATCTGGTTATGCGTACCTGTGGCCGCTGGTGCATCGGGGGAGCCATGGAGGCCGGTTTCGACACCTATGACCTCCAGTACCAACCCCATCGCTCTGGTCCGCTCAAGACTGTCGCCGGTACCGATGGGTGGGGGATATCCTCTTCCAGCCAGGCCAAAGATGCCGCCTGGGAAGTGGTCAAGCTCCTCTCCGGGCCGGAGGCAGCGGTGGATATGGTCCAGTTGGGTGGCAACATCCCCGCCCTGCGCTCGGTGGCGGAGATGCCGGTCTTCGCCGAGTCAGGTCCGCCCAACACGGCCATTTTCTACGAATCCCTGGACTACGCGGCCACGGTGCCTTCGCCCAGGAACTTCAACATCATTGAACCCATCCTGAATCGGCACTATGCCAGCATTTGGAATGGAGAAAAGAGCGTCGAAGAAGCGCTGATGGCGGCCCATGCAGAACTGCAGCCTGAAATGGAGAAACTCCAGGCAGGCTAGTAAATCCCGGCAGAAATTCGCCGATAGTTTCCACCAGAGGTCGTGCGCCCAGAGGGCACCC
>FWPU01007863.1_pt1 | contig 19017 bp, 18 predicted proteins | sample 2228361 | NCBI WGS metagenome assembly FWPU01 (sample SAMEA103939777, study PRJEB20133) | metagenome
CTCTCAAGTGTAGGGTTTTTGGGGGGTGCAACCCCTGGGTCCCGCATACCCCACCCCCCTACCCTTTCTCCTGCCAGGGAAGGGGGTCAGAATCTGGCGTTGCGGCGCGTCAGCAGAACCGGTGTATCGCAGCGTCAGCCACATACCCCCCTCTCCCGCTCAGGGAGAGGGGGGCAGGGGGGTGAGGACCAGCAGCGCATCAGGACGCCATCCGCCAAAAACCCTACACCTGAAAGGTAAAGACCGCCTGCCCGGGTATGCAAACAGGTACCTCCAGACAGGCGTGTATGAAAACCCTGTATCATGGAGCAGAACAGGAAAGGAGCAGGAAGCATGAGCGCCCCAACGACCCGCTTTCAACGCTTGCAGCAGCGCTACCGCGATGGCGATCTTCCCTGGGATCACGATCTGCCGCCACCAGAAGTGATGGCGCTTGCCGACGTTCTCCCGCCAGGGCGGGCGCTCGACCTGGGATGCGGTACAGGGCGCGCATGCGTCTATCTTGCAGCGCGCGGCTGGCGCGTCGATGGCGTAGATTTCGTTCCCGAAGCGATTGCCCTTGCCACAGAACGGGTTCAACACGCAGGCGTATCGGATCGGGTGCGTCTGTTTATCGCATCGGTCACCGACCTGCGTTTTCTGAACGACCCGTATGATCTGGTCATCGACGTCGGCTGTATGCACGGAATGAGCGCCGAAGAACTCCGCGCCTATGCTGGCGAAGTCACGCGCCTGACGCAGCCCGGAGGATTGTATCTCCTCTTTGCGCATATGCATGATGATGCAACGAGCGAAACGCCGCGCTGGATCGCCAGAGGCGTGGTGGAACAATTATTTGCGCCCGACTTCGCAGTCGAGCGCATTGAATATGGAGTAACGCACGTATGTGATACGAACTGGCCCTCAGCGTGGCACTGGCTGAGGCGCAGGCGCTAGACCGGCTATTCTTCCGCAGCAGCGCGTCGTGGCGCAACACGCGAAGCGGAGCGTGTAGATGTCCACTGATGAATGCGCTGCTCGACAGACGACTGAAAGGCGATGATTCGCTTTGCCAGCCCGGCCACGAATGGGACAGACGAGAAAGCCAGAGTACGGATCGCACGATTCCACCAGGCACGCGCCATGCGCAACCCCCGATCACGCGGGCCGACCAGGACGACACCTGCGATAACGATGATAAATCCAAATGGAATAGGCGAAATCGAAAGGATCAGACCGCCTACAATACAGATCCAGCCTACCGTAATACGAAAGAGTCGCACTGCCTGTTCCACCATGGTTGCGCCTTCCAGTGTGCAAGAATGATCTCACCCTGTTTACCAGTGTACCATATCGATCGAACGATCGGAAGGGTGATCATTCCTGATTCAGGTCGGGAGCGATTCCATACCTGCCTCTATACGTCGGGCTCAATGTGTGCTACCATCCAGAGCAACATCTGTTATCAGCCGGTTGCGTCCACTCCGGCATATCGTAAATCAACGCGACGGCATTGATCGTTATCAGGAATACGCACCATGGCGCCCATGGACGAAAGCAGGCTCCAGGATATTCTGTTTCGCAGCGCCCATGCACGTGTGCTGGTAGCAGGGGATTTTGCGCTCGACCGACGCCTGCAGATCGATCCGACACGCATCGAGCATGCCGAGGAAACGGGACTTCCCGCTCATCAGGTTGCCGCCGTAGACCTGGCTCCTGGAGCAGCGGGCAGTATTGCCGTCATCCTGCGCGCGCTTGGGATTGGGGTGACGGCGCTTGGGGTGATCGGTGACGATGGTGACGGGTATGAACTGAGGCGGAGTTTGCGCCGGCATGGCATCGATGAACGTGCAATGGTCGTCGCTACCGACCGGCATACACCGACATCGATCCGACCAGTGATCGTCGGTGCAACCCCCATGCCACATGAACTCGAACGACTTGACATTCGTTCTCGCACGCCGATGGCTGCTTCAACAACGACGGCGCTGATTGAGCGGCTGCGCGCACTGGCGCCGCAGGTCCATGCGGTGATTGTCGTCGATCATGTTTCCGAAGAAGAATGCGGCGTCGTCACGAGTCGACTCCGTTTAGAGATTGCCGATCTCTCCAATCGCTACCGGGATATCTGGTTTCTGGCAACGTCACGCCATCGCATCGGACTGTTCAGGCATGTTGTGATTGTGCCCGATGCACGCGCGTGTGTGCGTGCGGTGTATGCGAACGACAGCAGCAATCCGCCGCTGGCGCTGGTGGGACAGGCTGCCGAACAACTGCGCCAGCGCACCGGTAAACCTGTGATCGTTACGCTTGGCATGCGTGGGATGCTCGTTGTTCACGAGCAGGGAATGCTCCACGCACCTCCAGTTCCGATCGCCGGACCGATCCAGCTGGCCGGAGCAAACGACGGTGCTGTAGCGTCCATAGCAGCGGCGCTGTGTACAGGCGCCACTCTCGACGAAGCAGTCGAACTGGGCAACCTGGCGGCGGCGGCTGTGATGCGCCGAACCGATGCAACCGAGGCGGCTTTACAGAGTCAGATCATCGCGATGTGGTGGGCGCATCACAAGGATGCGTGAGTAAGAACCTATCTGAATAACGCAGGATACCGAACAACCCCCCTTCGATACACGCTGCCCCCGTACCCCCGTACGGGGGCGTACGGGGGCGCTGCGCGCTACTCAGGATGCGGTTGCTAGGATAGACGCTAAGCGCACTGCTCTGGAACATTCAGGTTCAACGTGCAACCTTCCCGCATCCCCTTTTCAACGCCCCAACGCCTCATACGTCTCGATCAACATGCGTTCGGTCGTTTCCCATCCGATACAGGCATCGGTTACCGATACACCATAGCGCAACTGCGAGCGGTCGGCAGGAATTGGTTGTTTGCCCTCGTACAGATTGCTCTCGGCCATCATGCCGATGACGGCATTGCTGCCGGTGATATGTTCGCGCAGCACCTGGCGCCAGACATGCGGCTGGCGTCTGTGGTCACCACCGGCATTGGCGTGGCTGCAATCGATCATGAGAGCAGGCAACAGTCCCGCCTCTTCCATCGCCTGCGCGGTACGCGCAATAGTGAGCGCATCGTAGTTCGGTCCGGCGCTGCTGCCGCGCAGGATGATCATGCCGTCGGGATTGCCAGTCGTGCGCACCACGCAGCTTTGCCCATCCTGGTTGATCCCGAGGAAGGAGTGCGCCCGACGCGCCGACAGGAACGCATTGACTGCCACCTGGACATTGCCGTCGGTGCTGTTCTTGTAGCCGACCGGCATCGAGAGACCGCTGGCGAGCGCGCGGTGGGTCTGCGACTCGACGGTGCGCGCGCCGATGGCGGTCAGGCTGATCAGGTCGGTGATATACTGCGGGCTGATCGGATCGAGCATTTCGGTCGCCGTGGGCAGCCCCATGTCGTTGATGTGCAACAACAGTTCACGGGCACGCCGCAACCCTTCGTTCATGTCGAATGAACCATCGAGGTGCGGGTCGTTGATCAGACCGCGCCAGCCGACGGTCGTGCGCGGTTTCTCGAAGTAGGCGCGCATCACAATCACGATCCGGTCGCGCATCTCGACCGTCAGGCGCACCAGGCGGCGGGCATACTCCAGCGCCGCGTCGATGTCGTGGATCGAGCAGGGACCAACGACCGCCAGTAACCGGCGGTCTTCACGGCGCATAATGCGCTTGATCGCTTCGCGGGCTTCGTAGACCGTCTGCGCGGCGGCTTCGGTTATCGGATAGCGCTCGCGCAGAACGCGCGGCGGGGTGAGCGGTTCAAAGGCAAGAACGTGAAGGTTATCAACTGGTCGCACGGGCATTACTCCTCGATGTCATCGAAGTCGTTGTCGTCTTCCTGTTCCGGGAACGGCCCGAATACGTCGTAGCGCTCCCACAATGAGAGTTTCGCATGGCTGGCGATTCTGGATGTCTCTGGCGACAGGAGCATCTGGCGAGCAGTGGCAGCTGGCATGCTGTTCTGATCGATCGCGCCAGCGCGGTAGCGCGCCATAATGTCGCCATACCTGTCGGCAAGCCCAAGATACGCCATCGCGCGTACGATTCCCGCGTTCAGCGCCCGGTCGTCGCTCTGCATCAACCGCCGATGCAGTTCAGCAACGACCTCCTCGCGCGCTGCCTCATCGATCACGGTGGCATACGCCAGCGCCAGCAGCGCGCCGTCACGTTCGAATGGGGTGTACGCGGGGTCATCGACGCATGCCCAGAGCGTTGCCACGACTGCTGCGCCAATCCGCCCAATCATATGCGGCACTTCGTACTGCCAGATTTTACGCAACGCGACCATCCCATCGAGTTCGACATCGACACTCTTCAACAGCGGTTCGACCATGCGCAACGGGCGAAGTTCACCAAGCAGGCGCAGCGCGTGGATGGGCGCATAGGCGATCGGCGGTTCCTCGTAGAGGAGCGCGACGCTGGTTGCCAGGTCGATCAATGGATCGACGGCGGCATCGCCACAGCGGAGGATGTTGTTGACCAGGCGTTCACTGGGACGTAATCCGACGCGATGCAGGCGCCGCACATGTTCGCCGGCGCTGAGATCGAGGATCATGGAGATTCTCCTTCCACTTCTTGCAGCAACGTCGCGCACCCGGCAGCGACGAGTTCCATATCACGCAGCGGGCGGAACGTCATGCGGTGCTGCGGGGTGGGACCGTAGCGGCGCAACGCCTGTTGATGCGCTGCAGTACCATACCCTTTGTGCGCTGCGAAGCCGTATTGGGGCCAGTATCGCCCCAACGCTTCCATGAACCGGTCGCGCGTTACTTTGGCAATGATCGACGCCGCCGCAATCGACAGGCAGCGCGCATCCCCCCTGATCAGCGCACGCTGCGGAAGGCGCCAGCCATCAAGATGCACCGCGTCGATCAGCAGCGCATCCGCGGGACGCGACAGGTGCAGCAACGCCACCTGCATCGCCAGGCGCGTGGCGGGCAGAATGCCATGACTGTCGATGATGTGGGCTGGCGCCGCTCCAACTGCCCATGCAACCGCCACGTTCGTGATTCGCTCAAAAAGCGCCGCGCGCTGTGCAGAGGTCAGCATCTTCGAGTCGGCGACGCCGTCGAGCGCCTCAGGCGCATCGATCACTGTGTCCGGCAGGATGACGGCAGCAGCGACCACCGGTCCTGCCCAGCAGCCGCGCCCGGCTTCATCGACCCCGGCAATGGCGCGGAATCCAGCGGCGCGCAACGCCCGCTCCTCATCAACTGTCGGTTGACACCCTGCCATCACAGAGTCCGGCGCGTTCCCACGACATATTGAACCACACCGCCAGGCGTTGCGACTTCTCTGAACGCCACGTCCAAGCCGGCGCGCGCGAACCGTTCACCAAAGCGGCGTAATGCGTCGAGAGATGCAGACGTTGTCGGGCGCGGCGACCGCTGGAGTGTTGCGCGGTAGGCTGCATCGACCAGACGGGCGTACAGCGAATCATCGGCGAAACGCGCCCACAGCGCCAGCGCAACCGTTCCGCCAGGGCGAAGCACACGCCTGATCTCGGCGATCGTTGCGTCGTGGGCGACATACTCGCTTGGAAATGTTGCAATGATCGTGTCGAATGACTCGGAGACGAAGGGAAGAGCGCAAGCATCAGCGCGCACGAGCGGCGCTTTCACGCCGGATCGACTCAGGCGACGACGAGTAAGCCGGAGCATCTGCGACGATCGATCCAGTCCGACGGCAAAACCGGATCCGCGCTGCGCCAGCGCCAGCTGGACGTGCCCCGTGCCGCAGCCAAGCTCCAGCGCCGCACCGTGCGCAAACTCGAGTGCGGTTAGCGTCCAGTTCCGCCACTGCCCCGACGATACCAGCGCCGCCACCGTATCGTAGGTCCAGGCGAACTCCTGATAGAAGCGCGCAAATGCCCAGCGTATCAGGCGCACATAGCGAGTATCAGGGGCGCTGATTGCCATAAAAACCAGGCAGGCGCACGACAGGTTAGCGTCGTTCTTTGATCCGCGCCGCTTTGCCGGTCAAACCACGCAGGTAGAACAGGCGCGCACGCCGCACCTTACCCCGGCGAACGACCTGAATGCTCTCGACGCGCGGCGCGTGGACGAGAAAGGTGCGCTCGACGCCGATCCCGTGCGAAGCGATGCGCCGCACAGTAAAGTTCTCATTGAGGCCGCTGCCCCGCTTGCGAATGACAACCCCCTCGAACTCCTGGATGCGCTCGCGGTTCCCTTCGACGACGCGCACACCGACACGCACAGTGTCGCCCACGCGAAACTCAGGGATGTCCTGCTTCATGTAGCGGCGCTCGATTTCTTCTATAATCTGTTGTGACATTGCTGCATGACCCCGTTGACACAAAGAGAGCAGGGCGAACACTGGCGCCCTGCCTGCTCGAACACTGATGCGGATTATAGCATATGCTTGCAGTGGAGGCAAGTGTGAGTCAACCTCTCGAAATCGGCGTTGTCTTCCCTCAAACGGAAATCGGCGACGACCCCGGCGCAATCCGTGAATACGCACAGGAAGTCGAGGCGCTCGGCTATCGTTACATCCTGGCATACGACCACGTGCTCGGCGCCGACCCATCGGTTCGCCCCGACTGGAGCGGACCGTACACGAGCGAGTCGATGTTCCACGAACCGTTTGTCCTGTTCGGGTATCTGGCAGGCATCACCACCACGATCGGTCTGGTCAGCGGGGTGATCATTCTGCCGCAACGACAGACGGCGCTGGTTGCCAAGCAGGCGGCTGAGGTCGATGTGTTGAGCGGCGGACGCCTGCGCCTCGGAATTGGCATCGGCTGGAACGAGGTCGAATATCAGGGTCTGGGCGAAAACTTCCACAATCGCGGCGTGCGGAGTGAGGAGCAGATCGCAGTTCTGCGCGCGCTCTGGTCGGAAAACGTCATCACCTTTCGCGGACGCTGGCATACGATCGAGGCGGCCGGTATCAACCCGCTGCCACCGCGCCGGTCGATCCCGATATGGATCGGCGGGTACGCCGAGGCGACCCTGAAGCGCGTTGCGCGAATCGGTGACGGCTGGATCACCTTCCGTCCACCGGACGACACAACCCGCGCGGCGCTGGCGCGCCTCGCCGGGTACGCTCGTGATGCCGGACGTGATCCATCGACGATTGGCATCGAGACGCAGTTGAATCTGCGTTCCGTCGCCGAGGAGCGCTGGTCTGCTTACATCGAAGCCTGGCGTGCGCTTGGAGCGCGGTACCTGTGCCTCAATACCATGGGCATGGGACTGACGAGCGTCGATCAGCATCTGACAGTTTTGCGGCGCGCGGCTGAGACGCTCAGGATCTGACCAGTCACTCGATGACCGTCACCTGCATCACACGCCGGATCACCTGCCCGCCCGATTTTTCGGACAAGTCGGACGCCGCCGCTGCTCTCACGGTGACAGTCATCTGCACCACGGGCAGTGGTATAATTCGAACAGATCCCGTATCTCGTTGTAATTATGACAACGTATTGCAGGATTCAATCTGCCAGGAGCCTATCCGACAAACCACCCCTTCGATACGCGCTGCCCCCGTACGGGGGCGCTGCGCGCTGCTCAGGATGCGGTTATTCGGATAGGCTCTCATACCAATCCGCGCTGTGTGATGCCAGACATAGTATTCTACAATCTAAAATCAAAAACCCAAAATGGCATAAGCCGATCCATAGCAGAGGAGGGAGTGCGTGATCTTCGACGATAACCCTCATGCCTCGATTCGCATTCTGCGGACACGTATGCCGTATGCGCCGTTCGATATGCGCCCATGGTCGCCGGCTGTTAATGTATTCGAGACCGAACAGGCGATGCTGCTGGTCGTCGAACTGGCCGGCGTCGAGTCGTCGAATGTCCAGATCGAGGCGCACCCGCAGTTTGTGCGCATCGCTGGCGTGCGACAGATCGCTCTGCCCCACGACCTGCGCCAGCTCCATCGAATGGAGATTGCGTCCGGCGCATTCCAGATCGAGGTGCCTTTTGAACGCCCGATCGACCCGGATCGAACGAATGCCCGTTTCAATAATGGCTTGCTGGAAATCGTGCTCCCCTTCGCCGGACGCAGCGCCCGTCAGATCGTCGTCCATATCCATCGGGAGGGTGAGCCATGAGTGCACCAGCCATGCCCCAGAACCCACCCGACATCCCGGAAGTGCTGCCGATCCTGCCGCTCAACAATGTCGTGCTGTTCCCCGGCATGTTCCTGCCGCTCGTTGTGAGCGGCGATGCGTGGGTAAAACTGGTCGATGAAGCGGCGCTTTCGACGAAGATGATCGGCGTTTTCATGCGCACCCAGCCCGGTGAGGGGTTTGATCCGCTGGCACTGGCGCGCACGGGAACAGCGGCGCTGATTGTACGGATGCTTCGGTTGCCGCACGGCACGGTGCAGATCCTGGTGCAGGGGCAGGCGCGCATTCAGATCACGCAACTGATCGTCACCGAGCCGTACCCGCAGGCGCGGGTTGCCATCCATCGCGATCCTGCCGTCCTTTCGGTTGAGGTCAGCGGTCTGGCGCGCGCGGCGCTCGCCGCCTTTCAGTAGATTATTCAACTCAGCCCCACCCTGCCTGATGAACTGGCGATCGTCGCTGCCAATACGGCACAACCTGGCATGCTGGCAGACCTGATCACCGCAAACCTGAACCTCAAGCCGGAGGATCAACAACTTGTGCTTGACACCCTCGACGTGCAGGAGCGTCTGCGCCAAGTGCTCAGTTTCCTCGAACGCGAGCGCGAAATCCTGACCATCGGACGCAAGGCGCAGGAAGAAATGTCGAAGAGTCAGCGCGAGTATGTGTTGCGCCAGCAGCTCGAGGCGATCAGGCGTGAACTGGGTGAAACCGACGAGCATGCCGCTGAAATCGCCGAACTGCGCCGCCGGCTGGAGGCAGCAAACCTCCCCGAAGAGGCGCGCAAGGAAGCCGAGCGTGAGATCGCGCGCCTGGAGCGTATGCCCCCCGGCGCCGCCGAGTCGATTGTTGCTCGCACCTACCTGGACTGGCTCCTCGACCTGCCATGGAACGTCAGTACCGACGATAATCTCGATCTGACGCAGGCGCGCCAGGTGCTCGACGAGGATCACTACGATCTGGAACGGATCAAAGAGCGGATCATCGAATATCTGGCAGTGCGCAAACTGCGGCTCGAACAGGATGTCAGCGGTAGCGCGCGTGGACCGATCCTCTGCTTCGTTGGTCCGCCCGGGGTTGGAAAGACCAGTCTGGGAACATCGATTGCGCGGGCATTGGGGCGCAAGTTCGTGCGGGTGGCGCTCGGCGGTGTGCGTGATGAAGCCGAGATTCGCGGTCATCGCCGCACCTATATCGGCGCCCTCCCGGGACGCATCATTCAGGGGATCAATCGCGCCGGCAGCAACAATCCGGTTTTCATGCTCGATGAGGTCGATAAACTCAGCGTCGGTTTCCAGGGCGATCCGGCGGCTGCGCTGCTGGAAGTGCTCGACCCGGAACAAAATGTTGCATTCGTCGACCGCTACCTGGATGTGCCGTTCGATCTGAGCCGCGCCCTCTTCATCTGCACCGCGAACCGGTCTGACACCATTCCCCCTGCGCTGCTCGACCGCATGGAATTGCTGGAACTCGCCGGCTATACCGAGATGGAAAAACTGGAGATCAGCCGTCGCTATCTGATCCAGCGCCAGCGGAATGAGCAGGGATTGGCGGAACGCGGACCGGCAATCACCGAAGCGGCGCTTCGTCGCCTTATCCGCGAATATACCCACGAAGCAGGCGTGCGCGACCTGGAACGGCGGATCGGCGCGATCTACCGCAAAATGGCAACGCGCGCGGCGGAAGGGCAACCGCTGCCAGAACAGGTGGACGCACCCGACCTCGACGACCTGCTGGGACCGCCGCGCTTCCGCAGCGAGACGCTTCTTGGCGAAGATGAAGTGGGTGTGGTCACCGGGCTGGCATGGACGCCGACCGGCGGTGATGTGCTCTTTGTCGAAGCAAGCGTCGTGCCTGGCAATGGTCAGCTGACCCTGACAGGGCAGCTCGGTGACGTGATGAAAGAGTCGGCGCGCGCGGCATTGACCTATGCGCGGTCGCGCGCACGTGCGTTGAATATCCCAACCGACTTCGCCCAGATTTGCGACATTCACATCCACGTCCCGGCCGGCGCCGTACCAAAAGATGGACCGTCTGCCGGCATCACAATGGCGAGCGCCCTCATCTCGGCACTGACCGAGCGTCCCGCACACAAGCATGTTGCCATGACCGGCGAAATAACGCTGCGTGGCAAGGTATTGCCAATTGGCGGGGTCAAGGAAAAGTTACTGGCGGCACAGCGCGCCGGTGTGCGCACGGTTCTGCTGCCAAAGGCGAATGCGCCCGATCTGCGCGAACTGCCGGAAGAAACGCGCCAGAGCCTCGAGATCGTTCTGGTCGAGCACATGGATGAGGTTTTGCCGCGGGTGCTGCACCCCCGCAGCGAGCCGGTCGCTTCGCCCGAATCCGCGCCAGCCGATGGGATGGGAACGGCACAGGTCACGTAGGTGTTGTCCAGGAAGCGGAAGAATCAATAAGCGAAAAGCGAAGCGTGGTCTTTGTGGACTTCGTGCCTTTGTGGTGCGATCATCAAGCGATGTCTCGTTGTTGTACCAGAAAGGATTCAACAATGTCGTTGAAAGAACGGATTGACGGTCTCTTGAACGCCGCGGTCGAACGAGGGGATGTGCCGGGAGTTGTGGCGGTCGTTGTGAACCGCGAGGGGGTACTGTACGAAGGCGCGTTCGGGAAGCGCAACCTGGTGATTGGCGAGCCAATGACGGTCGATACGGTCTGCTGGATTGCTTCGATGACCAAGGCGATCACCGGCGCCTGCACAATGCAGATGGTCGAGCAGGGGAAACTTGATCTCGACACGCCCGCCGACCGGTGGGTTCCTATGCTGAAAGAGGCGCAGGTGCTCGAAGGATGGGATGCAGATGGACAGCCACAACTACGCCCGCCAGTGCGCCCGATCACGCTACGCCAGTTGCTGACGCACACAGCCGGGTTTTCCTACGAGTTCTGGAGCGCCGACATTCTGCGCTACCAGGAGATAATGAATGTACCCGGCATCGCCAGCGGAAAAATCGCAGCGCTAACCACGCCACTTCTCTTCGACCCTGGTGAGCGCTGGGAGTATGGTATCAATATCGATTTCGCCGGTCTGGCGGTCGAGGCGGTCAGCGGCAGGCGACTGAGCCAGTACATGCAGGAGAGTCTGCTGGGTCCGCTGGGAATGAACGACACTGCCTTCAGGATCCGTCCCGACATGCGCGCACGCCTGGCGACCGTCCATGCGCGTGATGAACACGGTGCGCTGGCGCCGATGGAGTTCGAGATACCGCAGGATCCCGAATTCGAGATGGGTGGCGGTGGTCTGTATGGCACGGCAGGAGATTACGCGCGGTTCGTGCGCATGGTGCTCAACCGCGGCGAACTCGACGGTACGCGAGTGCTCAACGCCGAAACGGTTGACCTGATGTGCCAGAATGCGATCGGCGATCTGCGGGTAACGCCAATGAAGAGCGTCATGCCGCAGTTTTCCAACGACGCGGAATTTTTTCCCGGGGCTGCCCAAAGGATGGGGGCTGACCTGGCAGATCAATCTCGAACCTGCACCGACTGGACGGACTGCAGGAAGCCTGCAATGGGCCGGACTGGCAAATTCATACTTCTGGATCGATCTCGAGCATGGCATCGGCGGGGTGTATCTGACGCAGATCACGCCGTTTGCCGATACAAAGTCGCTGCCGCTGTTCGAGGCGTTTGAAACGGCGGTGTACCAGTCAATGTAACCTCTGGCGCACATGTGACATCTCAATGAGGGAAATCTGTCTGCTCCGATGAGTTGCGCAAGTGGTCACACCCATTCAGATAGTGTTTTTACGTCGGCGGGGCAACATCTCGTGGCACGCACAAAAGCCACCCCGCCGCCTCATCATCTCGAAGGCGTTCCCCGAACTTCCGATTGTGAACACCTGTGTGTGCGCATCATACGGAAAAAGGAACACGAGTACCCCGTTTCTTGCATCTCGCCAGCGTCCGCTTCTTACTCCGTTGCCTGAGCCTGCCAGAGAAAACAGTCGCTGGCTGAACCTTGAGTTCGTCGTTCGAAGCCGACGCCGGTTCCCTTCGACGGGTTCAGGGAACTGGCGCTGGCTGAACCTTGAGTTCGTCGCCCAAAGCCAGCGCAGGGCATGCACGCTGCGGTCGCCTGTCTGGCATCATTGGAGGAACACATCATCATGGCACACATTGAACTCACCTGGATTCACGATCAGACGTTTCTGGGAGTGGATAGCACGAAGCACACTGTTGTACTGTCCCCCGCCGGCAGCATAGGGGTCAAGCCGTCAGAAACACTGCTGATCGCACTGGCATCGTGTTCAGCTGTTGACCTGGTCGATATCCTGAAGAAACAACGGGCGACGTTGAGCCGCCTGACCATCATGGTCGATGGAGAACAGGATGCCGACCCACCGTGGCGCTATCGCCGGATTCACCTGCGCTACGAAGTTACTGCTGCAGCAACGACTCTCGACAAAGTGCAGCGAGCTGTTGACCTGGCGCTCAACAAATATTGCTCGGTTCGCTCCTCGCTGCACCCGGAGATTGAGGTGACGTTCGAGGTCGATCTTCGTCTGCCAGAGTGATACCATTTTAGATTGTAGATTTTGGATTGTAGATTGCTGCGCACGGCATCTGTGCGAACGTCTTTCCACCGCTGATACGTGATCGCGGGAGCCACCCCTGAACCTTCAGTCGTGACCAGGCGCCTGCGACGGTGCAACGGGATCGAAAACGTGCGATCTCCAGGCGTGACCTTTGTGGGCTTTGTGCCTTTGTGGTGCGATCAGCGGGACGGTGTCTTGCAGCACGTGCGAACGTCTTTCCGCCGCCGATACGTGATCGCGGGAGCCACCCCTGAACCTTCAGTCGTAGCCAGGCGCCTGCGACGGTGCAACGGGATCGAAAACGTGCGATCTCCAGGCGTGACCTTTGTGGGCTTCGTGCCTTTGTGGTGCGATTATCAAGCGATGTCTCGTTGTCATACTGCAGAAGAAATCGAGCCTGCCGGGCCCTGTCCAAACCGTACCAACCTCCCCGACAGGCTCAGAAGAACATATCGTCCGAAGAGCGCTGTTATCCTGCTCCGCCAGTGATCTTGATCGTGTGCGCCGGCGCATCGGGCAGTGGTGATGGCAGGGTCACGGTCAGCCCACGATCGTGTTGCTCCGCTGTAATAGCACCGTACCCTAACAGATCCACACTCGCTCCGGCAGGAACAGCCAGATCGAGCAGGGTTACTGCAGGTTGTGGCGGCGTGTCGAGCAGGATGGCATACAGATCGGCACCCCGGCGTGTAAACCGCACCCCCGTGCCGCTATCGGTTGTTCCTTCGGCGCGTGTCCAGGGACGTGATCCATAGATCGCCTCACCGTTGACCGACAACCACGATCCGAGCGCTTCAAGACGCTCTGCCTGCTCTGGCGGAATAGTCCCATCACCCATCGGACCCACGTTGATCAGCAGGTTTCCGTTTTTACTGACAATATCGACGAAAGATCGCACCAGTTCGACGGGTGAAAGCATGTCATCGACTGTTTCGTTGCGGTTGTAGCCGAATGAATATCCGAGTCCACGGCACGACTCCCATTTCTCGGTTTTGATGTCAGGGAATACTGCATACTCCGGCGTGCGGAAGTCGAAGTGCGGCGGTGTGGGGAGCATGCCCTGCGCCAGCGCCTGCATGATAGCCGCCGGATCGGGAGGACCGTCGCCAGTCGCGGCCTGTGTGAAGCGGTCGTTGATCACCCCTTCGGGGACGGCATTGTAGTAGTAGCTGAACAATTCCGCCAGATGCGCCGCTGCCGGATATCCAATGTCGTTCCACAGGACGCTGGGTCGATAGCGATCGATCAGTTCTTTCCAGTGGGCGTTGGCGTACTCGATATACTCCTGCTGCTGTGGCACGCCCATGAACAGGTCAATGATGTCGGCGATCACCCGGTCGTTGAACGTCCAGTCGAGACCGCCGGAGTAATAGAGTCCCATCCGCAACCCGGCGGCGCGCACTGCATCGGTGAGATCGCCGACCAGATCACGGGTGGCGTGATAGTCTGTGCGGAACGGATTGGGACGAGCGCTGGGCCAGAGCAGGAAACCGTCGTGGTGTTTGGTCGTGAGTACAACATACTTCGCCCCCGCGCGCCTGAACAGATCCGCCCAGTTTGCCGGATCCCAGGTCGCTGTTTCGCGGTTGAACGTTTCTGCAAAACGCTCATACGGGAAGTCCGCACCGAAATGCTGCGCGTGGTATGCTGCCGTCGGGCTTTCTGGAATACGCAACGAGTTCATGTACCACTCGGCGTATGGATTGCGCTCAAACCATCGTTTCCAACCTTCTTTTGCCACAACCTCGTGGAGAGGTCCGGTTGTCGGCGCCCATCCCGGCACCGAGTAGAGCCCCCAGTGAATGAAAATCCCCAGTTTGGCGTCATGAAACCAGTCGGGAACGGTATGGGTGCGGATGGACTCAAGAGTCGGTTCGTACATCATTGTCGCTCCTTTGTGCAGTCAGGAATCAAGTGTCACGTTCCACATTTCCAGATGAGATGGCGTGATTGTGAGGTTAGGAGATTAGGAGATTACGTGATTACGTGATTACGTGATTAGGAGATTGCGAGTTTATCATGTGACCACATCCCCACGTTCAACATTCCCACGTTCGCACATTCCCGTCCCATCCCCGCTGTCAACGAATGGAGAACGAAGAAACGAATGGGGCCGCGCTCCCTCGCAACGGGGTCCCCTTCCCGCTCCACTCTTCTACGTTCAACGTTCGCACGTTCCACGTTCGCACGTTCCCACGTTCCACGTTCACACGTTTGCACGTTTGCACGTTCCCACGTTCCACGTTCCCACGTTCCACGTTCGCACGTTCGCACATTCCCGTCCCATCCCCGCTGTCAACGAATGGAGAACGAAGAAACGAATGGGGCCGAGCCCTCTTGCGGCGGGGTCCCCTTCCCGCTCCCCTCTTCTACGTTCGCACGTTCCCACGTTCCCACGTTCCCACGTTTCCTCATTCCACCCGCCAAGACCCTTGAGGTCAGGACACGTGTGTACCGGCTGGTTCGACCATTCCGCCAGCCAGGGGATGTGGCAGAACACGATCACCGACGTAAGACCTCAAGGGTCGGGCGCGTTTTCCACGTTCGCACGTTCCCACGTTCCACGTTCCCACGTTCGCACGTTCCCACGTTCCTACGTTCGCACGTTCCACGTTCCCACATTCCCACGTTCGCACGTTCGCATGTTCCCACGTTCAACGCATCTCGCGCCACGCCGCACCGTTCGGGTACTCGTACATCGCCAGCGATTCCGGCTTCATTTCGATGCTATATCCGGGCGCCTGCGGCGGCATGTAGCGCGCATTGCGAATAACAACCGGATCGAGAAAATGCTCGTGGAGATGATCGACATACTCGATCACACGACTCTCCAGCGATGCCGAGACACAGATATAATCCCAGATCGACAGATGCTGCACATATTCGCACAGTCCGACGCCGCCGGCATGGGGGCAGACCGGCACACCGAACTTTGCCGCCATAAGAATGACTGCCAGCACCTCATTGACCCCGCCGAGGCGACAGGCATCGATCTGGCAGAAACTGATAGCGTTCGCCTGCAACAACTGCTTGAAGATGATGCGATTCTGCACATGCTCGCCGGTGGCGACGCCAATCGGCGCTACGGCGCGGGCAATTGCCGCGTGCCCCAGAACATCATCAGGGCTGGTCGGTTCCTCAATCCACCACAGGTTGAACTCTGCGAGTTCACGCATCCAGGCGATTGCCTGCGGAACATCCCATACCTGATTGGCATCCGCCATCAATTTGCGATCAGGTCCGATAACCTCGCGAATCAGACGGGCGCGGCGGCGGTCGGCGTCGAGGTCGCGGCCCACTTTCATTTTGATATGCTGGAAGCCGCTATCAATTGCTTCCTGGCACAGGCGACGCACCTTATCATCGGAATAGCCAATCCATCCCGCCGAAGTCGTGTAGGCGGGGAAGCCATACGCACGCATCTCCGCCTCGCGGCTGGCGCGCGTCGCTTCCTGGCGGCGCAGGATGTCACGCGCCTCGTCGGGGGTCAACGCATCGGAGATATAACGAAAATCGATACAGCGCACCAGTTCGTCCGGCGACATGTCGGTCAGCAACTTCCAGAGCGGTTTTTGCTCGACCTTTGCCCACAGATCCCAGACGGCATTGACCACAGCAGCCGTCGCCAGGTGGATGACGCCCTTCTCCGGTCCAATCCAGCGCAACTGGCTATCGCCGGTGATCGTGCGCCAGAACGCGCCCATATCGGCAGTGATTGACTCGAGGGGACGATTCAGCACTGCCGGCAACAGAACCTGACAGGCAGCAACGCACAATTCGTTGCCGCGCCCAATGGTGAAAGTCAGACCGTGACCCGCCAGACCGGGGACGTTGGTGTGGAGGATGACATATGCCGCCGAATAGTCGGGATCGGGGTTCATCGCGTCCGATCCATCGAGCGTGCGAGAAGTAGGGAATCGAATGTCACGTGCTTCAGCGTGGATGATAATGATAGACATAGATGGCGTGTCCATTCCAATAAAATATATACCTTCTTCGCACGTAGTGTACGATGGTGGATACGCGCTGTCAAGTCGAAATCATTCAGCACCTGTTCACACCGCTCATTCGAGGGCAGAGACAACGAGACACCGTCCCGCTGATCGCACCACAAAGGCACGAGATTTCAGGATGCCGAAAAACCGCATCCTTCGATACGCGCTGCGCGCTACTCAGGATGCGGTTTTTCAGATAGTATTTCGCGCTCGTTGCCCCTTCGCAGGTCACTGATCACGATCGAGCGTGCGGGGAAGCCCCCCACGAGCAAGCATCGGCGACGGGATGGCTTTCGCAAGCATCACGAGAGACTGTCCCGCTGATCGCACCACAAAGGCACAAAGTCCACAAAGGACATTTATTTCGTTCCCGTTGCACCTTCGCAGGCGCCTGGTCGCGATCAAGGGTTCGCCCCCCCCACGAGCAAGCATCGGCGACGGGATGGCTTTCGCAAGCGCTACACGACACCGTCTCACTGAACGTTCGCCACGAAGTTCGGTCTGGGCGCCAGCGGCGCACGTCGCGTTCCGACGGGGCGCCGCGGCGGCGCGCCGGCGCCCCGCAGGCGCGGTTTGAAGCGCCAGCCAGGATAGACCGGATGGATTGGCTCATCTTCATCAGTCCCACGGACTCGACCGAGTTCTCCCCCGGAGCGCACGAGTGCGCCAGGGGCGCGTTCCGGTCTCCTTCGACGGGGTTCACAGCGATAACCGATAGGCAAGCGCTGATCGCACGCGACCCTATCGACTATCGGCTATCGACTATCGGCTATTCTGAAAGACCACCAGCCCTACGGCGTGTCGGCAGACATTGTCGATACCAGCACAGGCGCCGTCGACCACTCCAAACCGCAGGCAATTGTGCTGCGTGAAAGCTTGACATCGCGGAAAATATAATATATTATAAGTACTATATTTCCCAGGTTTACATGTCTATATTATTTAATTTACTATGAGTGACATGCCACAGCGCACCATGACCGAGCAGGTCATGACACGCCTGCGCGATATGATTCTGAGCGGTGAACTTGCCCCGGGGTCACGCCTCGATCAGAACGACCTGGCGCGACAATTCGGCGTAAGCCTTGTGCCGTTGCGCGAAGCGCTGGCACGGCTGCGATCGAGCGGTCTGGTGCGCATCGTTCCCCATCGCGGCGTCTTCGTTGAGTCATTGTCGGTTGAGGAATTGCTCGATATTTACCAGGTGCGCGAGTCGCTCGAGGAACTGGCGGCACGCCTGGCAGCGCCACGCCTGAGTGCTGACGACCTGACGACCCTCGACCGGTTGAAAGCTGAGATGGAGCAGGCCGCAGCCGTCGATGATTTCGACAGGTTCCTCGATCTGCACCGCGAGTTTCATTTCACCATCTACCGTGCCGCCGGGCGACGGCACTTGCTGCAACTGATCGCACAACTCTGGGATTTGAGCGCGCGTTACCGGCGATTTCAGCTCTACGCCTTTCCCGATCGGGTGCATACGTCGCTGTTCGAGGCGCAGGCGATCCTCGATGCGTGTCACCGACGCGATCCCGAGGCGCTGGCCTGTATGGTGCGTTACAAAGTGCACCAGACGGTGGTCAGTCTGCTCGATATCATGCGCCGTGAGCCAGCCATCACGCTCCTGGTCAATGGAAAGCATGCCAATCACCAGTAACGTCCTGCAGGTTATCCGTGAGGCAATGATGGAACACGCATCATCTTCGATCGAACTCACGGGTCTTGCCCGGGATCACACACGCGGATACATACCGCTGGTCGCAGCAGCGCAGCGATTCGGCGAATTGCATCCGAATGTAACGATTGTCTGGCATAAACGCTCGTTGAAAGCATTCGGCGATCAGCCGCTTCACACCATCGCGTCTCATTTCGATCTCCTGGTTGTCGATCACCCCTTCGTTGGCTATGCTGCAACGCACAGCTTACTTCTTCCACTCGATGATTATCTGCCGCCCACATTCCTCGCTGACCAGGAAGCACAGAGTGTTGGGGCGTCTTACGCGAGTTATCACTGGGAAGGACATCAGTGGGCGCTGGCGATCGATGCGGCAACGCCGGTCAGTTCGTGGCGTCCTGATCTGATGCACCGCGCCGGATTGCGTCTGCCGGAAACCTGGGATGACCTGATCGATCTGGCGCGCCGCGGTTTTGTTGTCCTGCCGTCTGTTGAAATCGATAGACATTATCGGAAAGTTATCGCATTAAGACATTATCGGAAAGTTATCGCATTAATTAGACTGAAAGGTATTGTTTGACAAGATTATACATATATGCTATGATAGCAGAAGAAAGAACACTTGTATCGTTAAGTGAGGACTGCCATGCTCTCATATGATGATGTTCGCCAGCGACCGGAACAATTTCTTGCATGCACTGGTCT
>FWPU01007864.1_pt1 | contig 19016 bp, 8 predicted proteins | sample 2228361 | NCBI WGS metagenome assembly FWPU01 (sample SAMEA103939777, study PRJEB20133) | metagenome
CCCCTGCCCCTTCGGCTGGCCCAGGACAGGCCCAGGCCCTGGGCAAACACAAGGGTTGCCCCTACCGCCCTAGCGGCGCATCTTGAGGCGCTTGAAGGCCTCGGCGTACTGCATCCCCTTGCCCACGGCCTCTTCCCTGCGCCATTCGCGCATACGCTTGCCCAGGTCCTCCTCGGTGCGGCCATTTATCTGGGAGACGTGCTGCATGAGGGCCTTGATAGCGGTGCCCATATGGTCAGTGACGTCTATCCACAGGTCCGGCTCAGGGTGGCCCATGACCCACACCTCGGCCACCTTGTGAGGCTCGAAGCCGGCCTCCAGCAGCTCGGGAAAGGTCAGATGGTCGCGGGCCGTGGGGAAGACGGCGGCCAGCGCAGCCTCGCCGGCGGCCATGTGGTCGGGATGGCCGACGCCCCAGAAGCCGTCCAGCGTGCGCATGGGGTACTGGCATATCAGCACATCGGGCCGGTAGCGGCGTATCTCCCGCGCGATGTCCCGGCGCAGCTCCAGCGTCGGCTGAAGATAGCTGTCCGGGTAGTCCAGGAACACCACGTCCTTCAGGCCCAGCACCTTGCCGGCGTTGATTTGCTCCTGGCGTCGGATGCGCGCCAGCTCCTGGGACGAAATCTCGCGGTTGCTGGTGCCCTTGCTGCCATCGGTGCAGAGGACATAGACCATCTCCCAGCCCTCGCTGCAGAGCTTGGCCACGGTGCCAGAGCACCCGAACTCCGCATCGTCGGCGTGGGCCACCACGACCATGCCACGCTTGTACTCGTTCTCTTGCGTCATTGACGCTCCTTCCAGCGGAAATGTCAGTGATTTGGCAGCTACATTATACCAATAGACGCCTTGAATAATCAGTTGCTGCACTCGCCCCATCCCTGTAGCAAGCCTTGCCCAGACAGCCCCCGACCAGTGGCCCCCTTCATGAATGAGGACGACCTGAACGACGTGCGCCGGCACATCCTTTACAACCCGGCGAAATGGGCGGAGGACGGGGAAAACCCTGTGGCAAAGAAGATGACCACGTAGGGGCAGGCCCCGTGCCTGCCCCGGCGCCCTGGCCGGCTACGGCCCCGTGCCCATGGCCATCCGCACCACGCCGTCAGAGGACATCAGCACGTCGCTGGCGTGCTGGATGGCGTCCATGAGGGGCGCCGGGTAGACGCCCACCAAGACCATGCCCAGCAGCAGCAGGCACAGCACCCCCAGAGTCAGGCGCGGGACGCGCATGGGCGTCGTGGCCTCGGCAGGCTCGATGTACATCTGCCGGATGACCATGAGGTAGTAGTAGAGGGAGATGAGGCTGGTGAAGATGGCCAGGCCGGCCAGCCACAGCAGCCCCTGGGTGGCCGCGGCGTTGAAGAGGTAGAACTTGCTGGCGAAGCCGGCGAAGATGGGCAGCCCGGCCAGGGAGAACATGGCCGCAGCCAGCACCATGGCCACCAGCGGCGCGCGGCGGGCCAGCCCACCCAGGTCAGCGATGCCGTCCTTGCCAGTGATGGTGTAGATGGCGCTGATGCCCATGAAGGCGGCCATGTTGGTAATGGCGTAGGCCACCAGGTGCAGCAGGATACCGTTGGAGGCCAGGTCGGCGAACTCCACCGATACCCTGCCCTGCTCGTCCACGGCGGCCAGCGCGGCCACGCCCAGCAGCAGGTAGCCCACGTGCCCGACGCTGGAGTAGGCCAGCAGGCGCTTGATGTTGCGCTGGACCAGGGCGCCCAGGTTGCCGATGGCCATGGTCAGCGCCGCCAGGATGACGATGATAAGCTGCCAGTCGCCCACCGCGGGCATGAAGGCCTCGGTGAACAGCCTCAGCACCAGGGCAAAGGCCGCCGACTTGGAGCCGACGGCCAGATAGGCCGTGATGGGCATGGGCGCGCCCTCGTAGGCGTCGGGCGCCCACATGTGGAAGGGCACCGCCGCCAGCTTGAAGGCCAGCCCCGCGATGATGAGCACCAGCCCCATCAGCAGGCCGGGGCTGAGTCCCTGAGAAAGCGCCAGCGCCTGGCTGATCTCGTCGAAGCGCGTCGTGCCCAGCAGCCCGTACACCTGGCTGATGCCGTAGAGCAGGAAGGCCGACGACAGCGCCCCCAGCAGGATGTACTTGGTGCCGGCCTCGTTGGACTTGGGGTTGTAGCGCTCGAAGGACACCAGGGCGTAGAGGCTGAAGCTCAGCAGCTCCAGGGATATGTAGGCCGTCAGCAGCTCCCCCGAGGCGGCCAGCAGCATCATGCCCACGATGGAGAACAGCAGGATGCCGTAGTACTCGCCCGGGTGGGCCAGGTAGCGGCGCACGTAGTCCGCCGAGGTCAGCACCACGACGCCGCCCAGCACCAGGAAGAAGGCCTTGAAGAACAGGGCGTAGCCGTCCACCCGTACCACGCCATCGTACAGCGTGGCGCTCTCGCCCCACAGGAAGGGCAGCGTCACGGCCAGCACGATGCCCAGGCCCGCCACCGAGGCGTAGGCCAGCAGGTGCTTGCGCTCGGTCCGCAGGAAAAAGTCCGCCGTCAGGACGACGAAGGCCAGTCCCGTGACCAGGAACTCGGGGAGCAACAGCGAGAAGTCGTTCATGTTGTCCAGCAGCTTATCAGGTCAGTCCTACCCTCTCGTGCAGGGGTCCAAGGGCGGACAGGTTTTTGGAAAACCAGGGGCCGGGATGAGGGCGGGTGCCCACACCTCACCCCCGTTCCCCCTCTCCGAATTCGGAGAGGGGGCGCACCAGGCCGACCCTGGCCTTGTAAAGCGTGGGGGTGAGGTCCGCTGGCATGCCACCCTCCCACCTGGCTTGAAAAACTGTCCGCCCTTGAACGTGCCAGGGGAGAGGGGATACTCCTTCTCCCTTGACGAGAGAAGGCCGGAGCCTGCCCCGAGCCTGTCGAGGGGATGAGGGTGAAGCGCATGCCCAGGCCAGCGTTCCTAATGTGCATCACGCGCACCAGGGGGGAAGGGACTGCTCTCGCCCCCTTTGGGGGAGAGTCAGAGAGGGGGCAGAGACGTAGCCAGGGCCACATCACGCCAGCCTCGCCAGCAGGGCGGCCACGCCGCTGTCTATCACCCTGATGAAGGGGAAGGGGAACAGGCCCACCAGGAGTATGAAGGCCACCAGCACCGCCGTGGCGATGCCCTCCAGGGGCCTGGCGTCCAGGCTTTCGGCATGCAGGGCATGGCCCTCCTCGGCGTGGTCGGAGGAGCCGCCGGCCACCTGCGGCCTCCACCGGGGCGCCAGCGGGCCAAAGAAGACCCTGGCCAGCAGCCGCAGGATGTACACCGCCGTGATGGCCGCGCCGATGACGCCCAGGGCGCCCAGGACAGGGTAGGTCTGGAATAGCCCCAGGAACACCAGCAGCTCGGCCACGAAGCCGCTGAGGCCGGGCAGCCCCAGGGACGTCAGGCCCGCCACGGTGAAGAAGGCCGCCGTCAGCCCCATGCGCTTGGCCATGCCCTCCAGCACCAGGATGTCCCGGGTGTGGGTCCGTTCGTACACGATGCCCACCACGGCGAAGAAGAGGGCCGTCATTATGCCGTGGGAGAACATCTGGAGCACCGCGCCGCCCAGGCCCAGCGGGTGCAGCGTGGCGATGCCCACCAGCACGTAGCCCATGTGGCTGACGCTGGAGTAGCCGATGACGTACTTCAGGTCGCGCTGGCCCAGGGCCGAGACGGCGCCGTAGAGGACGTTCACCGTGCCCAGGCCCACCAGCACCGGCATCCAGTCCTCGGCGCCATCGGGCAGGAGTTGCAGGCCGACGCGCAGGATGCCGAAGGCGCCCAGCTTCATCAGCACGCCGGCGTGCACCATGCTCACCGCCGTCGGCGCGGCCACGTGGCCGTCGGGCGACCAGGTGTGGAAGGGCCACAGGCCCGCCAGCACCCCGAAGCCCACCATCAGGAAGGGGAAGAACACCCGCTGGAAAGCCAGGGGGAAGCTGGCCTTCTCCAGCTCCACGATGCTGAAGGTGCCCAGGCCGGCCTGGACAAAGATGGCCATCAGGGCGATCCAGACCAGCACGCTCCCCGCCACCAGGTACAGCGTCAGCTTCATGGCGCCGTACTCCTTGGTGCGGACGAAGGTGCGGAAGTCGGTGCTGCTGCCCCACACGCCAATGAGCAGGTACATGGGCAGCACCGAAAGCTCGTAGAAGAAGAAAAAGAAGAACAGGTCCAGGGAGGCGAAGACGCCGAAGACGCCTGAGAGCAGCAGGAAGTAGAGGATGAAGAAGTCCTTGTTGCGGTCGGCGATGTTCCAGGAGACCAGCACGCCGGTGAACATGACGATGCCCGTCAGCAGCACCATGAGCACCGAGATGCCGTCCACGCCCAGGGCCAGGGTGATGGCCTGGCCGGCCAGCGGCCAGTCGCCGGGCAGCGAGAGCCAGCGCCAGGTGCGGGTAAGCTGGAAGCCGCCGGCCTCATGGTCGTAGGCCAGGAAGGCGTAGAAGCTCAGGAGCATGGCGGCCAGGGCGAAGGCCGTCGCCGTCCAGCGCACCAGCCCCGGCCTGTAGCCCGGCACCAGCGTCAGCACCGCCGCCCCCGCCATGGGCAGGACTATGATGGCGAAGAGTACGTAGCTATCCAACGTGTCCATGCTTCCTCAAGTCCGAGGGCCTGCGAGACATGGCCCGCCCCGAGCTTGTCGAGGGGAAGGGGCCAGACGCCTGCCCCCTCTCTGGCTCTCCCCCACAGGGGGCGAGGCCCCTCCCTTCCCCCTGTGGGGGAAGGCCAGGATGGGGGCATGCTAGCCCGTACAACGGCAGCCTGCCTATGTGCATCACGAGTCTTGCCCAAGGGACTGACTCCGGAGACACCATCCTGTGCCTTTGAGACCTCATTGTGTCCTGCAATTGTCAGAGTGCCCATTCAGACGGGGCCAGCCCCCATCCTGACCTTCTGTATAGACCGGAGACATAGTTTACACATGTTCGGAGACATGGTTTACACCTTGGGTATGACTTGGCAACAGGAGAGAGGTCATGCCCTGGAGAGAGGTGTCGATCATGTCGCAGAGATGGGAGTTCGTCAGGTTGGCCCAGGCTGAAGGTAGCACCATGGCCGAGCTTTGCCGGCGCTTCGGCATTAGCCGCACCACGGGCTACAAGTGGCTGAAACGCTTCCAGGCCAGCCAACAGCCTGGCCTGGAGGATGTCTCCAGACGCCCTCACCACTCGCCCAACCGCACCAGCCAGGAACTGGAAGAGGCTGTATTGCGGGTAAGAGATGCTCACCCTGCGTGGGGAGCTCGCAAGCTCAGCAAATGGCTTGAGCGGCAGGGCCAACGCGCCTTGCCCAGCACCATCCAGGCCATCCTCAAGCGCCATGGCCGCATCCTGCCGGAGCAGTCGGCCCAGCACCGTCCCTTTCAGCGCTTCCAGCGCTCCCAGCCTAACGAGCTTTGGCAGATGGACTTCAAGGGCCACTTTCCCACCACCCAGGGCAGGTGCTACCCCTTGACCATCCTGGACGACTACTCCAGGTTTGCCATCGCCCTCCAGGCATGCCCTGACGAGCGGGGAGAGACGGTGCAGGAGCGTCTCAGTGCTGCCTTCCGCTGCTATGGCCTGCCCCTGGCCTTGCTGGTGGACAATGGCAATCCCTGGGGGACTCAGGGCCAGCCCTGCTACAGCAGCCTCCAGGTGTGGCTGATGCGCCTGGGCATCAAGGTCTATCATGGCCGGCCTTTTCACCCCCAGACCCAGGGCAAGGAGGAGCGCTTCCACAGGACCCTTATGGCCGAGGTCATCAGGGGCAGGCTCTTTGCCGGCCTTGCCCACTGCCAGAGGACCTTTGACGACTGGCGGCAGGTGTACAATTGGGAGCGGCCCCACCAGGCCCTGGGCCTGGAAGTGCCCGGGAGCAGGTATCGAGTCAGCCCCAGGCCCTTCCCCGAGGTGCTGCCTGCCATCGAGTATGGTCCTGAGGATGTGGTGCGCAAGGTCCAGGACAAGGGGGAGATCAGCTTCCATAACCTTACCTTCCAGGTGGGAGGGGCCTTCAGGGGCCTGCCTGTGGCCCTTAGGCCCACCCTGGAGGATGGGGTGTGGGAGGTGTACTTTATGACGCATCCTATTGCTCGGATAGACCTGACCTGTCCCCAGGACCAGGGCTGAAATGTGTAAACCATGTCCCCGAACACCTGTTAACCATGTCCCCGGTCCATACAGAGAGCCAGAGAGGGGGCTGGCCTGGCACCCTTCCCAACCTTCCCCCACGGGGGGCAGGGATGTTCTCGCCCCCCTTGGGGGAGAGCCAGAGAGGGGGCTGGCCTGGCACCCTTCCCAACCTTCCCCCAGAGGGGGCAGGGACTTCCTCGCCCCCTGTGGGGGAGAGCCAGAGAGGGGGCCAGACGCCAGCCCCCGGCCATGTACCCTCGCGGCGAGGTGTGGGACAATATAGGTAGTCGGCATCGGCCCGGCAACCGGGCAACGGCTGCAGGAGGTGCGGCGTGTTCGGACGCGAGGGACTGGAGGCCATGCGCCAGGCGGAGGAGCGCTGGAGGCGGGAGACGGCCTCGGCGCCCGAGGAACCCAGGCTCTACGAGACGCTGTCAGGCATCCCCGTGGAGCGCGTGTACACGCCCCTGCACCTGGAGGGCACCGACTACCTGCGGGACATCGGCCTGCCGGGCGAGTACCCCTTCACCAGGGGCATCCACGCCACGGGCTACCGGGGCCGGCTCTGGACCCACCGCCTCTTCGCCGGCTTCGGCACCGCCGAGGAGACCAACCAGCGCTTCAAGTTCCTCCTCCAGCACGGCCAGACGGGCCTGAGCATCGCCTTCGACATGCCGACCCTCTACGGCTACGACACCGACGACCCCCGCGCCTGCCGGGAGTTCGGCACCTGCGGCGTGGCCGTCTCGTCCCTGGCGGACATGGAGGCGCTGCTGGACGGCCTGCCTCTGGAGCGCGTCACCACGTCCATGACCATCAACGCGCCGGCGGCCATCATCTGGGCCATGTACCTGGCGGTGGCCGACAAGCGCGGCATCCCCTGGGAGCAGCTTGGCGGCACCATCCAGAACGACATCCTCAAGGAGTACACGGCCCAGAACGAGTACATCTTCCCGCCCGGGCCTTCCATGCGGCTGGTGGTGGATACCATCGAGTTCGCCGCCAGGCACGTGCCGCGCTGGAACCCGGTGTCCGTCAGCGGCTACCACATCCGGGAGGCCGGCTCCACCGCTGTGCAGGAGCTGGCCTTCACCCTGGCCGACGGCTTCGAGTACGTGGACTGGACGCTGCGGCGCGGCCTGGACATAGACGAGTTCGCGCCGCGCATCAGCTTCTTCTTCAACATCCACAACGACTTCTTCGAGGAGGTCGCCAAGCTGCGGGCGGCCCGGCGCATCTGGGCCAGGGAGATGCGGGAGCGCTATGGCGCCCGGAACTCCCGCTCCTGGTGGATGCGCTGCCATGCCCAGACCTCGGGCGCCAGCCTGACGGCCCAGGAGCCGGAGGTCAACATCGCGCGGGTGGCCTTGCAGGCGCTGGCCGCCGTGCTGGGCGGCACCCAGTCGCTGCACACCAACGCCATGGACGAGGCGTGGGCGCTGCCCACCGAGCGCGCGGCCCTCATCGCCCTGCGCACCCAGCAGGTCATCGCCCACGAGACGGGCGTCGCCAGCACCGTGGACCCCCTGGGCGGTAGCTGGTACGTGGAGCACCTGACCAACGCCATGGAAGCGCGGGCGCGCGACTACTTCCGCCGCATCGCCGACCAGGGCGGCGTGCTGGCCTGCATCGAGAACGGCTTCCTCGTGCGCGAGATCGCCGAGGCCGCCTACGCCTACCAGCGGCAGGTGGAGGCCGGCCTGCGGGTCACCGTCGGCGTGGACAGGCGGAACGAGGAGGAGAGGCTGCACATCCCCGTGCTGAAGGTGGACCGGGAGGGAGAGCGCCGCCAGATTGCGCGGCTGGAGGAGGTGCGCCGCACCCGCTCGGCGCGGGAGGTCGGGCGGGCGCTGCGGGCGCTGACCGCCGCCGCCAGGACGGATGCCAACCTCATGCCCCCTATCATCGAGGCTGTCAAGGCCTACGCCACCCTCAGCGAGATGATGGACGCCCTGCGGGAGGTCTTCGGCGAGTACACAGCCTACCCGGGGGCATAGCACACCGGCGATGGCATATACACCGGCGGTGAGGTCTTGCGGCCCTTGCCCTGACAGACGCCGCGTCCGTTTGAACACGCTTGTGGTTGCCCGCGGCAGGCCGCGCCAGCCCCTCAGCCTCTCCCACCAGGGTCCAGGACCTCGTAGATGGCGACCTGCTCGTTCTGGTACACCTTGCGGAGCACGCCAGCCAGCCCGCCCTCGAACTTGTCCAGGCCGGGGCCGGGGTAGTAGAGCCGCTCTAGCTGCCCCAGGTACACGTACCTGACGCGGTAGCGGCGCAGCAGCTCCAGGGCCTCGGTGGCGTCGGTGGTGCGGTAGATGGTATGCACGTCCTCGATGCGCTGGCCGACGGCCCAGCGGTAGTCCCAGCGCTGCTGCTCCTGGTGCCACTGCCAGCCCACCACGCTGGGCAGGCCGGTATAGATGGACACCCGCCCGCCCCAGCGGTAGGTGGGCGTGTTGCCCTCCAGCACCACCGGCGACCCCTGGACGTTCTGCTGGAGCCAGCGGATGGCCGCGTAGTCGGCGGACAGGTCTATGGGGCCGTGCTCGTCAAAATAGGTGGCGCCGCGCATGTAGGCCATGCCGTCCAGGGCCAGCGGCAGCGTGGTATCGAAGCGGTCCCGCAGCCTGACCTGGGTGCCCATGATGGGATAGACCGATACGCTGACCAGCAGCAGGGCCAGCGCCGCCAGCCACGCCTTCTTCGCCCTGCCCAGCTTCCCTATGGGCACGCGCCGCCCCCGGGCGATGCGCCATAGCAGGTAGGCCGACGCCAGCGCCAGCAGCACCCATACCTGCATGTAGAACTTGAACACGCTGTTCATCCGGTCTATGTCGCCCTCAAGGCGGTAGAGGTCGAGGCCCGCTGCCAGGGCCAGGGCCAGCCCGACCATGGCCGCCACGAAGGCAAGCTCCGGCGCGTCGGGCCGCCAGGACAGCAGCCAGCGCAGCCCGGCGCCCGCCGTCAGCGCCAGCAGCACCACCACGAACGGTATGGTGCTGCCCGCCACGCCCGATATGATGGCGGCGCCGGCGTACCCGGCCAGCAGCCCTCCCACGGCCAGGACGCCGGCCCTCAGCAGCACCACCTCGCCTCCGGCCAGCGACAGGGCCGCCTGGGGGGAGACACCCAGCCTCCGGCCGGCCGCCCGCCACGCGGCGGCCAGCCAGTCGCGTAGCTCGTACAGCAGGAACGAGCCGATGATGAAGATGGGCAGGCCGTGGATGCCCAGGAACTGCCACAGCACCGTCCGGTTGGTGGTCGCCTCCAGGCTCTTGAAGAAGGTCTCGTAGCTCAGGTGGAAGGGCAGGAAGGCGACGTAGCCCACGGCGAAGACGAAAACTGCCTTGACGCCTGTCTCCAGCAGCACCATCAGGCCCAGCCCGCCGTTCCTGAAGTACGCCCCCAGGAAGATGGCGGCCACGGCCACCAGCAGGTAGGTGGGGAAGTCCCAGGTGTTGATGGGCCGCAGGGCGCCCACGGCGACGCCCAGCAGCGCCAGGGCCGCCACCTCGCGGGCCTGCTCCCACCTTCTGGACGCGGCAGGAGCGGCCGGGCGCAGGGCCACCGCCAGCGACAGGCCCAGCGCCAGCAACGTGAAGGGCAGGCCCAGCAGGTGGGCGTGCAGGTCGGCGAAGAGGAAGGTGAAAAAGGGGAACTCGGTGATCTCGTGCCCCGGCGGGTCGGGCGGCATCATGCGGCTGCTGCGCCAGAAGTCGAAGGCGCCGAAGGGCTGGTGCTGGAACATGGCGCGCCAGACGCCCTCGCCCACCTGCACCATGCCATCCAGATTACCCGCGACGCACACAAACAGCGCCGCGATGACGCCGGCGAAGACGGCGCTGGCCCCACCCTCGGGCCTGGCGCTGGCGGCCAGGGGCGAGCGTCGCCGCGTGCTCTCGGACAGGTTGTACACCACGGCGTAGGCCCCGGCAGCGGTCAGGGCGAAGAAGAGCGGCACGGCCAGGTTGAAGGCCACCGCCGTGTCTATGCCCGTCGCCTTTATGAGCATGGCCACCAGGAACTGGCCCCAGTAGTAGTAGTTGATGTAGCCGCCGGCGAACCACGGGTCGTAGGGCGGCATGTAGGTAGAGCGCAGCACGGCGTTGAGATAGGCCAACTCCATGGGCTTCTCGCCGCCGCGATAGGGGTGCCACAGGTCGGGGTTGGCCATCCTCACCAGCAGGAAGGCGAAGAAGGCGGCCAGGAAGACGGCCTCCCCCGCCAGCAGCGCCGGCCAGCGCCGCCGCAGGAGGTCGGCCAGCTCTCGCCGCTGCCGGGCGGCCAGCAGGACCGAGGGTACGGCCAGGGCCAGCAGCGCGACGCTGATGGAGGCGCGGGAGAAGGCCATCCAGTGCAGGCTGGCCAGCAGCCAGGTCGCCAGGCCCACCAGCAGCAGGCCCAGGGCCTTGGCCAGCAGGTAGCCCCGGTCCGCCAGCGCCGGCGCCACGGCGAAGGCGATGGGCAGCGCCAGCAGCGCCATGCCCTCCACCATGACCAGCCAGCCCAGCACCGGCAGCCGGCCGGGCCAGCCCTCGGGCCTGACTATCTCGGACCAGGTGCCGCCCCGCTGCTGCGCCTCCAGGTCCCGGGGCGACAGCATCAGGCCAAGGGCCGGCCCGCTGGCCCGCGCCTGCTCAATGGCGCGCTGTATGGCCTGGGCGCTGAGGCGCTGGGTGTTGCGGAAGACCATCACCTTGGGATGGTCGTACACCGTGAAGCTCTCGTCGGCGTAGCCCAGCCCCAGGCTGACGGGCGACGGGCTGAAGGCCCGCAGCGCGCCCGGCGCCGGCAGCCCCGGCCGGCCGAAGGTGTCGTCCACGAAGCTCACGCCCAGCAGCTCCGGGTACGTGGCCTCGTGCTCCACCAGCTCGTAGCCCAGCGCGCCGGAGAACAGCAGCCGGTAGTAGGCCAGGCTGTCGGGGTAGCGCTCCGGCAGGCGGGCGATGGTGCCGTAGAGCCGGTTGCTGAAGAACACCAGATAGTCGGCCCGGGACAGCTCCCTGGCCAGCAGCCGCAGCTTCTCCGGCCTGTCGTCGTCGTACATGGGAAGCTCCCGGACGCTGTAGGACTCCAGGCCGGGCAGGCCCTCCTCCCAGTGTTCCTTGAGGATGACCGAGCCGGCGGGCGCGTTGCGGTTGAGCCACCCGGAGGCCCGCACCGCCGTGTGGGGCTGCCGGTATACGCCCATGTAGGCCAGGGCGTAGAAGGCGGTGGCGCCCACCAGCACCACCAGCCCGGCGGCCAGCGCCGGCCTCAGCCCCGGCCGATGACGGCTGGCCCAGTCCCACAGGTCAAAGAGCAGCCGCGAGGCGAAGAGCAGCAGGAAGGGCGTCAGCGGCAGCAGGTAGCGCAGGAACTTCACCTGGAAGGCGCCCGTTATCAGGAAGTAGGGGACGGCCCAGGACAGCAGCAGCGCGTCGGCCCTGGAGTCCCTGGCGCGGAAGGGCAGCGTCGCCAGCAGGGCCAGGAAGGCGATGACGGAGGCCGCCAGGATGGCCAGGAAGCTGCTGGAGAAGAGCAGCAGCGCCATGGGCACTCCCCAGCCGGCCAGCAGGTAGGCCAGCCCGATCTCAGGCCGCAGGCCCCGGAGGGAGACGTAGAGCAGCCCGGCCCAGGCCACCAGGCCCAGCGGCCAGCCCAGGCCCCAGGTGGCAAGCTGCCAGACGTGGTACAGGTAGGGCGTCGTGTCAATGTACTGGCGGGTGTAGGGGTAGTCCCGGATGCGCCGCACCATCTCCGACTGCTCCACCACGTCGGAGAAGAAGCGGGACCAGTCCAGGAAGGCGTAAGGCTCGGCGACGAAGAACACGGCCAGGGACGCCGCCGCGCCCCAGGCCAGCCCCTTGACGGCAACCCGCGACCGCTGGCGCAGCCCCGGGCCCTGCGCGCCGCCCATGGCGCCGAGGGCGAAGAGCAGGTGGGCCATGAGGAAGGCCAGGTATATGGGCGACTGGCTCACCTTGGTGGCCAGCCCCAGGCCGATGAAGGCCCCGGCCAGCACCGAGTCCCGCAGCCTGCCCTCCCTGGCGACGCGGTACATGAAGTACAGGGCGGCAACGGTGAACAGCGCCAGCAGGGTGTCCACGGCGTAGAAGTGGCTGAGCTGGATGTGCAGGACGGCCAGGGCCACCAGCGCCGAGGCCAGCAGGCCGGCCCGTCGCCCGTACATGGCGCTGCCCAGGGCATAGACCACCAGCACGGCGACGGCATCAGCCAGCGCCGAGATGGCCCGGCCCAGCGGCCGCAGGTCGTGAGGGCCATCGCCGGGCCACAGCGACTGCGCCACCTTCAGCAGGTACAGGGGAAGGCTGCCGTAGGGGAACCAGCGAGGGTCCCAGCCGCTCCGCTCGGCGTCCAGTAGCTGGCCCAGGTCGCCGGGCGACGGCAGCCTGAGCTCGTCCACCTTCATCAGGATGGCCCGCTCGTCGGGATGGGGCGTGAAGGGGATGCCCTCGTCCCAGCGCAGCCCGTACAGTCGCAGCCCCAGCGCCAGGGCGAAGACCGCCAGGACGGCGGCCAGCGGCAACGTCTGCGACCGCAGGGCGGCCAGCACCCTGCGGCCATTGGAGATGGTGACTTCCTCTCGGGTTACGTCCATCCTTCCCCCATTCTAAAGGCAGGGGGTATGGTGGGCAATTGATTACGGGGCATCCTGGAGCGCGTGTTCACGGCCTTTCCCGCTCCCTCGTGGCTGACCAGGATATGTGTCTTCTTTAAGCCCCACAGGGGGCCTGCCCCCTCTCTGACTCTCTGTATGGACCGGGGACATGGTTTACACATTTCAGCCCTGGTCCTGGGGACAGGTCAGGTCTATCCGAGCAATAGGATGCGTCATAAAGTACACCTCCCACACCCCATCCTCCAGGGTGGGCCTAAGGGCCACAGGCAGGCCCCTGAAGGCCCCTCCCACCTGGAAGGTAAGGTTATGGAAGCTGATCTCCCCCTTGTCCTGGACCTTGCGCACCACATCCTCAGGACCATACTCGATGGCAGGCAGCACCTCGGGGAAGGGCCTGGGGCTGACTCGATACCTGCTCCCGGGCACTTCCAGGCCCAGGGCCTGGTGGGGCCGCTCCCAATTGTACACCTGCCGCCAGTCGTCAAAGGTCCTCTGGCAGTGGGCAAGGCCGGCAAAGAGCCTGCCCCTGATGACCTCGGCCATAAGGGTCCTGTGGAAGCGCTCCTCCTTGCCCTGGGTCTGGGGGTGAAAAGGCCGGCCATGATAGACCTTGATGCCCAGGCGCATCAGCCACACCTGGAGGCTGCTGTAGCAGGGCTGGCCCTGAGTCCCCCAGGGATTGCCATTGTCCACCAGCAAGGCCAGGGGCAGGCCATAGCAGCGGAAGGCAGCACTGAGACGCTCCTGCACCGTCTCTCCCCGCTCGTCAGGGCATGCCTGGAGGGCGATGGCAAACCTGGAGTAGTCGTCCAGGATGGTCAAGGGGTAGCACCTGCCCTGGGTGGTGGGAAAGTGGCCCTTGAAGTCCATCTGCCAAAGCTCGTTAGGCTGGGAGCGCTGGAAGCGCTGAAAGGGACGGTGCTGGGCCGACTGCTCCGGCAGGATGCGGCCATGGCGCTTGAGGATGGCCTGGATGGTGCTGGGCAAGGCGCGTTGGCCCTGCCGCTCAAGCCATTTGCTGAGCTTGCGAGCTCCCCACGCAGGGTGAGCATCTCTTACCCGCAATACAGCCTCTTCCAGTTCCTGGCTGGTGCGGTTGGGCGAGTGGTGAGGGCGTCTGGAGACATCCTCCAGGCCAGGCTGTTGGCTGGCCTGGAAGCGTTTCAGCCACTTGTAGCCCGTGGTGCGGCTAATGCCGAAGCGCCGGCAAAGCTCGGCCATGGTGCTACCTTCAGCCTGGGCCAACCTGACGAACTCCCATCTCTGCGACATGATCGACACCTCTCTCCAGGGCATGACCTCTCTCCTGTTGCCAAGTCATACCCAAGGTGTAAACCATGTCTCCGAACATGTGTAAACTATGTCTCCGGTCTATACAGAAGGTCAGGATGGGGGCTGGCCCCGTCTGAATGGGCACTCTGACAATTGCAGGACACAATGAGGTCTCAAAGGCACAGGATGGTGTCTCCGGAGTCAGTCCCTTGGGCAAGACTCGTGATGCACATAGGCAGGCTGCCGTTGTACGGGCTAGCATGCCCCCATCCTGGCCTTCCCCCACAGGGGGAAGGGAGGGGCCTCGCCCCCTGTGGGGGAGAGCCAGAGAGGGGGCAGGCGTCTGGCCCCTTCCCCTCGACAAGCTCGGGGCGGGCCATGTCTCGCAGGCCCTCGGACTTGAGGAAGCATGGACACGTTGGATAGCTACGTACTCTTCGCCATCATAGTCCTGCCCATGGCGGGGGCGGCGGTGCTGACGCTGGTGCCGGGCTACAGGCCGGGGCTGGTGCGCTGGACGGCGACGGCCTTCGCCCTGGCCGCCATGCTCCTGAGCTTCTACGCCTTCCTGGCCTACGACCATGAGGCCGGCGGCTTCCAGCTTACCCGCACCTGGCGCTGGCTCTCGCTGCCCGGCGACTGGCCGCTGGCCGGCCAGGCCATCACCCTGGCCCTGGGCGTGGACGGCATCTCGGTGCTCATGGTGCTGCTGACGGGCATCGTCATGTTCACCGGCGTGCTGGTCTCCTGGAACATCGCCGACCGCAACAAGGACTTCTTCATCCTCTACTTCCTGCTGCTCTCAGGCGTCTTCGGCGTCTTCGCCTCCCTGGACCTGTTCTTCTTTTTCTTCTTCTACGAGCTTTCGGTGCTGCCCATGTACCTGCTCATTGGCGTGTGGGGCAGCAGCACCGACTTCCGCACCTTCGTCCGCACCAAGGAGTACGGCGCCATGAAGCTGACGCTGTACCTGGTGGCGGGGAGCGTGCTGGTCTGGATCGCCCTGATGGCCATCTTTGTCCAGGCCGGCCTGGGCACCTTCAGCATCGTGGAGCTGGAGAAGGCCAGCTTCCCCCTGGCTTTCCAGCGGGTGTTCTTCCCCTTCCTGATGGTGGGCTTCGGGGTGCTGGCGGGCCTGTGGCCCTTCCACACCTGGTCGCCCGACGGCCACGTGGCCGCGCCGACGGCGGTGAGCATGGTGCACGCCGGCGTGCTGATGAAGCTGGGCGCCTTCGGCATCCTGCGCGTCGGCCTGCAACTCCTGCCCGATGGCGCCGAGGACTGGATGCCGGTGCTGGTGGGCCTGGGCACGGTGAACGTCCTCTACGGCGCCGTCTCGGCCCTGGGCCAGCGCGACCTGAAGTACGTCATCGGCTACTCCAGCGTCAGCCACATGGGCTACGTGCTGGTGGGCATCGCCACGCTGCACCCGCTGGGCCTGGGCGGCGCGGTGCTCCAGATGTTCTCCCACGGCATAATGACGGCCCTCTTCTTCGCCGTGGTGGGCATCGTGTACGAACGGACCCACACCCGGGACATCCTGGTGCTGGAGGGCATGGCCAAGCGCATGGGGCTGACGGCGGCCTTCTTCACCGTGGCGGGCCTGACGTCCCTGGGGCTGCCCGGCCTCAGCGGCTTCGTGGCCGAGCTGCTGGTGTTCCTGGGGCTATTCCAGACCTACCCTGTCCTGGGCGCCCTGGGCGTCATCGGCGCGGCCATCACGGCGGTGTACATCCTGCGGCTGCTGGCCAGGGTCTTCTTTGGCCCGCTGGCGCCCCGGTGGAGGCCGCAGGTGGCCGGCGGCTCCTCCGACCACGCCGAGGAGGGCCATGCCCTGCATGCCGAAAGCCTGGACGCCAGGCCCCTGGAGGGCATCGCCACGGCGGTGCTGGTGGCCTTCATACTCCTGGTGGGCCTGTTCCCCTTCCCCTTCATCAGGGTGATAGACAGCGGCGTGGCCGCCCTGCTGGCGAGGCTGGCGTGATGTGGCCCTGGCTACGTCTCTGCCCCCTCTCTGACTCTCCCCCAAAGGGGGCGAGAGCAGTCCCTTCCCCCCTGGTGCGCGTGATGCACATTAGGAACGCTGGCCTGGGCATGCGCTTCACCCTCATCCCCTCGACAGGCTCGGGGCAGGCTCCGGCCTTCTCTCGTCAAGGGAGAAGGAGTATCCCCTCTCCCCTGGCACGTTCAAGGGCGGACAGTTTTTCAAGCCAGGTGGGAGGGTGGCATGCCAGCGGACCTCACCCCCACGCTTTACAAGGCCAGGGTCGGCCTGGTGCGCCCCCTCTCCGAATTCGGAGAGGGGGAACGGGGGTGAGGTGTGGGCACCCGCCCTCATCCCGGCCCCTGGTTTTCCAAAAACCTGTCCGCCCTTGGACCCCTGCACGAGAGGGTAGGACTGACCTGATAAGCTGCTGGACAACATGAACGACTTCTCGCTGTTGCTCCCCGAGTTCCTGGTCACGGGACTGGCCTTCGTCGTCCTGACGGCGGACTTTTTCCTGCGGACCGAGCGCAAGCACCTGCTGGCCTACGCCTCGGTGGCGGGCCTGGGCATCGTGCTGGCCGTGACGCTGCCCTTCCTGTGGGGCGAGAGCGCCACGCTGTACGATGGCGTGGTACGGGTGGACGGCTACGCCCTGTTCTTCAAGGCCTTCTTCCTGGTGCTGGGCGGCGTCGTGGTGCTGACCTCGGCGGACTACGTGCGCCGCTACCTGGCCCACCCGGGCGAGTACTACGGCATCCTGCTGTTCTCCATCGTGGGCATGATGCTGCTGGCCGCCTCGGGGGAGCTGCTGACGGCCTACATATCCCTGGAGCTGCTGAGCTTCAGCCTCTACGCCCTGGTGTCCTTCGAGCGCTACAACCCCAAGTCCAACGAGGCCGGCACCAAGTACATCCTGCTGGGGGCGCTGTCGTCGGCCTTCCTGCTCTACGGCATCAGCCAGGTGTACGGGCTGCTGGGCACGACGCGCTTCGACGAGATCAGCCAGGCGCTGGCGCTTTCTCAGGGACTCAGCCCCGGCCTGCTGATGGGGCTGGTGCTCATCATCGCGGGGCTGGCCTTCAAGCTGGCGGCGGTGCCCTTCCACATGTGGGCGCCCGACGCCTACGAGGGCGCGCCCATGCCCATCACGGCCTATCTGGCCGTCGGCTCCAAGTCGGCGGCCTTTGCCCTGGTGCTGAGGCTGTTCACCGAGGCCTTCATGCCCGCGGTGGGCGACTGGCAGCTTATCATCGTCATCCTGGCGGCGCTGACCATGGCCATCGGCAACCTGGGCGCCCTGGTCCAGCGCAACATCAAGCGCCTGCTGGCCTACTCCAGCGTCGGGCACGTGGGCTACCTGCTGCTGGGCGTGGCCGCGCTGGCCGCCGTGGACGAGCAGGGCAGGGTATCGGTGGAGTTCGCCGACCTGGCCTCCAACGGTATCCTGCTGCACCTGGTGGCCTACGCCATTACCAACATGGCCGCCTTCATGGGCATCAGCGCCATCTACACCATCACTGGCAAGGACGGCATCGCTGACCTGGGTGGGCTGGCCCGCCGCGCGCCGCTGGTGGCCATGGTGCTGGCTGCGGCCATGTTCTCCCTGGCCGGGCTGCCCATCTTCGCCGGCTTCGCCAGCAAGTTCTACCTCTTCAACGCCGCGGCCACCCAGGGGCTGCTGTGGCTGGCCGGCCTGGCCATCTTCACCAGCCTCATCTCCCTCTACTACTACCTCATGGTCATCCGGCAGATGTACATCGAGCCTGCCGAGGCCACGACGCCCATGCGCGTCCCGCGCCTGACTCTGGGGGTGCTGTGCCTGCTGCTGCTGGGCATGGTCTTGGTGGGCGTCTACCCGGCGCCCCTCATGGACGCCATCCAGCACGCCAGCGACGTGCTGATGTCCTCTGACGGCGTGGTGCGGATGGCCATGGGCACGGGGCCGTAGCCGGCCAGGGCGCCGGGGCAGGCACGGGGCCTGCCCCTACGTGGTCATCTTCTTTGCCACAGGGTTTTCCCCGTCCTCCGCCCATTTCGCCGGGTTGTAAAGGATGTGCCGGCGCACGTCGTTCAGGTCGTCCTCATTCATGAAGGGGGCCACTGGTCGGGGGCTGTCTGGGCAAGGCTTGCTACAGGGATGGGGCGAGTGCAGCAACTGATTATTCAAGGCGTCTATTGGTATAATGTAGCTGCCAAATCACTGACATTTCCGCTGGAAGGAGCGTCAATGACGCAAGAGAACGAGTACAAGCGTGGCATGGTCGTGGTGGCCCACGCCGACGATGCGGAGTTCGGGTGCTCTGGCACCGTGGCCAAGCTCTGCAGCGAGGGCTGGGAGATGGTCTATGTCCTCTGCACCGATGGCAGCAAGGGCACCAGCAACCGCGAGATTTCGTCCCAGGAGCTGGCGCGCATCCGACGCCAGGAGCAAATCAACGCCGGCAAGGTGCTGGGCCTGAAGGACGTGGTGTTCCTGGACTACCCGGACAGCTATCTTCAGCCGACGCTGGAGCTGCGCCGGGACATCGCGCGGGAGATACGCCGCTACCGGCCCGATGTGCTGATATGCCAGTACCCCATGCGCACGCTGGACGGCTTCTGGGGCGTCGGCCATCCCGACCACATGGCCGCCGGCGAGGCTGCGCTGGCCGCCGTCTTCCCCACGGCCCGCGACCATCTGACCTTTCCCGAGCTGCTGGAGGCCGGCTTCGAGCCTCACAAGGTGGCCGAGGTGTGGGTCATGGGCCACCCTGAGCCGGACCTGTGGATAGACGTCACTGACCATATGGGCACCGCTATCAAGGCCCTCATGCAGCACGTCTCCCAGATAAATGGCCGCACCGAGGAGGACCTGGGCAAGCGTATGCGCGAATGGCGCAGGGAAGAGGCCGTGGGCAAGGGGATGCAGTACGCCGAGGCCTTCAAGCGCCTCAAGATGCGCCGCTAGGGCGGTAGGGGCAACCCTTGTGTTTGCCCAGGGCCTGGGCCTGTCCTGGGCCAGCCGAAGGGGCAGGGG